>Ga0315275_10003997_pt1 | contig 13717 bp, 14 predicted proteins | sample YL17G03_0_MG_FD_205557 | JGI IMG/M metagenome (GOLD analysis project Ga0315275, IMG submission 205557) | Sediment microbial communities from Yellowstone Lake, YNP, Wyoming, USA - YL17G03_0 | ecosystem: Environmental > Aquatic > Freshwater > Lake > Sediment | place: USA: Wyoming | collected... | reverse complement strand
CCTCCGGCGATTCATGTGCCAGGCAGCCACGCGGGAGGAACTGGTGGACCTGTTGCGCGAGGCCGACGAGGAATTGGAGTGACAACTGGACAAGAGCGGGAACCGGGACCCGGGATTCGGGATCCGGAAAAAGCCTCGCGGGCTGCCGGTTCCCGGTTCCCGTTTCCCGAATCCCGGTGAATGGCCGTGTCAGTGCGAGAGGTGACAATCATCAACCGGTTGGGGATGCACGCGCGGCCGGCCATGCATTTTGTGGAAACCGCCAGTCGGTTCCATAGCCGGGTCACGGTCCGCAAGGGCGCGAAGAAGGTCAATGGCAAGAGCATCATGGAGATGATGCTGCTGGAGGCCATGCCCGGGACCGTCCTGAAAGTGGAAGCCGATGGCGGCGACGCCGAGGCATGCCTGGACGCGCTCGACAAACTCGTGCGGGAGAAGTTCCACGAGGAATAACGGACGGCCCTGCCAGCCGGTCCAGCCGCCGCAGCCAAGGCTGCTCCGGCGGAGGTGGCAGGCGTGCTCCGACGGGACCGGATGGAAATACGAAAAGGCATCGCGGTTTCGCCCGGTGTGGCGATCGCCCCGGCGATCGTCCTGGACAGCGAGCAGTTCCGCATCCTCCGCCGCAGCATAGAGCCGGCCGAAGTCGAAGCGGAACTCGCCCGCTTCCGGGGAGCCGTCCAGCGCGCCCTGGCCGAGGTCCGCGACCTCCGCCAGCGCGTCGCCAGCGACATCGGCGAAAAACTCGGCGCCATCTTCGAAGTCCAGGACCGGCTCCTGACGGACCCCGGTGCAACCCAGGAAATCTGCGAACTCATCCGGCGCGAGCACTACACCCCCGAGTACGCCGCCTCGACGATCCTGCGCGGCTACGCCAGGAAGTTCCTCAACCTGCCGAACCGGTACATGGCCGAGCGCGTCACGGACGTGTACGACGTGGAAAAGCGGCTCCTGAGGAACTTGATCGGCGCCCGCCGCGAGAGCCTCGGCACGCTGACCGAGCCGGTCGTCATCGTGGCGCACGACCTGACGCCGAGCCAGACGGCCAGCCTCGACCGGACGAAGATCCTGGGCTTCGCGACCGACCTCGGCGGCCGCACCAGCCACACCACCATCATCGCCCGCGCGATGGGCATTCCCGCCGTCGTCGGCCTCAAGACCATCACCGCCGACATCTCCGGCGGCGACAGCGTCATCATTGACGGCAACCGCGGCCTCGTGGTCATCAATCCCGACGACGCAACGGTCGTCCGGTTCCGCGAGGTCCAGCGCCGTTTCGACCTCATGGAGAAGGAACTCGGCGACCTCAAGGACCTCCCGGCGACGACGGGCGACGGCCACGAGGTCAAACTCTGGGGCAACATGGAGTTCCCGCACGACGTCGAGACGTGCCTGGCCCGCGGCGCCAGCGGCATCGGCCTCTACCGGACCGAGTTCCTCTACCTGGACCGCGACCAGGACCCGTCCGAGGAGGAGCACTTCCAGGCCTATGCCGAGGCGATTGATATGCTCCAAGGCCGGCCCATCACGATCCGCACCTGCGACCTCGGGGCCGACAAGTTCACACACCTCTCGGGCGACTACGACGAGCGGAACCCATTTCTCGGATGCCGCAGCATCCGCTTCAGCCTCCAGCACATCGGCCTCTTTAAGACGCAACTGAGGGCCATCCTCCGCGCCAGCGCCCTGGGGCCCACGAGGATCATGTTCCCCCTGATCACGAACCTGAAGGAACTGCGTCAGGCCAAGATGCTCCTGGCCGACGTCCGCGAGGACCTCGAGGACGAGGGGGTCCTCTTCGACGCGGACATCCAGGTCGGCATCATGATCGAAGTGCCGAGCGCGGCAATCATGGCCCGCAACTTCGCGCGCGAATGCGATTTCTTCAGCATCGGCACCAACGACCTCGTCCAGTACACCCTGGCCGTGGACCGCTCGAACGAGCGCGTGGCGAGCCTCTACACGCCCGGCCATCCTGCGGTGCTGCGGCTGATCCGCACGGTCGTCGAGGCCGCCAAGGAGACCGGCATCGAAGTGGCGGTCTGCGGCGAGATGGCCGGCGAGCCGAATTACACGCCGGTCCTGCTGGGCCTCGGGGTGGACGTTTTCAGCGTATCCTCGGCCACCCTCCTGGAGATTAAGAAGGTGATACGCAGCGCCACGATGGACCAGGCCCGCGAGATCTGCGACAAGGTGTTTCAGTTTGATTCGGACCGCGAGGTGGACGCCTACCTTTCGGAGATTTCGCGTCGGCTTTTGCCGGAAATGTTCGCCTGAACCGGAGGACCGCGGCCGCGGCGCGATCGGCGCCGGGACCGCCGCGGCCGGCTCGTGGCGATTTCGCACGGGAGCGCATTCGAGAGGAGGCCCTGTCATGGACCGACGCCAGTTTCTGAAAACCTCCATCGCCGGCGCTGGCGTGATCGTCGGCGCGTCGCTGGGCGGCCTGCACGCCAGGGCCGCTGCCACCCAGGAAAAAGCGGAAGGAAAAGCAATGCTCAAACTGTGCAGCCAGGACGGCTTGATCCCCGGCAAGAGCCCGAAGGAGAAGGCCGAGAACCTCCTCAAGTGGGGGGCCGTCGGCATCGAGTTCTGGGCCATGGACGCCGCCCGCGCCCGCCAACTTAAGAAAGAAATCGCGGGCACCGGCATCGCCTTCGCCGCCCTCTGCTGGGGCTCCGGCAACGGAAACCTCGTCTCGACGGACCTCGAAAAGCGCAAGCGGGGCGTCGCGGACCTCAAGGCCGTCCTCGACGTGGCCGGCGAACTGGCGTCGCCGGGCGTCGTCTTCGTCCCCACCTTCAAGGGACAGAGCAACCTCACGCCCGACGAGATCACGAAGATCCTCCTCGACGTACTCCCGGAACTCGGCGAGCACGCCGTCAAGGCGAAGACCCGCGTCCTCATGGAACCGCTGAACCGGGGTGAGACGTTCTACCTGAACCGCCTCCAGCAGGCCGTCGAGATCTGCAAGAAGGTCGCGAGCCCCGGCGTGGCCATGATGGGCGATTTCTATCACATGGCCATCGAGGAAAAGGACGACGAGGCCGCCTTCGTCGCCGCCAAGGGCCTCGTGCACCACGTCCACCTCGCCAGCCGCGCGCGGAACCTCCCCGGCCAGGACGACCGCAGTTTCGTCGCGGGATTCAGGGGCCTCAAGAAGATCGGGTACCAGGACTTTTGCAGCCTGGAGTGCGGCATCAAGGGCGACCCGATGGTCGAGATTCCGAAGTCCTTCGCGCTGCTGAAGAAGCAGTGGGATGAAGCCGTCGTTTGACCGGGTTAGCCGCCGGGTGGCATGGTCACGCCTCTCCGCGTGACCATGCTTGGTGCTCAAGTGTGGGCCTTGTGGTCCGAAGCATGGCTACGCAAAGACCAAGCGTGGCCATGCCACCCCAGAAAGACGGGAGCGTGTGACGATGGACAAGAAGCACGTATCGCGCCGCGATTTCCTGAAGGGCACCGCCGCCGCTGCCGCCACCGCCGCGATGGCCGGCCTCGCCACCCATTACGTCTATGCCGCCGGGTCGGACCAGATCAAGGTCGGCCTGATCGGCTGCGGGGGCCGCGGGACGGGCGCCGCCGGCGACTGCGTCGGCTCGTCGCCGAACGTGGTGATGTGGGCCGCAGGCGACATCTTCAAGGAGCGGACCGGGGTCGCGGCCCTCAAGCACAAGATTCCGCCGGAGCGATGCTTCGGCGGCCTCGACGCCTACGCCAAGGTGATCGCCAGCGGCGTGGACCTCGTCATCCTGGGCACCCCGCCGGGTTTCCGCGCCCAGCACCTCAAGGCCGCCATCGAGGGCGGCAAGCACGTCTTCATGGAGAAACCCGTCTGCGTGGACCCGCCGACGTACAAGATGTGCCTGGCGGCCGCCGAGTTGGCGACCCAGAAGAAATTGTGCATCGTCGGCGGCACGCAGCGCCGCCACCAACCGGCCTACCGCGAGTGCATCAAGCGGATCCAGGACGGCGCTATCGGGCCGATTCAGTCCGGCCAGTGCTACTGGATCAGCAGCGGCATCCCCGGCCCGTTCGAGGACCGCAAGGCCGGCATGTCGGACATCGAGTGGCAGATCCGAAACTGGTACGACTGGTCGTGGCTCTGCGGCGACCACATCGTCGAGCAGCACGTCCACAACATTGACGTCATAAACTGGGCCATCGGCGCCACGCCCATCAAGTGCGTCGGCCTCGGCGGCCGGGCCGCACGCACGAGGCCAGGAAACATCTTCGACCATTTCGGCGTCGAGTTCGAGTACCCCGGCGGCATCCGCGTCGCCTCCTACTGCACCCAGTTTGCCGGCAACGCCGCCAACCGCGTCTCCGAGGCCGTCGAGGGCACCAAGGGCCGGGCCAACCCGAGCGGCCACATCGAAGGCAACAACAAGTGGGACTACGCCGGCCCGAACCCGAACCCGTACGTCCAGGAGCACGCCGACCTGATTGCGGCTATCCGCGGCCAGGCCCCCTACCTGAACGAAGGCAAGCAGGTTGCCGACTCGAGTTTCACGGGGGTCCTCGGACGCATGGCCGCATATACCGGCCGCGAACTCAACTGGAACTGGGCGGTGAAAGAGTCCAAACTCAGTCTCTTACCGCCCAAGATGGCGTTCGGCCCCTTCGAGCCGCACCCGGTTGCCGTCCCCGGCAAGACGGAGTTGATCTGACGGCAAGGCCCCGCCGCCTCGACGCCGACGGCCTGTGCGGCAAGTGGGGTCTTCCCAAACGGGGACCGGACATTTAGAATCTCGATAAGATATAGACCGCGGTCGCCGCGGAATAAATATTGGATGGACCTGCCTGCCGGCAGCCTGATCGCCGGGGCAAGGCAGGTTCTTTCGAGGAGCCTCTTTGTTCCGCCAACGTTTGCGCCTTGGGTTTCGCGTGGTCGGAGACCAGCGATTCCTCAGCCATCTTGACACGATGAGGCTGTGGGAGCGCGCCCTCCGCCGGGCCGGTCTGCCGCTTCGGATGAGCGAAGGCTTTAATCCCCGTCCGCGGATATCGCTCCCGGAGCCGCGCAGCGTCGGCGTCGCCTCCGACGCCGAAATCCTCGAGTTCGAACTGGCCGACTGGGTGAGCCCCGACGCGATCCTCGCGGGCCTGTCGCGCCAGGTTCCCGAAGGCATCCGGATCGCCAGCCTGGACCTCGTGCGGCCGAGCGACAAGGCCCGGCCCGCCGCCGTGGTTTACGTGGCGGACTCTTCTTCGCCCGCCGAAGCAGCCGGCGGGCTGCAAAGAGCGGGGCCGCCGGCGCCGCCCCTACGGGCCGTATGGCCGGCGGACCTGGCGGACCGGATCGCGCGGCTGCTGGCCGCGGACCGCCTGGCGGTCGTGCGGCATCGGCCGACGGGCGACAAGCCCCTCGACGCCCGGCCGTTCATCGAATCGCTCGAACTGCAGGGAACCGGGAGCCGGGAACCGGGAACCGGAAGAAGCGAACCCCAGCCGTCGGAACCCGGATCCCGAACCCCGAATCCCGCCGTTCAGGTCATCCGCATGGTCCTCAGGACCGGCCCCAAGGGCACCGTGCGGCCCGATGAAATCCTGCGGCTCCTGGGCCTCGACGCGGAGGCCGTGGCGCGCGCGAATATCCGAAGGACAGAGATACGGCTCGGTTGAGCCGGACGAAAATACCGTGGCATGACGCGAAAGGACGTGCATCGTATGACCAGGGAAATGCTGATCAACGTCGTCGAAGGAGAGGAATGCCGCATCGCCGTCGTCGAAGGCGGCGGCCTCGAAGAACTGTACCTGGAGCGGGCCAGCGTCGAGCGGCACGTCGGCAACATCTACAAGGGCCGCATCAACAACGTCGAACCGACCATCCAGGCCGCGTTCGTGGAAATCGGGATGGCCAAGAACGGGTTCCTCCACGTGAGCGACGTTCTGCCGTCGGCCTTTCCCCGCCGCCGCAAGGGGCCCGACTCTTCTTCGCCCGCCGAAGCAGTCGGCGGGCTGCGAAGACCGGGAGCCGCCGCTCCGGCCCATACGGGTCCGGTCTTAACAAGGACCGAAGGCGAACCCAAGGGCGAGGGCCGAGGCCGCCAGCGTCGCGGCGGGCACCGCCTGGCCATCCAGGAAATCTTCCGACCCGGCGACGAGGCGATCGTCCAGATCACCAAGGAAGGCATAGGCACCAAGGGACCGAGCCTGACGACGGCGCTCTCGATCCCCGGCCGGTATCTGGTGCTGATGCCCGGACTGGGGCGGCTTGGCGTTTCGCGGAAGATCGAGGACGAGGCGACCCGCCGCCAGTTGCGTGACCTCCTGGCGGGCCTGCACCCGCCCGAAGGGATGGGGTTCATCGTCCGCACGGCCGGCCTGGGCCGCACGAAGCGCGACCTCCAGCGCGACCTCCAGTATCTCGTGCGCCTGTGGAAAGTGGTCCAGACGCGGGCCCAGAGCACCAAAGCCCCCGCCGAGGTCTTCCGCGAGTCGGACCTCGTGATGCGGACCCTGCGCGACGCCTTTACGCCCGACATCACGACCATCTGGATAGATTCGGAAGCGGTCCTGAAGCGGGTCCGAGAGTTCATGAAGATCGCCATGCCGCGCCACGTGGACGTCGCGCGGCTATACGCGGACAAGGTGCCGCTGTTCCACAAGTATCGCGTCGAGGAGGCGATCGAGCGGATCTACAGCCGCACCGTCTCCCTGCCGAAGGGCGGAAGCCTGGTCATTGACCAGACGGAGGCCCTGGTGGCCATTGACGTGAACTCCGGCCGGTTCCGCCACGGCCGCGATGCCGAGGAATCGGCCCATCAACTGAACCTGATGGCCGCCAAGGAGGTCGCCCGCCAGATCCGCCTCCGCGACCTGGGGGGCCTCCTGGTCATTGATTTCGTGGACATGCTCAAGGCCGAGAACCGCCGCCACGTCGAACGCGTCTTCCGCGAGGCCTTCAAGGGCGACAAGGCCCGGTCCCAGATGCTTCACATCTCGAAGTTCGGCATCATTGAGATGACCCGCCAGCGCGTCCAGCCGAGCCTCGAACGAGCCTCCTACATGGATTGCCCCTACTGCAAAGGCTCCGGCATCCTCAAGCACCCGGAATCGCTGGCCCTCGAGGTGATGAGGCACCTCAAACTCCTGGCGAGCCACGACGGCATGGCCGTCATCGAGGTGACTCTCAACCCGCAGGTGGCCGACTACATGAGCAACGCCAAGCGATCGAGCCTGGCGCGCATGGAGGCCGACACCCACAAGCGGGTCCGCATCCGCACGAGCGCCGACGCCGGAATGGACCAGGTGACGTACCGATGCCTGGACGATCGCGGCCAGGAGATTCGCCTGGAGGAGAACCGCCCGCCGCCTCCGGCGCCCCCTAAAGCGGCGCCCCCGCATCAAGATAAGCCTGAAGGATGAGCGTGGCGGCAACCTTGTCGCGGCGGGCCTTGCGCTCGCGCGGCCGGAGACCGCCGGACTTGAGCGCCTCTTCCGCCTCCGACGTCGAGAACCGCTCGTCCCAGGCGGTCACGGGCACCGGCAGCGCCTCGCGGAGCGCGGCCGCGGCGGCCTCGGTCCGTCGGGCCTGCTCGCCGCGCTCTCCGCTTTCAAGCAGTGGCATCCCGACGACGACCCTTTCGGCCCCGTGCTCGGCCACAAGGCGCGCGACCGCCGCCACGAGGTCCCGCCGGCCGCGCACCTCGATCTGGGCCAAAGGATGGGCGATGCGGCCTCCGGGGTCGCTGATGGCGACGCCGACCCGCCGGCGCCCTAGGTCCAGGCCGAGAATCCGCATGGCGCCTGTTATAGCGTCGCCAGCCGCCACCTGGCAAGCCGCCACCTGCGAGAACGGCGGCCGAGCCGGGGCTTGCCACGGCGCAAATCCCTCGGCGCGTAGAACGCCCGCCCATCGGGAAAGACACGCGGTCGGTCCGGCGACGCCGCCTGCTACTCGTGACAACGGCAGAACGCCCCGCCGGGCTTGACCTTCCCCTCGAGGAACGCTCGCACCGCTTCCTCAGGAGATGCCTCCATGTCCAGCACGAAGGCCTGGATGCCGGCGCGCTTCAGGTCTTCGGCCGCGCGCCATCCCATGCCGTAACACAGGACGACCTGGCAGTCGCTGAGGGCGTTGACGACGTCGGCGTGGCTGTGCGGCTGGGCATGGTCATGCCCTTCGTGTCCCTCGCACTGACCCTGGGCATGGGCGGTGTACGAGTTCTGCCGCACCTCGGGGCCGGCGATCTCGCCGCCCGCCACCTCGAACACAATGAAACTCCTGCTCCGCCCGAAGTGAGGGGAGATGGAAACGCCGTCGGTAGAGGCAACCGCGATCTTCATGGAATTCTTCCTTTCGTTGGCAATCACATAAGATACCGTGGAATCACTCTTTCGTTTCCGGCGGCGCCCCGGCCTTCGGCCCCGAGCCGCTGCGCCCGCCACGGTGGCACCGGCCGCGACCTCCGCACCCGCGCTGGCCCCGGCCCGCACCCCGGTCCTCGGGTGCGCGGTGGATGTTCAGACCCTTGCACTTGGGACACTCCTGCGGCCGCCCGGCACCAAAGGGCAGCCCCCACGTGTGCCGGCAATCGGAGCACTTGAATGTGCGCATTTCGGCCATTTCGATTTCTCCTCCTTCGATTCTGAGGGCCTTGCCCCCCACCAACGTCTCGGCCACCTTCCTGTGGGCCGACTCGATGATCCGGCCAAACGTCTGCCGCGAAATGTTCATCTCTTGGGCGGCCTGTTCCTGGTACAGGCCCTGGAGGTCCGCGAGCCGGACAGCCTCCAACTCATCGACGGTCAGGATGACTTCCTCAAGCGAGCAGGCAGGTATACCCGCAGGCTTGAACACCTTGCACCGCGGCAGCCCGGCCACTCTTCGGCAACATTTCGGTCTCGGCACGGCCCACTCTCCTGAACCGCCGCATTATAGGCATATGCCCAAAACCTGTCAAGGGGTATCTCGGCAGGAGTTTCCCCACGGTTTCTTGCGTTGGCGGTTTGGCGAAGGCGAGGACGAGTTGGCCGGGATCGGAGGGCGGCGGTGGGCCGCCTGTTGATCGTGGAGGAGCGGTTGGATGGGTCGCTACGGCTGCGGTTCCGGGGCCGGTACCTGGCGTACGACGAGGTGCCGGCCCCGCAGAGACCCTGTGAGGCCCCGACGTCCCTCCGCCGATCACCCTTGGCGCAAACCTTTCAAGCGGACATTTCTACTTTGCGAAAACCGGATATTTCTACTTTGCGTTGACACGGCCGAGCCGGGGCTTGCCACGGCGCCGGCGGGAGGCAATAATCAGCCTGCGGCAACGTTTAGACAGGTGGAACGGATGACCGGACGCACCAGCGAGCCCGAAGACCCCGAGGCGCTTCTGGTATCCTTTGCGCCGCGGGTTTACGGCCTCCTCTTACGGCTGGTGGGCCGGCCCGACGTGGCCGAAGACCTGATGCAGGAGACGATGCTCCGGGCTTACCGGAGTTTCGACACATACCGCCCGGAGGGGAAGTTCCGGGCGTGGATCTTTCGCATTGCGGTGAACCTGGCGCGGGACTGGATCCGCCGTCGGCGCCATGAACCGTCCACGTCGCTCGAGACGGAAGAACCTCCGCTCGACGCGGCGCCGGCGACCCACGTGCCGCCCGACGCCCGGATGGACCGCGGTGAACGCGCCCGCCGGGTCGAGCAGGCGCTGGCGCGGCTGCCGGTGGCGGATCGCCAGATCCTCCTGATGCGGTATTATGGCGAACTCGCCTTCAAGGACATCGCCCGCGCCACCGGCGAGCCGCTCGGTACGGTCCTGGCGCGGGCCCATCGGGCCCTGGCCAAACTGGGAAACTTGATCCCCGAGGACGAATCATGAGCCGTTGTCCGGAAAAAACGGAATGGGTGCTCTATGCGGCCGGGGAAGTGCCGGCCGGCAGCCGCACCGCCCTCGAAGCCCACCTTGCGGCGTGCGAAGCGTGCCGCAGCGAGGTAGCGACGCTACGCAGCGGCCTGGCGGAGATGGAGATCCTGGATCGCGACGCGCCCCTGCGGCCGGAGGCCGTGGAGACGCTCGGGCGGCGGCTGCGCGCTGCCGCCGCACACACGCCCGCGCGAAAGCCGCTCGTCCTGGTACTCTGGCACTATCGCTGGGCCGCAGCGGCGGCGGTTCTCGTCGCGGCGGCGCTGGCCTGGCCGCTCATCCAGGGACCGACCCCGACCGCCCCGCCGGTCATCAGCCCGCAGGCGACGGCACCCGCCAAGATTCAGTGGGTGCCCGACACCGAGGTCCAGGAAGAGATCACCGAGATTGCCGCCGGCGTCGAGATGCTCGAGGGCGGCTATGGCGGAACGCTCTGCGAGGCCGAGCCGGCCCCGCCCAGGGCGGGCGGCGACGAATCCCTGGACGAGATGGACCGGATGATCGAGATGCTCCAGGCCGAGGGCGATGCTTAGACGGAGGAGAGCGATGCGAAAAGTTCGCTTGGTCCTGATCCTGGCCATGGAAGTGACCGCAATCGCCCTTGTGGCGGGCACGGGCCTCTTTCAAGGCGGTGGCTCGACGGCCCTGGCCCAAGGCCCCGCAGCGACGGGCGAGTCGCCGCGCGCCGAGCGGCCCGAGCCGGCCGACCGCGAAGGCGACGAGGTCCGCCGCGGCATGCGCGTCGCGCCGATGTTCCGCGACATCACCGACGAGGACGTGGCCGAGATCATGAAGTTCGTCGGCGAGAACATGCCGTGGATGAAGGCGGACCTGGAGAAGATGCGTGACGCGGACGCCGGCCGCTTCCGCCAGATCTCGCGCCACCTCCGGTTCGAGATCGCGCAACTTCGCCGCCTGAAGGAGCAAGACCCTGACGCATTTCGCCGGGCCATAGAGGAAAAGCAACTGAGGTTCCGCTCGCTGGAACTGGCCGCCAAGGTCCGCGCGGCCGCCGACCCGAAAGAGCGCAACGCGCTGCGCGGCGAGTTGCGCGGCGTCCTCGACCGCCTGTTCGATGCCGAGACGGCAACGCGGGCCGCCCAGATCCGCGCGCTCGAAAGCCGGCTCCAGGCCCTGCAAAAGGAACTTCAGGACCGAGCCGCGGCCAGGCGCGAGATCGTTGACAAGCGCCTCGAGGAAATCCTCAAGCCCCGACCCGAAAACCAGCGCTCCGCGCCCCCTGCCCCTCACCCGCCCGAGAAACAGTGACGCCGCGTCGCGGTTGGCGCGGCGGGTGCCACGGCTTGCTTGTCAAGCCGTGTGCTGATGCGGGCAACACGGGTTGGCGAGCAACCCGTGGCACCCCCCGTTCTGAGATAGTTTCTACGTCCTCGGCGTCACCTGCTTGATGAGGGCCGTCGCGGCGCGGTTCGCCGGCGCCGGAATTCCATGCCGCTGCGCCAGGCGGACGATCGCCCCGTTCAGATAGTCAATCTCGGTGGTCCGCCCCGCATCGAGGTCTTGAAGCATCGAGCATCGGTTCTCGGCCGACTGTCGGGCTGCCTCAAGGACCGCCGCCGCGGCTCTTCGGTACGGCAGCGCGACGCCCTCGGCCCTGGCGACGGCCTCTCCCTCGTCGGCGATAGATGCGGCCAGTGCCCGCAAGGTCGGCCGCGCGGCCGCCTGGCCGTTCCTGACGCCCGCGAGGGCCGCCACAGGGTTGATGCCCGCGTTGATGATAAGTTTACCCCACACCAGGGGCGTCATGTCGGCAGCCGCTTCGGCAGGGAGGCCGGCGCCGGTGAACATCGCAGCCACCTCGCGAACCACAGCATCGGGCGGGCGGCCCTCGTAACCCAGATACGTCACGAGATTGGCGACATGGGCGATTTCGCCCTCTGCCACAACGTTTGCGGCCTGATACGAGACGGCCGTGATGACGGTGGACGCGGGGAGCGCCTCGGCCACTTCGCGGGCGACGCCCAGGCCGTTCTGAACCGCGACGAGCGGGGCCTTTCCGATCCAGGCGGCTGCCGAGCGGGCGGCCGCGGCGGCGGTCGTCGCCTTCGTAGCCAGCAGGACGAGGTCGGGGGGGGAGAGCGGCGCAAGGCGCACCGGAATGCGGGCTTCCACGTCGCCGTCGGGCGAGTGCAGTCGGATCGGCCTCGCGCTCAGCCGCGCGGCCCGGTCCGGGCGATAGTCAATCAGGGTCACGCTCGGCGCATGTCTAGCGAGCGCCAGCCGCACGGCCAGCGTGCACCCGATGGCCCCAGGGCCGATAATGGCGACGTGATTCATTGATTGAGCGTTTGGCATCGTTGGCGCACGAAGCGCCCGGCAACCTGCCTGCCGGCAGGAAGGGCCGGGCGGCTAACCAAACAGCAACCTGCAATACTCAGGGATGCGACTGCATCTGGGCCTGGCCGCGATCCGGCGTATGTTTGATGGGAGCGATGAGGCGGACCGTGACGTCCCCCCGCACGAGCGCGGTGCACGCGGTGCGGTGGGCGGGGCCGGCCCTGAGGCGTTCGAGGAGCGTCCGTTCTCCGGCGGTCGTGGGCGAAAGGTTCTCGGCCCCCGCGACGACCTCGATGCGGCAGTTGCCGCACTCGTGCCGCCCTTCGCACAGTTCGCCGGCGAAGAAATCGTCCGCCGTCATCTCGGCGGCCTCGTCGGCCGCCGCAAGCAGGCTCGTTCCGCGCGGAACCTCCAGCCGCAGGCCGTACGGCAGGAACGTGACTTGTGGCATGGTCTCCCTTACAGATTGTCCATCATGACGCGGACGTACGATTTTTCGTAGAGTTGCTGGATGTAGTTCGAGACGGCTTCGTTGAACTTCGCCTGGCTGACCTCCTCTTCGATCTTCGCCTGGACCTCCGTGAAGGGGACGGTCCGCGCGTCCTGGCGCTCGAGGGCCTTGACGATGTAGAAGGCCTGAGGTGTCTCGACGAGCGGACCGACCTCGCCGCCCTTGAGGGCGAAGAGGGCGTCGTCCACCTCCTTGATGCGGAATGCGCCGCGCGTGACGAAGCCCCAGTCGCCGCCCTTCGAGGCCATCGGGTCGCTGCTGAAGTTGCTCGCGAGTTTGGCGAAATCCTCGCCGGAGGCGGCTCGCTGGTGGACGGCCCGGGCGAGCGCCCGGGCCTGGCTGTCGCCTGCCGAGTCGCCCTTCTGGAGCAGGATCAGGGCCAGCCGGATGCGCGCCGGCTGCTCGTACCGCTCGGCGCGGACCCGGTTATAGTAGTCCAGCAGTTCGCTGTGGGTGACGCGAACGTTCGTCGCCACTTTCTGCCTCAGGAGCCGCTGGATGAGGAACCGGTCGCGCTGCTTATCGCGCTCCTGAGCGATGGACGACCCTTGCCCCTTAAGTTTTGCCTCGAGGGCGTGGCGGCTGCCGGCCTGGGACGCCATGTCTTTCTCGACCTGGTCGAGCCGCGCGTCGAGTTCCTGCTTTTCCTGCTCGGTGAGGCTGGCCTTGGCCTCCTGGAGGACCAGCCGCTCGCTGATGGCCTGGCGCAGCCTCAGGTCCACGTTGTACCGGCACCGGTTCTCAAACTCCTCGGCCGACATTGCCTTGCGCCATTGCTCCATCTGTGGGCGCATGGGCCCCAGGATCTCTTCGCGCGTGATGACTTCGCCGTTGACCTCCGCCAGGACGGCGTCAACGAGTCGCGGCCCCGGCGCGCCGGGGCCGGCGGAAGCGGCGACCGCGACCCCTCGACCATGCTCGCTGTCGCCCTGCCCGCCCGACCCGCCCGAGGCGGGTCCGCCTGGGGAGGAAGCGAGTCGAAGGGCGACGGACGGCCTCTCGTCGGCCGGGGTTTGTCCAACCTCGGCCGGCGGCGTCCTGATTGCTGAGG
>Ga0315275_10003995_pt1 | contig 13720 bp, 10 predicted proteins | sample YL17G03_0_MG_FD_205557 | JGI IMG/M metagenome (GOLD analysis project Ga0315275, IMG submission 205557) | Sediment microbial communities from Yellowstone Lake, YNP, Wyoming, USA - YL17G03_0 | ecosystem: Environmental > Aquatic > Freshwater > Lake > Sediment | place: USA: Wyoming | collected... | reverse complement strand
GCTTTGCCATGAGCTTGACGCGGTCCTGTTCCATCGGAGTCATGGCCTTCAATGAAGAAGGCAACATCCGCTATCTTCTCGAGGCCTTGCTCAACCAGCGCCTGGCCACGGTCAGGATCGAGGAGATCGTCGTCGTGGCCAGCGGCTGTACGGATCGGACGGAAAAGATCGTGGAAGCCTTGGCCCGTTCCAACGCCCTGATCAAGCTGGCCGTCCAGGACGAACGCCAAGGGAAGGCGTCTGCCATCAACTTTTTTCTGTCCTCGGCCAAAGCCGAGATCGCGGTGATCGAAAGCGGAGACACGATTCCTGCGCCCGAGGCCATAGAAAACCTGATCCGGCCGTTCTCCGACCCGGGCGTGGGGATGACGGGCGCTCATCCCCTTCCGGTGAACTCTGCCGAGACATTCATGGGATTCACCGCTCACCTCTTTTGGCGTCTCCATCATCAGATGGCGCTCCAGCATCCCAAGCTCGGCGAGCTGATCGCCTTTCGAAATATCGTTCCGCAAATCCCGGCCGATACGGCGGTTGACGAAGCCAGCATCGAAGCCATCATCACCCGAGCTGGATACACGATGGCCTATGCCCAAGACGCCCTGGTCTACAACAAAGGACCGGAGACGGTTGGAGATTTCCTCAAGCAGAGGCGCCGGATCATGATCGGGCACAAGCATCTTCAAAGGACCCGAGGCTATACCGTCGCGACAATGAAGCTGGGGAATCTGAGCGGCCTCGTCTCCCATCTTTTCGGACCGCGGCCGCGGCGCTTCAGGACGATCGTCTGGACCCTGGGAGCGGTCTGTCTCGAGTTCTTCGGCAGATTTTTGGGGGATGTCGACTATTACCTCAAAAAGAAAAATCCCTTTGCCTGGGATGTGGCCGCGTCGACAAAGAAGCTGAAGCATGATCCTCCTCATTCCTCAAATCCCGGCCTATAAGCTCTTCCGCCGGTTCGGATTTCCGAAGATGCTTCCTCTCAACCTGACGGTTAGCCTGACCAACCGCTGCAATTCCCGGTGCCTGACCTGTCGCGTCTATGACAGGCCCGTTGCCGAGTTCAGCCCGGACGAATACGCCAGGACTTTTCGCTCTCTCGGCCGCCGGCCGTACTGGGTCACCATGAGCGGCGGCGAGCCTTTTCTCCGAGAGGATATCGTCGAGATCTGCGGAAGCGCGTATGACCTGTGCCGCCCCAGGATCATCAATATCGCCACGAACGGCCTCCTTTCGGAGGTGATCTCCGAACGCGCCGCCGAGATCGCGCGGCGCGCGCCCAAGTCCGAGATCATCGTCAATCTCTCCCTGGACGGAGTCGGGGAAGAGCATGATGCCATTCGCCGGGTGAAGAACAATTTCGAGCGGGCCCTGACAACGTTCAGAAAACTCAAGGAGATCGCCGCGCCCAACCTGACGGTTGGCATTCATACGGTCATCTCCAGGTTCAATGTCGCGGACTTTCCCCGGATTGCCGAGGAGCTCATGGGTTTGAATCCTGACTCTTATATCGCCGAGATTGCCGAGGAGCGGGTGGAATTGGGAACGGTGGGCGGCAATATTACCCCTTCTCTCGAGGAGTATTCCCGGGCCGTCGGCTTTCTGACCAGCAGAATCCGCGAACAACCCTACCGCGGACTGGCCGGAATCGCCCAAGCGTTTCGTTCGCGGTATTATCTTTTGGCCGAAAGAACGCTGCGCGAGAAGCGGCAGATTCTCCCCTGTTATGCCGGATTTATCTCGGCCCAGATCGCTCCGGACGGGGAGGTCTGGGCCTGCTGCGTCAAAGCGGAAAGCATGGGGAACCTCCGCCGGGCCGGCTATGATTTCAGCAAGGTCTGGTTCTCCGAGAAAGCGGAGAGCGTCCGCGCGCCCATCCGCCGTGGAGAATGCTTTTGTCCCCTGGCCAATGCCGGTTATACCAATATGCTCGCCTCCGCGCGGACGATGGTCCCGGTGCTGAAAATCATGGCCAGGAATAAGTTGCGCGGCCGTCGGCGCAAGCCTTCGCCGCGAGGTTAGCCGTCCGGCGGAGCCTCCCGTGATCGAAATAAATAGGATCAGAATCGAGCGGCGAGAATTCCGCGTCCCCAAAATCGGAAAGATTCTCGATGGGGTGAATTGCCTTCAATTGTCCGATCTCCATATCAAGGCCTATGGCCGCCGGGAGAGGCGGGTCGTTCAACTCGTCGAGCGGGAACGGCCCGACGTGATTTTTATAACGGGCGATATGCTGGTCAATTATACCGATGACTATTCGGGCTGCCTCGAGACCTTAAATAAATTGAGCGCGGGTTCGGGCATCTATGCCGTCTTCGGCAACGCCGAGCACACCTTCAGCTCGGCCCGACTTCTGGCCGATTTTGAAAAAGCTTTGACCGCGATCGGTATTACGGTCCTGAACAACAAGAGCGTGGCCATCGGGTTCAAGGGAAAAACGCTCTATCTCGTCGGCGTGGACGATCCCTTTTTTCTCTTCGACGATTTTGACCAGGCGGTCAGCGATGTCCCCGCCGCTGCCGCCGCCATTCTCCTTGCTCATTCTCCGGATATTCTCTTTCCCCGGTCCGACGCCCTCGTCGTGAATCTCCTGGATTCGCCGTCTCAAAAACATCATTCCAAGGAATGGGGGTGGGAAGACAGCACCCGTTTCGGCCCCGACGACGGCACGGTCGGATTTGCCCATGACGGCCGCCAGGTCATTCGCGTCCAGAGCCGCCAGGACGGCGTTTCCCTGGATACGATTCTTCTTTGTCCGGATGAGCGCCTCAACGACGCACTCCGACGGAGGACGACGGCGGATATCGACCGGATGTTGACCTCGGAGGATAGGCAAAAAACCTATCCGGATCTGATCATGATCCCTGCCGCCGCGGTCGACTTCGTTCGGATATACGGTAAATGGAAAAAAAAGCGCGACCCGTCGGCGCTGTCCGGTTTTTGCCTGGCTGACCTTCCGCCTCAACGGGTGTGGCATTATCAGCCCTTGATTCAGCCGGACCATTACCTCGAGGCCGAATTCTCCGCCCGGAAAGACGTCAAATACCGGGTCTGGGTTAGATTGAAAGCCTATCGGGGCGATCCCCTCCACGATTCGGTTTATGTCCAATTCAGCGACTCTGTCGATACGGGGGGGAGACCGAGATACCGGATCGGCCGGCCGGCCCAGGCTAAAGCCCGGCTCGGTGAAATGGCTGTGATCCTGGCCGGACACACCCACGGCGGACAAGTCAGGTTTCCATTTTTAGGCCCCCACACGACCATGACCGCGGTCGGCAAGAAATATCTGGCAGGCCCATATCAGGTCGGCGCGTCCCTGCTCTATGTCTCGCGGGGGATCGGGTGGAGCGCCTATCCCGTGAGACTCTTCTGTCCTCCTGAGATCACGGTCTTCCGTTTCTGCGGCGGAGTTCCCGATCCCGTGGGGTGATGATTCCCATGGCCGTTATCTTTGACAAAGTGAAAAATTACCGATGCCTTCCCCTCCAGGCTTCGATGGCCAAGGCCCTCCAAGGGTTGAAGCTCGACCTCGCCGGGAAAAAAAGCGCTTTTATCAAGGTCAATATCGTTCGTCCGGCCAGGCCGGCTTCGGCCGTGGTGACGCATCCCGCCGTCGTCGAAGCCCTGATTCGGGTTTTGCGGGATTCCGGAATAAACGAAATCACGATCGGCGAGGGCCCGGCCGTCGGTGTCAACGCGGAGCGGGCCTTCGGGAAAGCCGGATACGTGAGCTTGGCCCGGAAGACGGGCGTTCAACTGCTGGATCTTCATCGGTCCGAGCGGGTGAAAGTCCCGTGGGCTTATGGCGACCTGGAATTGCCGCTGGAAGCGATATCCTGCGACCTCTATATCACGGTCGCCAAGATGAAGACTCACTATCACACGGGTGTCACCCTTGCCGTAAAAAGCCAGCAGGGCTTGCTCACACCCCAGGCCAAGAAAGCGAACCATAGGGACCGCGACCTGCATCGAAGCCTGGTCGCCATCGCCGGCGCCATCCGGCCGGACTGGGTGATCATCGACGGGATCGAAGCCATGGAAGGGGAAGGACCGACCCAGGGCAAAAAGAAGCGGACGGAAGTCATGGTCTACGGCGATGACCTCTTCGAAACGGACATCGCCTGCTGTCATTTCATGGGTGTCGATCCTGGAGAAATCGAGCATCTCCGGGGCGCGGTGGAGGAAGGGCTGGCGACTTTCGAGAGCCAGGCGAAAGAAAGGGCGGAGGCTCTGCGCCGCTCCGTGTTCGTCATGCCCAGTCCCAAACCGAAACGCCTGCTCAATTTCTATTCCTGGAAAAATTACCGCGCTTGCGCGGAAGACGATCACTGTTTCGAGGAGGCGATTCATTGGGCCTTGGGCAAGCCCAAGTACTGGATCCCGTTTTTTCCGAAATTTTTAAAGTTTGTTCTGTTCCGCCGGTTTCATCTTCTCCGGGGAAAGGGCGCCATCATTCCGCAGGAACCGGGGCGCGTCCTGTGTCTTGGGGATTGCTGCCGCGATATCGCCGCGGCACGAGGAGCCGATTTCGTCCCCGGATGTCCTCCCAAGCCGGAGGATATCATCAAAACCGTGGCGCGGATGAAGTGAGGGAGGCATTCCGGCGTCCATGCCCAGACCTGAGATCGTTCCCAAGCCGTCCTCCGAGGCAATGGACCTGAATCCCGTCGTCGCCATCGCGAAGGCCGGCCCGAGCGTCGAAGCCGCGGTCAAGAAAGCCGTGGCTCTCGCCGGAGGCATGGAGTCCGTCGTGAACCGCGGTGAGACGATTCTTCTCAAGCCCAATTTCGTCGCTCCCCGGGATTCCGCGACGGGGGCGACGACGGATTTCAGGATCATCCGCGCCGTCGCCGGGGAAGTCCGTCGCTGCGGCGGCGAACCCGTTCTTTTCGAAACCCCGGCTCTCGAATTCTCCCGGGACACGGTCTTTGAGGTCCTGGGAGTCAGGGACTTTGCCCGCGAAAACGGCATCGGCCTCATTGACGGCCCGGACGACCTTGTCGACGTGCCCGTCGCCGGAGGCCGGGCCTTCACCTCGATCCGGATTCCCCGGGTCGTTCGCGGGGCGAAAATCATCAACCTTCCCAAATTGAAGACCCATGTATCAGCCGCATTGACCTGCAGCTTGAAGAACCTGATCGGCTTGCTCCCCGCGGCCGAGAAGAGGCGGGTTCATACGAGGGGAATCCACGCCTCGATCGCCGACCTGCATCGCGTTTTTCATCCGGCCATGACCATCGTCGATGGGCTGACGTGTATGGAGGGAGACGGGCCGACGTACGGGGATCACGTAGAGATGGGACTGGTCATCGCCGGAAACGATATGGTGGCCGTCGATATCACCTGCTGCCGGATCATCGGCCTTCCTTGGGAAAAGGTGAGTTACCTGCGGAGGATTGCCGGCCGAGACGCACCGGCGAAAATACAGTTGGTCGGGGACTCCTTGGAAAGCGTCGCTCGAGATTTCAAGATTCCGCGGAAGGGACCTCTCTTTCAGATCGCCGCGGCTCTGTTGTATGTCTTGGACGTCCCCTTTTCCAAGATCTTTTCTCAGCCGTTGCCCCAATTCTTGTATGGCACGGGATATATCGGAACCAATCCTAAAATTATCAGGACAAAATGCAACCAGTGCGGAGATTGCCGGAAGGCCTGCCCCGTCCCGGACGCCCTCGAGGTTGAAACATTCCGGGTGAAATATCGCCTTTGTGTTCGTTGCCTGAAATGTTATGAAGCTTGCCCCCGGGACGCGATCGCGGTCAAGGGCGTATCCCGTCCTGAACACCGCTAACATTATCGGGTGTATCGGTTTGGCATCTTATCCTTTCCGGACGCGGGCCGGGCCCGCTTTTCTTTGGTTCCCGGCAGATTCGTGGTCATGAATCCATCCATTTCCGTTTTTTTCCCCGTTCTGAACGAGGAAGGGTCCGTCGAACAACTGACTACGGACCTGCTCCGGATTCTCCGGTTGCGGCTCGATACTTTCGAAATCATTATCATCGATGACGGCAGCACGGACGGAACGGGGGAGATCGCCGACGCCCTTGAAGGCCGCCACGGCGGCCTTGTCCGCGTCATTCATCGGCCGCGGAGCTCGGGCTACGGGAACGCCCTCAAAGCCGGGTTCGCCGCGGCGCGCTATGACCTGGTCTTTTATACCGACGGCGATTATCAGTTCGACCTGAACGACCTTCCCAGAGCGCTCGATGTGCTGGGCGATCATGACATCGTCATCGGCTTCAGGGAGGATCGGAAGGATTCACGGCGGCGGATCTTTTTCTCCAAAGGCTACAACGGGCTCGTCAGAATATTATTCGGGTTGAAATTCAAGGATGTCGATTGTTCTTTTAAGTTGTTCAAAAGAAAAGCTATGGAGTCGATCACGCTCCGCTCGGAGGGCTATTTCGTCGATACGGAAATCCTGGCCAGAGCCAAGCGCCAGGGTTTGAAGATCAAGGAAATCGGAGTGCGTCATCTGCCGAGAACCCAGGGAAGCTCGAAGGTGTCTTGGAAACACGTCTTCGTTACCCTCCGGGAAATTCGCCGCTTTCGGATTCAGTTCCGGGCCGAATCCGGAAAACGAAGACCATAAATCGCAATGAAAATTCTTCTGGTCAACCCTTCGATCACTCCGGCGGAAGTCTATGCCCGGTATTCTCCCGGAGCGCCCGTACTGCCACCTCTGGGTCTGTGTTATCTGGCTTCGGTGTTATTGAAAAAAGGCCATCTGGCGCGGATCCGGGATTGCGCCGCCGAGAATGTTCCGCTTTCTCAATTGCAGGCCGAAATCCGCGAATTTGAGCCCGGAATCGTGGGCGTCACAGCCACAACCGTATCCTATGCCGCGGCGCGAAAAACCCTTCGGGCGGTCAAGGAGACCAACGGGGGCATCACCACGGTCCTGGGCGGCGCGCATATCAGCGCCCTGCCCTTGGCAACCATGAACGAGGGCGAAGATGTGGACATCGGGGTGACGGGAGAAGGGGAATATACCATCCTCGAGATCGCCCAGCGGCTGGAGAAGGGCGAATCGGCGGACGGCATCGCCGGAACTCTGACCAGACGGGGCGGGGACGTCGTCCGGAACGAACCGCGGCCGGAGACAGCGGCGTTGGATGATATTCCTTTTCCGGCGCGCCATCTGCTGAAGGATCTTCGGTTATACTCCCACACGCCTTTTCGGGGGGCGAAATTTACGGCGACGATGGTCACGAGCCGCGGTTGCCCCTTTCATTGCGGGTATTGCGATCAGTCCGTTTTCGGCCGGCGGTGGAGGTTTCACAGCCCGGAGCACGTCGTGGCCGAGATGGCTCATCTCAAGGAGACCTACGGCATTGATTTCGTTTCCTTTGAAGACGACAATTTTCTTCTCTCCCAAAAAAGAACCGCGGAGATCTGCGAGTTGATGATGAGGCAGTCCCTCAATCTGTCCTGGTCATGCCTCGGCCACGCCAGCGAGGTCGACGACCGTCTCCTGCCCTTGATGCGGAAAGCGGGATGCCGCAATATCTATGTCGGAATCGAAAGCGGATCTTCCCGGATGCTGGCCCTCATTGAGAAGAGGTTCCGGATCGAGGACACGCGGGAAAGCATCGAGCGGATCAAGAAATCCGGGATCCACGTCACGGGCTCATTCATCCTCGGGCTGCCGACCGAGACCAAGGCCGAGATCGAACAGACCATCGACCTCGCCTTGTCGCTTCCTCTCGACGGCGTATCATTCTTTCTCTTCACGCCCTTTCCCAACACGCCTTTGCGCGAGCTGGCCCTTCGCCATGGAACCGTGAGTCCGCGCTGGGAGCACTATTCCACCCATCCCGGCCGCCTGCCCTTCGTTCCCGAGGGCATGACCGAAGACTATCTTCTGAAGAAACAGGCCGAAGCCTACCGCAGGTTTCTTTTGAGGCCGGGGTATTTGGCCAAGCATATCGGGATGTTCGCCAATCGAAGGGCGGTCCGGAACGGCCTCAGATTCTTGAAAAGCGCTTTGAAAGACGGTTGATCCAAAGACGGGCGGCGGCGACCTGAGAAGGAAATGAACGAGGCCAGATCCTGCCAAGCCGAAAAAAACGATTCAAGACCGCCGGGGTCGAATTATCCGCCCGATGAGGAAGAATCATGAATCGTGATTCCGGCGAGGCGCGCGTCGATGTCGTCATCCCGGTGTTGAACGAAGCTCACGTCCTCGAGAAAAGCGTCGCCGTCGTCCATGGTTTCCTGGAAAATAAGGCGATGTTCCGGTGGCGGATCGTCATCGTCGACAACGGCTCAACCGACGGCACGTTTGATATCGCCCGGAACCTGGCCCGAACTTATTCCGCCGTGGAGTTTATTCACTTGAAGACGAAAGGCCGGGGCCGCGCCCTTCGCGAGGCCTGGCAGGACAGCTCCTCGGACGTCGTTTTATACATCGATGTCGACCTCTCCTCCGAATTGGCCGCGCTGCCGAAACTCGTGGACGCCTTGCTTCGGGAAGGCTACGACCTGGCCACGGGCTCCCGGCTGTTGAAAAACTCCGTGACGAAACGGAGTCTCAAGCGGGAAATCATTTCGCGCGCGTATAATCTTTTTCTTAAATGCGTACTCTTCACCAAATTCTCCGACGCCCAGTGCGGCTTCAAGGCTGTCACCCGGGACGCGGTCAGAGCCTTGGTCCCTCAAGTCCGGGACCAGGGCTGGTTTTTCGATACCGAACTCCTGGTTCTGGCCGAGAAGCAGGGGTATAAAATCAAGGATATTCCCATCACCTGGATCGAAGACGACGACAGCCGGGTGAAGATTATTCCTACGGCCCTGAAAAACGTCAAAGGAATCCTGCGTCTGCGATGGATGCTGTCCAAGCGCAGTCTCAGGTCCTTCGTTTCTCGCAAGCATAGGACTCCGTGAAAATCCTTCTTCTCAATCCCAATCCCGTTCACCTCGTGAACCGGCTGGGCAAGATTTATAACCGGGTCTGGCCGCCCCTCGAACTGGCGAACTGCGCGGCCCTTCTAGAGGCCGAGGGGCATGACGTGGCGATCATCGACGCCAATGCCCTGAAAATGAGCCTTGATGACCTCGTCCCGCGCCTCGCCGGTTTTGACAAGGTTTTCGTTTCGTCCCAGAGTCTGGACCGCTGGCAGTGCCCGGCGCTGGACATAGATCCCTTCGTCAGCACCGCCCGTCGGGTCCGAAGCCTGACCGATGAGGTCTTCGTCCTCGGCGTGCACGGGACGCTGAAGCCCGAGGAATTCCTGCGATTGACCGGGGCCCGCGCCGTCGTCCGGGGAGAACCGGAACTCACCGTCTCGGAAATCTGTCAGGGAAAACCGCTCCGAGACATCGACGGGCTGGCCTTTGCCGATAGCGGAAAGACCGTGATGACGGCGGACCGCCGCCCCCTGGATCTCGACCGGCTCCCGAAGCCCGCCTTCCATCTTCTGCCGATGGACAAATATTTTTATGAAGTCCTGGGCCCTCGTTTCACTCTGTTCGAAGGCTCGCGAGGATGCGCCTCGCATTGCACCTTTTGCCTTCTGAAAATGTACGGCCGGGGGATTCGGAGGAAATCCGCGGCAAAGCTGATCGAGGAAGTCGATGACGCCATTGCCCGCTTCGGCCTGAAAACGGCCTATTTCATGGACCTGGAATTCACCGTGTTGCGCAAGCAAGTCATAGAGCTCTGCGACCATCTCCTCAAGAAACGCTACGATTTTCGTTGGACCTGCCAGACCCGATTCGACCTTGTCGATGAGCCGCTCCTGGATAAGATGAGGCAGGCCGGGTGCCGGCTGATCCATTTCGGGGTCGAAGGGGGAACGGATCGCCTCCTGGACAAGATCCAAAAAAAGATCACGATCCGCGAGATCAAGGAGAGCATGCGCCTGGTGCGCCGGGCCGGCATCGACACGGCCTGTTTCTTCATGCTGGGATTCCCCGATGCCGACGAGGGGGAAATGGAGGAGACGATCCGTCTGGCCCGACAATTGAACCCGACGTATGCCCTCTTTCATATCGTCACTCCTTATCCGGGAACAACGCTTCATGAGGAAATGCTGAGCCGGGATCCGGCGGCCTTCGGCGGGGAGATGTTCCCCGAGGCCTGTCTGAGAGGCGAGGAATTGACCAGGCTAAAAAAAACCATACGACGGGCTTATCTGAGTTATTATCTCCGGCCGGGCTATCTCGCCGCGAGATTAGCCAAGGGAGATTTTCGCGCCCTTTCCGCTCAGGTCAAGCTTTTCCTTGGCTATCTTTCATAACGGTCGCGGCGGATGGATCATTCGAGGCGAAGAGTTTACGGAGAGGACTCCCTCTTCATGGAACGCGGCAGGTGTCCCTGGCGATGAAGACGCGGCGACGGGACCTCGTCCTGGGGCTATCCATCGGTCTTCTGTGTTTGGCCACGAGGCTGCCCTGGGCCGGCCGCATGCTCTATAACAGCGACTCGACTCGGTTGGCCTTGGCCGTGGAACACTTTGACGTCAGCCAAATGCGTCCTCATGCTCCGGGATATATCCTCTATGTCGCTCTGGGAAAGATCGCCGACCTGGCGATCCATGACCCCGGAACGAGCCTCGTGGCCGTCAGCATCCTTGCCACCGCCCTGGCGGCCGTAGTCCTTTACTTTTTGGGCTTGAGGATGTTCAGCCGCTTGACAGGCTTTGTGAGCGCGGCGCTGTTGTGGAGTTCGCCGCTGGTTTGGTTCAACGGAGAAATGGCCTTGACCTATGCCCTGGAGACGTTTTTGAGCCTTGCTTTCGCTTATGCCTGTTTCCGGGCCTTGAGCGGCGGTCGATGGGGACTTCCGGTTTCCGCGCTTTTTTTAGGTCTGGCCACGGGCGCCCGTCAGAACCTGATCCTCTTCCTTTTTCCGTTATGGATCTTCGTTCTTAGAAAATATCGGTTCAAACGCGTTCTCGGCGCGATCTGTATTTTTGCCCTCACGAGCCTGGCCTGGCTGATTCCCCTGGTCGTTCTCAGCGGGGGATGGAAAACGTATCTCGGAGTCCTCCGCGCCCAGGTTGCGATGGTCGTCGTTCCCGCGGTTTCGTTTCCGACCCAGATCCAGATCCGAGGACGCTTCTTAGCTTCCTTCCTGTCGTATAGCCTCGTCCTGGGGCTTGCTCCCCTGTTGTACTTCTTCGTCCGTTCCATCCGGAGCCGGGCGGCGTTCCGCGACGCCCGAAATATGTTTCTGGGATTGTGGATCCTGCCGGCCGCGGTTTTTTTTATCGGCGTGAATCTGTACAACACGGGTCAAGTGATGGTCATCCTGCCTCCTTTGTTCCTTTGGGCCGCCGAAGGGGTCAAGCGCTTTACCGAGGTGATCGGGAGCAAAGCGCGAAAAGTGGGAGCCGGGGCCGCCGCCCGCGCGGACCTGCCCGGGCCCGGACGGAAGATTCAGAGAGCGGTTTTCGTCGCGTCGGTCATCATTCTCCTGGCTGTCAACATTTTCGTCTTTCTTTTCCTCGAAACCCCCGTTTCCTACGCTTCCATTAAAGAGGGAGAGCGGAGGCTCTCGGAGCTTGTCCGCTTGACGCGGGAACATTTTGCCCCGGAGAATGCCTTGATTCTCGCCTGCCGGCTGAATACTCAGGCCGGATATTATCTCCCTGAATATCGGGTCATCTGCCCCTTCCCCCTGATATTTTCCGGAGACGAGATTCCGATCGGGTCTCAAAACGTCTATAAGAGCTACGGCCGGCAAACCCAGCCAAAAACCTATTGGATGGACACCGGATTTAAAATCGAGCCCCTTCCTTTTCCCGATGGCGTCGAAACGCTGATCCTGTGGGAGGGGGAAATCGCCGGCTATTATGAGGACGGAGAACGGCCGCTGCGGGAAATCGCTTCCGGCGCGGGCGGGGCGAAAATTTACGCCCTTCAAGTCAAGCCGGGAGAAAAGATCCGTTACGGTTACCATTCTTTGTCGATCCGCTAGGGCCTGAGCTCGAGCGGAACCCTGGATCCCATGCCGAAACCCGGAAGAAAAAAGATTGAAAAAATTTTTCTCCTCCAGCCTCCTCTGACGACGCACACCGATTACAGCTCCGAACCCAAAGGGATTCATCCGCCCCTGGGATTAGCCTCGATCGCCGCGGTCCTGGAAAAGGATTATCAGGTCAGGATTCTGGATTCAGTCGTCGAAGGATACGATCACGAAGAGCGGCGCGGCCGCAATCTGATCCGCTACGGCTTGTCCGACAAGGAGATCGAGCGCCGGATCGCGTCCTTCGAGCCGGATGTCGTGGGCATTTCCAATCTTTTTTCTTCCGGCTGGACGGAAGCGCTCCAGGTCGCGCGCGCGGTCAAGGATATCGACCGGAACATGGTTACGGTCATGGGCGGACCTCATCCCTCGGCCTGCCCGGAAAATGTCCTGGAACATCCGGAGATCGATTTTGTCGTCCTGGGCGAGGGCGAGGAAAGTTTTCGCGATCTGTTGACGGCCATCCTCTCAAACAACTTTTCGGGACTAGACGGCGTCGCCTGGCGCGACGACGGGCGCGTCCGGGTATCGCCCAAGACCAAATTCATCCGCGACCTGGATTCATTGCCCTTCCCCGCCCGGCATCTCCTTCCCATGGAAAAATATTTTTCGATCGGCGAGGCCTTCATCGTGACCCGGGCGAAGCCGTTTACGCCGGTCATCACCTCGCGCGGATGCACGGCCCAATGCACGTTCTGCCCGGTGCACGCCTCCTGGGGAGGGACCTGGCGGGCCCGTTCCGCCGGAAACGTCGTGGATGAAATCGAGCACCTGGTGAAAGCGTACGGGGTGAAAGAGATCCATTTCGATGACGACAACCTTGTTTTGAACAGAAGGCGGGCCGAGGCGATTTTTCAAGGCATCATCGAGAGGCGCCTGGATATCGTCTGGACCGTCCCGACCGGATTGGCTCTATGGGCCGTGGACGAAGGCCTTCTCGAACTGATGAAAAAGAGCGGTTGTTACAAGCTCTATCTGGCCGTCGAATCCGGAGACGAACATATCCTCCGCGATGTCATCCGCAAGCCTCTCCAACTGAAGACCGTCCATCCGCTGGTCCGGGCGATGAAAAGATGGGGAATCGAGGTCGAAACCTTTTTCGTCGTCGGGATGCCGGGGGAGACGGTCGATTCGCTGCGACGGACCTTTCGCTTCGCCCGAAGCCTGGACGCCGCGGCGACCCATTATTTCTTCGCCAATCCCATGCCCGGAACGCAGTTGTGGGCGGAGTGCGCGGCCGAAAGCTATTTCCGGGAAGGATTTCGTTTCGACGACATCCGCGTCGAGCGGGCGAATATCGACACGCCTTTGCTTTCCGCCCGGACGCTGGAGCGTCTGGTGGCCAGGGAGCAGCTGGCAGGACGGATCCTCTCCCTGGTTAAGCATCCGTGGCGGTTCGTGAAAAAATATCTGTCTTATCTGAAGAAGGATCGCCGCGTCGTCGCCCGTTTTCTTTGGAAAAATGTCCGCCAGAGCCTCGGCCAGAGGGATGAGCGCACATGACGCGCCCTTCTTCGCCGAACACGATCTTTCGCCGGCCGCCGTACCGGCTGATGACTCCGGGGCGGCAGAGAGCATGATCTTCAGAATGCCCATCGTCTTGATTTCCCTGTATTCCACCGACGCCATCGGGTTGAGATATCTGGCGGGCGTCCTGGAAAACCATGGCTTTCGCGTGTCAATCGTCTTTTTCAAAGAGCTCTATCTGACGGCCGATCTCATGACTTTGCCCACGGAAAAAGAATACATCATCCT
>Ga0315275_10003994_pt1 | contig 13720 bp, 13 predicted proteins | sample YL17G03_0_MG_FD_205557 | JGI IMG/M metagenome (GOLD analysis project Ga0315275, IMG submission 205557) | Sediment microbial communities from Yellowstone Lake, YNP, Wyoming, USA - YL17G03_0 | ecosystem: Environmental > Aquatic > Freshwater > Lake > Sediment | place: USA: Wyoming | collected... | reverse complement strand
ATGCAGTTGGGAATTGCCAGGGCAGGCCAAAAAGCCACCGAGAGGCTCAAAAGCGCCTGAAATTACCCAGACCTCTCCTCCCGGTCAAAAAAGTCATGAAAGATATTCAGCCGGGGCCTCGGCGGCGATCAGAACTTCCTGATAGGCGATCTGAGGCGGTGGCGGTCTATCGGCAAGGAAGGTCAGCTTGAGGTGGTTGATGATGCGGTCAACCACAGCCCAGTCAGTGAGGAAAGAGACGACCTTCATCTGTCCGCCGCATTGAGGGCAGACCATCGGATCAACTTCATAGACTTTGCGGATCATCTCGGCCCAGCCCTTGTCAGCCTTCGGTTTTCGAGAAGCTCGACAGAGCCATTCATTATGTGCGGCAAGAAGTTGATAAAAATATCGCTAGATGGGAGCTGGGAGTTTTCAACTGTTATTCCGTGTTTAGCGAATTCTGATACTACCCATTCGCCGGAATATCTGTCGCTCTCGATATAGGAGACTCCGTAGCTGTCAAGAACCTGGGCAAACTCAGAGACAACTTGTTGAGGTGCGAATGGCGGCCTGGCCTCACGCACACAATCAAGGATGATTTTGTTGCTCTGCTCCTTATGGCAGACGGCCAGGGTAAACGAATCCTGACGGCCTCCCGATGGGTCGATGAATGCAGAATAATCGACCTCCTGGAGCTTTGGTAGCTCTAGTCTACCGGGGACAACAGCGGTTTCAATGGCCTCCAAGCTGAGGAATCCTTCGATATCCTCCCTCCACTCGGCGTCCCACTCCGCCCTAGCACGAGAATAATCCTCCCTCAAATCGTTTTCGATTATCGCTTCATCAATTGTCGGGTTCATTGTCCTGGTTGGGGCTTTCCATATTAACGGGGACCGGGCGTCGGCTTTCCCATAATTGTTCCTGAATTGCTCCCAAAGAACCCCTGACCTGGAGTATGGAGTTGATATCCCAATTAGCATACTTTCAGGAACCGTCGCCAGAGCGGGTCTTAGAGCAGCCAGAACCTCCTGAGCGGGGTTGGCACTGTTTTCGTCCCTCCAGAAGGCCATTTCTTCGCAGGTGGCCGCTAAAACTGTGAATCCCCTGACAGTTCGATAGTTGCATGTCTTGACTGCGATAACGATTCCTTTCTTCAGCTCAATCTCCCACTGGAGCTCCCGCTCAATCAGGCTTCTGAACATATCGTTTGAGTTAAGTATCCCGGAAATATAGTTCTTTATGATTTTCGCCTGGTCCTTGTCTGTCGCGATAATGAATATCCAACCCTTCTCCCCCCGATTGAGATAGGGTGACCAATTCTTAAACGCTGCAAGATAGAGTGCGATGAGAGAAGAGATGAAGCTTTTTCCAGACCTGCGTCCAGCGATTACGTATGCCTCCTTAGAAGGTCTATTCCTTGGCTTCTTCAGTCCCGTGCACTGCCGCAAAAGCCTTCTCTCTGTCTTTCCGGCCATGGGAATGCCGAATAAGGCCTTTAGAAACACTTTCCAGGAACGCCACGTTTCCTGGTCCCGGAACAGCGGTCTAAAGAATCTAGGGTCCTCCATAATTTCGACAATGTTCATTTTGGTTCCTCCTTCAGGTTCTTCTCTCGCTCCAATATCTCGTATGGAGTTAGAATTGCTTCCTGTTTCTTTTCCACCCCGAGGGCCTGCAAATCGAGCCTAAGGCTGTTGTTGTAGGCCAGGTAGGAAGCTTTTAGGCTGGGGGCCAAGTCACGCCCCGCCATTACAGAATTCTCCCTTATATGCTCTTCTACGCAGCGAATTACGCCTAATTTCGTGGTAACTCGGTCTATTAGGACAATCTGGGCGGTGGATAGGTCATTTTCCGTAGGTCCCAGGTCCCTTACCAGCCCCTCTCGAACGGCCATCAGATACCTAAGGACATGGGTCCGGTTCTCAGGAAGCTCCCCCTTTGTAAGAAATGAATACCCACCATGGATTATTTGCCTTTTGCCTCCTTTCCCGAACTTGACTGTAAGTCTTGAATCCATATAGAGGCCCTCCACTACATGAAGTTCATGGGATTACCGTAACCGAAGCGTTACCGTGACGTGAGCCTTATTCAGGCCGCCTTCAAACCGAATGAAGGACTTTAATATTTTTATATCACAACAATTGAAATAAGTCTACATCTATGTAAATACTAGGTTTAGGCTTAAACTTAGAGTACTTTTCCCATAATCAACAAAAGCATTAATTTGACAAATTGCTTCTTTAGTAAAGGCAATATTCAATCCTATGGATATAAAATTGACAAGCCTCCTCTCCCTGACATATTATCGCCGATATAGTAAGCTTTTACATGCCAGAACAAGCATGGAAATTGCTGTTAGCAATAAATCAAGATATAAATTATTCGGAACTAGGTTAGCGAATATCCTTCAGGTTAAAATGCATAAGCTATTATTTTCTTACGAACGTGGCGATGGAACTCCTATCCTACTAATTCACGGATTTGGCGGAAGCACCTACTCTTGGAGATATTTAACTGAATCCTTGTCAAGGAAAAATAAGGTAATAGCGGTTGATTTAATTGGCTTTGGAGAATCTGAAAAGCCCACTAATTTCTCTTACTCTATAACTGACCAAGCTTCAGTCCTTGCTGATTTTATTATCGAAAAGTGTCTATCTGATATTATCTTAATTGGCCACTCTTTTGGAGGTGCTGTTATTCTAAGTATGCTATCAGCAAACGAAAATAGACTGGATAGGATAATTAAAAAACTAATATTAATTGACACGCCTGCATTTAATCAAAAGGTCCCTTCTTTTATTATGCTCTTAAGGAATCGACCTCTAGCAAATTTGGGATTTTTTATAAGAACAAACAGAACCAATATTTTGGCTGTTTTAAAGAAGGTATTTTTTAATAAATTGCTAATTTCTGATGAAATGGTTACCATCTATGCGAAACAACTTGAATCAAAAGAGGGAAGAAACGCCCTGCTAAAAACAGTTCGTCAAATAAATCGCGTCCAAAAGCTAACTAGCGATTTCTGTCTTGCTTCAATCAATCTGCCGACGTTGATAATATGGGGAGAATATGACAAAATCGTCCCAATCTCAAGTGGAAAAAGACTGAATCAACAAATTAGAAACTCCACCTTGAAAATCATTAGTAACTGTGGGCATGCTCCTCATGAGGAATGCCCGGAGCCTACCATAAAAGCTATATTGGATTTCATTGATTAGATTGGTTGATTATAAAAAGTGAAAGATATGGAAACATTCCTCAGGATATCCTGGCCAGTTATTCTAGGATTCTTATCTATGGCCATCGCGTTGATGAAGAATACAGTAAATAGTCTTGCTGAAAAGGACAACAAAGTAACCATCGGTTTGGGTCCCATATCCTTTAGCACAGGAGCAAGGAATCGCACATTAATTCGAATAGCATTAGGGTTTCTAGCCATCTGTTTTTTCACGTATTCTGTTTTTCGAGATTACTCATTGTTTTTTCCTAAGCATTTCATTGTTAGAGCGTATTATGATGAAAGAGGTATCGCCCAGGCATTACTAAAACTCGACGAAAAATCAGTCCCCGGCTATAAAATAAATAGCAACTGGCGTTATGATAAACAAAAGTTCTTTGATTACCTTAACCAACAAGCCGCAAAAAACAATGTGGAATTTTTATTTGACCCTGAACAAACCCATAGTGAGGGAATATCCATTCTTGAAGCAAAAAAGATAGCTTTCTTTGTGCAAGAATATGAAATCAAGAACTCTCGAGGATTCGCAAAGCATATTAGCCTTATGCCTGATGGACAGAGGAAAGAGGCCCTATCGGAGTTTCGATTGATTCCGTCCTCTTTTAATAGAATAAGACCAACCTTTGGTAGTTTTATAAAGAACCGCCAATACATTATTATGCTATATGAGCAAGTTGTATGGCTTTCCCCAACTGAAGAAAAATACCCTGTTAACCTATTGACTTCAACAAAAATACGATATTTTCCCTATATCGGAATCGGCACCACGATTTACTTTACCTGTGACGAGAGAACAAAATCTATAACGCCAATCGGATACGCAATCTATGAGCCCAACTGAAATTTCTTCTTTGTGCACATGTATTGAAGTATTGTGCAAGTCGTTAGTTAAATGGGCTATGTAGCGGCCTTAAAGTGATTTAAAATACGATAAAATTAGTCTCGACAAGGAAGACGGGAAAACACCCACCCTATTTGGCCAAAAATGGGACAAAAATTCGGCCAACGAATTTCGAAAATTATTGATAATAAGCAAGTTATAGATGTTTACATAATCACTATTATCAGACACGGTTTACGCATGTTCTTTCTCGCGTCTAACCTTCAGATGGTGCCTCACCGTGCCCTCGGTCACTCCCAGTTCTCTTGCATAGCCCCTTATGCCAAGTTCCCTAATTTTTATCACAATCTCTTCAAGAGGGATATTTCTAAGCTGAGACCGGCTGACGTTATTCCTGGCCCGTATTCCGTATTTCTTAAGCCAGTAATGAACCACGTCCTTTTTGCAGCCCAATATCCCCGCAATTTCCCGGATTGACCGAGATTCTTGAACATACAACCCTACGAGCTCTGCCTTTTTTGGCTTTGCGCAGGCTGATGGCCTCCCCCTCCTGACTTCCAGCCCAGCTGCTTCTTGGCAACTTATTCTTGCCATGGAAAACTATATTATCGTTGCCTTGATACGATTGAACAACTTCTTCCTTAAATCGTCTGCATCTCGCCACACTATGTGATTATATTGACGAGTATCAAAGTGCGCGTTGTCAATGTCATCTTCTTTGCATGTCCAGATAACATCCCTGTTTAACCCATGAGCAAAACCAGCTTCATAATAGACATTTGGCCTCTGTCCGGTAACATCTGAGACCAGAAATCTGCATGAGCGAATTTCTGCAATAATCAAATCACATATCTTCTCGTTGTGCTCTCTTTTCTCTATGAAAATTGGCTCAAATCCAGCCTCAATAACAGCCTTTTTTACGCCCTCCTCATATATGACATTCAGGTCTTCATCACACCACATCGCAACAAAACACTTTTTTGAAAGTACCCCTGATTCTTTAACAGAGTCAAACTTCTCCCACCCCTTCCAGGATAATACTGCATTTCCTCCGCTCGTTGGCATTTCAATAAGACCAATCTTTTTCGCGTGCTCAAAGATATTGTCGAACTCTTCTTTGTCCTTTGAATACGTAATAGGATATGCGTTTTCTCCATATATCTTTAACTTTTCACCGAAAAAATGGGATTTTCTTCCCAAGTAAAGGATTAGCTTGTTGAGTTTCTCAACTATTGTTTTGTTCCTATATCTTTCAATTATTCTTTCTGTCTGCCTCTCGTTATCCAATAAATGCAGTTCTGGTGGAGGTGAACTGAATTCTGAAAGTTCCCTCGTAAAAGCGGATATCATAGCCCTATCTTCCTTGGCAAGATGTTTAAAACCTTCCTCAGTAAGGTGGTCTATTACATATCTTCCACAAATATCGCACTCAATAGAATATAGGTCGGGGGCCTTAATTATTCTTATTTCCTTTGTTTTCTGGCCGCATAACACACAAGTTGACTCTGGGCTCATAAGAGACCTCCTCTATTGATATTCCGCAAGCATTTTAATCTTTTATCTCAATGAGGCACATATCTTGGAATCACGTCGAATCTAAAGCCCGGAGGTCAGAGTTCGGGTCCGCCCTTCACTCGCCTCGCTCCTCCAACAAACAAGCAACTCGGTCATGGAGGTCAAGCTCCCAGCAGCACATTAATATTGAGGCTCTCGGGGAAATAGCCCGAAAACGAAAACAATAGCACTGAGAGCAAGACCGCGTCCCGACCATCCAGCCCGCGCAGTTGTCCAGCCGGATTGCCTGAATGGCGGATGCCAGGATAATCCGAACAAAAGCCATAGAGTTTCTTAAGCGCGTCTTTCACTCCGCAATGAGGCCAGCATGACAGTCTATCGCACAGCGCACCCAATGTGCCTGTGCAATGCGCCACGTGTGTAGCGAGGCCTTCGGCATAGATGCTGGCGCGCTCGATGGAGGATTTCAGGTCCGCTTGTTGATGCGACCGTGTATAGGCGTCGAACGAGTGCTCAAAGTTATCCAAAAGTTCGGCCAGATGGGGGTTCGCGCTGTTGAGTTTTTCGAGTTCTGCGTATAGCCCGGCAAACGACCCAGGCAGTAACGACCTTAATTTGAATGGCTCCACCAAGCGATAGCGAAGGTTAAAGCGAACGAGGAAATTTTTGATAAGTCGCTGATAACGTTCCCCAAGTCTTCCGATTCTTAGGTCGGCAATGGTCGTGTATGTTAGCTCCAGAAACCGCACAATGTCGGCTTCACTCCTGAAGTCTGTCCCCTTCAGGTGGCGAAAAACTTGTCGAGCTTTCTCAGGGTCGTTATGGATGACTTCATACTCTATCCTCGTGGGCGGATGCAGGAGTGAGTCTATAGCACAGTCAAACAACTGAATGAATAGGTCTACAGGGGCATCCGCCGAATGGGCGAGCTTTGCCCACACTTCATGCCAAGTGAACTGCCATCGACTCTGAAGGCTTCCAGTCATCATAAATCTCCCTGAAAAGCTTGATAGAGAAGGGACTGGAACAGGGCGTTCATGAGGCTGCGGCTGGTGGCCTGCTCTGCTTCCAGCCCGCAGATTTCAGACACCCGAATTGCGAACTCCTTTTGCAGTTGAAGGGAAGGCACTGGGATTTTGATTGCACCAATGTTTTCTGCCGTGATGGACTTCTTCGCGGTATCAGTAACCTTGCTGGTGACCAAAGTCGGCACAAGCAAAAGCAACCACAGCAGGTATTCGCATGTGACCTTGCATGTATCGGGGTTGATTCGGATTAAATTTGGACTAATGTTCGCGCCTTCGAGATTGGACGGAACAAACGCGATTTTGCCTGTTGTATCCCCTCGGACGGCCATCACCAAATCCCCGGATTCTAGGACTGTTTTCGGAAACTTCGCCGAGAAGTCACGGGGCACTCGCACATAGCTCGATAGGTCGGTATCAAGCATGTTTGAAGGAAGAATATTTCCAATTCTGGCGACCGGAACCCCGTCCTCAACATAAGAAGTGCCATAGAAAGTGGGATATCTGTGCAAGACTTTCAATGTCTCACCAAGAGCCTCCACGTGCCATTTCTTCGTATTGCACCTCGGGTCGCCGAACATCTCGTGGAAGAGGGCAGGGACGAGAGCTGCGGTTCGGCGGTCGGCTTGGGCGCGCAGCTTCAGCAACTCGTCCGCTTCATCAAGCAGCTTCACCAGCCGCTCCTGCTCCGCAAGCGGAGGAACGGGAACGGGAATCCTCTTCACATCAGAGAATGCAATCGAATCCACGCCGGTTGTCTTCTTGGATAGCGCAGTCATGTCGAACGTCCTGAGGTAAAGGTAGAGGTAACCTGGCGTGATTTCTGGCTTAAAAGCTTGGAGAACTCCAATGTGGCTCACAATACAAGCGCGGACGCCAAGAATGGCCCGGTGGTTCAACGCAACGGAGCCGCTTCGTGGAAATAGTATGCAGCCCGGTTCGAAAACCTTCATGCGATTCTCAACTATACTGTCCTTTGTCAGCTTTCCATCTGTGCTGCATAGATTGTTTGTGAAGTGGTAGCGGCCCAAATCTTTCATTCGAACGAAGGGAATTGTTCCGCCTTTGAAATGCTCGTCACCCTGTGGAGCGGCGTTGCCTCCTTCAACGTCGCACAGTTCTCCAAGTTCCTTTACTGGCCAGCGCTTCATTTTTTCCCGCAAATTTGCTCAAGGAGCGCGTTGCCTCGCCGGATGATTTCGTTTTCGTGCTTGAGAACGTCGGCAAGAATTTCCCCCGGGGCATCATGACTCACTGCTTCCGCAGTCACCGGCTTGTATCGCCCCGCGGCAAGGCTCCAGTCGTTCTCCCTAATCTTTTCAATCGGGACACAATAGCTGTTCGAGCCTTCTTCGCGGGCAGGCCACTTGGTCAGCACATCTGGAATATCGTTGGCTTCAGTCGGAGTTCGCTTATCATCGAGGCTGAAGCCGTCAGCAGTGAGGTCGTAGAACCAGACGGATTCTGTCACGGATTGAGAACTAGGGCTTGAAGGGCGGGCAAAGATAAGTGCCGCCGTGCCGACTCCCGAATAGGGCTTGAAAACGCCGCTGGGAAGGCCTATGACGGCTTGAAGGTCGCAATCGGTCAGGAGAAGCTCACGAAGGCTTGTAGCGGCCTTAGTAGAGCCAAACAGGACACCGTTAGGCACAATGACACCGGCTCGTCCGCCGGGAGCGAGGTGGTCGATGAACCACTTGAGGAACAGTAGTTCGGTAGCGCGTGTGTTCAGCTTGTAGTTGAGGTCGGCAAGGATGCTTTCATCCTGTATTTTCCCAGCGAACGGAGGGTTGGCGAGGATAACATCAAACCGCTGGCCGGGGTACACTCCGCCAAAACCCGTCGTAAGCGGATTCATCAATAAGATACGTGCTTTTTCTAACTGGTGGAGATAAAGATTAAGGATGGCAATTTTCACCATGTTGGCATCGTTGTCGAAGCCAGTAAAGGCCTGTTCCTGGAGGAAGTTCCACTGGGCCGATGTTAGATTGCCACCCGGAAAGTTCTTTCGACCAGTACCTCGATTTCTTGCGAGAATGTGATTGAAAGTAGAGATGAGAAAGCCTGCCGTCCCGCAAGCTGGGTCGCAGATGCGCTGGCCAGGTTGCGGATTTACCAGCTGAACTATCAGGTCGATGATGTGGCGAGGGGTGCGGAACTGGCCGTTTGTTCCAGATAAGGAGAGTTTACTCAGGAGATACTCATACATATCACCCTTTAGGTCGTGCCCCTCGTGGGCAGCAAGGTCAAGGCTGTGGATACCTTGGATGACAGCTCGTAGCGTGGGCCGGTCGTAAATCTTTAGCGTAGCGCGGCTGAAAAGGAGTTTGCCTGTATCGGTGAGGCCGGGTAGCTCATGCAGGCTCTCGATGGCGTCGCGGGCGGAATTGAAAAGGCTATCACCGGTGAGGGTAACAAAGTTGCCCCAGGCGAGCCTCGCCCACTTGTCGGAGAAGATACGGACGTATTTCCTGTCGAGCGAGGCCAGCACGTCGTCCTTCTCACTCAGGAGACGTAGAAAGAGCAGGTAGGAAATCTGCTCTATGGAATCCATCGGGTTGTTTACACCACCCGCCCAAAGTATATCCATCAGCTGGTCGACTTTTTGGCGGAGACCGGAGGAGAAGAAGTTGGCCGTATTATCTGGAATTGAATTCGTCATTGTGTCGTTGCTCCAGAAAGTGAGTGTCGAACAAGAGTGGACTGTCGCAGGGCTTCAAAAACTTGTTCGCGGTTTTCGAACTGAACCAGGGCGGCAATGCCGCCGAGTTGGTTAAACTGGCTTGAAGTGAAGATTCTCATGTCGCCAGACATAAACCTTCGGAGCGCATCAGGGTTTTCCACAATAAGCTGTGTAGTCGCATCGAGCCATTTTTGCTCGTTATATCGGAGATTGAACCGTGCGGCGATAGAATCTACTACGTCTGAAATTATTTCGTCCTTTGTGGGCAGGGGCTTTTTTCCCACCGCATTGTATACGAACGCTGGTGTCGGAGCAGGGACACCGTAGGAGGCAACGAGTTTATCCTGCGAGTAAAACATCCTTGGCCTGTGGAAGAAACGCTCGTTCACAATTATCTCGACGGCGTCGTCATCTTCTTCCTCAACCGCTGCCTTCATCTCCCTATCTTTGTCTGTGAAGTCTTTAACGTCACGCTCGAAGGAACCACGGAAGGTCATTACATCGACTTTCTCACCTTCCGGCCCGACTTCGATAACTTCGCGGCTGACCAATACGTCACGCCCCTCCCAGACAGGGATTTCACGGGATGGAGGCTGGGAATCCATCTGAGTATCGAAACCTTCCTGGACGAATTCCGGCTTTGCGCCGCCACGAGGATAAGGCTTCGGTTCTTTCTTCGCCTCGGGAAGTCTGAGAGGGAGCGAATAGTCGTACTTGTCCTCAAAATACTCTGCAACCCCACAGAAGTCGAGGATGAAAAAGTTCTTCTTATCATACTCGGTATTTCCGATTCTGAATGTAAAGAGCCGGGTTCCGCGACCCTTGATTTGGACGTATTCGGTTGGCGAAAAGATGGGACGCATCAGGCCGATGTTGAGCAGGTCACGGCAGTTGTAGCCGGTGGAAAGCATATCCACAGAGACAGCGATACGCTCAGAACGTTTGCCGTCACGGAACTCCTTAGAAATATAGGAGGCTTCTGGGATGCGAGAGGTGATAGTGACAGCGATGCCGGGCTTCAACTCGTTTAGTATCTTTGTGAGAGTCGTCGCATGTGTCTGATTAACGGCAAAAACGATAGATTTGCCAATGGTCCCGCTCGGGTCTTTTTGGGCCTCTTTTAGGAAGGCCTCGCACATGAGGCGATTCCTTGCCGGGGTGAATATCTTCCGCTCTAGGTCCTGAATCTTGTAATTTTCTTCTTGCTCATTGACATAGACCGCCCAACCGGTCTCCGCAAGTGCCTGGGTGGTGATATCTGAACGCAGGTCGAAGATTCTTGGCAGGCAGAGGAACGGGCCTTCCGGGTCTTTGACGGCGTCACTTATGTCATAGCGGAATGTTGGGAATCCTGGCTCGCAACCAAAGTAATTATAGGTATCGCGAAGCTGGCGTGCCTCAAGAGCCTTCGGATTTGCAGCCTCCAACTCCTTGACATTGACATTCTTCAGATATGCCTTAGGTGTAGCAGTCAAACCAATACGCGTAGCCTGGAAAAAATGAACAACCTCGCGGGCGTCACCGTAAATTGAACGGTGTGCTTCATCGTTAATAACGAGGTCAAAATAGAAAGGTGTGAATTCCTCACGATACCGGCGGTCAATCATAAGAGATTGGATGGTAGCGACAACAACTGAAGAGCCGAGCAGCTCTCCGGTGCGCCGGGCAGTTTTGAAAATGACAGGCTTATATTCGGGGAGGACCACCGCGAAATCTTCCATCGTCTGCCTTGCCAACTCGATACGGTCCACGATAAACAGGACGCGTTCGGCGTTTCGGGTTATAAGAAAGCGGCGGATGAGGGCAGCACACAGGAGCGTCTTTCCTGTGCCGGTTGCCATTTCGAGGAGAAACCTTCGGCGAGATTCCGTGTCAAAAAGCTTCGCGATTGCATCCATTGCCCCGATTTGGTAGCGACGGAGAGTGAGGTCATATTTTAAGTGTCTTAGGAATTCCGGCGTGATGGGTTCGCTCGCCAGCGGTCGCGGAGGCTGAAGATTTTTCAGCCGGACCCGTTCAAGGTCGTCTCTCGAAGGCAAGCGCTCGATGCGGTAGGCGTCGCGCTGGTCCGCCCGCTCATAGTTCCAGAACCAGTGTTCCCGACCGTTGGATAGGATGACAAACGGAGCCTTCAGATTCTCAGCATAGCCACGGGCCTGCTCCTTGGCATCGTAGGGGTCGAGGTCTTCGCGCTTTGCCTCCAGTATGCACAGCACCCGGCCAAGACTACCCATGAGCAAATAATCGGCCCGACCATTAACCGCGTTGTATTCGAACCGGATTTGCCCAGAGTCTAGCAAGTCCCAGTCGCTCGCCTCGAGTGCCTTGTCAATCAGGACTCGGGAGAAGGCTTCGCTATAACCGGATGACACTTATCATCCCCTTATCAATACAACCAATCGAGTCGCGGTAGGCTCAGGCATCTTCAGACTCTTCAAATTACTTCAATCGGTTATCTCCCAGCGTTTTTTCAGCCGCTCAATTGTATGGTTCCACTTCTGTGCTCTCGGTCTCGCTGCACTGTTTTGATTGCCAAAGAAACCAAGCTCCTTCACAGCCTGGTTTAACGGGACCGTTTTAATCCATTGCACAGGCACATAATACTCAAGCTGGTCGTTTGGCTTATCTGGACTGGGTATATCCTTCAAGAGTTGAGTGATTGGCACTTTTTTCCCGCTGGAATCTGTGAGGCGAAACTCAGTGATTGGCTTCGCTTTGTCTAGCACTTTGCCAACACCAACATACCCATGCCCAGGAACATTGACCCATATCCGGCCACCCACCTCAAGAGTATCAAGGGTTTTGCTATACCAAGCTCCGCCTCCAGCCGCGATATATCCATAACGTTGAGCATCCGTCCAGCGTCGGTCTTCTCCCTCTCCGAACGAAACATAGAATTCCCCGTTCCAAGGCTCTCCCCCTCGCTTTATTATTACCTTCTCCTCAGCTTCGCCTGGGTCGATGAGCCATACTCGGCTGAGGTATTCGTTTTCTCCGTCTTTGAAAAACCTGAAATAAGCAACATTGATAGCGGCCCCATATTCATCCGATAAATAAGTAATGATACGTTCTGTGCTGTCATCCAACTCGCTTGCGACCGCCAATAACTCGTGCCCATCGTTTAGAGCCTCGGGCATTTCGTTTACACAGAACCGCTCACAGAAAGTATCATCAAAAGATTTCCCGGAGTTTTGCGGTTTATACTTCTTTTGATATGTGTCAAAGATATCTGCAATGTTCTCTGCTTCGAGACCCCGAACCCACGAGCCATAGTCAAGAAGTTGTGACACGATTTCACGAGGTGTCTTGTCCCGTTTTAGCTCGATTACGATTATTTTTCCGTCAGCATCCATCGCCAAGAGGTCGATGACCTTGCCAAACGGGGTTGGAACCTGCCGTCCAATTAGAAGCAAGTTAGGGTCAAGAATCGAAATGTCATCAGTTAAAATGGCTTCGAGTCTTTCCTCTGAGGGCATAGGAATGAAATTTACCTTTTCGACTTGGTTCCCCAGCCGCCAAATTCCTACTTCTATTGGCATCTCGCTTACCTCCTTTCCTCGAGCCAGAGATATATGTCCAGGTGCACTCGTGCGTGACCTCGCTTCATGGCAATCTTCTGAGCGAATGATTGGAACTGGGCACTGATTAAAGGAGACAATCCCTTCAGCCCCGGCCAAACAGGGAGTTCTGTCCTATTGCCCAATTTCTTCAGCCCTCTTGCAACTGCACTGTCCAGCGGAATTTCTAGTTGATTTTCAATCCTATGCAGGTGGTATTCCATGGCTAGATAATGATTATAAAGGGCGTCTCGAAGAAACAGATTGACCGCTTTTCGAGCGGCTCCCCAGTTCTGGGCTTTTTTCGGTAGAGCTAGAAGTAGGCTGTCCGTTGCAGTGTCGAGATGGAACTTGAACGTCTGTTTGGTGCTGCTTCTAAAGACAGAAAGGTCCATTGTGGCTAGGAACTCCCGTGCAGTCTTTATGACTCCTGAAGCCCCCTGATTCCTGAGTGCTGATTGTCCGATTGCGGTTACCGCAACAGAACGTTGCATAGTGGATTGGAAATTTTCAGGTAGTCCCATAGAGTCGGAAGGATTATCAGTCTGACACTTGGGGCACTTCACGGCCATTTCCACCTCATCCCCAGCTGGCTAGAGTATATCACCAATCGAGAACGTGTATCAATGCGAACGTCAGACCCCTCCCCGTGTAACGCCGGTGTAACAGATTTTGCTAAAACTCGCCTAACTCGGCTTAATGGTGCTCAAAGGAAAACGTTGAAAAATCAGGGGAAAGATGGCAGGGCCGACGAGACTTGAACTCGCGACCTCTGAGGTATAAGAATCTCCTTTTTGGCTGTGCCGGCCGAGCGAGCATCTTTGTGACAATTTTCCCCTTCGGTCATCCTCAGTGAGTATAAATCTCGGGTCGAAGAGA
>Ga0315275_10003993_pt1 | contig 13721 bp, 12 predicted proteins | sample YL17G03_0_MG_FD_205557 | JGI IMG/M metagenome (GOLD analysis project Ga0315275, IMG submission 205557) | Sediment microbial communities from Yellowstone Lake, YNP, Wyoming, USA - YL17G03_0 | ecosystem: Environmental > Aquatic > Freshwater > Lake > Sediment | place: USA: Wyoming | collected... | reverse complement strand
GCGGCCTGCAGGTCGTGCTCGCGCATGACGCCGAGCGGCGTGGCGGTGGTGATGGCTTCGAGCCGCGAGTACCAGGCGCGCGGGATGGACCAGCCGATCGTCATCGCCACCGGGAACGAGGCCATCATGAACGCGCGGCCGATCATGGCCGGGTTGAAGAGGTTGTAGCCCAGCCCGCCGAAGATCATCTTGCCGAACAGGATGGCGAACGCTCCGCCGATCAGCGCCGCCCACCAGGGCACCAGCGGCGGCAGCGTGAGCGCGAGCAGCAGCCCGGTGCACACGGCGCTGCCGTCCTTCACCGTGAGGCGCTGTTTCATGAGCCGGTTGGCGAGCGCCTCGGCGCCCACCGCGCCGGCGATCGCGCCGATGATGACCTCGAGCGCGGGCGGGCCGAACACCCAGACGCCCCAGGCCGTGGTCGGCAGCAGCGCGGCGTTCACCCACCACATGATGCTCGCGGTGCTCTCCGAGGTCCGCAGGTGCGGGCCCGGGGTCACGACGAACGGCGGCCGGGGAGCGGGCGCTTCGCTCATCGCGTCACCGCCGCGAGATTCTCGCGCTGCTTGCGCAGCGCGCTCTTCGCCACCTGCAGAAACTGCACGAGCGGGCGCTGCGAGGGACAGACGTAGGCGCAGGCTCCGCACTCGTAGCACTCCACCGCTCCGAACTCCGCGCTCTCGGTGGCGCGCCCGGCCTCGACCCGGACCGAGACCTGGTTGGGCTCGAGCCCCAGCGGGCAGGCGTCGAGGCAGCGCCCGCACTGGATGCACGGCCCGTAGCCCTCCTCGAACGGGCCGCGGCCGGTCAGCAGCACCAGGCCGTTCATGCCCTTGACCAGCGGCACGTCGAGGCGCGGCAGCGCGCGGCCCATCATCGGGCCGCCCGAGATCACGCGCGTGGCCTGGTCGGTGAGGCCGCCGCAGAAGCGCACCAGGTCGGCGAGCAGCGTGCCGATCGGGGCGCGCACGTTGCGCGGCTGCACCACGCCGGGACCGGTCACGGTCACCACGCGATCGAGCAGCGGCCGGCGGAAGCGCACGGCGTCGTGCACCGCGGCCGCGGTCGCCACGTTCTGCACCACCACGTGCACCGCGTACGGCAGCGAGCGCGGCGGGATCACGCGGCCGGTGAGCGCGGTGACCAGTTGCTTCTCGGCGCCCTGCGGGTAGCGCGCCGGCACCACGCGGACCTGGAGATCCAGGCCGTCCGGCGCTACCTCCTTCGCCGCCGCCGCGAGCGCCGCGGCCGCGTCGCGCTTGTCCGACTCCACGCCGAACAGGACGCGCCGCACCCCCACCGTGCGCGCGAGCAACCGCGCGCCCTCGACGATGGCACCCGGCTCGGCCAGCATCAGCCGGTAGTCCGAGGTCAGGTACGGCTCGCACTCGGCCCCGTTGATGATGAGCGTATCCACCGTCACCCCCGGCGGCAGCCGGAGCTTGCGGAAAGTGGGGAACGCGGCGCCGCCCAGGCCCACGATGCCGGCCTCGCGGATGCGCGCCAGCAATTCATCGCGCTCGAACGCGCGCCAGGCCGGGTCCTCGGGGAACTCGAGGTCCACGGCCTCGGCCACGCGCGCCAGCACGATGGCCTGCGCCTGCACCAGCGTCGGATGCGCCTGCTTGTCGATGGACCTGACCCTGCCGTTGATGGTCGCGTGCAGGGGCACGCCGCTGCCCGCCGCCTCGGCGATCTTCTGTCCGCGCCGCACCACCTCGTCCTTCCTCACCACCGGCACCGCCGGGTCGCCCAGGTGCTGGACGAGCGGCAGCACGACCTCCGCCGGAGGCGGCAGGTCCTCGATGGGGCGGCCCGCGGTGGCTTCCTTGCGCGGACCGGGATGGCTCGGGCCCCGGCCGAGGGTCAGCAGATCGAATAGCGCCGCGCCGCGTGATTCCGGATTCGTCATGGACCCCGGCTTACAGGAAGAGTGCGTCGAGTGAGCCGGGCCAGCCGCGGAAGCGGTCCGGGCCGAGCAGGAACGCGGCCGTCGACATCTGGTCGGACTCCACCCCCGTGCGCGCCAGGACGCTCACGCTGACGTGACCGTCCGAGGGCGTGCCGCGCCGCGCGTCCAGGATGTGGCCCAGGCGATGGCCCGCGATCGTGCGATGGCGCTCGTGGTTGGCGCTGGTCGCCACCGCGGCGTCCTTCAGCGTGAAGACGCGCTCCGAGCGGCCGGTGCGCGGGTGGAACAGCGCGACCGACCAGCCCTCGGCGCCGTCCTCGGGCGCGCCCAGGCCGTAGACGTTGCCGCCCGCGTCCACCAGTCCCGACGTCACGCCCTCGGCCCGCAGCGCCGCCACCGCGCGATCCACCGCCCAGCCCTTGCCGATCGAGCCCAGGTCGAGGCCCATGCCGCGCCGCGCCAGCGCGATCGTGCCCGTGCCGCGATCCACCTGCACGTCCTCGAAGGCGACCGCGTCCAGCGCGCGGTCCACCTCGGCGGTCGTCGGGAGGCTCGAGCGCTCCGAGCCGTAGAACCCGTAGAGGGTCATGAGCGGCAGCACGCTCGGATCGTAGAGACCGCCCGAGCGGCGCGCGCAGGCGCAGGCCTGCTCCACCACGTCGAGCAGCGCCGGCGAGACGCGCAGCGGCCCGAGACCCGCCGCACGGTTCAGGCGCGACAGCTCGCTGTCCACGCGGTGCACGCTCATCTGCGCGTCCACCTCGCGCACCGCGGCGAAGGCGCGCTCGACCGCGCGCGTCGCGTGGTCGCGGTCGGCGTGACGCGCGACGACCCGCACCCAGGTGCCCAGGAGTGGACGGCCCGCCTCGATGCTCGCAGCCGACGGCCGCTGCGCGCGGCGCAGAACGGGGGCCAGGACCCCGGCGCCCGCCAGGAGACCGAGTCCGGCAAGAAAGTTGCGGCGGGTGAACACTTTCCGCCCGGCAAGCGGGCCATCGGACGGAAATTGCGAAGACTGGGAGCGCGCCATCGGGCTACGGACTCCTCGGTTTGGCAATGGAGGTCTCCCCGGCGGCCCCGGGCGGGAAGGCAGGCTGCCACCCTTCCCGACTAGCATGATTCATGCAAAGTAGCATAGGCTTGGCGAAATCCCGACCGGCGCCTTCCGCCGGGCTCAGCGAGGCCGCAATCCGCCAACTCAAGAAAGAAGGAGCGCCAAATTGGGCAAGATTCCCGAGTTCTACGTGGACGCCGATCTGTGCACGGAGTGCGGCGACTGCATCACCGCCGTCCCGGAGGCCTTCCGGCAGGTCGCAGGTGAAGAGCTGGCAGAGGTTTACAACCTCGACCTGGACGAAGGCTATCTGCCAAAAGTGGAGAAGATAATGGCAGACTGTCCGGCCGCCGCCATCCTCTGGAAGAAGTGAGGACCTCCGTGAACCCATTGGACCTGCGCAGCATCCTCCGGGAGTCCGTGCTCGAGATCCGCGGCGACGGTAAGGCCGGTGGCGGTCTCGTGCTGGCCTTCCAGAGCCTCGCCAGCCTGGCGCTGACCGACCCCTCCCTCAACGTGCAGGAGTGGCCGTTCTTCAGCTCCGCCCGCCGTGGCGCCAACATCCGTTCGTACGTCCGCATCAGCGCACGCCCCATCCGCATCGCCTGCGAGGTGACGCGCCCCAAGCTCGTCCTGCTCATGGACGAGGGCGCCGCGCGCACCGCGGACTTCGCCCAGGGCGTGCCTGCGGGCGGGACCTTCGTGCTCAACACGCGTCACACGCCCGAGGTCTGTGCCAAGCACTACGGCCTGTCCGGCCGCGTGGTCACCATCTCCGGTGACGAGATCGGGCTGAAGCACCTCAAGGCCCAGATCGGCAACGTCTCGGCCTACGTCGCCATGGCGCACGCCATCGGCGGCTTCACGCCCGGGACCGTGATCGACACCTTCCTCTCCGCCCTCAAGAAGCGCCGCATCCCGGAGACCGTGCTGCAGCGCAACCGCGAGGCGCTCGAGGCGAGCCTGACCGAGGTGAAGGAAGGCGTGTTCGACGAGGCCAAGCCCGGCACCCACCTGGTCCCGCCGTTCGCGGGCTACGGCGACCTGCCGGTCGGCGCCCAGACCGCGCTGCGGCTGTCGCAGGACAACCTGACCGCCTACTACGCGCGCAGCGGCCTGCGGCTGCATTTCTCGGACCCCGAGGACAAGTGCACCGGCTGCGGACACTGCATCACGAACTGCCCCGAGGGCATCATCCACTGGGAGCCGAACGATAAGAACGGCCTCAAGGTCACCGGCAGCGACGTCACCGACTACTGCAAGCTCTGCGCGGAGTGCATCAGCGTCTGCCCCGAGAACCTGTTCTCCGAGATCCCGTTCAACGTGGCCTGGAAGGAAGCGGAGGTGTCGTCATGAGCACCGAACTCAACGCCCCCGCGGCGCGCGTCACGACGCCTTCCGGCGACTGGTACCCCGACGCGATCGACCTGGCGGCGGTGAAGGCCGCGCACATCCCGCTCTACACCCAGCGCACCGAGATCACCTCGGACGGCAACCAGGCCGCGGCGGTCGCCGGGCTGCAGATGTGGCGCTGCCTGATCTACGCCGGCTTCCCCATCACGCCTTCGACCAAGTGGGCGGAGTTCTCGGCCGCGACCATCAACGGCCAGAAGGGCTCCCGGAAGCGCGTGAAGCTCATGGAGGCCGAGCACGCGGTGGCCGACTACATGGCCGCTGCCTCCGCCGCCTGCCGCGACCTGATCTTCACCACCGCGACCAGCTCCGTCGGCCTCGACCACATGTACGAGACCATCAAGTCGATGGGCGCGAGCGGCCTCGGGAACGCGATGCTCGTCAACGTCTACCGCTGCTCGGCCAACTACCCGCTGTGCATCGAGGGCGATCCGTCGGACACGCTCGGCCAGCGGGACTGCGGCTGGATCCAGATCTCCTGCCGCGGCAAGCAGCAGATCTACGACACCGTCCTGCAGATGCCGTGCGTCGGCATGCACCCCGACGTGCTGACCCCGACCATGCCGGGCTTCTACGGCATCAAGGACAGCCACCGCAACGCGCGCCTGATCTGCGAGCCGGATTCGGCGATCCACGAGTTCCAGGACCGCTGGATCAAGCCCTGCCCGCTGCCGGGCCTGATCAACGGCGACACCGCGATGGGCAACTGCGTCACCTCGCGCTACTTCCAGGGCTTCAAGGTCACCCAGAAGCGCCGCTTCGAGAAGACCCTCGACGTGCTGCCGCAGGTCGGGGCGGACTTCGAGCGCACCTTCGGGCGCCCCGGCGTCTCGTACTTCGAGCTGGCCGGCTGGCCCGAGTCGGGCGCCGTGGACCTGGCGGTGGTGAGCATGGGCCCCGACTTCGGCACCTTCGAGGAGCTCCGCCAGGAGTATGCGAAGACCCACGGCCTCAAGGTGGCGGGCATGTGCATCCGCCTGCTGTCGCCGTTCCCGCGCGAGGCGGTGCGCGAGAAGCTGCGCCACGCGCGCGCGGTGCTGGTCGTCAACCAGGCGCACCACCAGACCCGCGGGCACCTCGCGCTCGACGTGGCGGATGCGCTCTGCAACCTTCCGTCGCCGCCGACCATCGCCAGCACCTTCTGCGGCATGGGCGGCGCGGACGTGTCCGAGGCCACCTGGGAGGCCATGCTGGACAGCGGGCGTCGCGCGCTGGCCGGCCAAACGCTGCCGCCCTACCAGATCTTCCACGAGGGGGCCGCGCTATGAGCAGCTACAAGGAGATCGTCCAGCGCGATTCCTGCTTCCGGGCCGGCTCGACGCTGTGCCCCGGCTGCATGGAGTCCATGGCGCTGCAGAACATCGGCCGCGTCACCGACAACGGCGTGAAGACCTGCTTCACCATCGGCACCTCGTGCGCCGAGGTGTCCACGCTGTTCTTCCCCAACGTCGTGGCCTGGGGCCGCGGCGACAGCTCGCCCGACGAGTTCAGCAAGAGCTTCTCGATCATCCACAACGTGTTCGAGTCGGCTCCGACCTGCGCCGAGGCCATCCGTGACGTGGCCGACGTGCTCACCGACTGCGGCGCGCTCAGGAACCCCATCCAGGTGTTCTCGGTCTCGGGGGACGGCGGTGCCATCGTCATCGGCCTGCGGGCCCTGCTGCACACCGTGAACCGGCGCTCGCGCATCACCATGATCGTGCTGGTGAATGAAGTGTTCGCCAACACCGGGTTCCAGTACAGCCCGGCGGCGACCCCCTTCTCCGACACGAGCACCACGCCGGCGGTCGGCGAGGTGCCCGGCAACCTGAGCCCGCCGATCGACTACCTGCACATGGCCATTGCCGCCGGCGCTGACCTGGTCGCCCAGGTCAGCCCGGCCCACGGCCGCCTGTTCCAGAAGACCGTGGAGGACTCGATGGCGGTCAAGGGCACGGCGATCATCTTCGTGCCGGCGCCCTGCATCAGCGGCTGGAAGTACGAGGACGGCAAGACCATCGACCTCGCGCTCGACGGCGCCCGGACGGGCGTCTACCCGACGTTCGTCTGGAAGCGCGGCGAGGGCGGCAGGGTCGTGGACTGCAAGCGCGAGGCGAAGGACCGGCCGAGCCTCGAGGAGTTCCTCGCGGCGCAGCGGCGCTTCGTGCACATCATCGAGCGCGACCGCAAGACCGGCGAGGTCCGCGTGAAGCCGGGACGCGAACAGCACGTCGAGGCGTTCCGCGCCTGGGTGCAGGACAACGTCGAGCGCCTGTACCAGCTGGCCGAGATCAAGAAGTAGCCCGGACGATTCATGAAACGCCAGCCGAGAGTGCGAGCTGGGGCACGGCGACAAGGCGCGCGAGCGGGCTGCACCGCAGGCGTGTCAGAAGACACGCCGAGGAGCACCCCGGTCGCGCAACGCAGTGGCCGTGCTCCAGATCGTGCTCGCAGGCGGCGGTTCATGAATCGTCCGGGCTGACAGCGTTTCGTTGTGGGGCCGCATCAACGGGGCCGGGCGATGAGCCCGGCCTCGAACTATTCAGGGGGGGGGCGAGGCCCCGGCGACGGGCACGACGGCAGGTGCAGCGGCGGGCGAGGAGCGGGCCCGCCCGGCGTCTGCCCCGGAGATCGCCTCGTGCTCCCCTCGTGCCTGATCGCCGGGCTGGAGGCGCTCCGGCGGTATCGTCAGGAGCCGCGCGAACCTCGCGATCCATGCCCGTCCAGCACCAACTCCGCTTCGGCCGCGATCCACGCGCGCAGGATCCCGGCGCCGCGCACGACCGCGCCGCGGTCCAGTGCGGCCTGCCGCGTGAACCGGGTGATCTCCGTCCAGTCGAACGCGCGGTGCCCCGGGATCCCTTCGACCACGATGAACAGGCGCTGCCTGGCACGGTCCCCCGCGAGACATGCCCAGTGGCCGCCGTCGCGCAGGAACACGAGGCTGCCGTCGATCAGGAGGTCGAATACGCGCTCGGCTCTATCGTCCACGACCGAGACTTCGCCACCCCGGTCGGCAATGTACGCGAATCGGCTGCCATCGGGACTGATCACGAGATCGCTCGCGCGCGGCTCCGTCTTCACGACCGTGCCGTCCAGGACCACGAGGGACCGGCCGCTCTTCCGCGCGATGTAGCCGAAGCGATTCGTCGTCCGGCCGAACACCGGCGCCTGGACCGAATCGCACCACATACCCCGCTCGCGGCCCACGAACACCGCTTCGCCTTCGGCGCACCGTGCGACATAGCAGAGTGAGTCGTCGGCGGGCCGGTACGCGAGCGAGCGGGCGGAGTGGTAGGGCCCGGCGTTCGAACCGTTCTCCCGCACGAACCAGCCCGCGTCGTTTCGCACGATGCACGCGAGCCGGGCCGCATCGGAACTGAAGACGAACTCGGGCGTGGCGTCTCCCGGCGCTCCCTCGATGTCGTCGGCGACGAGCACCTCCTTGCCCGCGCGCCGCGCGACGTAGGCGCAGCGCGCGCCGTCGGGGCTGAATCGCGGCGATCCGATGGCGTCGTACCCGGGGCCGGTCCCGCCGTCGATCACGGCATGCACCCGGCCTGCGCGCGCGGCCGCGTAGACGAGGCGCCGGCCGGTCGCATCGAACGCGAGACTGCCGGCCACAAGCGAATCGAACGGCTCGCCGGGTGTTTCGTCGAGGACTACCCGCCACGCCGCGCCATCGAGCGCCGCGTAGGCCAGGCGTCCGCTCTCCGGGCTGAAGACGAGCCCCGCGACGCCGTCCCACTCCCGGCCGGGGCGGCCATCGCGAACGACCGACCAACGGCCGGCGCGTTCGACCGGATAGGCGAGGTGACGGCTGTCCGGGCTGAAGGCCAGCTCTCGCGATCCCACGCCGGGATAGCAGCCGTCGAGGCGGGACGCGACGCGCACGCACTGCTCGCCCCCGCGTTCACGGATCTCGACGCGGGTCCGGTGGTCGGGGCTTGGCAGGCGCCAGACGAGACTCGGAGCGCAGCCGCACAGCAAGGTCGTCGCAAGAGCGGCGAGCAGGAGGACCCTCACGATCCCTGCCCGGCCGCTCCCATCCCGGGCGGCGTGACGAGCGCACCCATCAGCACTCCGGTCGCGACGGGCACGCCCTCGACACTCGCCTCCGCCTTGAAGCGCACGCCGCTGCCGTGTCCGCCGGTGACGCTCACGCGGTAGTCCAGGCGCTGGCCGGCGAAGACGGGCTTCAGGAACTTCACATCGCACGAGGTGCCGACGGCGAGCGGAGAGTGCACGGCGCGCAGACGCTGGAGAAGTTCCCGGCCCTCCTGTGCGCGGTAGTTCGGCTGCAGCCGATAGCCCTGCTCCAGGTTGCGCAGGCCTTCCAGCCCGGCGTCGGGATCCAGGCCTTCGGTCTCCGCCGCGCGCCGGACGGCGATCAAGGTGACGAGCAGGATGCCGGCCTGGCCGAGTCCCTCGATCGTCTGCGATCCCGGCCAGACGTGCAGGCCCGGGAAGTGGCCGGCAAATACGTCTTCGTTCGCGGTGATGTGCCGTCCCGCCACGATCGTCGGGACCGGCTCCGGATGGAACGAGTGGATGAAATCCACCATCAGATACGGCCGGCGCTGTGGCAGCAGGAGCTCGACGACGTTCGAGCCGAGCATCAGGTTCCCCCCGGCATCCCATTTCATCGCGCGAGCGCCCTCCCAACGCGGTCCAGATCGTCCAGCGTCTCGGTCGAATGCACGACCGCACCGGCCCCAAGGTTGAACCAGATGAGCCCGCGCAGCATGCGCCCCGGTCCGACGATGACGAGATCAGTAACGCCCAGTCCGGTCAGCGTCTCCATGACGCGCACCCACTGCACCGGATTCGTCAGCTGCTCCGCGAGCAGGTCGGGGAGCTCGTCCGCCCTCTCCACCGCGAGACCCGTGCGGTTGGAAACGAACGGGATGCGAAGCTGCCCCGAGATCGCGTTTCGAGCCGCGGCACGGAATTCCTCCTGCGCACCGGCGAGCACGCCGCCGTGCCAGGCACCCGAGACCTGCACGGGCGTCCCTCGAAAGCGCGTCGAGAGGCGGCGCAGAGCCGGCCACTCGCCCGAGACGACCCACTGGTCGGGCGCGTTGTGCGCGGCGATGTCGGCGATCCCCGACCCTCGCCCGTACGCGACGGCCGCCTCGGCCGTCCCGCGATCGGTCCTGTTCAGCGCGATCATGCCCCCGGGTCTCAGGGCCGCTTCGCGCGCCATCAGCCGCCCGCGCACGGCCGCGAGCGCGACCGCTTCCTCGGGCGAACAGCAACCCGCCGAGGCGCACGCCGGGATCTCGCCGAGCGAGTGCCCCGTCACCACGTCGGGCCGCACCCCGCGGCGAAGCAGCCCCTGCTCGACCCCGAGGCAGATCGCGGTGTGAAACGGCTCGAGGATCTCGGTGGGCATGATCCCGCGCCGGGCACGGGCGAACTGGTCTTCCAGCGAAACGCCCGTCTCCCGCGCACCCACCTCGAGCAGGCTGCGCACCGCCTCGGAGCGCTCGCACCAGGCGCGGCCCTCGCGCTCCACCCCCACGCCCTGGCCGGGAAACAGGAACGCCACCTTCACAACGACAATCCTCCGTCCACGACCAGGCACTGGCCCACGACGTAGCTGGCCTCGTCGGAAGCCAGGAACACCACGGCCCGGGCCACCTCGTCCGCCTCGCCGAAGCGCGCGAGCGGGATCGCCGAGCGCCGCTGCTGCGCGAGGCCCCGGTCGAGCCTTGCACCCATGCCCGTCGTCAGCAGCCCGGGCGCGACGGCATTCACGCGGATGCCGTGGCGCGCGAGTTCGGCGCCCAGCGTGGCGGTGAACGCGATCACGCCCCCCTTGGATGCCGCGTAGCTCGCCTGCCCCGCGCTGGCCCGGAGTCCCGCGACCGAGGCGATGTTCACGATGGCCCCGCGGCGGCGCGCCATCATGGCCCCCAGCACCGCCCGGCAGCAGTGAAACGTGCCGTCCAGGTTGACTCCAACCACCCGCTCGAATTCCTCGAACGACATCAGGGCGAAGAGTCCGTCGCTCACGAGCGCGGCGTTGTTCACCAGCACATCAAGGCCGCCTTCCCGTGCGAAGCGCTCGACGGCGGCCGCGACCGCCGCGGGGTCGCGCACGTCGAACTCGAGCAGCATGCCGCGCCCTCCGGCCGCCTCCACCCGCGCGAGCGTCGTCTCCGCCTCCTCCCGCCGCGTCCGGTACCCGATGCCGACGCGGGCGCCTTCGCGGGCAAAGCTCTCGGCGATGGCGCGCCCCAGCCCGCGCGAGGCTCCGGTGACGAGAACGCTCCTGTCGTCGAAGCGGCCCATGCGCTAGGGGCGAAGCAGCGAAGGGAAGACGAACTCGTGGCGAGTGGCGTAGCTGTGGATCTGCGGGCTCACGTGCAGGCTCCGGTTGTTCAGAAGCGGCGCGGAAACGGACCGGACTTCCGCCCCGCGTCCATCACCGGTGCGAAACGCGCCGATGCCCGGATGCGCGAAGTGGATGTCGAGCAGGGCGAGCGCGGTCCAGTCCTCCCGCAGGGCACAATGGCCCGAGTTGACGATCCGACCGACGGGCCGCTCCTCCAGCGTGACTTCGCTTCCTGTCTCCAGCGGGCTCTTCGACACGAGGCAGGTCAGGCGCTGGCGGGGACCTTCGCGCCTGCGGCGCACGAGCGCATCCGAGCCCACGTATTGCTTGCGGTACGAGACCCGCCACTGCAGCTGAAGCTCGATGGGCGTCACCGGCTCACGGCCTTCACGGCGGATGTTGAGATACCCGTTGTCGAGTGCGCACTGATCCAGCGCCTCGAGACCCGCGCCTGCGACGTCGAGACCGGCCCCCAGCCCGAGAAGGCGGGCGACGAGACCGTCGACGCTCTCCTTCGGCACGAGCAGCCCGTACCCGTACTCGCCGGTCTTGCCGGCGCGGAAACCGATGCCGCCGTCGAAATGGAAGAAGGTGTGGTAGGGCAACCCGACGATGTCCGGCCCGGCCAGCAGCCCGAGCAACTCCCAGGCGTAGGGTCCATTGATCATCACGAGCCCGTGGGTCGCGCTCTCGTCCACGATCTCGACGCCGTCGGTCGCGAACTGCCGCGCGAGGACGGCCGCCAGATCCGTCGCCACAGGACCTTCCGCGAGCAGGAAGAACTCCTCGTCGTCGCATCCCAGGTACACGTCCGCGAACAGGCGTCCCTCCTGGTCGAGGATCAGCGACTGGATCATCTGGCCGTCGCGCAGGTGGAGATCGCCCGTGATCACGCGGTCGAGCGCCGGGTAGACCCGCGCTCCTCGAAGGCGCAGCGCGTTCACGTGATCCATCCGGCTCACCGCCACGGAGTTGCGGATCGCGGCCACCTCCTCATGCAGGCCCACGCGCGGCCTCCCGTCTGGCGAGGATCAGGTCCACGATCGAGTTCACGGTGCGCATCTCGGCGCGGCCCATGGTGTCGTCGGGCAGTTTCACGTCGAAATCCGCGGCGAGACACACGAGCAGTTCGACGGCGTCGATCGAGTCGAGTCCCAGCCCGCTGCCGAACAGCGCGGTGTCCGGATCGATCTCGTCCGGTTCGCGTTCGACGCGAAGCCTCTCGATCAGCATGCGGCGGACTTCGGCAAGGATCCCCTCCCGCTGTTCGATCATCTGCTCAAGACTGGCGTTCATTCCGCGCTCCCCGGGACGAAAGCAACAGGGCCACGGTCGTGGCACGATCGGCGCTCGACGTGACGAGCGCTCGCTCGACGCCGCCTTCCCGCAACGCGAGCACGGCAGCGGCGCAAGCGAGTGCCGACGCCACCGGGTCCTCCGGGTCTGGCCCGCCCACGACCCAATCCTGTTCGGAGAATAGGGCCTCCGCGCCCGCCGGCGAAGCCCCCGGCGAACCGCGCGCGCGCGCGATCGCGTCCGAAAGTCCGCCGCGGCCGGCGAAGCCCCAGCCCACGACACGCACACCCGCATCCGCTCCACCCGATCCCAGGGCGGGTCCGGCCCCAAGGGTCATGCAGGCCGCGCCTTCCGCGCCAAAACGGCTCGCGTCTCCAGAGCTCCCGGGATCCTGCTCGGATGCCGCTCCGGCCACGATCCAGTCGACTCCCTCGCGCGTGCTCAGGAACTCGGCCGCCAGCGCGATCGCCACGAGACCGCTGCCGGGTCCCGTGGTGATCGTGGTCAGCGGACCGCGCAGCGAGAGGAGCTTCGAGCAGAACCCGGCCGGCGCGTTGAGCACGATGCGCGTGAACGCCGCGGCGGAGAGTCCGCGCAGGCCACGCTCCTCGATGCTTCTGCCAAACTCTCCGGTGCTGGAGGGCGACGGCCGGCTCGCGCCCACGAACAGCCCGATCCGGTCTCCCGCCCTGCCCCCCCGCGGGACGCCGGCGTCGGCGAGAGAGAGCGCGGCCGACACCGTCAGAAAGCGGCTCATCGGATCGAGCCCCCGCGACTCGGCCGTGGGCACGACCTGCTCGAACGAAAACGCCGGCACCCGGCCCTGCGCCTCGTCGCCGTGCCTGCCCGCGTCGCGGAACGACCGCACCCCGAGTCCATACGGTCCCACGAGGCCCACGCCGGCGAGATTCACGGGGCGGCGCGGGGCCGCCCCGTGCACCCGCCCGCTCCGCGACAGGATGACCGCCGCGTTCGAACCGCCGAAGGCGGAGTTGAGACAGAGGGCGTGCTCGTAGATCAGCGCACGCGGACGCGTCTCGCCGATCGGATCGGGGGGCGAGTGCGGGCGCGGGCCCGTGTAGTGGAGCGTCGGTGGCACGACACCGTGCTCCATCGCGAGGATCGTGACGATGGCCTCGAGCACCCCGGCCGCGCCCTGCGCGTGCCCGAGAGCGCCCTTGGTCGAACTGAGCGGGAGCTGCAGCGCGCGCTGACCCAGCCCGCGCTGGATGCCCCGCCATTCGGAGGGATCGTTCGCCTCCGTTCCCGAGCCGTGGACGTTGACGTAGCCGATGTCCTCGGGCGTCAGTGCCGCATCGGCGAGCGCGCCACGCACCGCCCGCTCGACACCGGACCCGGTCGGATCGGGCGAGGTCTCGTGAAACGCGTCGCCGGACAGGCCGTAACCGGAAACGAAGACGCGCACCCGGGCGCCGCGCCTGCGAGCCGACGAGGCGCGCTCGAGCACGACGAAGCCCGCACCTTCTCCCATCGTGGTGCCGAGCGGCCGGCTGAACGGCGCGCACTTGGCCGGACTCAGGACGCCGAGTGCGTGAAAGCCGGCGAACACTTCGGGCGAGAGCACGTCGGAACCGCCCGCCAGCACGAGATCGACGGCATCGTTCGCGAGCAGATCGCGCGCCACGCCAATCGCGCCGGTAGAGGACGAGCACGCCGTGGAGACCGTGAGGCACGGCCCGCCCAGGCCGAGCGTGCGCGCCAGATCC
>Ga0315275_10003991_pt1 | contig 13724 bp, 14 predicted proteins | sample YL17G03_0_MG_FD_205557 | JGI IMG/M metagenome (GOLD analysis project Ga0315275, IMG submission 205557) | Sediment microbial communities from Yellowstone Lake, YNP, Wyoming, USA - YL17G03_0 | ecosystem: Environmental > Aquatic > Freshwater > Lake > Sediment | place: USA: Wyoming | collected... | reverse complement strand
GCCGGGTCGTGTCGCACAGCGGCCTCCAGACCCTTCACCGCGATGTCGATCGCGTAGGGAAGCGTGACGTTGGTGAGCGCGTAGGTGGACGTTCGCGGCACGGCGCCCGGCATGTTGCCCACGCAGTAGTGCACGATGTCGTGCTCCACGTAGACCGGGTGCGAGTGCGTGGTCACGTGGGCGGTCTCGATGCACCCACCCTGGTCGATCGAGATGTCCACCACGACAGCACCGGGCTGCATCGCCTCCACCATCTCCTCGGTCACCAGATGCGGCGCCTTCGCGCCGGGGATCAGCACCGCGCCGATCACGAGGTCGGCCTCGACGACCAGATGTTCGATCGCGAGCGCCGAGCTCGTCACCGTCTGGACGCGGCCGCGTTGGATCTGGTCCACGTACCGGAGGCGATCGACGTTCTTGTCCAGGACGATGACCTCGGCCTCCATGCCGGCCGCGATCCAGGCCGCGTTCAGACCGGCCATCCCGGCGCCGAGCACCACCACCCGAGCCGGCGCCACGCCGGCCGCGCCGCCCATGAGCACACCACGGCCCTCGTTCGGTCGCTGGAGGTAGAACGCACCGACCTGCGGCGCCATGCGCCCCGCGATCTCGCTCATCGGCGCGAGCAGCGGGAGCCGCCCATCCTCGAACTCCACCGTCTCGTACCCCACCGAGGCGACCGCGCGCTCCATCAGGAACTCGGTGAGGCCCTTGTCCGCGGCGAGGTGCAGGTACGTGAAGAGGGTCTGGCCCTCCCGGAAGCGGTGGTACTCCTCGGGCTGCGGCTCCTTGACCTTGACGATCATGTCGGCCGCGGCGAAGACGGCGTCGGCGTCCGGCAGGATCCGTGCGCCAGCGGTCTGGAACCGCTCGTCGGGGAGCGCGGAGCCGATGCCGGCTCCCGCCTCGACGACCACCTGGAGACCGGCCCTCGCGAGCTCGCGGACCCCTTCGGGTGTCGCCGCGACGCGATACTCGTTGTCCTTGACCTCTTTCGGGATCCCGACGATCACGGACGGTCCCTCCTCGGGCGCGTGCGCCCCAGCCTACCGGACCGGGACGACGCCCAGATCCCCCTGCCGACGCTACGGCCCGTATCCCTGCGCCTCGGCGAGGAGCAGCCCGAGAGCGGTCTTCGCGTCGCGCACGCGGCCCGCGCGGGCAGCCCGCGCCATCTCCACGAACGGCCGGCGCAGCACCTGGATGCCCTCTTCGGGCTCGGCGTCGGGTTCCGCTCTGGTCGCGGCCACGAACAGGTGCACGTACTCGTCGGTGAACCCGGCCGAGGAGAAGCAGCCGCCGAGGAACTGGATCGTCTCGTGACGGAACCCCGTCTCCTCGAACAGCTCCCGTGCGGCGCACGACAGGGCATCTTCGCCGTGCTGGTCGAGGAGACCCGCAGGGATCTCCGTGAGGGCCTGACCGACCGCCGGGCGGAGCTGACGCACCAGCAGGACGTCGCCCTGCGGGGTGATGGGGACCACGGCCGCCGCCCCCGGATGCCGGACGATGTCGTGGGCTCCTCCCGGACGATCCTGGACCTCCACGCGGATGAGACGGCCCGCGTAGACCTCGCGGACGGGCTCCGGCTCCACGACGAGGACCTAGCTCGGGACGACGATGGCCCGGTCGGCGTGAGCGCTGCGGAAAGCCTGCGCCGCGCCGACGAACTCGCGGAACATCGGGTGAGGGCGCGTCGGACGCGACCTGAGCTCAGGGTGGAACTGCCCCGCCATGAAGAAGGGGTGGTCCGGCAGCTCGATGATCTCGACGAGGCGCCCGTCGGGCGAGAGGCCGGACAGGACAAGTCCGTGCTCGCGGAGGACCTCGTGATACACGGGATTGACCTCGAAGCGGTGCCGGTGGCGCTCGTACACGACCGGCTCGCCGTACACCTCGGCCGCCCGGGTCCCGGGAACCAGGTGGCACGGCTGCGCACCCAGGCGCATGGAGCCGCCCAGGTCGGTCACGTTCTTCTGCTCGGGCAGCAGGTCGATCACGGGATGTGGTGTGGCCGGATCGAACTCCCCGGAGTTGGCGCCCTCCAGACCGCAGACGCTCCTCGCGAACTCGATCACCGCGCACTGGAGCCCCAGGCAGATCCCGAGGAACGGAACGCCCTCCTCGCGAGCGAACCGGATCGCCTCGACCTTGCCTTCGACGCCGCGCACGCCGAACCCGCCGGGCACGAGGATCCCATCGGCGGCGCCCAGCACGTCGAAGCCGCCGTTCTCGGCGAGATCGTCCGAGGCCACCCAGGTGAAGTCGACCGCCGCGCCGTGGTGGAACCCGCCGTGCTTGAGCGCCTCCATGACCGAGAGGTAGGCATCGCGCAGGTTCACGTACTTGCCGACGATCGCGATGCTGACCGGGTCGGTCGCGGCATCGATCCGCTCTACCAGGGTGTTCCACTCGGACATGTCGGGAGGCGTCTCGATCCGCAGGTGCTCGGCGAGGACCTCGTCGAGGCCCTCACGCTGGAGCAGGAGCGGGACCTTGTAGATCGAGGGTGTGTCCGGAGCGCTCACGACGCCGGCCATCGGGACGTCGCACAGGAGCGAGATCTTCTCCTTGAGGTGGCGGCCGATGGGACGGTCGGAGCGGCACACGATCACGTCGGGCTGGAGGCCGAGGGATCGCAGCTCCTTGACCGAGTGCTGCGTGGGCTTGGTCTTCAGCTCACCGGAAGGCCCGATGTACGGCATCAGCGAGACGTGGACGAACGCACAGTGATCGCGCCCGACCTCGTTCCGCAGCTGCCGGATCGCCTCCAGGAAGGGGAGGGACTCGATGTCGCCGACGGTGCCGCCGATCTCGATGATCACAAGGTCGGCGTTCTCGGCCTCGGCGTGCGACCGGATCCGCTCCTTGATCTCGTCGGTGATGTGCGGGATCACCTGGACCGTCTTGCCCAGGTAGTCGCCCCGGCGCTCCTTCTGGATCACGCTGGAGTAGATCGAGCCGGTTGTCACGTTGGAGCCGCGGTGCATGCTCTCGTCGGTGAAGCGCTCGTAGTGCCCGAGATCGAGGTCGGTCTCGGCGCCGTCATCGAGGACGAATACCTCGCCGTGCTCGAACGGGTTCATCGTGCCGGGATCGACGTTGACGTAGGGATCCAGCTTCTGGAGCGCGATGCGGAGCCCGCGGGAATGGAAGAGACGGCCGAGCGAGGCGGTGGTGATCCCCTTGCCGAGGCCCGAGGCGACCCCACCGGTCACGAAGATGTACTTCGGCTGCTTTCTCACCTCGGAACAGCATCGTAGCAGAGGCTTCCCACCCACCGGGCCGGTTGACCGGAAATCGTCCCCAGATGCGGCAGGTACCGGCGGTTCAGTTCGGCGCGCGCAGGCGGCCAAGTCGGTCGTACCAGCGGACGGGCGGAGCCGAGTCGATCATCTGAGACAGCCCGACCGTGTCGCCCAGAACGTTCACGGCGACCGCGATCGCTGCCGCGAACCCCACCCCCCAGTCCGGGAGCGCTGCGTACGAGGCGATGCCGGCCACGGATCCGAGGAGATTGGCCCCACCGTCGCCGAGCATCGCGCGCTCTCGCAGGTCGAGGGGCAGCACGACGATGGCGGCCAGCCCCACGGCCGGGAAGACCGGGACCAGCGCCGAGGGCACCCCGGCGAGCAGGAGCAGCACCGCCACCGGCAGGAAGACCTTGAGCGCGCGGCCGGGACGCACGTCGAGCGCGTTCCCGACGTTGGCCGAGGCGGCCACCAGGACCACGCCGACGACGCGCACCCATCCGGCTCGCACCGGTTGAAGGGCGATCATGACGACCGCCGACGCCGCGATGACCATCAGTTTCAGGATGCCGGTCGTCATGTGGCCGTCCAGGAGCGAGCGCAGGTGGTTCCGCAGGCCGCGAGGACCGATCGGCGCGAGATCGTCGATCAGGCCCGCCGCGAACACGAGCAGGACACCCACCTCCGCGCCCCATCCGGCGGCCCCGACGTGCCGCGTGATCCCGACCAGAGGCGCCGAGACAGCGGCGGCGGCTGCGAGGGCGAGCCCGAGGATCCGAGGCACGCGCGCACCGCGATAGTTCTCCGTGCTCAGTCGACCCCAGCTCACCGCAACCCCAGCGCCCTGGGCAGGACCGCGCGCAGGATGTCCGCGCCCTGCCGGCCACGGTGCGCGAACCCTCGCACGTCCCGACCGGTGGAACGGTGCGAAAGCGGCACCGGCACCTCCTCGACCCGGAGCCCCGCCCGGACCGCGTCGATCGTCATCGCGGTCTCCACACCGAACCCCCTCGCGAGGGGACGGCACCGGGCGAGCGCCACGGCCGTGAGCGCACGCTGTCCGGAGAGGGGCTCGGCTGGATCGAAGCCGCTCAGGAGACCGACCGCACGCCTCGCGAACCGCTTCACCATCCCGAACCCGCCTCCGGGGCCCGAGGGGAAGACGGCGACGGCCACGTCCGCACGCCCTTCGAGCACGGGCGCCAGGACGCCGGACAGCTCCTGAGCCGTCTCCGCCAGGTCCCCGTCGGCGAAGAGCCAGACATCTGCTGGGCCCAGCCGGCGGAGCGCTCCCTCGAGCGCCCTCCCCTTGCCCGCCGGCTTCGCGATCCGCAGGACCGTGGCGCCAGCCGCGAGCGCCTCGGACGCGGTTCCGTCGCGGGAGCCGTCGTCCACCACCACCACCTCGGTGATGTCCGCGATACGGCGGAGGGCCGCGACGGTCGCTCCGACGCGCCCCGATTCGTCCCGCGCGGGGACCAGGGCGACGACCCGCGCGGTCACGGCAGGGGCGGCAACGGAGCGGCGCCGTCCTTCACGCCGAAGTCCCCCCCGGCGCCGTTCGTGAGCCGATCCTGGAGCGCGAGCACGAGGGCGGCGCCCCCCATGCTCCCGTCCAGGTTGTCAACCGTCACGAGACCCTCGAGGCTCCCCGCACGCAGCAGTTCCACGAATGGCCATCTCGTGCCCTCGGATTCTCCGGCGGCCACGGGCATCCCGAGCTCGGTCAGCCGCTCGGTCAGTGGCACCGCGAAGTCCTCCGGCGACATCGTCGGGTCCTCGGCTTGCCCGCCGGAGAGCACCACGACAGCCTGGCCGGGGCCACCGATCGCCGCGAGGCTCGCGTCGGAGACCCCCGATCCCAGCGGGGCCAGGTAGCCCTCGTTCAGCAGCGCCCCGAGGAGGTCCGCGTCCGCGGGCGACGCTCGATCGCTCCCCGCGGCCAGCCGGTCGGCCAGCGCCTGCGCGGCGTCTCCCGCGAGCTCGCTGGGATCGGCGCCCGGGAGACCGAGGAGCTCGGCGAGCGCCTTCTGCGCGTCGGGATCCTTGGGGGCGAGCGAGCTCCGAGCCTCGAGCACGAGGACCGTCGAACCCGCCTGATTGAGCGCCTGACGCGTGCGCGCCACGACCGTGTCCTCCACACCCTCCTGGGCCACCACCACCACGTCCTGTCCGGTGAGCAGACCCTCGGTGAGGTGCGGGAGCGCCGCGTCGGCGAACCCCTGCTGGGCGTCCACCTGCCCGCCGAGATCGGTGACCTGGCCGCGTAGGTCGTCGATCGTGTTGACCTGCTGATCCAGCCGCGACTGCAGCGTGTCCACGAGCTTCGGCTGGATGAACGCGCTGCCCGCGAGGAGCCCCAGCGCGAGGGCCAGGAAGATCGCCACGATCGTAACGACGTGCTGGCGGAACGAGATCACAAGAGCCCCTTGACCTCGAACACCCACTGCCGGATCTGCTCGAACAGCAGCGTCACGTACAGCCGCAGTGACGGGGAGACCAGCACCACGAGCGCCATCGCCGCTACTGCCCCACCGACCAGCAGGAGCGCATCGCGCGTGCGCAGCCTGGGCGCGTAGACGCGCGACACTCCCTTGGCGTCCATCAGGATCTCCCCGACCCGCAGTCGAACGAGGAACGTGCTCGACATGCCTTCGCGGCCCTTGTCGAGGAACTCCCGGAGGTTCCCATGGCTGCCAACGGCAACGATGGTCTCGGCACCCTTCTCGTGCGCCAGCAAGAATGCGACGTCCTCGCTCGTTCCGGCTGCGCGAACCACCTTGTACGGAACCCGCAGACCGTCCAGACGCGCTCGGCCGGGGGCGTGTCCGTCGCCGTAGGCGTGCACCACGATCTCCGTGGGCCGCCGTCGACGCAGCCTCGAGCTACGTCGCAACGCCAGACGGAGCGCCTCGTCGGAGACGCTGTCCATGTCGCCGAGGATGATGTCGGGCCGGTACCCGGCTTCGATCAGGGCATCGGCTCCGCCGTCCACCCCCACGAGCACGGGATGCACGTCGCGGATGTACGGCCGGAGGACCGCCAGGTCCTCCTTGTAGTTGTAGCCTCGCACGACCACCAGCACCGAACTCCGCGCGAGGTCGTGGTCGAGCGTCGGGAGGCCGGCGCCGCCGAACAGGAGATCCCGCTCGCGCTGCATGTAGTCCACCGTGTTGCGCGCGAAGCTCTCGAACCGGTCGGCGAGCGCCAGCTGCGCTTGCGCCATCGCCTCCTGCACCGAGGTCCGGCTCTGGAGGATCCCCACACCGACCAGGCGATCCTCGATGAACACCCGATCGCCGTCCAGGCGAACGAGGTCGCCCTCGCGGACCTTCCGCAGGAGGAGCGGGCCCACGGAGTCCAGCAGCGGGATGCCGGCCTCCACGAGGATCAGCGGCCCGAGGTTCGGATAGCGTCCGCTGATCGAGCGCGAGGCGTTGACCACCGCTCCCACGCCCGCGGCGACGAGGCCCTCGGCCGAGACCCGGTCGATGTCCTCGTGGTCGATGACGACGATCTCGCCCGGTCGGAGACGCCGGACCAGGCGTTTGGTCCGTTCGTCAACCCGAGCCACGCCCGATCTCGCTCGTGCCCTTCGGGACGGGCGTCGAAGCAACCCTCGCGTCCTGGCCGTTTGTTCCTCCCCGTTGGAGCCCGAGGCGCCCTGCCTGCGGGAACGCCCGAGCCAAGGGTAATCGACGAGGCGGAGGGTCCGCGAGGCCGGATCAGCTCTGGGATCTTCTGGCGCGCCCGGCCTCGGCCAGGAGCTCCTCGGCGTGGAGGGCCGCAGAGTCGCTGTCGGGCAGCCCTGAGAGCATCCGTGAGAGCTCCTCCACGCGGCCGGCTTCGTCCAGGACCTCGACCGTGGCCGTGCCGTCCACCTTCTCAACCCGAACGTGTCGGTCGGCGAAGGAGGCGATCTGCGGCAGGTGGGTGACCACGAGGACCTGCCGGCGCTCGGCCAGTCGAGCCAGACGCCGCCCCACCGCGACCGCCGCCCGCCCCCCGATACCGGCGTCGACCTCGTCGAAGACCAGCGTGGGCACGTCGTCCAGGTCCACCATCACGCTCCGGCACGCGAGCATCGTGCGCGACAGCTCCCCTCCCGAGGCCACCTTCGCGAGCGGCAGGAGCGGCTGGCCCGGCCCGCCGGAGAACACGAACTCGGCCCGTTCGGCTCCGCCGGGACCCAGCTCCGCCTGCGGCACGAGGGTGACCTCGGCGTCGGCCCCCTCCATCCCCAGCTCTCGGAGCTCCGTTCGCAAGGCTTCCGCGAGGGCGGGCGCCTCCCGCTCCCGGACCGCGGACACCGAAGCGGCGAGTCGTCCGATCACGATCTCAAGCGCCGCGGCCTCGGCTGCCAGGCGCTCTCGCTCGTCACCCTCGCCCGAGAGCTCGGCCTGTCGCGCGCGCGCGCGCTCGAGGAACGCGAGGACCTCCTCCTCGCCCTCACCGTACTTGCGCTCGAGGCCGCGGAGCACCTGGATCCGCTGGCGGACCTCCTCCAGGCGCCCGGGATCCAACTGGAGCCCCTCGAGGTAGCGGCGAACGTCCCGAGCGAGCTCGGCCGCGTCGGCCGCGACAGCGTGGGCACGCGCCGCCAGGTCGGCAGCCGAGGGGTCGACCTCGCCGGCCGACGCGAGCGCCCCGGCGGCGGCCCTGAGCGCGTCCTCGCCCGAGCCGTCTGCCGCGAGCGCCGACTCGGCGGCGGTTGCGCGCTCGAGCAGGCGTTCCACGTTCCCCAGGCGTGACTCCTCGACCTCCAGCTCCGCCCGCTCTCGTGGTCGGGGCGCGGCCGCCTCGATCTCGCGCACCTGGTAGGCGAGGAGATCGATCTCGCGCTCGCGCTCGCGGACCATCGCGGCGTGGTCCTCCAGCCGGGAGCGGAGCGTGCGGAGCCGCTCGTGCTCTCGCCGGTAGGTCCCGAGGATGTCGAGGTGCTCGATCCCGGCGAAGCGGTCGAGGAACCCCGTCTGCGCGGCGGCCGAGAGCAGGCGCAACCCTTGGTGCTGGCCGTGTGCCTCGACGAGCCCCGCCCCGAGCTCGGTCAGCGCCGACAGCGGCGCGATCTGCCCGCCGATCCGCGCGCTGCTCCGACCGTCGGCCGAGACCTGGCGCGCGAGGACCACCTCGCCGTCCTCGACCCAGCCGGCCTCCAGGGCCTCGGGCGTGGCGTCGAAACGCGCCTGAACCCTTGCCGCCCTGGCTCCGGCACGGACCAGCGACGCAGAGCCTCGGTGCCCGACGGCGAGCGCCAGCCCGACCGTGATCATGGTCTTGCCCGCCCCCGTCTCGCCGGTCAGGACGTTCAGGCCGGGATGGACCTCGAGGTCGAGGTCGTCGATGACGCCGAGCCCGCTGATGTGCAGCTCGCGGAGCACGGCAGGGATACTAGCCCCCGGCGCCGACACCGGCGCCGGGGCGGGGGTCAGATCGAGGGGCCGATGATCCCGGGGTCCTGACCAGGCAGGCCGAACTTCTCTCGCACGAGCGCGTGGAAGTCGGGCGCGTCGCCCCGCCGCACGAGCCTGGCGGGGCTCGGCGCCCGTCCGATGCGAACGCTTGCACCCACCGGCAGCTCCAAGCTCTCTCGGCCGTCGGCGGAGAGCAGACCGGGCTCCTCTCCCGTCACCTCCAGCGTCACCTGGTCCTCGGCCTCCAGCACCAGGGAGCGATCGAACACCATGTGCGCGGCGACCGGCGTCACGATCAGGCACGGGATCGTCGGAGTGACGATGGGACCGCCTCCCGAGAACGAGTACGCCGTGGACCCGGTCGGCGTCGCCACGATCACCCCGTCCGCCGAGATGGTCGTGACGTAGACCTCACCCACGAACAGCGCGAGGCGCACGAGGCGATGACGCGCCTTCTTCTCCACGATGATCTCGTTGAGCGCCCACTGGGGCTCGAACGATGCAGGGCCGACCGGCTCACCGAGCACCGCGATGCGCTCCTCGACCCGTGCCGTTCCGCGGAGCACCTGCTCCAGGAGTGCGGGGGCCTCCTCGGGCTCCACCTCGGTGAGGAAGCCCAGCCGGCCGACCTTCACCCCGAGGACCGGACACCCGGCGCGCGAGGCCACGTGCGCCGCGTGCAGGAAGGTCCCGTCACCGCCGACCGACACGATGAGATCGAGGCCCTCGGCGAAGGAGGCCGCGCGGTGAGCCTCGTGCGTGTGATCGTCCCGGAAACGCCGCGTCTCGATCCCCCGCTCCTCGAGCCATCCGACCAGACGGTCGGCGGCGAACGCGGCAGCCTCGCGATCCGGGTGCACGACGAAGCCGACGTGCCTCATGCTCCACCTCCCTGCAGCCGACGCCCTTCCTCCACCGCGGCGGCCACGTCCAGCACCCTCGGCTCTCCGTCCTTCACCGCGTGGAGCGGGAACTCCACGTTGCCCGCGGGCCCGGGACGCGGCGAGGCCATCACGGCCCTCGGCCCGACACCCGATGCGGTGCAGGCCTCCGCGACGCTCTCGACGGTGCGGGCCCACACGGCCGGGTCTCGAACCACGCCTCCCTTCCCCACATCCTTCCGCCCCGCCTCGAACTGCGGCTTCACCAGCAGCACGAAGTCCGCTCCCACAGCCGCCACCTCGGCGAGGGTCGGGACCACGCGCCGGAGCGAGATGAATGACAGATCGGCCGCGACGAGGTCCGGGACGAACGGCAACCGGTCCCGGGTGAGGTCGCGCACGTTCGTTCGGTCGAGCACCGTCACCCGGGCGTCGCGCCGGAGGGACCACGCGAGCTGGCCGTAGCCGACGTCGACGGCAGCAACGCGAGCCGCCCCCTGCTGGAGGAGGCAGTCCGTGAACCCACCCGTCGAGGCCCCTGCGTCCAGGCAGGCGCGACCGCTCGGATCGACCTCGAACCGCTGCAGCGCGGCGTCGAGCTTGTCTCCCCCTCGGGAGACGAACGGGCGCCCCGTGCGGAGCAACTCCACCGGCTCCGCCGGTTCCACCAGGGTGGACGGGTTCCCCGCCGGCCGACCGGACACGATGACCATCCCCTCATGAACGGCGGCCTGCGCCTCCGTCCAGCTCGCGACCAAGCCGCGGCGAACGAGCTCAGCGTCGAGCCGGCGCCGGGGCACGCTCCCTCCGAGGTCAGACCTGGCCCGCTGGGGAAGGCGTGTCGGCAGCCGCGGCAGCAGGGGTCGTGGCCGGCTTCGGGGTGGCGCGCTTCGCCGTGGTGCGCTTGGCGGTGGTGCGCTTCTTCGCGCCGCCCTGCGCGCGCTCCAGCTCGCGCACCCGCTTCTTGAGCGCGTCGAGGTCGTCCTTCGTGACCACGCCGAGGGTCGAAAGCTGCGAGCGGACCTCGGTGCCCACCAGGTCGGTGATCCGCTGGCGGTTCCGGTTGGACCACTCCATCAGGTCGTGAGCGGTCTTCTGGATCTGCTCCTTGCCCTGGCCCTGCATGACGGACTTCGCAAGCTCCTGCGCCTTCGCGGGCGAGAGCTTCCCCATCGCGCCTTCCATGAACTTGCGGAGATCGGCGACGCTGGTCATGGCGCTCATCCTTCCTCGATCGGCTCACCCGATCGGCTCCATCCCACAGGATACCCTTCCGGCCCAACGCTCCCGCCCGCGGACAGCCCCAGGCTCGCGGAGGTGGTCACCGCGAGCCGGGGCAACTACATCCGGGGCGGTGGATCTCCCAGGAGCGCGGAAACGTCACTCGCGACGTACGTCGGGCGAACGCTCGCCGCATCGAGCGTCGTCTCGTCCGTCACGCCAGAGAGGACGAGGAGAGAGTCCCACCCGAGAGCGGCGGCACCGACGATGTCCGTCTCGAGCCGGTCGCCGACCACGAGCGGATGCCGCCCCCCCGTCCGCTGCAGCGCCGAGCGGTACAGGTGGGGGTTTGGCTTGCCGATCACCTCGGCCCGGACGCCGGTCGTCATCGTGATGACGGACAAGATCGCACCCGCGCCCGGCCAGAACCCGTCCGGAGCCGGGAAGGACGCATCCGCGTTGGTGGCGACCAGGAGAGCTCCCCGCTGGACCAGCAAGCATGCCGTGCGGAGCTTCTCGTAGTCGACCTTGCGGTCCCACCCGACGACCACGAACTCGGCCTGGGCAGGCTCGCCGTCGAGCACCCGGAGCCCCGCCTTGCTGAGCGCGTCGCGGATCCCGCGCTCGCCCACGACGAAGGCGGCTCCTCCACCCCGTGCGGCCAGCAGATCCGCCGTCGCGAGGGCCGATGTGACCACCTCCTCAGCGTCGGCTCCGAACCCGTGCGACCTCAGCTTGGCCGCCACTTCCTCGGGCGTGCGTGCCGAGTTGTTGGTCACGAAGGCGATCCGGTGTCCTGCCTCGCGCAGCGCGGCGAGGGTCCCGGGAGCTCCGGCCACGGTCTGGTCGCCCCGGTAGAGCACGCCGTCCAGGTCGAGCAGGAGCGCGTCGTAGCGATCGGCGAGGGTCATCAGCCGACCAGCCGCGAGAGCGCCGCCTCGTAGTCGGTGACGCCGGGTCGCATCGCCACCGCGAGCTTCAGGTGCGCCAGTGCCCGCTCCCGCTCGCCGGTGCGCTCGCACGCGAGGGCAAGTGCGAAATGCGCGTAGTCGTTGGCCGGGTCGATGTGCACGGCCTTGGCGAACTCCCGCCGGGCGCGGGAGGTCCACCCGGACATGAACAGCGCCCGCCCGAGCGCCTCGCGGATCGAGCCCTTCTCGGGTTCGAGGAACTTGGCCCGGGAGAGGACGATCGCCGCCTGGTGCGGGTGGCCGTCGCGCAGGAGTCGCACGCCCCTGGAGAACAGGTCGTAGGCGCTCTCGGTCTCGCGTTCAGGACGTCTGCTATACAAGGTGCGTGTCCCGGGTCTCACCCTTCATCGGACTGCTCTTCGACCAGACGCGCGTCGGCTCGCTCGACCTGGTGACCACCCCGCCGTACGACGTCATCTCACCTGAGGAACAGCGACGCTTCCGAGCCGCGAGCCCGCACAACGTCATCCGCCTGGAGCTCGGCGAAGACCTGCCAGACGACGACGAGGTCGAGAACAAGTATAGGAGGGCGTCCTCGGACTACCGCCGCTGGCGCGAGGAGGGGGTGCTCGTCCCGACCGAGGCGCCCGCCTACTACGGCTACGAGATGCGGTTCCGGCTGCACGGTCGGCCCCGTCGGATCCGCGGACTGATCTGCGGGGTGGAGCTCGAAGACTGGGGCGGCTCGATCCTCCCCCACGAGCGCACGATGAAAGGCCCCGTCGAGGACCGGCTCCGGCTGATCCGCGCCGTGAACGCGAACCTCTCGTGCATCCAGGTGGTGTTCCGTGGGCCGTGTCAGCCGGCCGCCGAGTTGCTCGACGGTATGAGCCTGAGCCCGCCGAACGCCGAGACCACCGACGAGGCCGGGGTCGAGCACCGGCTGTGGATCCTTGACGGCGCGGCCCACGTAGCGGACTGGCTGGCCGATGAGTCCCTCATGATCGCCGACGGTCACCACCGCTACACGATGTCGTTGCAGTATCGGAACGAGATGCGCGAGAAGCACGGCTCGGGCCCTTGGGATCACGTCATGGCGCTGATCGTCGACTCCGCGGTCGAGGAGCCGCCGGTGCTCCCCTACCACCGCTTGCTCGTCGCGGGTGCGCCCGCGACGGTGGGCGCCCGCGTCCGCGACCTGCAGGAGATCCTCGACGCGGTGAGCGACACGGGCCTGGTCTACGGTCTGGTGATGCGTGAGGAAGGGGTGATCGTCCACCGGGTGGTCGAGCTCGCCGGCGAGCCGCCGGTGGTGTGTGCCCTGCACGAGCAGGTGCTGGCCGGCGCGGACGACGACCTCCGGTTCACCCACGACGCCGTGGCGGCGGAAGACGCGGTCAACCACGGAGAGGCCATCGCCGCCTACCTGCTGCCGGCCACGAGCACCGTGCGTATCCGATCGGTGATCGACCGCGGCGAGCGCCTCCCGCAGAAGTCGACCTTCTTCTGGCCCAAACCGAGATCCGGCATGGTCATCCGGCCGTTCGACTGAACGGGCTCACTCCTCCTCAACCACCTCCAGCTTCTTGATCCCAGTCGCCACCACCTCGGTGAGGCTCCGGGCTCCAGCTCCGCTCCGGTAGAAGCGCCTGACCAGCTGACCGTAGACGAGCACGTCGTCGCCCTTGGCGACTCCCTTCAGCGCGCGTTTGCCCACGTCCTTGTGCCAGGCCGCGACCGGGAGGGGGAGGAGACGCCTTCCGGCCTCCGGAACGGAGAGCCGAAGCTCGGTGACCTCGTCGCCCGACGGCATCCTGCGTTCCACCGGATCCGCCGCCACGCGGCCTGCGATCACCACGACGTTGACCGTCACCATCATGGCCCCCCTTCTTCCGACGCCGGACGCTATCACCCACCACCGACATGGCCGTCGATACACTCGTCCGTATGGGTCCCGTGACGTTCGAGGTCGCACCGGGACTCACCGCGATCGACACGTTCTACGGCGGACGCGAGCGGTACACGGCCGCCTACCTGCTCGACGCT
>Ga0315275_10003990_pt1 | contig 13725 bp, 16 predicted proteins | sample YL17G03_0_MG_FD_205557 | JGI IMG/M metagenome (GOLD analysis project Ga0315275, IMG submission 205557) | Sediment microbial communities from Yellowstone Lake, YNP, Wyoming, USA - YL17G03_0 | ecosystem: Environmental > Aquatic > Freshwater > Lake > Sediment | place: USA: Wyoming | collected... | reverse complement strand
CCTGCGCCCTTACGGCGTATGGTTGGTGGTGAGCCCCTTCAACTTCCCCGCGGCACTGACGGGCGGTCCTGCCGGTGCAGCGCTGGCGGCAGGCAACACCATCGTTATCAAACCCGCCTCCGATACCCCCTGGACCTCTCGCCTGCTGGCGGAGTGTTTCCGCGACGCGGGGCTGCCGGACGGCGTGGTCAATTACGTCACCGGCCCCGGACGAACCCTTGGACAGGCGCTGATTGATAACCCGGATGTGGACGGTATTACCTTCACCGGCTCCTTTGATGTGGGTATGGGCATCTACCGCAGCTTCGCGCAGGGTCCCTACGTGCGTCCTGCCATCCTTGAATTGGGCGGCAAAAATCCTGCCATTGTTTCCAAAAACGCGGATATTGAAGAAGCCGCGCTGGGCATCGTGCGTTCGGCGTTTGGCCTGCAGGGACAGAAATGCTCCGCCTGTTCGCGGGTTTATATTGAACGACCGGTTTATCAGAAAGTCCTATCCCGTATCGTTGAGCTGACCAACAAACTGGTTATCGGCGACCCGACCGACCGCAGCGTTTACCTTGGGCCGGTGGTGAACAAGAATTCATTCACCGACTACCAGAGGTATATAAAGGAAATCAATGAAGCTGGCGGACGGTTTTTGACCGGCGGAAAAATCCTGACCGATGGCGATTTCGCTAGGGGTTACTTTTGCGCCCCCACGATCGTTGTTGACCTGCCGTTGGGCCACAGACTGTGGAAGCAGGAAATGTTTGTGCCCATTACCACCCTGACCCAGGTTGAAAATCTGGAAGATGCAATGGGATATGCAAACGATGTGAGTTATGGGCTGACGGCCGGCTTTTACGGCTCGCTGGATGAAGCGCAGTGGTTCTTCGAGAATATCCACGCGGGCGTGACCTACGCCAACCGGCCGCAGGGAGCCACCACCGGCGCGTGGCCGGGTTTTCAGCCCTTTGGCGGATGGAAAGGCTCGGGCTCAAGCGGCAAGAACGCGGGTGGGTTGTATTATGTGCAGCTCTACATGCATGAGCAGATCCAGACATTAATACAAAAGAGCTGACTTTTTCAGTAAAAGAAAGACCACCTGCTTTTTTCAAAGGGCGGTCTTTTTGAGTTCACGCAAATTTGATTCTTCAGGATTCTTTTTCCTGGTGATACAAATCATCAATCACATAGTCCTCAATCCGGTTGAGGTCGGCGTCAGTTTCACGGATAACCTTGCCTTTGACCGAGATGCCCGCGTCTTGGATGGACTGTGCAGTGCCGCTCTCCAGCGGGTGCCAATCGGGCAGCGGCTGGCCTCTCAGGATCAGAAGGTAAGCGCAGGTTTCCGGCAGCCATTTCAGCGCTTCCACTTTGGAAGGCGTAAGTTTGATGCAGGTAGGCATGGCGCTTTTGCGGTCATCATAGAGCTGGCAGTGGATGCTTTCCGGATCCAGGAAACGGCAGGCGATGTTTGTCAGTTCCACCTCGCCGGTATCTTCGTCCTCAATTTTATAAAGGCAGCAAATACCGCAACCGTCACACAGCGCTTCCCATTCCTCGAGTGACAGGTCCGTCAGTTTTTTGGACTTCCAAAAACCTTTACGGATGGTCATCGGCTGGCCTGGCTGCTGCGCTCGGCAGCTTTAACCAGCATTTCAGCCAGCTTGCGTGCTTCGTCTGCGGTGATAAATAAATTGGTTTCACCCGCATAGAGTATTTTTTCGTCTTCCGGGCCATATTCCTTAAGGCACACGCAGATATTATCGTCATATTCTTTATCGTTCTTTTCGAAAAAGATGTCGATTTTCAGGCTGCCATTCAAAAGTTCCATAGCCATTTTTGCCTCCGATCAAGAATCTTACTGTGGCACTTATAATTAGAATATAAGAATATCACTTAAGCGCTTTGGCGATACCATTCACCCAGGCGTGGATCATATCCCAGTCCCTGAAATCACCTACTGGCGCCTTGAGGGCTCTGACTATCAGCTTTTCGGCAAATTTCAGTTTGGATATGTCAATCACGCCATGAAAGAAAACCATATCCCGCGGCTTGATGCGCTCAGCGACGGGTTTCAGGTCTTCGGGAAATCGCCAACCTTTCATCAATTCCTCTGGATTGCCGGTACCAGTGGGGCCATCCGAGAAAAACCATACCGGCATTTTTGCGAGTTCGGCTTCATGGGCTTTAAGGAAACCCGCGGCTTCTTTCAGCCACAAACCCGCATACACTCCGCTGCCTAAAATGACTGCTTTATATCCGGATAGGCTGGTTACTTCTTTTACATCGCGCGCTTCCGCGTCAAAGCCGGATCTGGCAAGCCTTAAGGCAATCACTTCCGCAATTTGGGCAGTTGCGCCGTATTTACTGGCATAAGCAACCAGGACTTTTTCAACCATTCTCTTCCTCCTAAAAACAACTGGTTTTATATAATAGTAAAATTATTTTTGCTTGAATAAACTAGTCTTGTGATATTTTACCCAAAACTGATGCAAGTAAAGCACAATGTCATTGTTTGTGTTACTTACAATCTGACCATTATCAGGTATCATTAAAAAGCAAAGTTAAATTATCGGAGTATAGATGAAAATCAACAAGTTCAAACAGATTATTGGAACGGTTATCGTGTTGGCCTTATTTTGCATTGCATCTGCCTGTAACAGGCAGACGCCATCAACCGAGCTTCTTAATTACGAGGAATTTACCCAGGGTACCGGCAAGATTGGTTTTGCCACGCAGGTGAATGAAGACTTGATGTTTGACCTGTATTTTATCAACGCCGGCACCGGAAAGATATACCAGGTTACGCAGAACCTGAGAGCCGATATCGCGCCTGATTTTTCCAGAGATGGTTTGCGGATGGTATTCTCCTCTGACAGGCTGGATACCTATGACCTTTTTACTATAAACCTTCCTTCCGGCAGCCCCATATTGTTGCTGCAGAGTTCAGGAAATGAAACTGAACCGCGCTTTTCGCCGGATGGCACCCAAATAACATATCAATCGGATTCCTTCGGGGATAATGATATTTTTGTCATTCCATCAGTCGGCGGTACGCCTGTCTGTCTGACTAAAGTGGACACGCAGGATACCCAGCCCGCCTGGTCGCCGGACGGGAAGCAACTGGCGTTTGTCTCAAACCGCGATGGCGATTTTGAGATTTTTATCATGAATGCTGATGGCAGTGGATTGAAGCAGGTAACCACCAACACCACTTATGAGGCCGCGCCAGTTTGGTCACCGGATGGCACTCAATTAGCCTTTATCTCAAGGCGCGGTTCCCATTTCCAGCTTTATCAAATTGATCTGGCTGCAGGCGTTGAAAAGCAATTGACAGATTCTTCAGGAACTGTCCACTCGCCGGCCTGGTCATCTGATGGAAAATATATAGCTTACATCCTGGATTCCGATGAGGCCAGCCAGGTTAATGCGTATGAAATATCCTCAGGAACTTCATACTGGGTGACCAGCGGATTTTATAAATACGCTGGGCTTACTTGGTCGCAGTAGAAATCAACTGTTAAAAAAAAGCCGGTGCAAGCAGGCCGGCTTCCACAATAAAGTGGGGTCTTTAATGTTTTCCCTTGCTGTTGACTGATCCCAGGCCGCTGATATTCTGGGTTACCTCGGGGTCGCCGAAGTACGCGACTGAACCCACACCCGAGATATTTACATCCAGCTTATTTTCCGCCCACACCACCGCGCTTCCCGCGCCGGTCAGCTGAATTTTTGCTTCATCGCTGCGCAGGTCACCGCCTTCATAGCTGCCCACACCGCTCAGGTTTATATCCTGGGTCTCGACGTTCCCAGCGATCACAACCGCGCCAGCGCTGGTCAGATTCACGACCAGGGTATCTGCTTTCAAATCATCCATTTCAATGCTGCCTGCGCCGGTCAGATTGACCTTGAAATCGTTTGTTTTCAGGGAAAATACTTTAATTGATCCGGCGCCGGAGAATGAGACCTCGTTCAGGTCTTTGACGGTCAGGGTGTAGGTAACGCGTTGCACCGGGCTGCCTACAAAGCCGCGACGGGTTTTGATGTTAAGTGTGCCATCCGTAACTTCGCTGGTGATGTAGCGCAGATAGTCGCGCGGAGCTTCAATGCTCAGGGATTCTTCGCTGCCCTGGCTGATAAGGACTTCTCCATAGGTCTCAATGGAGACGCGGTTGAACCCACTGACGGATTCTTCACGGGTCTCATAAGGTCCCTGCGCGCAGCCGGCCAGTGTCAAAACGGATACAGCCAGGAGCAAGGCAGTAATTTTATTATTATTGTATTTCATCTCTTCACCTCGTGATTTCTTTACTTTGTAATTCGTTGATCTCTTCTGTTTTTTTTCTTCTACCATATACGCAGGTTTGAAAAAAAGGATGCAAACTGTTCGACAACAAAAAACCTCCTGATGATAAACAGGAGGTTTTTTGTAAACAAACCATGTTACTTTTTTGGTTTAGAAGTTTCTAATGGTTTTGATTCCGTTTCCCTGGCGCGAATCTTTTCCTGTTTCTGGCGGATGTGAAAGTAAAGGATCATCCCGTAGTTGACGACCGCGGTGATGAAGAAAACCCAGCGCAGAACCGAATAGACAACTCCGTCGTATTGGGTCATTACCTGGCTCAGGATCAGCAGCACCAATCCAAGCGCCAACCTGCCGGCGTAATCTTTTTCAGGGAAAAACTCTTTGAGTGTTCTTGGCATAATTTCCTCGCATTCCCAATAAATCATTATAAGTTTACTTCAACCAGTTCGATCAGGTTGCCGTCCGGATCCTTCAGTTTAATCCAGCAGGAATCGCGACGCTCCTGGATATTGGTCTCCAGATCGACATGCAGGTTTTGCAGGCGGGCTGCCATCCTGTTTAAATTATCCACTGCCAATGCCAGCTGGGGAAATTCGGGCGGAAAGGCATCCGCAGGCGGAGTAAGCCTGCCTTTGGCAAGCACCAAAATACCATCACCCACCTTGAAATGCGGCATTTCGCCGGGCCGTGTGAGCAGCTCCAGTCCCAGAATATCTCGGTAAAAATTAATGGCATTATTGAAGTTTTCGACCCACAGGGTTGCGGTAGCGAATTTTGTAATCATAATTTCCTCCCACAATAGGCGCAGGCAAGTGCGCTTGCCGGATTCTCCCCGCCGCAGGCTGGGCAGGCAGCCATTTCAATAATGATATTCCGCTGGTCTTTCCCGGCAAGGTCCGCACGCGCCCAGCGGGATCCAGTATCGATGTTTTCTTCTGCACCAGCATCTGTGTTTGCCTCATCTGCCATGCGCTGCAGAATGGCTTGTTTGCTGCGCCACAGCGCAAGGAAGATAACCAGCGATGTCAGCGCCACAACTCCCAGGCACACAAAGGGTGAAAACAATAACCAAATCGGCGCTCTCATATTAGTTCTCCTTCTTTGGAAAGGTCAATTCAGAGCCGCAAAAACCACAAAACTTGTGGTCAGGCGGGTTTTGCCGGAAACATTTTGGACAGATAATTACATCCTTAGGGCTGCTAAGGTTAAATTGCGCATACTCATCCTTCTGAGCCAAATCTTTCTGCTTTGGATGGTTAATAATTTTTCGGATTTTCGGAAGCCGCTGAAGAATAACTAAAAGGATTGGAACAGTAACAAGGATCACAACAACCAAAGTGCGCATAAGCGGATTGAGTTCTGAGGCAGAATATTCCATCGCTGTAATTGTATAGTAAAAGAATAATAGATGGGAGAGTGTCTGTCACCAGCTGATATAATTGGACAAGCGTTCTATTAAGCAAAGTTAATAACCTGAAAGCGAGGGAAAGATGGACCTGTTTGACCATGCCATGCAGGAGAACCTGAAACGGGAAGCACCGCTGGCCGCGCGCATGCGTCCGGGTACTCTGGATGAATTCGTCGGGCAGGAGGAGATCATCGGTGAAGGGCGCCTGCTGCGGCGCGCGGTGGAAGCGGACAAGCTGTTCTCATCCATCCTGCTGTGGGGGCCGCCCGGTTCGGGCAAGACTACCCTTGCCAGGTTGATCGCCAATTACAGCAAATCGTATTTCGCCACCATCTCGGCTGTCATGGCCGGCAAGGACGAACTGCGCAAGGTGATTGATGAAGCGCGCGAGCGGCGGCGCATGTATAACAAACGCACCATCCTGTTTATTGATGAGGTGCACCGCTGGAATAAAGCCCAGCAGGACGCGCTGCTGCCCAGCATCGAAAACGGTTTGATCATCCTGATCGGCGCCACCACCCAGAACCCCTATTTTGACGTCATCCCGGCGCTCGTTTCGCGCTCGCGCATCTTTACCCTCAAGCCGCTTGATGAAGCTGCTCTGGGTGTGATCCTTGAACGGGCACTTAAGGATGAAGAACGCGGTTACGGAAAGCGCAAGATTGAACTGGCCGGTGATGCCCGCCAGCATCTGATCGCCATGTCCAACGGAGATGCCCGTTCGCTGCTGAACGCGCTGGAACTGGCTGTGGAATCCACCCGACCGGATGAGGATGGTACAGTGCGAATTGATGTGCAGGCCGCGCAGGATTCCATGCAGCACCGCGCAGTACATTACGACAAGGATATGGACGAACATTACGACACCATTTCCGCGTTTATCAAATCGGTGCGTGGCTCTGACCCTGACGCGGCGCTTTACTGGCTGGCCAAGATGCTCAAGGCGGGCGAAGAGCCGCGCTTTATCCTGCGCCGGCTGCTCATCCTGGCAGGAGAGGATATCGGTCTGGCGGACCCGCAGGCGCTGCAGGTAGCTTCCGCCGCGGCATACGCGTTTGAATACGTGGGCTTGCCTGAAGGTATCTACCCCATTGTGGAAGCGACCCTGTACTGCGCCACCGCGCCCAAGTCCAATTCTGCTACAGGTTATTTTAAAGCCGCCAAACTGATCGAGGAACAGGGCGCCAAGCCGGTGCCGATCCACCTAATGGACGCCAACCGGGACGCGAAGGGGTTTGGGCATGGGCAGGGATACAAATATCCACACGGTTTTCCCGAGCATTGGGTTAAGCAGCAGTACCTGCCGGATGAGGTGAAAGGGGAGCGATTTTATGAACCATCCGATGAAGGGCGGGAAAAAGAGGTTAAAAAGCGGTTGGAGGGATTAAAATAATCCGATAAATGTTAGCTTGAAAATCTAACCTGTTCTGGTTTTTTGGGTTAATTAATTCAGGATTCTTTTCAGCGAGGCGATAGTGGACTCATTCTTCAGCTACAATTACACCGGCAAACCCTTTGCTCTTTTTGGCGCGGCGCATATCGGCGCGCTGCTGGCCATCTTTCTCCTGAATATTTACCTCCTGCGCTACCGAAACAAGGATGAGTCTGTCCGGCGCAAAGTACGCCTGACCATGGCGATCATCCTGTGGGTGAATGAAGCCTCCATGCATTTGTGGAATATTGTGTATGGCACCTGGAGCATCCAGGAGCATCTGCCGCTGCATGCCTGCTCCGTGCTGATCTGGCTGGCGGGATTGATGCTGATTAAGAAGAATTTCCGCATCTTTGAATTTGCCTATCTGATGGGTATTGGCGGCGCTCTGCAGGCGCTTCTGACACCGGGTCTCGGCATTTATGGTTTTCCTCATTTCCACTTCTTCCAGACCTACATCTCGCATGGCTTGCTGGTCACATCGGCAATTTATATGACCACGGTGGAAGGGATACGCCCGACATGGAAATCAGTGTTGCGCGTGGCATTCATTTCCAACCTTTACCTGATTGTGATATTCGGAATAAACCAACTCATCGGGTCTAACTACATGTTTGTCGCCCACAAACCTGTCGGTCCGACGGTTCTGGACGCGCTACCGGTCTGGCCTTGGTACATCCTTTATATGGAAGCATTGGGCATGGCGATGTTTCTACTGCTCTACCTGCCCTTTGCCATTAAGGATTGGCTGGCAAAAAAGCAGGCAATCGCTGCCTGATCACTCTTTCAGATAACCTTCTATAGCGTCAATAACATTATTGACAGCATGGGCGCGGTGGCTGATGTGGTTTTTATCTGTCAGCTCCAGTTCGCCCATGGTTTTCCCGAGTTCTTTAAAATAGAAGAGGCTGTCATACCCGAACCCTTGCGCCCCCCGTTCCTCCGGGATGATCTCACCCTCGCAGGCGCCCTGCGTAACATGTATACGGCCGTCCGGCAGCGCCAGTGCCACTGAACATACGAAGCGGGCTGGCCATGGCCGGGGATATTTTTCCAGGTTCTTTAGCAGCAGCTTTCTGCGGTTGGTGTCTGTGGCGCCTGGTTCGGGAGCGTAGCGCTTGGAGTGCAGTCCGGGAGCTCCGCCCAGCATGTCCACTTCCAGGCCGGTATCATCCGCCAGAGAGGCGAGGCGGCTGGCTTTCATAAAAGCCGCAGCTTTCAGGCGCGCGTTTTCATCGTAGGTTCCGCCGGTTTCATCCACATCCAGATCAATTCCCAAATCTTCCGGCGTGACCAGCTGAACCGGCAAGTCTTTTAAAAGGTCCGAGATCTCGAACAATTTTCCCGGATTGTTGGTTGCGATCAGTAATTTCTTCATCGAAGATTGTTAATTATTATGAATTTTATTAAAAAAACTTGACTTGGGTTACCCCGCGTGCTATAATCTGTCAAATCCCATTTATTTTACTGGAATTATCGTGAATCCTAGCAGCCGACTTTTCCGAATTAACATTGGCTTCCTCATAAATCAACCTGTCGGCACCCTTCGTGAAATCCCGCTTGAATTGGAAAATTATACGCTTGAACAAGAATTTCCCGTTGAAGATCTGCATGGGATGATCTCATTAGCCCGGACGCAAAACGGAATTCGCTCTTTGGTTGATATTTACTACAAAACCGATGCCGAATGCGGCCGCTGCCTTGAATCCTTTAAACAGGAACTGCATACCGAATTTGAAGAGATTTTCACGTTTGAAAACCGGCCTCTTTCAGAGGAGGAGCAGGTTATCCCGGAAGATGGCAATATTGATTTTGAACCGCTCATCCGCGAATATCTGATGCTGGAAATGCCTTATAACCCGATCTGCCAGCCGGATTGCAACGGCCTTTGCAGCGTCTGCGGCCAGAACCTGAACGAAAAGGATTGCGGCCACCCGCATCTCGACCGTAGTGGTGAACAAGCGCTTCCAGACCTAAAATCGGAAGTGCTATCAGGAAATTAGGGAGGAACACTTGAACGCAGCCAATCCGGAAAATAACATGAACAACCCGCTCCTGGACATGCTGCTTGAAAAGGCTGACCTGCAAGGCCACCTGACGATGGGCGACCTGGAAGAAGTCATTCCGTCAAGCGGTACAGGGACTGAAGCGCTGGATGAACTGGTGGGGATCCTGACAGAACAGGGTGTGGATGTAATCTACCCAGATGATGAGGAAAGCGATGGACCGTCCGAGGATTTATCGGATTCCGAAACCGATATGGATCCCTCGGCCAGTTATGCGCGCGTCCCTTCAGATGACACCATCAGCCTTTACCTGCGGGAAATGTCAAAAGTCCCCCTGCTTAATATGGAAGAAGAGGTCTCGCTTGCCAAACGGTATGAAGCCGGCAAGGCTGCCCGGGACCAGCTGATCAAACAGGGCAATGCCTGCCTTTTTGAGGAAAGGCTTCAGCTGGAAGATGTTGAAGAAGATGGGCTGCTGGCGAGGGAGCACCTGATCAAAGCCAATACCCGCCTGGTGGTCAGTGTGGCCAAGCGCTATACCAGCCGGGGTGTGCCCTTCCTTGATCTGATCCAGGAAGGCAATTTGGGATTAATGAAAGCGGTTGAAAAGTATGACTACCGCCGCGGGTTCAGGTTTTCCACTTACGCCACGTGGTGGATCAGGCAGACCATAACACGCTCAATCGCAGACCAGGGGAGAACCATCCGGGTACCGGTGCATATGGTGGACCGCATCCGCGTGATGTACAAGTCCATCCATTTTCTGGAACAAAAACTCGGGCGCGAGCCTACCATTGATGAGCTGGCCGAATTGATGGAAACTCCCAAACAAAAGGTGGAGTGGATGATCAGGGTGTCGTGGCTGCCGCTATCATTGGAGACTCCTATCAATGAAGACGAGGATGAGTCTGAATTAGGTGATTTTGTGGAAGATAAAGACACGCCTACGCCCAGCCAGAGCGTATATACCAAACTGTTGAGTGAAAAGATTAATGAGATCCTTGAATCGCTGCCTTTCCGCGAAGCACGCATCTTACGTCTGCGATTCGGACTGGAGAACGGACGCTTTTATACCCTGGAAGAGGTGGGCAGGAAGTTTGGCCTGACGCGCGAGCGCATCCGCCAGATTGAAACCAAGGCGCTCCGCAGGCTGCGCCACCCGCGCCGTTCAGGGCACTTGAAAGAATATTTATAAAATTTATTAACCGGGTTTGTTGATTTTGGCGAGGAACGCAGAAACGATAGTTCTGAGTTCCTCGTTTTTTTCATAAATCACCATATGCCCTGCTCCTTCAATAAACACAAGCGACGGTCTTTGAAGGCAATATCCTAATCGGCGCAGGCTGGCAGGCGATGTGATCAGATCGTCTGAACCGCCGATGACCAAGGATGGAAATTTTAATAAAGCAGGTTGATGATCAAGGCGAAATTCGGTGGCTATTGAAAGATCCGCAAGCAGCGCATCAGATCCTGCCATTGTCATGGGCGCAAGGATGGCTCTGCGCTCCGCCTGGGGAAATGCGGGATGAAACGCGGCCTTGCTAAAAACTTCGACGGCTATACGTATATCAGCTGGTTTGCTTAATGCGCTTAATAATTCCTGCGGAATAACAACCTGATCGCCACAGCTGATGGCCACAAGCCCAATAATCTGATCCGGATAGGAGCTGGCGTAGCTGAGAGCGAGAGCCCCGCCCAATGAATACCCAACCAGTATAACGTGGTAAAAACCCATATCACTGATGAACTGGTGCAGCCTGCCCACCAGGCTGCTTATACTACGGCAGGCAGGCTGGTTAGAATGGCCATGCCCGGGCAGGTCCAGCGCAACTACACGCTGCCCGGGTAAGCGGCGCAGACTGGATGGCCAGCCCATGAGCGAACCACCCATACCATGCAGCAGGATGACAGGAAAGACAAAGCCCTCTGAACCCACGTTGTAACTGTGATAAAAAAGGTCAGCGCAAAAAGGCATTGTTTAATTTTTCTAAATAGTTGAATCCTGGAGTCTTACCTGATCTCTTTGGTCATATAAAGCGCAGAACGAATAAAACCGCGTTTTTCATAGTACAGCCGTGTGCCAATAGCAGCGATAACGGCCAGACTTTTAAAACCTGCCCGTTTTACCATTTCTTCAGCCTTTTCAAGGAGTGAAGTACCCAAACCGATATGCTGGGCGGCGCCGGTTAAATCTGTTCCAACTTCAAGCGATTGGCCATAGATATGAACCTCACGGATCAAAGCAGCGCCATTAAGCTCCGGTATGAGTGAGTATAGATGATCTCTTGAGTCTATTCTGTTCTGCATCGGGGCAGCGGCGGGCAGGGAAAGGCGTAGATATCCAGCCAGACGGTCATCAGGGGTGGAATAGCTGATGAAGTGTTCATCGGCATCCGCAGGATGATAAACAAAATCTTTTAATTGCAGCGACCCGGTATCAACTGCCTGGCCTCTGATCTCACGGCAGCGCACGCAGCGGCAGCGCTTGCCCCGTCTGGCAAGTTCCGCGTGCACATCCTGCCTCAGGCTGGAGCGCCTGCTGCCCTCAACGATATAGTCTGAAGGGATATCGCGCACCACGCGATTGACCCTGCAATATTCCGGGATGGTTGGTTTGATATCCGCGATAAGCTGTACCAGGTCGCTGGTTGAATAAGGGTGATAATCACCCTTCTTCCAGAAATTATAGAGAGGCGCTTCCCTGACCAGCTGCGTGGGGTAAATTTTTAGTTCATCCGGGCAAAACCCGCCGGACCACATGCGCGCAAAATCCTGCCGGTCGGAATCCGGCGTGGAACCCAGCAGGTTGGGCATCCAGTGCAGCACAATCTTAAAACCCGCCGCCCTGAGTAAAGCCGTCGCTTTTAATGTATCCTCCACCGAATGGCCGCGGCAGTTACGGACAAGAATTTTGTCATCAAAGCTCTGCGCCCCCATTTGCACCTTGGTCACACCCAGGCGGCGCATCTCGGCCAGTTCAGCCGGCGCCACCATATCCGGCCGGGTTTCAACCACCAGTCCGACATTGCGGCAGTGAGCGTTTTCATTGAACGCCTGCGCTTCTTCCAACGTAACAGAATCAACGCCATTCATGGCATCGAAACAGCGTTTGATAAACCAGGAACGATAATCCGCAGGGTAAGCGGACCAGGAACCGCCCAGAATGAGAAGTTCAATTTTATCGATCGGATGTCCGGTGGCCTGATATGACTCAAGCCGTGAACTCACCTGAAGGTAAGGATCAAAATGGTTCTGCCAGGCACGCGCTGCCCCGGGTTCTTCCTTTAGGTAAGACTTGGGCAAATCCTTGTCATCCGGGCAGAAAAGGCATTCTCCCGGGCAGGGGTGCGGTTCAGTCAGGACGGTTACGGTGGAAACGCCTGAAAGCGAGCGGATGGGTTTCATGCGGATGCGCGCCAGTAAGCCGGGGTCCTCTGCGAGAAGCCCATCGTGAACCTGTTGATGATAGACACTTACCAGAACATGTTTGGCAACATAGCCGCCGTGGGGCAGGGGATGGGAGCGGATTGTCTTCAGGGCGGGTTCACCCGTGCGAATTTTTGCCAGGACGATCCTCGCAGTTTCAAGCTGTTCATCGGAATGCTGGCGCGAATTTTGCCAGCGTTTCATTCGGTTTTCCATATCCAAAAATTTCCGCGGGGTTTGCTCAAACGCTATAATCAACAAAGATGAAACCGGCGACGATTGCCAAACTGCACCGCATCAATCAGGAATTCTATCAGACCTTCTCGCATTCCTTTGCTTCCACACGCAGGCGCATTCAACCCGGAACCAGAAAGATCCTGCAAGAAATTCCGGGAGAGGGAAACTGGCTGGATATCGGCTGCGGAGGCGGGGCACTGGCTGCGGAATGGATGCGGCAGGGAAGGCGCGGACTGTATTACGGGATTGACTTCAGCCCGAATCTCATCGCTGAAGCCAAAAATGAAATTCTGGAGGTTCAGAAACCGGAAGCCCTTGATGTAAACTTTTCGACCACAGACTTCATCAGCGCTGGTTGGCATATCCCGTTTGAAAATATTAATTGGGACGGTACTCTGTGTTTCGCTGTGCTGCACCATATTCCCGGCGAAGAACACAGGCAGAAGATTTGCGTTTCTATTGCCGGATTGTTGGGTAGAAACAAGAAGGTTTACTTATCCGTATGGCAGGTCAGGAACAGCCCTAGGCTGATGCAGCGCATCCTACCCTGGGATCTTGTGGGTATCAATGAAAGTGAACTGGACGCAGGGGATGTGCTCATGGATTGGCGCGCGGAAAACAAAACCAACCAGCTGACTGGCGGATTAAGATATGTGCATGTTTTCAGTGAAAACGAATTATCTTCTTTGGCTGAACTTTCCGGTTTCGAGGTTGTGAATTGTTTTTATTCGGATGGAAAAGAAGGAAACCTTGGGCTTTATCAGACCTGGATGACATGTATTTAATAAAAATAATACAAAAAACTGAAACAATTGTGAAATAATATACATACAAATAAGGAGAACGAAATGGCAAACGAACAAATCGATTTATTTTCACTTTTTAAGCAAGTTTCAAAATCAGTAAAACAAAACAAAACATCATT
>Ga0315275_10003989_pt1 | contig 13725 bp, 15 predicted proteins | sample YL17G03_0_MG_FD_205557 | JGI IMG/M metagenome (GOLD analysis project Ga0315275, IMG submission 205557) | Sediment microbial communities from Yellowstone Lake, YNP, Wyoming, USA - YL17G03_0 | ecosystem: Environmental > Aquatic > Freshwater > Lake > Sediment | place: USA: Wyoming | collected... | reverse complement strand
CTAAAGTTGCAAAAGTAATGGAACTAATTGGTCCAATAAAAAGACCGTTTGCGTCAGCAACTCCGTTAACAAACAACATAGAGAAATTCATTGGCAAAAGTGTTTTCACATTTGAACATTCTCCTGCTAACATACAAAAATTTAGGAGAAGAAAAAAATGAACATATTACAACCACAAAGCTGTCCTGAATGTCAATCTTCATTAGTAGATGACACTCAGAATGGCGAAATAATCTGTTCTGGTTGCGGCGTAGTTGTCGCAGACCAGATGGTAGATTATGGCCCAGAAACAAAAAGCTCAAATCTCGAAGACAAGATGAAGCTTGCAAGAGCAACAGGACAAACAACCTATTCTCAACATGATTTGGGAATAACAACAGAGATATCATTAGGTACAAAGGACTTTAGTGGAAAAACAATTAACCATGAAGTTGCAAATCAAATGCATAATCTCAGAAAATGGCAACAACGAGTACGTGTATCCTCACCAAGAGAAAGAAGATTAGCAAATGTTTTATCAAAGATGGGTGAAACGTGTAACAATCTGAATCTTTCAAGAAATGTTTTGGAAACTGCTTCTATGATATACAGAAATTTGGATGGACATGTAGATGTAAAAGGAAAATCAGTAGCCAGTATCACCGCAGCTACAATTTACATGGCATGTAAACAATGTAGTGTAGTAAGATCACTAGAAGAAATTTGTCGAGGGATATGCGAACCAAAAGATGTCAAGTCAAAAACAAAACTTGCAGCAAAATACTATAGAACCATGGTAATGGAGATGGGTCATACAAACGCCCCAGTAGTTACCATGAACAAATACATCTCAAAGATTGCAAACATGACACAAACCGAAGTTAGAATTGAAAGACTAGCCTTGGAAATAGCAGAAAAAACTAAAGACAATAGCATTTCAGATGGAAAAGCTCCAAATGGAATTGCTGCAGCATATCTATATGTTGCATCAGTTTTGCTAGGACAAAATGTCCTTCAAAGAGATGTCTCAAGCATTGCAGGTGTCACAGAAGTAACTATCAGAAATAGATGTAAAGAGATCCTAACTTGTTACAAACTCAAAATTACTTTGAGACCATCACTGGCCAAAATTTAATTCCCCCCTTTTTCATTTTATTAAAAATTATGAGATAATTCTGTTAGGATTAGCTAAATTTCGTGGGCATTATATATAGAAACAAAACCAAATGCACCATGGTAGTGCTAGAGATTATAGATCTTCATGTTTCACGGGAAGGTAAAGAGATACTCAAAGGAGTTAATTTGAAAACAGGTCCTGGAGAAGTACATGCCATAATGGGGCCCAATGGTTCTGGAAAAAGTACTTTAGCATACACATTGCTTGCTCACCCAAAATATGAGGTGACTAAAGGAGATATTTTGCTAGATGGACAAAGCATTTTAGAATTATCTGCAGATCAACGTGCAAAAAAAGGATTGTTTTTAGGATTTCAGTATCCTACAGAAGTATCAGGGGTAGGATTCTCACATTTTCTAAGAACGGCTTACAATTCACTAAGTAAGGCGCTACAAGGAGATGACAGAGAAGTATTCATCACGGTAAGAGAATTTCAAAAATACCTTAAAGAAAACTTGAACAAGGTTGGATTGAAAGAAGAATTTCTTTCAAGATACCTCAATGAGGGATTTTCCGGAGGAGAGAAAAAGCGTGCGGAGGTGTTACAGATGGCAGTATTAAAGCCAAAAATTTCAATTTTAGATGAACCGGATTCAGGTTTAGATATTGATGCAGTTCAAGCAGTAGCTAAAGCAATAAGCCAGGTAACAGGAAAGGATGCAACCGTAATTATAATTACTCATTATGCAAGAATTTTGAAATTCTTGGACAAATTAGATTTTGTTCACGTCTTTGCCAGAGGCCAAATATTAAAGACAGGTGATGCATCCCTTGCAGATAAGCTAGAAAGCGAAGGGTATGATTGGATTTTAGAACAAAAAGTCTAATTAAATTTTCCAACTTATTGATCTTTTGATATATATTTCACTAATGGCTTAATCGACAGAATTAAAGATTTTACTCGCTGTTAAATCAAAAGCCCTATATCTTACATTCTTGGCAAATCGACAGATTCAATGTCTGAAATCCCATCATCTGGTCTTGTACGTAGTTTATCACTCATAGACATTGTCATGGTGGGAATTGCAGCCATGATAGGTGGCGCCATCTTTGTATTGGTCGGTCCGGCAATGAATGAGGCAGGACCAGCACTCATGATTGTGTTTTTAGTCAATGGTGTAATCACGTTATTTACAGCAATGACTTATGCAGAGCTTGGTTCTGCACTTCCCGAAGCTGGAGGTGGCTATGGTTGGATCCGACAAGGATTGCCAAGACCAAATGCATTTATCAGTGGATGGATGGCGTGGTTTGCACACATAATAGCAGGAAGTCTCTATGCGGTGGCCTTTGGTTCGTTTCTCAGTCATTTGCTTACCGTATTGAACATACTAGTTTTTGAAGGATTGGATAAAATAATTGCAGTATTAGCAATTGTGCTTTTTACGTACATTAATGTCCGGGGAGCATCAGACACTGGTAAAGTTGGAAGTGTGATTACATTTTCACAGTTGGCAATTATAGGTGTTCTCATTATTGCAGGTTTGTATGCAATTAGTTTTACCAATCATAATTGGCCCGAAAATTTTCAGGATTTTTTCCCCAATGGAAGTATAGGAATAATTATTGCGATGGGTTTGACGTTTATTGCTTTTGAAGGATATGAAATAATTGTTCAAACAGGTGAAGAGGTAAAAAATCCAAAGAAAAACATTCCAAGAGCAATTTTTATTTCATTAACAGTAGTTGTTGTACTGTATATTGTGTTTACATTTGCATTCATAGGAGGTTTGAACCCATCTCAAACTGGAGAAGATCCTTGGAAATTCATTGGAGGGCATAAAGAGCTTGGAATAATTGAAGGTGCAAAGTATCTTCTTCCATTCGGTGCTTTTATAGTAATTGTTGGAGGTATTGTATCAACTTTATCGGCATTAAATGCAACTACATTTTCATCTAGTCGTGTTGCGTTTGCAATGGGAAGACATTACACTTTACCTGTGGAATTTAGTACGCTTCATAAAAAATACCATACGCCACACTATGCAACAATAGCATCTGGAGTAATAATGATAATAGTTGCATTACTGTTGCCTCTTGAGCAAATTGCACTGGCTGCAAGCGTTATGTTTCTCTTTCTTTTCACTCAGGTAAATATTGCGGCCATAACAATTCGCCGATTATACGGACATAAACTAGACTATGGATTCAAAATGCCTTTTTTCCCTGTTTTGCCTTTAATTGGAATATTCACCACGATCGGTCTTGCGATATATCTTTTGGTTTATAATCCGCTAAGCTGGTTGATTGCGATTATTTGGATATTGATAGGCTTTTCAATTTACAAAATATACTCTGTTAAAAAAGAAATCGAGCATCATTCGCCTCTAGTTGCCAGTGAGGGTCCAAAAGAAAGAAAGGATTATCGCATAATGGTTGTTTTTGATCGACACTCTGCAAAATTAGCCAAAATAGCAGCAGCTATCGCGCAACAAAAAGAGGGTGAAGTTTCATTTTTGAACATAGTAACAATTCCCACACAATTACCACTTACAGAGGCTCAGAAATTTACAAATCCTGCAATGAGATCATTTGATGAACTAAAAAAAGAATCATGGTCAATCCCTTGCAGATATCTTATACGATTAACACATGATACAACTGAGGCTATTCTTGCAACCATAGAGCAACAAGGAGTTAATCTGCTAATAATGGATTTTCATAGTCTAAAAAATAATAGAAAACTACTCTCCCTTACTACATGTGATATTATGGGGGTACACATGGGCAAAAATTTCGATAATGAGTTATCAAACATTGTTGTTTCATATGACAAGGGACGTCACTCCAACATGGGATTGGAAATATCAGACATACTTGCAAAATCACTAAATAGTAAAATCAGAATAGTTCGTGGAATTACAGGCTCTCCTGAGGAAGAGAGAGATATTTTGGCAAAACTTAACGAACGAATGTTTGATCTAGATATTAAAAAAATTCCAATACACAGAATATCTTCAAGAAAAGAAAATGTGATGCGTGATTTAGTGGAACATTTCAACAGCACAATACCTGAGATAATTATCCTAGGTGCCGGGAATCAATCTGATCAGGCATTTAGTCCAAAAACAATGGAGATTATTGAAAAAACAAAAACAACGATCTTTGTGATCAGAGATTCTCGATTATCCTCCATCCAAACTAGATATTTCTGGGATAAAATTGCACCGAGAATAAGAGAAAATAAATTTGCATATAGAATGTATTTAGATTTGTTAAGACTGATATATTTTATCAGAGCGAAAAGTCACCCTATAGAATCAGATGATGATTATTTCATATCAAAAAGAAAATAAATAAAAATTATCGTTAGAAGTTTCCACTGTTTACTGTCACTGAATGTTTAAAAAATTATATTTGTCGTCCTAATCTTCCTACAAAATCAGATCGGCGTGACCTTAATTACAAATCCTCCACATGTTCATTCAGATTTTAAATTTAATATGATGTTCTGAAATTTATGTTTAGATTGTGAACCTAAATTATCCTATTAAATTTTTAAAAGTTTTTTTAAAACAAACAAGTTTAAGCGCAATAATTTTAGGGAATTGTGTGATATACACTGTAAACGTTGAATTTAACAAAGATTTTCTCACCATTAAAGAAAATCAAATCACAGTGGGCATAAAATCAAGGCCAATTAAAGGAGAAGCAAACAAGGAAATCATAAAAAAACTAGCCAGACATTTTAAGATATCAACGTCACTTATTCAAATAAAAACTGGGCAAAGATCCAAACAAAAAATTATTGAAATACAAAATTAGACAATTTGGTTTTTGTTTAAATAGGGTTTTGAAAATGAAAAGATATGGAAATAGGTAACGATGATCAGTATTTTTTTAATTTCTCATTCTTCAAAGTAGATCCCAAATGGAGGTGGATGGCAGATTTAGCTAAAGAAGAATCAGCCAAAGAAGTAGAAAATGTTATCAAAAATTCACGAATAAAATTTAGAACGTATTCTAATCTCGGATTAAGAGATGATGCTGATTTTTTATTTTGGTTTGCAGCAAAAACAGTTGAAGAAATTCAGAATGCAATAGAAAAATTATATTCCACAGTTTTTGGAAAATACATCATCCCATCAAAAACATATTTTTCGTGTACTAGACCTTCAATTTATGTAAAAACAGGAAAACCGCTTGGTTTTGTTGCAGATAATGAAACAAAAAAATATGTAATCGTATACCCTTTTACAAAAACTCGAGAATGGTATCTACTACCAAAAGAAGAAAGACAGTCCATAATGGATGAACATATCGAAGTTAGCAAAAAATATCCACAAGTTATTCTCAACACGACATATTCTTTTGGAATTCATGATGAAGACTTCATGCTCGCATTTGAAGTGGATGAAATTAGAGATTTTCAAGACCTAATAATGGACTTGAGAGAAACAAGAGTTTCAAAATTCGTTCAAAAAGATACTCCAATGATTGTGTGTGTTAAAAAAGACATCGTACCACTAATCAAAAGTCTTGGCTAATGGAATCATTAAAAGAATGGGCAGTAATAGTTAGTGCTCTGGAAAACGGTGATCAGACAATCATCCTAAGAAAAGGAGGAATACTGGATGTTGAGTCAGGTTTCAGAATTGAATCAAAAAAATTCCTGCTATATCCTACACAAGAACATCAAGAACACAGTCACATCAAACCACAATTTTTCAAATATCTTGAAGATGTAAAATCAAATCCGACAAAAGAGGGTTTTAACAGAATCACCTCATATGCAGAAGTTTTAGAAGAGACAAATGTTTCATCTGATAAAATTATCAAAAAATTATCAACATATCATATTTTGAGTGAATCATACATCAAAGAAAGGAGAGATTGGCAGTCACAAAAGCCCATGAAAATAGCTTTTTTAAAAATCTACAAGATCCCCCCATTTAACACGCCCATTAAATCCGAGTATCAGGGGTGCAAATCTTGGATAAACATAAATGCAGAAATTCCTGTGGGAGAAGCAGTTTTGAGTGATCTGGAAATTAAATCAAAACTAGATGAATTCAAGGAGATAATAAAATGAAATACAAAACATTGGGAAAAAGCGGAATCAAGGTATCAGAAATAGGATTTGGAGCGTGGACTATAGGTCTTGATTGGTGGGGTAAAAAAATTGAAGAGGATGAAGCAAAACGAATGCTGAAAAAAGCGTACGATTTAGGAATTAATTTCTTTGAAACAGCAGATATGTACGGTAAGGGAATTAGTGAGAAAATCATTGGAGACGTATTCAAAGGAATGAGGAATGAGATAGTTATTTCAACAAAATATGGCTATGATTTTGCAGGAGTGGAACAAATCGGCCATTCAGAATTACCTCAAAGATTTGATCCAGCATTTACAAGAAAAGCACTCAGTGCATCACTAGAAAGATTACAAACAGATTATGTCGATTCATATGGTTTACACAATCCAAAATTAAATCACATAAGAAACGATGAGATTTTTAATACTTTTGATGAATTGATTAAAGAGGGGAAAATAAGATCATCTCAAGTGGCACTAGGTCCAGCCATTGGATGGACGCAGGAAGGGTTGGAAGCAATGGAGAGAAAAAGTGTATCGGCAATACAAACAGTCTATAATATTTTAGAACAAACACCAGGAAATGAGTTAATAGAAAAAGCAGAAAAACAAAATGTGGGAATTCTAGTCAGAGTTCCAGACGCATCAGGAATTCTAACAGGTAAAGTAAAGGCAGAAACGGTGATCCCAAGTAATGATCACAGAAAGGATAGAAAGCAAGAGTGGAGACAAGATGCACTGCGAAAAGTAGAACAATTCAGACCAATTGCTGAACGCAGTGGGTTAAACATTACAGAATTTGCCATCAAATTCATTTTGTCAAAAAAATCAATTGCATCAGTTTTGCCCACCGTTGTAAGCGTAGAAGAAATAGAAATGTTTGCAGCAATATCAGACGGAAGATATCTAAATTCATCAGACATGAAGGAGGTAGACGAATTATACAATAGTTGGCCATCATACGAATTAAAGGCGACTCCTCAAGCAAGTTAATCTCCAAATGGATAGATCAATTGATGTCGCCAAGACATTAGACATTATTGAAAGAATGAAGCTAGCAAAAATTGGAGAGTATAAGAAATGGGAATCAATAATTAAAAGAATAAAGAATAATGGAGAGATGAATCAATCAGATTTAGAGTATTTTTTAAATTTAACAAGAATTTATACGGATTCAAACATTTCAAATAGAAGCAAGATTTATCATACGAAACTCTCAGAACATGATGAAAAACCAGCATGTGGGATTTGTGGAGAAATGTCATCACATTATTGCAACATGAATGATCAATACTTTTGTATGATTCACATAGTAGGGCATGATGAAAATGAATTTTAAGATACAGGAATTGTTTCTTCCAGACTAAAATTATGTTCTACAAAATATTCCACTCTGGTTTTTTTGAATTCTCTCGTACTAAACAATATTTTGTAGTCATCAATTTTGATTTGATCTTTAATTGTTTGTGTCATTTCTCCTGCCTCTTTTTCAGATTTACAATGAATCATAGAAAAGACACTGTACGGCCAATCAGGGTATGTTGGTCTTTGATAACAATGACTCACTTGTGGGAAAGCACCTAATTTGGAACCAACTTCAGAGATTCTATCTTCAGGTACATTCCAGACAATCATCCCATTTGCTGTAAAACCTACCTGCCTATGTCTTAGAATTGCAGCAAATCTTCGCATGACACCAATATCTTCATAGTATTTCATTTTCTCAAATAATTCATCCTCAGTGATTCCTAAATTTGTTGCAGAATTTAGAAATGGTCTATCTATAATATCCATATCTTTTTGGAGTTCACGAATAAATTTTTTATCTAATTCAGTAGGAATAAACTTTACATTTTTAATTTCTTTTTTTTCTTCTGTTGGTGCAATATCATGTTTTTTTTCATCCACCATGTCTAATTTGACGCCGATCTTAAATAATTGAATAGTTGGAAGCATTCTAATTTTTTTAATTCCAGATAATACCGAAAATTTGTCTACTTCAGTCTTCAAATCAGAGCCAGGCGGTACTGCCAAGGTAAACCAAAGATTAAACAGATGATCTCTCTCATAGTTGTGACTTACACCAGGATGACGATTAATTTGATTGGCGACATATTCTAATTTATCAGAATCAATTTCCATGGCAACTAAGGAACTCTTGTAACCAAGACGTCTTGTGTCAAATATAGCACTTAGTTGTCGCAGTACACCGATTTTTTTAAGATGGATTAGACGATCTTTAATTATTTCTGTGGATGTTTCAAATTTTTTTGCAATCTCATCAAAAGGTTTTGAAACAAGAGGAAAAGTCCATTGAATCTCATTAAGAATTTCCTTATCCAGGCCATCCAAGGATTGAGTCAATATCTCAATAACTTCATCATTCAATTAAAAATGTAGCTGGGATGTTACGCATCTGGTTTGAATCTATAAATAGAAACTTTTGTTCCTCTGATCGATGATAGTTCATCTTAATCTCCAAGGCAGATTAGTCATTATAGTTGGAGGGGGAAATGAAGCCCTAAAAAGAATCAAGGTATTATTAAAAGAAAATTGTGAAATTTTGGTAATCAGCGATATTATAAATAATCAAATCAAAACTCTGGTAAAAACCAAAAAGATAAAATTTAAAAAACAAAAAATTCAAAACCCATCTCTTCTTTCTACCTACAAACCATTCATAATAATCACGACAACAAACGATAAAAAATTAAACCAACAAATAATCAACACTGCCAAAAAAAATAAAATTATTGTGTATAGTTCAGATAATCCAGAGTCAAGTGATTTTGCAAATCCATCGATTATAGATTTTGAAAACATAATTCAAATTGCAATTTTTACAGGGGGTAAAAGTCCATCTATGTCAAAAAAATTACGAATAAGATCAGAAAAATTTTTCAAAAAAATAATTACTAAAGAGGACATAGATCAGATAAAAATTCAAAAAATTGTAAGAGAACTTGCTAAGAACATGATCTCTACTCAAAATGAGAGAAAAATGATTTTGAGTAGCATTATGAGCGATAAAGAGATTAAGCAGTTAATAAAAGAGGGGCAGTTGAAAAGAGCTGAAAAGCAAGCTATCAAGATACTGGGAAATTGGAAATGAATCAAAATATAATCAATGCACGTGTTACTTTTCGTAATTCACCAATCCATATTCTTGAAAAATTCACAATAAGAGATTTAGAGTGGGCATATACTCAATTCAAAGAGCATTCAGGTTTAGATGAATGTGTCATTATTCAGACTTGTAACCGAATAGAATTATTTGGCAAAGCAGAAAATTATGATTTGGATAAAATCAAAAAAACATGGGCATCGCTGACGGGTTTAGATGAAGAAATGTTTCAAGAGAATGTAGAGTTTGAAGAAAATGTGGAAGCAATGCATCATTTACTAAAACTCACATCAGGATTGGATTCTATGGTTGTGGGAGAAGAACAGATCCTAGGACAGATAAAAAACTCCATTGCATCAGCTAGAAACGCAAAAGCTTCAGGTCAGCACCTCAATACGTTGTTTGATAGAGCAATTCGAATTGGAACCAGAATTAGAAATTCCAGTGGAATTAATCGCGGCGGAGTTTCAGTTGGATCTATGGCTGTAAAATTGGCAGAAGAAAACATTGATGAGTTGAAACTAAAGAACATTTTGTTGATTGGAACAGGTGAAGTGTCAACACTTGTTGCAAAGTCACTTGTCCGTAGAGGATATGATTTTGCAGTTACAAGCAGAACAATGGACAGATCTCAGACTTTTTGCGAAACTATGGGAGGAATGCCTGTAAAATTTGAAACTGTTCTGACTGGATTTGAAAATTATGATGTTTTGTTTGTTGCCACAACTGCTCCTTATTTCCTAGTCACAGAAGAAAGGATAACAAAAGCAATGCAAGAAAAGAAAAACGGGATGATGATTCTCGATTTGTCAAATCCTAGAACAGTCGATGAAAAGGTTGCAACTATAGGAGGAGTGAAATTGATGAATTTAGATCAGATTGCAGAGATGGTTGAAAAAAATATGAAAACACGATTAAACAAGGTAAAAACAGTTGAAAATATAATTAACGAGGAAGTATCTCTACTAGAAGCCTCAATGAAAAGACTAGATGCAGAACCACTGGTAAAAGTTGTATTCAAAAATATTGAGTCATTAAGGGAAAAAGAATTGCAAAAAGCACTTCAAATGCTTAATGAAAAAGATGATAAAAAAGTAAAAATCATAGAAGAGCTAACAAAAGCAATTGTAGAGAGTATTGTTTCAACGCCTATGAACAATATTCGTAAGGCGTCAGAACAAGGCAACCCAGACATTATTGAATTAGCTAGCAAATTATTTGATTATAAAAAACAAATTGATTAGACTAGGATTATATTTTACCCAGAATCAATTTTGATAATGTCATTTCCCATTAGACGTCTTCGTAGATTACGAACTTCTGAAAAAATGAGAGAATTAATTCAAGAAACAATGCTAACGCCAAGAGATTTAATCTGTCCAATATTCGTCCAAGAAGACCTCAAATCTAGAATTAAAATTGAATCAATGTCAGAAATTGAAAGATTGCCTCTAGAGGATATCAATGATGAAGTGGGTACAATTTCAAATTTGAATATTTCAGCTATCATGTTATTTGGAATTCCTTCCAAAAAAGATGAGATGGGGAGTTCTGCATTTGATGATAATGGAGTTGTTCAAAAAGCAATTTCTCAGATTAGGAAAAATTTTGGCGATAAAATAGTAATCATGGCAGATGTCTGTCTATGTCAATTTACATCCACAGGTCATTGTGGAATTATTCAGGGAGATAAAATTGATAATGATTCCAGTCTAGAAATACTAGCAAAAATTGCTGTCAGCCAGGCAAAGGCAGGTGTAGATACCGTTTCGCCTTCTGCCATGATGGATGGACAAGTTGCAGCCATTAGAAAGGCATTAGATGAAGAGGGGTTTACAGATGTTTCCATAATGTCGCATTCGGCAAAGCACCGTTCATCGTTTTATTCGCCATTTAGAGATGCAGCAGAATGTGCACCAAAATTTGGAGACAGAAAGACATACCAAGTTCCATTTACAAATGCACGAGAAGCAATGAGGGAAGTTGAAGCAGACATCAAGGAAGGAGTAGATATAGTAATGATCAAACCAGCTCTGGCATATTTGGATTTAATAGCAGAAACAAGAAGAAAATTCAACATACCAATTGCAGCATATAGTGTTTCTGGGGAATACGCATTGGTTAAAGGGGCTGCAAAACAAGGGTGGGTAAATGAGAGAGACATTACAGAAGAAATACTATACTCCATTAAACGAGCAGGTGCAGACATGATAGTAACATACTTTGCAAAATCGGCAGCAAAGTTTCTTCAAGAATCATGAGAAATGATGAGCGTTTTGAGATAGAGAGGGCTTTTGATTTACTGCCTCATGTAGTAGGGTCTAGCTGGGCCGTAATTTGGTTTAGATTAAATAAAATAAAAAAACCTACTCGTGAAGAATATAGAAAAAAGGTTACAGAATATTTCAAAATGATGGAGTCAGTATTTGAATCATATAAAGAAGATGAAAAATTCTCAGAGATGATAAAATACATTCAGCAAAGAAAACAAGAAGAGTATGAAAAGATCATGTCAGGTTTGAATAAAGAGGTGGAAAAGAGATATGACAGATACGTAGATTATGGATGATTAATTTGTAAAATATTTGTTTAAACTAAAAAAAGAAAAAAGAGGTTATTGGAGATCCAACGGAATATTTACACTGCCCCATGGTTCTGAAATCCTAAAGAAATAATCTTTTGCAGGATCATAGATGAATTTCGTTGAACCTGCAACTCCAATTGCAGGGCCAAACAAGATGGAAAACTCTTTGGATTTTCCTGGAGTTAGAACAATGTTTCCGTTTGTAAAGTCATTTGTAGAGTACTTGAAGACATTTTGACCATCCGAAACATCATAGTTACAAAATGCTGGACCCGTACAGAACAGAGAGATATTGTCACTAGAACTAGTGTTTTTAACGACCATTTTAATTGTTAAAAGTGCCTGTCCTAGTGGAGATATCTCAAATTCAGGACCTGGAAAATAGTAGGTCGCTGACCCAAGTACATATGGAGTAGATTTTTGTTCATATTCATACTCAGTGATTTTCATCTTAGCTTTATCTACACAATCATATCTGGCATATGCCTGAAAAATTTCTGCGCACTTGTCAAGTTCAGCTTGAAGATTTCCAAGTGTAGAACCATCAGAATGTGTTGTTTTTGGAGTAGAATCAAAAGAGTTTGATTCAGATGTAGGTATTGATATCACTCCAGTTTTGATTAGATGCTGAATTGCTTGTACAAATTCTTTATCAGTGATTGTTCCATCTGCCCACCAACCTGCGTTGTTCTTAACCCAATCTGGAACGGATTGTGATTTTTCTTCAGATACGGTTGTTGTGGGAATTACGATAACACCATCTTTTATTAGAAATTGTAATCCCTGAATAAATTCAGATTCAGATATTGTACCATCTGCCCACCAACCGGCGTTGTTCTTAACCCAAGCTGGAATTCCTTCTGCGTTAGCAAATGAAGTAATTGATCCAACAAGTAGGATTGTTGCAATTGTGGCAATCGTTGTATTCATTGTCAAAAAATCTCCAATAATCATATTTAAACTGGTGCCAATTAATTATCTAGTGCCAAATAACAACAGTCCAAGATCAACCTGAAACCCACAATCTAGTGGTAAAGTGAATTTAGCACGCTGTGATTTTTAAATGAATAAAATCAGATTTTAAAAGTGGAGGACGAACAAATCAATTTTGCTAATAAAAATTACAAAATATCAGAAAAGGATGTAAGAGAATATGTTTTGGCGCGATTTCAAGATGTAAAATGCTCAAAGAAGATTAAAAATCTGGTGACATTTCAGGCAGCTAACAAATACATGATAATGGCGCATGATCAAGTAGAATTAAAAAATCTAGGAAACATTGTTGCAAGTTATAAAAAAATACCATTTTCAGATATTTTGCAAGAGTATCAAGGCCACTTGAAAATTGCCATGGTAAAAGAGCCGACAATGAAAACACATACAAATGTAATTATGCATATTTTTGGATATTTTTCAAAACATCTTAGTCAAGGTGAAAAGCAGTTATTTTTTGAGTGGTTAGAGCAATTTAGGGAAAATAGAACAACTATAGGAAACATACTCTCAGAGATAAGTCCTATAATCTACCGCTTTAACAATACATATCTTGCCAGTCAAACATATTTTTTGTTGTATTCGAATGTTCGGCCTAGAATCTTATTTAATGTATTAAATAAAAAAAATACTTTGGGAGAAATTAATTTAGAATAACGGTATTGGCTTAATAAAAAATGACATTGTACAAAAATTCGTTATTCGTATTTCGCCGGGATTTAAGATTGGAAGACAATACTGGATTGATTTATGCATTAAAAAACTCTGAAGAAGTAATCCCATGCTTTATAATTGACAGTCAAATAATGAATAATTGTAAAAATTCTTCGTTTA
>Ga0315275_10003988_pt1 | contig 13726 bp, 10 predicted proteins | sample YL17G03_0_MG_FD_205557 | JGI IMG/M metagenome (GOLD analysis project Ga0315275, IMG submission 205557) | Sediment microbial communities from Yellowstone Lake, YNP, Wyoming, USA - YL17G03_0 | ecosystem: Environmental > Aquatic > Freshwater > Lake > Sediment | place: USA: Wyoming | collected... | reverse complement strand
AACTTCGATCTCACCCACGACTGGTCTCCGGTCTCCTTCGAGATGGATGTGCCGCCGGACGCAGCCGTCATCTGGGCGTGGTTCGCGTACAGCGTGCCCGCGACCGGCACGGTCTTCTACGACGACACTTCGCTCGAGGTGCTGGGCCCGGCGGGCACGGCGGCCCGGCCGGCGAAGAACAGGCCCGTCGCACACCCCGCGACGAAGAAGCCCGCACGCTGACGCCGGGGACCGGGGCGCGCACCGGAGCACGGAGCGCACCCCGGTTCGGCCGCCCTATTCTCACGGATTGACAACCATCGGACCCACGGCACACACTCTTGGTGCAGTCGGGCAGAAGGCCCTCTTTGGCAGGGAGCTTTCGGACCCGACCCGGGGTCGCGTTCGCTGCGCGCGACCTGTCGAGCGTTCGAACTCGCGGAATCTTCAAGAGCGAGGTGTTCCGCAGGGAGGGCGGTGCGACCAAGCGGGGCGGGGGCTGCGCGACGCACGAAACGCCTGCCCGGGCGATTCCCTCTCGTGTGGTCAGGAGTGTCCCCCCCTCCTCTCCACGCGCCGGGCGACAAGGAACCGCGGCATTGCATTCGGCGCGCGCGCCGGCAGGCCCCCATCAGGTCACGAGCGAGGTCCCTCGTCGCGCGCCAGCGCGAAGGCCTGGCGGCAGGTGGCCAGGTGAATTTGGACGGTGTCGTCGAGCCGCCGCGCGTAGCCGCCACCCAGCGTCACCGCCACCGGTACGCCACGGCGCGCGCAACCCTCCATGACCATGCGATCACGCGCCGCCAGACCCTCGATCGTCAACGCCAGCCCACCCAGTTGATCCTCGCGGTAGGTGTCGGCCCCGGCCTGGTAGATCACCACCTCGGGCGCCGACTCCCAGACTCGTTCGAGCGCCTGCCCGAGCCGCTCCAGGTACTCGGCGTCGCCGGTCCCGTCCTCGAGCCCCACATCGAGGTCGCCCGGCTCCTTCGGCGTGGGATAGTTCCGCTGCTGGTGGAGCGAGAACGTGAAGACCGTGTCGTCGCCACGGAACGTGCGCGCCGTGCCATTGCCCTGGTGCACGTCACAATCCACCACCGCCGCCCGCCGCACCCGCCCCTCGTGCTGCAGGGTGCGGATGGCGACGGCGATGTCATTCAGGTAGCAGAAGCCCTCGGCGTGGTCCGGGTAGGCGTGGTGGAACCCGCCGCCCAGATTGACTCCGAAGCCGCGCATCAGGGCCTCGCGCGCCGCGAGCGTGGTGCCCCCCGCGGCCAGGCGGTAGGCGCGCACGATGTCGGCGGTCAGCGGCAACTCGGCGCTCATGGTGCGCGGGGTCCAGCGCAATTCTTCGAGGTCGTCCAGGTACTCCGCGCTGTGGACTCGCAGCAGGTCCTCGCGCGAGGCGAGCCCGGGCTCGAGGAAGGCGTCCCCGGCGACGTCGCCCGCGTCCACCAGGCGCTGCCTCAGGAGCCCGAACTTCTCCATCGGGAACACGTGGGCCCCGACATCGCACTGATACCCGGACGAGTAGACGATGGCGGGTTCGCGGACCATGAGACACATCGTGTCACGCAGCCCCGCGCGGCGCAAAGAAGGCGCCCCGCGTGGCGCCTGTCTCGGCGCGGGCGGGTCGGTTACAATCTCCTCCCGGCCATGACCGACCTCACCCCGCAGAACGTCGCCGCCTTCCGCCGCCTGAGGCGGGCATTGATCGTGCGTCGCCTCCGGCGCCTCGACCCGGTCCTGCGACTCGAACTCGCCCTCCTCGGCGTGCTGGGCGCCGCGGGCATCGCGTGGCGGGCCCGCCTGCCGCTCGACCGGCTCGCGCACATGAACGGCGCGGCTGCGGTCGCCGCGGCCCTGGTTGCCGGGCTCGCGGCCTGCGCGGCGCTCGGCGGGTTGGTCGCATGCGCCGACCACGTGCGGCGTCTCGGCCGTCGCCCTGCGGGGCCGGAGTGGCTGACGCTGCCCGTCCTGCCACGGGCGATCGCCGGGCAGTCGGCCTGGGAGTCGCGTCTGCACGCCCTCTGGGTGCTCCCCGTGGCCCTCGGCCTCCTGGCCGCGGCCACGGGACTCGTGCCGTGGTGGACGCCCGTCATCCTAGCCGCGGCCTTCCTCGCAGCGCTGGCGGTCAGCAGCGTCGCGAGCGCCTTCTTCGCCACCGGGCTTGCCCTGTGGCGCCCCCGCGCCACCCCCCCGATGGACAGCGACCCGCGTGCTCGCGCGGCTCTTCGTGACCACGCGCGCCGCGCCGACCGCAAGACCGGCCCCGGTGCGCTGGAGCGACGGGGTTGCCCGCTCGTTCCTGCGGAAGGATCTCGCGATCACGCTGCGGCGCACCCCGGCGCGCGCGCGCGCCGTGGCCTGGGTCGTGCTGTTGGCCCTGGCGGGCGCGGTCTGGGCGTTGCCACTCGAGCCCGCGGCCGCGGCGACGTTCTCGGCGGCGCTGCTCCTGGCCGCGCGGCCATTGGAGGCCGGAGCGCGGGCTCAACTGGTCGTGGCGTTGGCGCTCGCCACGCTGCTCATCGGGGTACTGGGAGCGACCTACGGCGTGATGCTCTTCCCGCGCGTCGTCGAGACGGTCGAGCGCCTCTGCGACCACGTCGCCATCCTGCATCTCGGCCGAGTCGTCCACACCCTCGCCCGCGCTGCGTGGGGCGGGCCCGGACGCGGACCCTCGCCCCTCGAGCACGAGTTCCTGTCCATCATCCGGAATCCAGCCGTCCGGGAGAACCCCGCATGAGACCTGTCATCCTGCTGTCCCTGCTGCTGCTCGCCTGCGCACTCCCCGCGCTGGCGGAGCCTCCGGCCACGCCCGCCCGCGCCCTGCTCACCTTAGCGCCCACGGCCGCCAGCCTACGCTCGCAGCTGCTCGCCTACGCCGACTCCGCCGGCGCCGCCGGCGACAACATCGGCGCCGGGGAGGCGCTGAGCTACGCGGGTACGAGCTTTCAGCGCGAGGGCCGCGTGGACAGCGCCATCGTCTGCCACCGACGCGCCTTCGATCTGGTCGGCAACGAGGATCCCCAGGTCCTCGTGGACCAACTGCTGCTGCGCCGAGGCCCGGGGGACATCGCCGAGGCGCTCAAGCTCCTCACGGCCGCACTGGCGGCCTCGGAGTGGGCCGCGCCCTCCGCGCTCGTCAGTCGGATCGCGTGGGCACACTTTCTCCAGGGCGGGGCCGACACCGCGGCAAAGCTATTCGCCACCGTCGAGCCCCGGTTGCTCCCGCGCAACGAGTGGCGCTCTCGCATGGCCCGCGTGGCATTCGCGCGCAAGGACTATCGGCGGACCGCGGACCTGCTGCTGCCGGTCGCGATCCAGACGCACGGCACCGACGATGAGACGATCGAGGTGCTCGAGCAGGTCGGCAAGCAGCTCGGGATGACGACCCGCATCCGGACCGAGGTGTTCCGCGGGGCGATCGAGCGCGGCCAGCCCGAGATCAAGCTGGCGTCCGCGCTCGGCGGGCGGTTGCTCGAGATTCCCGCCTCGGACGGCTTCCCGCTGGGCGGCCTTCTCCTGCCCGCGGCGGATCCCCCGGGCGGCCGGCCCTCACCTCGCGGGACCGCCACCGCCGCGGCGGCTCGCCGCGCGCCCGCACTCCTGGCGGTCCTGGTGCTGGCCCCGGGGGACACCCTCGCCTCCGGCGACAGCCTCGCGCTCGCCTTGCGCCGGCACGGCATCACGACCTTGATGCTCTACCCGCGCGGTCACGGCATGTCGGTGAGCTCATCCTGCCCCTCACCCGACGCCTGGTTCGACCGTGAGGCGGCCCTGCAGGCGCGCATTGCGCGCGACGTGCGCGACGCCGTCCGCCGGGTCCGGCGCGTCACCACCGTGGACAGCACGCGCTACCTGGTCGTGGGCGTGGGGGCCAGCGCCACCATGGCGGTCGAGGCCGCGACCCTGGATCCGCGCGTGAAGGCACTCCTGCTCGTGAGCCCGGCGCCCGCGCCGGTGGACCGCGGACTGACGCGCGCGCGCCTGGCGCGACTGGGCCTGCCGGTCTTCTTCCAGATCGCACCCGACGATTTCGACGCGACCTACGAGATCACCGACGCCCTCTACCAGGCCGGCAACCGCTCCTCCTCTCGGGTGGCGGAGTCCGAAGTGGGGGGGCAGGGCCTCGCCCAGTTCCGCAGCGACCCGGCCCTAGCCGCGCGATTCCTCACCTGGCTCGACGCTACGCTGCGGCCGTCGGCGCCCCCGCGGGCGAAGGCTCCCGCGCGGCGTCCCACTCCACCCGCACCACGCCGATGAGGATGAGTGCGGCACCCAGCCACCAGCGGGACGAGAAGCTCTCGCTCCCCAGGGTGAGGGCGAAGACCACGGCGAAGACCGGCTCGAGCGCGAAGAGCAGCGCCACCCGGCCCGCGGGCAACAGGCGCTGCGCGGAGATCTGCAGCAGCGGGGCCACGATGCTCCCCGCCACGACGAGGTAGGCGAAGCGCCACCCATCCGCCGCGGCGAGGCCGGCGAAGGGCGCGACCACGCCACTCGCGAAGGGCAACAGGACGACGGTCACGGTGAGCGCCTGGACCGCGCCCAGCACGAGCCCGTCCGCCCGGGGGGCGAAGCGCGCGAGCGTCACGATCTGCAGGCCGAAGATCGCCGCACCGCACAGCGTCCACAGCTCCCCCACGCCCAGCCGGAGGCCGGACGGCCCGAGGGCGCCCAGCGAGAGCAGGGCTGACCCCGCCAGCGCCAGCAAGACGCCCTGCAGCAGCACGCCCGAAGGCCGCTGGCCGAGGAACGGCCACGCGTAGAAGGCCGCGAACAGCGTGCCCGCGCAGGTCAGGAAGGCCGAACTGCCCGCGCTCGTGAGCGTGAGCCCGATGGCCTGCGAGAGATAGCCGCCGGCGAAACAGACCCCCGCAAGGGCGCCGCCCAGGAGCGTGGAGCGCGTGAGCCGGCGCCAGCGCGGGGCCGCGAGCACGACCAGCACGACGCTCGCGGCAGCGAAGCGGCCGAAGACCAGCGCCAGCGGGCGGATCGCGTGCAGGCTGTCGCGGATCACGACGAAGGTCGCGCCCCACAGCAGCGTGGCCAGCACCATCGCGCCCAGACCGCGAAGCCGGGTCCGGGGCACGCGAGTCACGCTACTCGCCGGTCTCCGCAGCGGGCCCGGCCTCGGCTTCTGCCCCGTCACCGGCGCCGTCCTCGTCGTCCTCGCTCACCACCCGCGTGACCCCCGCCACCACGTCCGGGAGCAGTTCGCCCTCGGCGGGTGTCAGGTTCACGAGCGTCACGCCCTGCGTGTTGCGGCCCATCACACCGATGCCCTTCACGGGCATGCGGATGAGTTGGCCGGAACGGGTCATGATCATCAGCTCATCACCGTCCACGACCTCCTTCACGGCCACGATGCAGCCGTTCCGTTCGGTGGTCTTGATGGTGATGATGCCCTTGCCGCCGCGGTGGGAGACGCGGTACTCGGAGATCTCGCTGCGCTTGCCGAAGCCGTGCTCCGTGACGGCCAGAAGCGTCGACTGGCGCTTGACCCCGACCATGCTTACGACTTCATCCTCGTCCTCGTCGAGCGTCACCGCCTTGACCCCGTAGGAAGTGCGGCCCATGGCACGCACCTCGTTCTCGTGGAAGCGGATGGCGAGGCCCTTCTTCTTCGCGAGGATGATGTCCTGGGTGCCGTCGGTGAGGATGGCCTCGATGAGACCGTCGCCATCCTCGAGCAGGATGGCGTTGATGCCGATCTTGCGCGGGTGGCTGTAGGCCGAGAGCACGGTCTTCTTGATGAGACCCTTCCTGGTGGCGCACACCAGGTAGTGGTGGTCGTCGAACTCCTTGACCGCCACCACCGCCTGCACCCGCTCCTCGCGACCCATGCCCTCGAGGTGATTCACGAGCGGCCGGCCCTTCGCCATGCGGCCGGCCTGCTCGACCTCGTGCACCTTGAGCCAATAGCAGCGGCCGCGGTCGGTGAGAATCAGCAGATAGGCGTGCGTGCTGGCCACGAACAGGTGTTCGATGAAATCCTCTTCCTTGGTCCGCGCCCCGATCACGCCCTTGCCGCCCCGCCGCTGCGAACGGTAGGCGGCGATCTCCTGGCGCTTGATGTAACCGGCGTGCGAGATCGTGATCACCATGTCCTTCTGCTCGATGGTGTCCTCGTAGCCGATCTCGCCCTCCTCGCCCACGATCTCGGTGCGCCGGTCGTCGCCGTACTTCTCCTTCAGGCGCCGGACCTCGTCCTGGATGATGGCGAGCATCTTCTTCGGGCTGGCGAGAATCGACCGTAGCCGCTCGATCAACTGGATGATGTCGAGGTACTCCTGCTCGACCTTCGCGCGCTCGAGCCCCGTCAGGCGCGACAGCCGCATCTCGAGGATGGCGTTCGCCTGGATCTCGCTCAGCTTGAACTGGCTCACGAGACCCTGGCGCGCTGCGTCTACGTCCTTCGAGCCGCGGATCAGGGTGATGACGGCGTCAAGATGGTCGAGGGCGATCTTGAGGCCCTCGAGGATGTGGGCGCGCTTCTCGGCCTCGGCGAGGTCGAACTCCGTCCGGCGCCTCACAACCTCCTGCCGGTGGCGCACGTACTGGTCCACCAGGTGGCGCAGGTTCATCACCTGCGGCCGGTTGTCCACCAGGGCCAGCATGATCGCGCCGAAGGTCACCTGCAGCGGGGTGTGGACAAAGAGCTGGTTGAGCACGACCTTTGGGTTGGCGTCCTTCTTGAGCTCGATCACGACGCGCATGCCGTCGCGGTCGGACTCGTCGCGCAGATCGCTGATGCCCGTGATCCGTCCCTGGCGCACCAGGCCGGCGGTCTTCTCGAGCAGGCTCGCCTTGCTGACCTGGAACGGGATCTCGGTCGCCACCAGGCTCATGCGCCCGGCACGGCCTTCCTCGACCTGGACCCGCGCCCGCACCTTGATGAGGCCGCGCCCGGTCGCGTAGCAGTCCCGGATGCCCTGGACTCCGTAGATGATGCCGCCCGTGGGGAAATCCGGTCCCTTGACGATCTGGGCGAGCGCCTCGGGCGTGGCGTCCGGGTGCTCGATGACGTACACGATGGCGTCGCACACCTCGCGGAGGTTGTGCGGCGGCACCTCGGTCGCCATGCCCACGGCGATACCAGAGCAGCCGTTGACGAGCAGGTTCGGCAACACGCCCGGCAGCACGGTCGGTTCCTCGATGGTCTCGTCGTAGTTGGGCCGCAGGCTGACCGTGTTCTTCTCGAGGTCCGCAAGCATCTCGACCGCGAGGTGGGTGAGGCGGGCCTCGGTGTAGCGCATGGCCGCCGGGGCGTCGCCGTCGATGGAGCCGAAGTTGCCCTGGCCGTCCACCAGCGGATAGCGCATGACCCAGTCCTGGGCCAGGCGCACGAGTGTCGGGTAGACCACGCCCTCGCCGTGCGGGTGGTAGTTGCCCGAGGTGTCGCCGGCGATCTTGGCGCACTTCCGGTAGCCCCGCCCCGGCGCGAGATTCAGGTCGTTCATCGCGACCAGAATGCGGCGCTGCGAGGGCTTGAGTCCGTCGCGGACATCGGGGAGCGCGCGCGCGACGATGACCGACATCGAATAATCGATGTAGCTGGTCTTCATCTCGTCTTCGATCGGCACGTCGATGATTCTGGTACGGTCGTTCAATGCCATGCGCTCGTCCCTGCCTCACGCCCGGCGGAGATCCCGCCCGGGCGATGGCCTTGTCGTCTCAGCGCCAGGCGCAGTCCAGGCCTGCGCTCATGAAGCGGCCTTCGCGGTCGTTGAACAGCCGGTGATAACGAACTACCGCCCCCAGGTCGAAATGGCCGCTTAACGGCCAGCGCGCCCCCGCCGCAAGGCTGAAGCCGGTCGAGCCGGCGCTGCTGAGCCTGTCGCCGCGCAGGTCGTCGGCAACCCGGTAGTAGCCCCAGGTAGCGCTGGCGAAGGGCGTCGTCCCGAGCCGGGCCGGCGCCGCAGCGTCGAGCCGCCAGGAGGCACCCCAGGCGGCGCGGTGGATCTGCTCGATCCTCCCATAGACCAACCCGTGTCCCTGCTCGTCCCGCAGGCTGTCCACGATCGAGCCCGCGTCGTCGCCGTGGAGCATCACCCCGAAGGAGAGCCGCGGGGCCACCGGCCACATCGCGGCCAGCGACGCCGAAGTGCCGCCACCGGACGGCAGGCCGAGCACCGCGAACGAACCGCCCAGCGAGCCGGTCAACTCGGGGCGCCACACCCCGGCCCACACCGCTTCCGGCGCCAACAGCACGGCCGCCAGCGCGAACCACATCCACCTCGTCTGGCCCGCCTGCGCGGGCGTCGTCTGTCTTGGCATCATACGTCCAGGTTCCGCACCGCCAACGCGTTCTCTTCGATGAACTGGCGGCGGGGCTCGACCTGCTCCCCCATTAGGATGGTGAAGATGCGGTCGGCCTCCACCGCATCGTCGCTGGTGACCCGCAGCAGAGTGCGCGTCTCCGGGTTCATGGTGGTGCGCCACAACTGGATCGGATTCATCTCGCCGAGGCCCTTGTAGCGCTGGACCTGGAGATTCTTGCGCCCGACCCGCGCGATGGCCGCCTCGCGCTCCTTTTCGTCAAAGCAATATGTTTCTTCCTTGCCGCTCTTCACCAGGAACAGCGGTGGCTGCGCAATATAGACATAGCCGTTGTCCACGAGGTCCTTGAACTCGCGGTAGAGGAATGTCAGGAGCAGCGTGCGGATGTGCGCGCCGTCCACGTCGGCGTCGGTCATCAAGATGATCTTGTGGTAGCGCAGCTTCGTGGCGTCGAACTCTTCCTTCACCCCCGCCCCCATCGCCGTGATTATGCTGCGGATCTCCTCGTTGGCCAGCACCCGGTCGATGCGCGCCTTCTCGACGTTGAGGATCTTGCCGCGGATGGGCAGGATGGCCTGAAAGCGCCGGTCCCGCCCCTGCTTCGCGGTGCCGCCCGCCGAGTCGCCCTCGACGATGAAGATCTCGCACGTCATCGGGTCATCGAGCGAACAGTCCGCGAGCTTCCCGGGGAGCGCGCCGCCGTCGAGGAGGGTCTTGCGCCGCGCGAGCTCGCGTGCCTTGCGGGCCGCCTCGCGGGCCCGTGAAGCCGCCAGCATCTTCTCGACGATCCGCCGCACCACCGCGGGGTTCTCGTCGAAATACTCGCGCAGCCCCTCGCCCACCGCGCTCTCGACGATGCCTTTGACCTCGCTGTTGCCCAGCTTGGTCTTGGTCTGCCCCTCGAACTGGGGGTTCTGCATCTTGACCGAGATCACCGCGGTGAGGCCTTCCCGCACGTCCTCGCCGCTCACCGCCGCCTTGCTGTTCTTGGTCATCCCCTCGCGCTCGGCGTAGTTCACCAGCGAGCGGGTGAGCGCCGTGCGGAAGCCGATCAGGTGGGTGCCGCCCTCGATCGTATTGATGTTGTTGACGAAGGAGTGCACCGACTCCACGTAGCTGTCGTTGTACTGAAGCGACACGTCCACGACCACATTGTCGCGCTCGCGGCTGAACGTCACCGGCTTCGGGTGGAGGGCCTCCTTGTTCTGGTTCAGATACTTCACGAACTCGAGGATGCCGCCCTTGTACACGAACTCGTGGGTCTTGCCGACGCGCGCGTCCGTGAGGCGGATCTTGAGCCCGCTGTTCAGGAACGCGAGCTCGCGCAGCCGGCCGGCCAGGGTGTCGTAGTGGAAGGTCGTGTCGGTGAAGGTCTTCCCGTCCGGCATGAAGCGCGTGGTCGTGCCGGAGCCGTTGCGCCCCTTCGCGGCGGGGTGCGACTTCATCGGGCCGGTCGGCTTCCCGCACTCGTAGCGCTGGGTGTAGAGCGTGCCGTTCTTGAGGACCTCGACCTCGCACCACTCCGCCAGCGCGTTCACCACCGAGACGCCCACGCCGTGCAGCCCGCCGGAGACGTGGTAGCTCTCGCTGTCGAACTTGCCGCCGGCGTGCAGCGTGGTCATGACCACCTCGAGCGCCGGCTTCTTCGTGGTGGCGTGCAGATCCACCGGGATGCCGCGTCCGTTGTCCACGACGGTGACGCTGCCGTCCCGCTCGATCGTCACCGAGATCTCGTCGCAGAAGCCTCCCAGGGCCTCGTCCACGGAGTTGTCCACGACTTCGTAGACGAGGTGGTGCAATCCGCGCATACCGACATCGCCGATGTACATGGCCGGGCGCTTGCGCACCGCCTCCAGGCCCTCGAGAACCTGGATGCTGGTGGCGTCGTAATGGTGACCCCTGGCCTTCGCTTCTTCAGCCAATCCCCTCTCCCCCTTCTCAACACTCACCTGAGGATCCCTCCCCGGGGCGGGACGAAACGTACGTTCTTCACCAGCCGGCCGCCGAGGTGCCGGTTGACTCTTCGCATGAGGTCCGTCTTGAGGAACCCCAGCTCGTGCATCCAGGCCGAACCTTCGACCTCGACCTGGAGGACGCCCTCTCGGAAGGCCACCGCCCGGGTATGCCGCGCGATGCGCGGCCCGACGGCCTGTTCCCATTCGTGGACCGCCCGCCAGCCCAGCAGTCCCTCTTCCAGCCCGAGTTGCTTGAATACCCGCGGGATCACGCTGGACAGCGACTCCACGCGCTACGTCCCCGCGTCGGGCAGGCGCAGCGGCATGATCAGGCAGAGCAGATCCTCTTCGCTCTGCGGCAAGGCCCCCACGGGCTCGATGACCCCGGCCGAGAGCGACGTCTTCAACCGGAACAGGACCTGTTCCGTGGGGATGCAGCGCAGGATCTCCAGCAGGTAGCCCGCGTTGTAGCCGATCTCCAGGGGCTCCCCGTCGTATGCGGCGATCAGCTTTTGTTCGCCGGCCCCCAACTCCTGCGTGGTCGACGAGACGCCCAATGCTTCCTTGCGCACCGAGAAGCGCACCTGCCTTGTCACGTTGTCGGCGTGCGAGGCGACGATATCGATGGCTTGAATCAGGTCGTCGCGGCGCGCCGTGAGCCCGTGCGGGTTGTCCTTCGGGATGACCTGCTCGTAGTTCGGGTAGACCCCCTCGAGGAGCCGCGTGATGATCTGCACGCGGTACTCCCCCACCTGGGTGCTGAAGCCCGCCTGGTTGTGGCCCGCGGCGACCTCGATCTCGACCGGGCTCGTGGCCTCCTCGGCCGTGCGGCTCACGGTCTGGAGCGCGCGCGTGGGCACGATGATGCCCTGCGCGGTGAGGCCCGCGTAGGAGCCCTTGCATGAGGCCCGCGAGAGCCGATGGCCATCGGTGGCGACGAAAGTCAATCCCTTCTCGGTCCCCACGAGCAACACGCCGTTCAGTTGTGGACGCGTCTCCTCGGTCGAGGAGGAATACGTGGTCCGCGCCGCCAGCCGGGAGAGCGTGGCCCCATCGAGCGTGATTCGCGACTCACCCTTCAACTCGGGGATGCGCGGAAACTCCGCGGGATCCTGCACGGGAAAGCGCGACCAACCCTTGCCGTCGCCGTAGTCCACCTGACACTGTCCGTTGCGCACCGTCAGGGTCAACGTGCCCTTAGGCATCTTCCGTACGACCTCGTGAAAATGCCGCGCCGAGATCGCCACCTTGCCGGGGCTCGAGATAACGCAAGGAACCCGCACCGAGGTGGTCACGTCGAGGTCGGTGCCTGTCACGTGCAGACCACCCTTCTCGGCCTCGATCAGGACACAACTCAGGAGCGGCAGAGGACTCTTGCTCGCCACCGATCCCAAGGCGCGCGCGACGGCGAACGCCAGGTCGCCCTGCTGGATGGTCAGCTCCATAAAGGTCACTCCATTACTAGGGGAAGCCCAAGTCCGGCCACGGGTTCCGCGAGGCGGGACGACGATCGCCGGAGGCTCATGTCCGAAACCAAAGCATCATAGGCGGCACGAGGGTGGTCCGCAAGTGATTTTGGGTTGCTGACTATGACTCTAACTGCTTGTCACCTAATAAGAAAAAGATTAGTAACCGTAGAGGCTGTGGAGCCTGTGGAGGACCGCTTCCCGATACTCGCAAGAGCCGTCCCAACAAGAACCGGGAGGAGAACCGACGGGTGTGGGAAGACCCGGCACTTGTACACGCATTTGCAAGGTCCTTGCCGACGAAGGGCAAGTATCCCCAGCCCTCCACAAGTTATCCATGGGTCATCCAGCGGCCAGGGTGGAGATGAGGCCGTTGATGCGCTCCGCGAACTCGTTATCCGTCGCCACCATCGCGCCCACCTTCTCGCACGCATAAATGACGGTGGAGTGATCCCGGCCGCCGAAGACACGGCCGATGTCCACCAGCGAGAGCTCCGTGAGCTGCCGCATCAGGTACATCGCCACCTGCCGGGGTAGCGCTACCGAGCGCATCCGCCGCTGGCCGAACAGAACCTCGGGTTTGATGCTGAACTGCTCGGACACCAGCGCCACGATGCGCTCGGGGGTGAGCTGGTCGGTCTCCGGATGGACGTAGTGCTGGAGCACCTCCTCGGCCAGTTCGAGCGTGATTTCGTGGCCCGTGAGCGCCGCCACCGCCATCAATCGCACCAGACAGCCCTCGAGGTCGCGGATGTTCGTGCGGACACGATCCGCGATGAGGAGCAGCAGATCCTCCGAGAGGCGCACATCAGAGCCTTCCTGGTCGCAGCGATTGCGCAGGATGGCGATGCGGGTCTCGAGGTCGGGCTGCTTGATGTCGGTAACCAGGCCCTGGTTGAAGCGTGAGGTGAGACGCGCCTCGAGCATCGGGATGTCCTTGGGCGGCTTGTCCGCGGTCACCACGATCTGCTTGTGCGCATCGCGCAGCGCGTTGAAAGTGTAGAAGAACTCCTCCTGCGTGCTCTCCTTCCCCGCCAGGAACTGGATGTCGTCGATCAGGAGCAGGTCCACGTTCCGGTACTTGTTGCGGAACGCCAGTGTCTGGGCGTGCTGGATCGCGTAGATCATCTCATTCGTGAAACGCTCGGCCGGCACGTAGTAGACGCGCAGGCCCGGTCTGCTGCACATCACCTGGTGTCCGATGGCGTGCAGCAGGTGAGTCTTGCCCAGGCCCGAGCCGCCGAAGATGAAGAGCGGGTTGTAGGAGCGTCCGGGGTTCTGTGCGACGGCCATGCAGGCGGCGTGCGTGAAGCGATTGCTGCTGCCGACGACGAAACCCTCGAACGTGTGCCGGGGGCTCAGTTGGCTGTCGAGCCACAGGCGCGCGGCGCGCGGTTCGACGGTCGCGGCGACCGCAGGACTGAGACCGGGCCGGGACTCGGCGGGCAGCGCGGGCGCCACGGGCTCGAGGGCCGAGAAGCGGACCTCGGGCGCGGCACCCAGCACCTCCGCCAGGCTCTGGCGCAGTGCGGTCAGGTGATGCTCGTGGATCCAGTCCACAAAGAAAGCGTTGGGAACTTCCAATTCGACGAGCTGGGTACTGATGGCACGGGGGATGATCGGCTTGAACCAGGTGTCCAGCGCCTGGGGGCTGCCGAGCCTGCCGCGCACGGAGTCGAGGACTTGAGCCCAGATCTGGCTCGTCTCCTCCGAATGCAACGACTGGACGGCCATTTCAACGGTCCTTGCTGAAAGGTCGCGAAAGTTGTCCACAGGGGGCCGGGTTGAGGCGGCCTCAGCCAGCCGGGGCCCGGAGCCCTGGGGTGCGACGATTTGTGGAGAATGTGGAAAGGACTTATCAACATCGAGGACGATGGGTCTATCTCATTTGATAGAATGCCGTTGGATTCTGTTGCGCCTCCTTTCGTCCACACGTATTCCACATCTCGCCGGCGAGCTTTCGCGAGACTGCGAAACGAACCGCGTGACGTCCCGCCCCCGCAGACTGAAGGCCTTTTGTCGCTTTGGTTTGGAAGGGAT
>Ga0315275_10003986_pt1 | contig 13729 bp, 12 predicted proteins | sample YL17G03_0_MG_FD_205557 | JGI IMG/M metagenome (GOLD analysis project Ga0315275, IMG submission 205557) | Sediment microbial communities from Yellowstone Lake, YNP, Wyoming, USA - YL17G03_0 | ecosystem: Environmental > Aquatic > Freshwater > Lake > Sediment | place: USA: Wyoming | collected... | reverse complement strand
CATATTCGTACACACCCGGCGGCAATCCGAACGCAAAGCGGAGAGAATCAACGTAGAACGGGACAAGCGCAGTGTCTCCCAACGGGGGATGAACCACGGCGTTGCCGTTGAGGACTTCGGAGATAATCTTCCCGGGGGGAAAAGTCCGGAAGAGGACGATGCGGAGATCCCTGAGGCTGTCGAGGGATGGCCAATTCTTGTAGGTGATCAACCCGCTGATTGCAGACGACTGTGACGGCGGTTGGTCCGACGGGGGTTCGAGTCCCTTGTCGCAGGACAACAGAACCGAACACCAGAGGAGAACAAACACCCTGCTCCGCATAGGATGCCCACAAGTCGTCGAAGAACCCGTTCATCCCGAATCTACGGCGTCGTGGCAACAAAGGCAAGCACTGCAGCCCTGCGGACGTTCTCCGTCGCCTTCGCCCGGGTTCGGAAAATCCCGGGATCTCCTCACCGAGGCCATGCAGAGGCCGGCGCTATTGTATGGTGCTGCCGCTCGCGATCTCAGCAGTCGGGCCGAGCACGACAAGTCTTCCTGATGCGTCAGAGGCGGCGAGCAGCATACCCTGTGATTCCTGGCCCATCAGCTTTGCGGGCTGAAGGTTGAACACGACGACAATATGCTTGCCGATCAGGTCCTCGGGCTTGTAGTGTTGCGCGATGCCGGCCACGATCTGACGTCGCTCTTGACCCACTTCAACCTGGAGCTTGAGAAGTTTCTGCGATTTCGCCACGGCTTCGGCATGAACAACACGCGCGATGCGGAGATCGATTCTCTTGAAGTCGTCGATCGTGATGGTTTCTTTTGCGGGTGCAGCCGGTGCCGGGGGGGCAGGAGCGTCAGACGGTGCACCAAGCTTGTTGAGCTCAGCGTCAATCACTTCATCCTCGATTTTGGTGAACAGAATTTCCGGAGTCCCCAGCGCATGACCCTCCGGTACTCCCGCCTCGGTCGCCGTATCCCATGCATGCTCCTCCACCATTCCGGGGAGGTTAAGCATCGCCCAAAGGCGCTGGACAGCAAACGGGACGATCGGCGACATCAGGATGCACAGGGACCGCAAAACCTGCAGACTGAGGTACATGGTGGTCGCGCAGCGGGGCTTGTCCGCCGTGAAGGTCTTCCACGGTTCGCTGTCGTTGAAGTACTTGTTCGCCGCGCGTGCGAGGTTCATGATTGCCAGGACGCCTTCGCGGAATTCATACCGCTCGAATCGTTCTCCTGCCTTCACCGGCGTTTCGCGAAGGAGGGCCAGCATCTCACGGTCGATTTCCCTGAGTTCTCCCCTGGGTGGCACGCGGCCATCAAACCTGCTTGCGGTGAACGCGAGCGTCCGGTTGGCAAAATTCCCGAAGATATCCGCAAGTTCGTTGTTGTTCTTCGCCTGGAAATCCTTCCAGTAGAAATCCGAATCGCGGTACTCCGGCAGGGAGACTGCAAGGTAGTAGCGGAGGGGATCCGCGGGAAATGTCGCCAGGATATCCTGCACGTCGATTCCCCATCCCCTGCTCTTGGAGAATTTCTGGCCCTCGAAGTTCAGGAATTCGTTCGCCGGCACATTCTCGGGCAGGACGTAGGTGCTCCGGCCGCCATCATTCCAGGCCATCAGCATCGCCGGGAAGACAATGCAATGGAAGACCACGTTGTCTTTGCCGATGAAGGCGACATATTTCGTCGCATCATCGAGCCAGAACCGCTTCCACGCTTCAGGCTGTCCGGTCCGGTCCGCCCACTCTTTCGTTGACGAGATGTATCCGAGAACCGCATCGAACCAAACGTAGATGACCTTGTTCTCGTACCCTTTCAGGGGGACTCGTACGCCCCAATCGAGGTCGCGCGTGACCGCCCTGTCCTGCAGCCCGTCCTTGAACCAGGTCCGGCAATACTGCAGCACGTTCTCCTTCCAGCCGTCCCTGGCGTCACGTTCACGCACGTACTCCTCCAGCCGGTCCTGATAGGCACCAAGCGGGAAGTACCAATGGGACGTCTCCCGGACAACGGGAGGCTTGCCGCTGATCTTGCTTCTCGGGTTGATGAGATCCGTCGGGTTGAGGAACGACCCGCATTTCTCGCACTGGTCCCCACGGGCGTCAGGGTTTGCACAGACGGGGCATGTGCCTTCCACATAACGATCGGGGAGGAACATCGACGCGGACTCGTCGTAAAACTGGTGTTCCCGTTTTTCTTTCAGGATCCCGCGGCGGTGAAATTCCAGAAAGAACTCCTGGGCGGTTTGATGGTGCAGGGGAAGTGATGTGCGTGAGTAGTTATCGAACGCCATCCCGAACCGCTTGAACGCGGTTTTGTTCATCTCGTGGTAGCGGTCGACGACATCCTGGGGGGTGATCCGTTCCTTGTCGGCCGTCAGCGTGATCGGGACGCCATGCTCGTCGGACCCGCAGATGAAGAGCACGTCCCGCTTCTTCAGCCGCTGGTAGCGCACGTAGATATCGGCGGGGAGGTAGGCGCCCGCGAGGTGCCCGAGATGGATCGGGCCGTTGGCATACGGGAGCGCGGCTGTGACAAGGATGCGCGGCGAAATTCTCATTGCTGGTTCAGGATATTGCGCTTGAGTTGCATAGCAAGTTGGAGCAACACGAGCTTAATGTAGACATTCCTGTCGACAAGTGAAATAGCTTTCTCGATGTCAGCCATCGACTGAAGGTGGTCTGCCGCCGGGAACTTCGCCGTGAAGCGATTCAGGTCCTCCGCCTGGTCGACGTTGATGATAGCGCCCCCGTGGGTGAGCGACAGAGCGTCGCGGAACCACATCAGGAGAAGCACCAGAAAGCGCTCCACGCGTTCACGGTCTTTCAGATCGACGATCCGGTCTACATCCTGCAGCACGTTCAACGCGCTGGTTCCCAGCACATGGCGAACGAACGCAAGGACATGGTCACGCTCTTCGAATGCCTCGCCGTTCAGGAGGTCAAGTGCTTTCGTGTAGCTTCCGTTTGCCAGTCGTGCGACGAGGGCGGCTTTCTCCGGCTCCACGCCACTCCGTTCCGTGAGCGCCGCGCGCAACTCCTGCTCAGTCAGCGGATCGAACCGGACGTTCTGGCAGCGCGAGAGGATCGTCGGCGGCAGAGCATCCCGGTGCGCCGAGGTGAGGATGAACATGCAGTCGCCGGACGGTTCTTCCAGTGTCTTGAGCAGCGTGTTGGCTGCCTCCTGCCCCATCATGTCGGCCTGCGAGATGATGAAAATCCTTTTCCGCCCGTCGAAGGTGCTCATGGACGACTCGCGGCGTATGTCCCGGATGCTGTTGATCTTGATGATGTTCGCCCTGGGGAGGGAGATCCGGTGGTAAGGGTTCAGGGCCTTTTCCTTCAGCTGTTCCTGGACGAGCACCGTGTCATTTTCGGACAGCTTCGCCATGGGGTCGTCGTCGCTCTGCTCCCCTTTTCCAACGGGGAGGGATATCACAAGATGCACATCAGGGTGCTGGAGGCTGGCCATTTTCACGCAGGAAGAACAGACGTCACATGTCTCCTCGCTCCCGCGTTCACAATGGAGGACGCGTGCGAGCTCGATCGCCATCGCATCTTTCCCGACTCCCTCGCCTCCATAGAAGAGATAGGCGTGCGGCAACCGGTCGCTTCGCAGCGCGCCGCGAAGGAGTTCCTTGACACGGCGCTGTCCGATTACGCGGGGCCAGTTCATTGCGGATTCCTGACGTTAGAACGCATGACCGATGCCGAAATGGAAGACGCTGTCCTTGATGGTCGGCCCGAAAAACGCACGTTGGGTGATCCATTGTTCACCCGGCGCGGCACCGGGATCATAGACCCGGAGACCCCAGTCGAGCCGGAAGGGCCCGAAGAGCGTGTCATAGCGGAAGCCGAGCCCCGTTGCGATGGCCACGGTTCGGAGCTCAAACTCGTCCACAGTGCGCCAGAGGTTCCCGGCATCGAGAAAGGTGACAATCCAGATCTTGTCCAGAAGGCCGTCTTTCAGGGCCTGGAGGAGATTGATGCGGACCTCGACGTTCCCTTCAACCAACAAGTTGCCGCCGTACTGAGGATCGCCCCGCGCGATAAGGTCGCGCGGGTTCCAGCCCCGGACGCTGTTGCCGCCGCCGGCATAGAACCGGTTTGTTTGCGGAATCACGCGATTGGTGTCGCCCCGGCTCGCGCCATATTTCTCCTCCCACCCGGCACGGAGTTTGAACGCCAGCACGGAATAGCGCCGGTCCGTAAGATCTTTGTACCAGCGCCCGTCAAGCGTGAATCGGTAGAATTGTGTGAACGGTGAACGCAGATCGAACATTGACTGGAGGACCTGCGGCAGAACCCCCGCCTCCTCCACGGTCACCGAATGAACGAATCCCGCCGAGGGCGAAAAGCGGTCATTCGTCTTGTCCCGCTGGAGGGTGAACGAGAGGATCGAGTTGAACTGCTGTGTTTGCAGCAGGCGGAGGGCTCGCTGCACGTCGGGGTCGGGGGAGTCCGACTGATAATACTGGTTTGGCTGGAGCCAGGAGGATTCCAGCGCCCAGTCAAGATACCCCGTGGTGTACTCTGCAAACCTGCCAGTGAACCCGAACTTGTTCCGCACAATATTCTGAAGGTATGGCTTCTCCTTGTCGAGGATGAGCGAGAAGGACCACGTTCCCTTGAACCTGTTGCTGAAGACGTAGGGCTGCATGACCTCGAACGTGAGATCAAGATTGGCAATCGAGTTGGAATTCTTGTCGAAATAGTCCGGAAACTTCCCGATCGTTTGCGTCCGGAAACGCAACCGTGTGGTAAATCGCCTCGCCCCCCCCGCAAAATTACGATTGGTGTAACTGAGGCCTGTCCCGATATTGAATGCACCGTCTTCATCGCTCACAAAGAAATCTGGTGCCAGCTCATGTTTGTCGAGTGGACGGAGAACAATCGACGTGGGGATCGACTGGGCGGTATCCGACGGCGCCGGTACGCGCATGTCAAATCTCCGGAGTTCGAACAACCCCAGCCGGCTCAGATTGTTTTCACTCGCGACCTTCTTGCCCAGGCTGAAGAATTCCCCCGGTTGGTAATCGAGATGATCGAAGATGATGTCGTCGGTGATATCAACGCGCGGGACCTGGCCGCGAAGCGTATCGACTTCTTGCTTGACCGTCACTTCCCCGAACAGGTATCGCCTCCCGAGACTGAACGTCAGCAGAACGGTGTAGTTGCGTGTGCTGGCGTATCGGCGCGCATAGGAGCTGTCCCGGATGTACACAGCATTCATATAGCCATGGTCGTAGAAGATCCTGATCACCCGGCGTACTTCCTCCTCCAGCAGGATCGCGGTGAACGGGTCACCCTGAACGATCTTCCTGTCGGCGAGGATGTCTTCCCAGACAGTTCCCGGGGTTCCAAGGATGCCACGGTACGTCAGGCTATCGATGATCGAACGGTACCCCTCCTTGATAGTAACGGTCACCGCGACCGTTCTGTCGTCAAGCGAGAAAGCAAGCGATGTGTCGATGACGACCTCCGAGAAACCCCTTTTCTCGTAGAATTGTTTGAGGCGCTCAACGTCTGTTCCGAGCGTCACGAAATCAAGGTACTCTCTCTTCCGGCCGAGGGCGTCACTGATGCTGTTCAGGAATTTGTTGAAGGACCCGGGGGTCCCCCGCGTGCTCATCACGGCCTTCAGGTCGTCCGTCGACAGCTCGGCATTCCCCTGCAGGGTCACGGATGAGATTTCGAAACCATCGGACGAGGCCGTCTGAGACGGGGGTGTGGCGAATGCGAGGGGCGCCGCATGACAGAGCAGAAGACACAGGATGGCACTGACCGTTCCAGCCGGGGAATGAGTGTAGGGGAAGTGCAAATGAGCGAGACCGTTGTTCACAAAAAAGCCCAGCCTGTCGGACTGGGCATGTAAACTATCAAATTTTGCACAGAGAATCAACGGCCGTGGTGCCTAGTACTCATTTTCATCTTCGAAGAAGAAATCCTCGTCCGTCGGGTAGTCGGGCCAGATATCTTCGATGCTCTCATACTGCTCCTCGGTGTCCTCCAGCTCCTGCAGATTTTCCACCACTTCCACGGGAGCGCCTGTGCGGATGGCGTAATCGATCAACTCTTCCTTTGTCGCCGGCCACGGGGCGTCATCCAGATAGGAGGCTAGTTCCATTGTCCAGATCAAGGTCACAACCCTTTCCTCGTGACTGCTACCATTCCCTACGATGTCAGGAAGAAAAAGTCACTTCGCTTCGGCAAGCAGGACCCGGTAGCGGGCCGCATTGACGTCGTCGAAGAAAAAGTCAACCGGATTCTGCCGGACACCGTTTTTCCGCACTTCGTAGTGCAGATGGGGACCGCTCACTAATCCCGAACGTCCGCTGAGACCAATGAGTTCCCCACGTTTGACAGTGCGACCCGGTTGTACGAGGACTTTTGAGAGATGTGCATACAACGTCGAGTAACCATATCCGTGCGAGACCTCGATCACCACGCCGTATCCACCCTGCGTGCGGCCTGCAAAGCGCACCACCCCATCCCCTGCAGCGTAGATTTTCGTGCCGTCGTCGTTGATGATGTCAACCCCTTCATGCATGCGGTATACCTGCAGGACAGGATGTATCCGCATGCCAAAGCCGTTGATCGAATAGTGCCCCGCCATCGGTTTGATGGCAGGCATGTGAGTGAAATACTGTTTGTTGAAGGTACACTGCTTCTCAATCTCTTCGTAACTCGATCGCTGGAGCTTCACTTCTCGCGTCAGCTTCTGGATCAAGCCCTCAGCATCTTGCAGGATCCGGCCGGCATCACCAGTTATGAATGCGTTGGCCGCAGCCATGGTCGCGCCACCAACAGAGGCCTCCCGCGTGTCGCTGTCGATGCTGGAGAGATTCGCTTTCAGTCTCAGTTCATTTCCGCGGACTGAGAGCTTCTCGAGGGACTTTTCCACAAGCCCCATTTTGTCGTGGAGATCATGGATTTGCTCCTTGAGAAGTCTGTTCTCCGTCGCAAGCATGGACATCCTGTCATACCCCAGGCCGAGAATGTCCTGCGAGAAGTGGTTCAGGAGAAGAACGACACCGAGAATTCCCACGCTTGCCAGGAACCCGGAAGTGACAATCTTCGTCCGCAAGAACCGCACTTCACGAAAATCGAGCGATGTGCGAGAAAAAACGAAAAAGCGGAAATTACGAAACATGGGTACCCTATCTGTTGTCTGATACCGGATGGAAGGCTAAGCTGCACAGGGTATGCCATGATCGGTCGGCTGAATCGCCAACCTCTCCAACCCCAGCGCTCCGCAGATAGGAAGAAACGTGTGAGATATTGGCCAAAGATAAGGGAATAGATGACCCATGTCAAGAACAAATTGTAGAAAAGATAGGGGCTCTGCGTTGTAATATTTACAGAAAAGGGCTATTCAAAGTCATGCTCGAAATAGTTGATGGCCCGGCCCCCTTTCTTCTTCTGGTTGATCATGTCATCGAGCCGTTGAGAGAAGTCCTTCGCAGCATCATACCCGTAGTGCTTCAAGAGGTAGTTCAGGGCGATGACCTCCGCAATCACCGTGACGTTCTTGCCAGGGAAGATTGGCAATTTGACGAGCGGAATCTCAACGTCGAGGATGGAAAAGTTCTGGTCATCGAGACCGGTCCTCGTGTAGTCCTGTTTCTCCTGCCATTCTTCAAGCTCGATGACCACTTCCACCCGTTTCTGAAACCTGATGGCGCGAATGCCGAACATACTCCGCACATCGATCAGACCGAGACCGCGGATTTCCATGAAATGCTTCACCAGGTCGGTCCCGCCTCCCATCAGAATTCCCTCCCCCTTCCTTGTTATCATGACAACGTCGTCGGCCACAAGCCGGTGACCTCGTTCCACAAGGTCGAGCGCGATCTCACTCTTCCCGATGCCGGATCGGCCCGTGAGCAGGATCCCGACGCCATAAACATCAACGAGCGACCCGTGGACGACGATCTGCGGTGCGAACTGGTCATCGAGAAAGTCCGCCAGAAAGTAGGACAGTTTCGTGGTCTCGAACATTGTCCCGAATATGGGAATGTGCTTCGCCGCGGCCGCGTCAACCATGTCCTTCGGCAGCGTATTGTTGTCCGTCAGAATGATGCAGGGAATCTTGAATTCCAGCAGACGGCTGAAGGTCGCGTGCCGCCGCTTCGCGTCAAGGGAATTCAGATAGCGTATCTCGGTATTTCCCATCACCTGAACCCGGTGGAAGGTGAAGAGCTCGACGTAACCCGCGAGGGCCAGTCCCGGACGGTGAAGGTTCTTGTCAATGATCTGGTTGTCGAGCCCGGTCTCCCCGCTGAGCAGTTTCAGTTTGAAACGGTTCTTGGTCGCCTCGTACAGGGTACCGACCGAGATGTTCTTCTTGCGGGTCTCCAGGTTTCTGTCAATTTTCATCCCCGACCTCCGCTACGGCTTTTCGTTGATGGCCCGAACCGTGGCCTTGTTCTTCGCACGGAGCTTGGATTTGTACCTGCTCAGCTGCACCCCGAGCTTCTCCACGGCCGCATCGATCGACTTGGCGTAGTCGTCCGACTTTTCTGTCGCCGAGAGGGTCGTTCCGTACACATGAAGATTGATTTCGGCGATCTTGACACTGTTGATCGCCCGTTCGTAGCTCAGCACCACCGCTGCAGACACAATCCCGTCGTAGAACTTTCCCAGCTTCTTCACCTCCTCCACGGCATGCTCCTTCAGGGTTCCTCTCGGGCGGAAATGGCGGGCGGTGAATTTGATGTTCATGTCATGACTCCTTTCTGACGTGCTTCCTGTCAGGCTTTGGGATGCGCCTGTGCGTAGACTTTCTTCAAACGGTCAATGCTGACGTGCGTGTAGATCTGCGTGGTGGAGAGACTTTCATGACCGAGGAGTTCCTTCACGGCCTGCAGATCGGCGCCTCTGTTCAACAAGTGCGTCGCGAACGTATGCCGGAGAATATGCGGGCTTCGCTTCTGAATCTCCGAGACCGCCCCGATATACCGGTTCATCAGGAGATTGACCCCTTTGGGGTTCATCGGTCTCCCGGTCTTTGTCACGAAAAGGACTCCGGGATCGGGACGGGATTCCGGAATCAGCCGCTGGCGTTCGCTCAGATACTGTCGCACCGCCCGGCCTGCCTGCCTCCCCACGGGAACGATTCTCTGCTTGTTACCCTTCCCCGTCACCTTGACGGTTCCCTGACGGAGGTTGATATCCGCCGCACGGAGCCCCAGAAGTTCCGCTAGCCGGATGCCGGTCCCGTACAGAAGCTCAAGCAACGCGGCATCCCGCATCCCCTCGGGCGTCGAACGGTCCGGCTGGTTCATCAGCATCGCGGCCGCCTGTTCATCCAGGAACTGCGGGAGGCGCTTCTCGAGTTTCGGCGTGGCAATCAGCAGAGTCGGATCGGCAGCAACCAGATGATGTTTCCGGAGATACTTGTAGAAGGATTTCAGACACGCGATTTTCCGCGCAATGCTCCGTCTGGCAAAGCGCAGCTCGAGCAGCGTTCCCAGGAAGCGCCGGATAGTCCCCTGGTCAACCGCAGCGTAGTCGATCGCGGCAGCGCCCTGCCACTCCTGCAAGAAGGCATGAAACTGCTGCAGGTCCACGCCGTATGCCGCGACGGTCCTCGGGGAGTAATTCCGCTCCTGCTCGAGAGAGCGTAGGAATGTCTGGATCGTCGAATCCATTGCGCGGTGACCCGGAATGGTCACCCGTTAACTCGCAGCCTGCTGGACTTCTATCTTGGCAATCTCAGCCTTGCACGCCGGGCAACTCAGGTATTCGCCCCGGCCCTGGGAATACTTCACCACGAGGAATGAATTGCCGCAGGTATCGCACGCCTGCGCAACGGGCTTCTCCCACGAAGCGAAATCGCAGTCGGGATACCGCGAGCAACCGTAGAACACTCGTTTGCGTTTCGTTTTCCGCTCGATGACATCGCCATCGTTGCACTTCGGGCACTTCATGCCGATCCCGAGCGGACGCGTACTCTTGCAGGTGGGGTAGTTCGAGCAGCCCAGGAATGCTCCGAAGCGCCCCCCTTTGACCACCATGTCGCCGCCGCAGAGGTCGCACTTGATGCCGGCATGGTTCTTCACATGCTCCTCCTCGCTGGGCATCGGCCGGGTGTTCTTGCAAGCCGGATACCCGCTGCATGCCTTGAAGCGGCCGTTTCTGCCCCACTTGATGATCATCGGTTTCCCGCAGAGCTCGCATTTCTCGTCCGTCGCCTCCTGCAACGACCTCTTGATGGCCGCACTGTTCTTATCCACACCCTCAAGGTCGCGGATAAACGGACGGTAGAAGTCCTCCATCACCTTCTTGTAGGTTTGCCTGCCCGAGGCGATGGTGTCCAGTTCCTCTTCCATGCGGGCAGTGAACTCAACGTTGAACAAGTGCGGGAAATGCTCGACCAGGATCCGGTTGACCGCAACACCGAGCTCGGTCGCGTACAGCCGACGTTCCTTCTGTTCCACGTACTTCCGCCCGAGAATGGTATCCACGATAAGTGCGTAGGTGCTCGGCCTGCCGATACCGAGCGCCTCGAGCTCCTTCACCAGACTGCTTTCCGTGAAGCGGGCCGGAGGCTTCGTGAAATGCTGGTTGGGGAAGAGATTTCTCAACGATGCGCGGTCTCCCGGCTTCAGGCCCAGCGGGAGGCGCGACACGGGATCTTCATCGTTCTGTTTTTCGGCTTCATCCATCACATCGTCGTACACTTGCAGAAATCCCCGGAACTGTGGGATGGAATCTGTCGCCCGGAACAGGAACCTTCCTCCCCGCACGTCAACGGTGGTCTGCTCCGCGACGGCAGGGCTCATCTGGCAGGCGATGAACCGGTTCCAGATCAACTCGTACAGTTCGAACAGTTCCGTGTCAAGGTACTTCTTGACAGCTTTCGGTGTAAGTTTCGTTGACGTCGGTCGGATTGCCTCGTGGGCGTCCTGAGATCCTTTGCCGCGCTTGAAGAGGCGGGGCTCATGGGGAAGGTATTCTTTCCCGTAGTTGGAGTAAATGTACTCGCGCACATCCTTGACGGAATCCCCGCTCAGGCGCGTGGAATCGGTGCGCATGTAGGTGATCAACCCGACGCGGCCTTCTTCGCCGAGCTCAATGCCCTCGTACAGCTTCTGGGCCAGCATCATCGTCCGCTTGGCGTGGAACCGGAGCCGCCGGGCCGCCTCCTGCTGCAGGGTGCTGGTAATAAAAGGAGGAGGCGGATTCCGTTTGACCGGTTTCTTCTGAACGTCTTCGATCGCAAAGGATCCCGTCCGGATCTCGGCGAGAAGGGCTTCGGCCTCCTCCGCCTTGCCCACCGCCGGATCGTCCCCGTTGATCTTCTGCAGCTTCGCAAGGAACGGCTGATTGCCCTTCGTGTCGAATTCGCCGATGATGGACCAGTATTCGACGGGGATGAAGGACTGAATCGCGACCTCACGCTCACAGATCAGCCGCACCGCAACCGATTGGACACGTCCCGCAGACAGGCCGTAAAAGAGGGTCTTCCAGACAAAGGGGGAAATCTTATAGCCGACGAGGCGGTCCATGACGCGACGCGCCTGCTGGGAGTGCACCAGGTGCTCGTCGATGCGGGAGGGATGCCGCATCGCTTCCTGAATTCCGCGTTCGGTGATCTCGTGGAACAGGACGCGAAAGATGGACGGGTTCTTATCCTCAATCTCCCGTGCGATGTGCCAGGCAATCGCCTCTCCCTCCCGGTCGGGGTCGGTGGCAAGGTAGACGGAGGTTGACGTCCCCGCGAGATTCCGCAGCCGCTCAACGACGTCGGCCTTCCCCTTGATCGTCTCGTACTCGGGGATGAACCCTCCCTCGATATCAACGCCGATTTTGCTCTTGGGCAGATTCTTGATATGGCCGACCGAGGCCTCAACGACGAAATCGTGCCCCAGATACTTGTTGATCGTCTTCGCTTTTGACGGCGATTCAACGATGATCAGGGCTTTCCCCGTGGCTCCGGTCGTTTCGACGCGTTTCTTCCGGGTCCGTTTCGCGTGTGCTGGAGTTTCTTCTGCTGCTTGTTCCGTTTTCTTTCTTGGCACGTGGCGCTCGTCTCTCTCTCTCACCATCCCTAGTGAATCGTATCGTTTGCATCGAGCAGATAGCTGTCCGGCCCGGCGACGGATCTGCCCTTGCTCAACAGCACGGACGCGACGATCTCCCGGATCTCTCCGATGGAGAGCTTCTCGTATCCGGTGACCATTGCCCGTTCGATGACTGTCTCGAGATCTTTATCGTCCAACAACCCGAGCTCGCGAAGCTGAATCAGGTATCCCTGGCTTTCCATCGACAGGGCAAGCTTCTCCGCATCGTGCAGTACACGCCGAGACTCCGCGGTGGTTGCACCGGAGGAGATGGCGCCCGCATACGACGTCTGGACATTGTCGTAGAGCCAGGAGAACGCGGCGCTGATTTCAGACTGTGTGTACCCCTTGGTCCGGAGATCACTCAGATCGATCTCGTTCAGTTGCTTGTTTTCCTGCATCTCAGACATCAGGTAGATCAGGATTTCGACGACCTTTTCCTTCATCGGCGTTTTCTAGAATGTGGTCCTTCAATGAGCCGCGCCAGGACGGCGTCTTCCAACGCTCGCATCGTCCTGCGCGCCCGGACGGTTGCGTCATCCTCCCCGGCAAGATGGAGTGCGCCGTGAATGACCAGCCGGGCCAGCTCATTCGCAACAGGTACCCGGTAGGCTCGCGCTTGAGACCTCACCCTGTCCATATTAACATAGATCTCACCCTCAAGGGTTTCCGAGCGATCGAGGGTGAAGGAAATCACATCCGTTGCGCCCCTCTGCCCCAGATACTTCCAGTTGAGACGGCGACAATAACGGTTGTCAATGAATATGACGGCAATATCTGCGGATGCAACCCGCCTGCCCCGCAATGCCTCCCGCACATACCCCCGCACGGGAGATTTGCGGATGCGGTGCCGCCGGTGCGCGTTGAACACCGACACCCGGATCATGACCGCCGGGCGGGTTTTCGTCTCCGAGCCGCTGTACGCGGCGACCGCGCTGCCGGCTTCTCGAGGATGGCGTCGGTCAGAGAAAGCGCGATCCCCGAGAGCATGACCTCCGGCCCCAGTCGGGTGAAGTCACCCGAGACCAGCGACCGGTCGACATTGGCGAACAGTGAGCAGCCGCCCTGCTTCTCGATAATGAGGCCGCACAATCTCCCGTTGTGCTCACCGACGAAGGTCACTTCCCCCAGCATCTCGCTCACCACATACCCCGAGCAAAAGTGCAGCTGCAGATGCGCAGTCTGCGTATAGACCGACACCAGACTGCCACGCTGCCGTCCGATGGGAATCTCCGGATAGATCTCCAGCGCAAGCTTGCGCATGGCGTCGGCGGGGGCAATTTCAAACCGGTAATTTGATCCTTTGGCCTTCGCCTTGGCGCCGAGAAGCTTCTCCAGCTTCTTGATGTCGGAAGGTTTAAACGCAAATGTCATCTCGACCTCGACCGAATGAAGCATTCACGGAAAATGCGAAGCATGATACCCACCATCGGGCTCAATGTCAAGCTGCCCCCCGGGCAAGCCCGTCCTCCTACCACTCAATCTCCATCCCCTCTGCAGCCGCCATGCATTCGAAATCGTAGCTGCGGGTTTTGATTTCCTTTAGACACTTGTGCAGAATATCATCAATCTTCTCATCATCATGGGTCTGATCATGATGGAACAGGACCAGTTTCCTGACTCCCGCCTCATCCGCGACTTTCAATGTGAAGAGGTAGTCCGAATGTCCC
>Ga0315275_10003985_pt1 | contig 13731 bp, 20 predicted proteins | sample YL17G03_0_MG_FD_205557 | JGI IMG/M metagenome (GOLD analysis project Ga0315275, IMG submission 205557) | Sediment microbial communities from Yellowstone Lake, YNP, Wyoming, USA - YL17G03_0 | ecosystem: Environmental > Aquatic > Freshwater > Lake > Sediment | place: USA: Wyoming | collected... | reverse complement strand
GTAACTTATGCAGAATATTTCAAGATTAAACCAATACTTTTTAATCAACCTTGGAATACAAATTGTGTAAGAAAGAATGTAATGAAAGCAAATGATTGGCGAGAGATTTATAATATTATTGGGTGAGTTAATGGTTAAAAAAGAAGATGAAATAGAATCGGAATTGGCTACTCTGACTGGGATAGGTCCTTCTACTCTTGAGAAACTTGAGGGAGCTGGGATTGGAACTCTTATGAGTTTAGCAGTTTCTTCTCCTGTAGAAGTAAGCACTGTGGCAGGGATTAGTGAAAATGTTGCTCGTAAATTAATATCGCAAGCAAGGGATAGTTTAAAGTTAGGATTTGAAAAAGCTAAGGACTTCGCTCGTCGCAGAGAAAAAGTTAAGAAGATTGGAACTGGATGTTCTGTCTTTGACACTATGTTAGATGGAGGCTTCGAATCTGGGGCAATATCTGAAATATATGGGCAGTTTGGAACTGGAAAGACGCAGCTATCGCACTTGCTTGTTGTAAAAGCTATACAAGAAAACAAAGACAATAAAGCAATATTTATAGATACTGAGAATACTTTCAGAGCAGACAGGATTAAAGACTTTGCAGAAGCCAATGGATTAGACCCAGACGATGTCCTCAATCGTATTTATGTTAGTCGTTCTTATAATTCCGACCATCAAATGCTGTTAGTAGATGAGATAGAGAAGATGTTACAGAAAGATAATACTTATCGTATACTGGTAATGGATTCTTTAACCTCACATTTTAGAGCAGAGTTCAGCGGTAGAGGAGAACTTGCCGGGAGACAACAAAAACTTAACAAGCATATGCATCAGTTATTAAGGATAGCCGATTTGTATAATATGGTAGTATTAGTTACTAATCAAGTAAGTGCGTCCCCAACTGCGTTTTTCGGAGACCCTACCGTCCCCGTTGGTGGGCACATAGTGGGACACAACTCGACTTTTAGAGTATATTTGCGTCCTGGAAAAGGAGGGACAATACACGCAAAACTAATGGACAGTCCCAACTTACCAAACAACGAATGTAACTTCTTTTTAAAGAAGGAAGGTTTTATTGATGCATAAAAACCTAACGGTTTAAATGAACCTAATTCCGAAACATTTATATAGGAGAAGTTATACAATATATGTATGGTAAACATTACTACTTGTATAGAATGTGGGAAACAATTCCAGTATAAAACCAATAAGTCACCTAGATGCAAGGATTGTAAATTAAAACGAAGAACAGAATATTCAAAAAAATATAAAAAAACATCGAAATACCGGAATAGTATTAATATTAAAAAAAGGAAAAATAAAGATTTATTGACAGCGTGCAAAGTATGTAGTAAGGCAATAAAATATAAAAACTGCATACCATTATATTGCCACAATTGTAGAAAAATAATAAAAGTAGAAAGAAGGAAAAAAAGAATACTTACTATAGAACAAGAAGAAAAAATACACAAATATCAGAAAGAATACAGGGAAAAAAACAAACAGAAATTAATAGAATATCAAAGAAAATATAGGCAAACAGAACACGGTAAAGAAACAATTAAGTTACACAATAAAGCAATAAAACAAACTGATAGACATAGGTTAAATGTCAGAAGTAGAAGATTGAGAAAAAAAGAATATATATTTAACATATTTCACGATTTTACGCAAAAAGACTGGAATGATAAAGTTAAACTTACTAATGGAATTTGCCCAATGTGTAAATTATTTGTAGGGATAGAAAAAATAACTTTAGACCATATTTTTCCTTTATCTAAAGCTACGAAAGGAGAGCATTATACCATTGATGATGTTCAACCTTTATGTAGGAACTGTAATTCAAGAAAAAACGACAAATTAAAAGAGGAAGAGTAAATGAAAGGGATAGTTTTAGCAGGAGGAAGCGGAAGTCGCTTATTGCCTATGACCAAAGTAACTAATAAACATTTACTTCCAGTTTATAATAAGCCAATGATATTCTTCCCACTAGATACTCTAAAAGCCGGCGGACTAGAAGAATGTATAATTATAACTGGAATAGACCACGTTGACCACTTTAGTAGGTTGCTAGGAAAGGAATATAAAGGAATGAAGTTACGATATGCTGTTCAGGATGAAGCTGGTGGGATAGCCCAAGCTCTTAGCTTGGCCGACAGGTATGTAAATAATGATAATGCGGCTGTTATATTGGGAGATAATGTTTTTCAATATGGTTTGTATTTTTCGGACTTTAAGTCTGGTGCAAGAATACATTTGAAAAAAGTGCCCGACCCAGAAAGATTTGGAGTTGCCATATTGATAAATAATAAAGTAGTTGATATAAAAGAAAAGCCAAAAAAGCTAGTAAGCGATTTTGCAGTGACTGGTCTATACTTATACGATTCTACTGTGTTTGATAAGATACGAAAATTAAAGCCAAGTAAGAGAAATGAATTGGAGATAACAGACGTAAATAATTTATATCTAAAGGGGGGTAGTTTAGATTATAGGGTAATTAATGGATATTGGAGCGATGCCGGGACAGTAGAAAGTTTGTATAGAGCAAGTTCTTTTGTTAGGAATAATAAAAAGGAGCGATAAAAATGGATTTACCAGAATCAATCATAGAAATATTGAAGAAGATGTGTAAAGTTATTAATGTTAAATTTGAAGATGTTGATTTTACAAAGCCACAATGGTATCTTACGCATACTTGGACGGAAAAGCAAGAGAAAGAGTTTAGAAAGTGGTTAGAAGATTATCTTTATACTAATAGTAAAGCAAGAAAAGAAGTTATGAACTTTCCAATAAAGAACAAGGAAGCCATAAGAAGAACAATAAGTTGGTTTATACTTGATTATGGTTGGAAGTTTGAATGGAGCGTCAACAATGAAAAGACTGAAAAAACAAGAAATTGAAGAGCCACTTGGAGAAGTGATTGTTGCTGTTAGTGGCGGATTTGACCCAATTCACGTTGGGCACTTGCGAATGATGGAAGAAGCCAAAGCAATGGGAGACAAATTGGTTGTGATATTGAATAATGATAATTGGCTTAAAGAAAAGAAAGGGTTTGTGTTTATGCCACAGGACGAAAGAAAAGAAATATTATTAGGAATTAAATATGTTAATGATGTAATGATTAGTTTTCACGAAAAAAATCCTCAAGACATAAGCGTGTGTGCCGAACTTGAGGTATTAAAGCCAGATATTTTTTGTAATGGCGGAGATAGAAACATTAAAAATGTCCCAGAAGTTGATACTTGTAAAGAATTGGGGATTAAGGCGGTGTGGAATGTTGGTGGCAAGAAAGTCGCCAGTAGTTCCGATATGGTTAAAAAAGCAGTAGGTCCGAGGTGACTAAATGAAACTAACAGAAGTATTAGGTGAGTTAAAGAAGTTTGATGGAGAACTTAATAAGTTGTATGGGAAGAGACAGAAGATACTTACAGCAAAGAGAATTATGCATACTGATAAGATGACTTTGCAAGAGATTAAGGATGAAGAAGCAAAGATTTCTACAGAACGTAAAGAAAAGTTCCTTGCTGTTGAAACTGAGATAGAAAAAGTAAAGACTGAGATTATAGGAAATAAGCTTTTGCTTATGAAGAAGAATGAAGAGTTGGGACTGAACGAAAAGATTATCAATCTGAAAATGATAAGGATTGAATTATCTAAACTTATGGAATTAATAACCAATAAGAGTTACATATTTTCAGATGAGACTTCAGATTCTATCATAGAAGAATTAAAGCTTAATGAAAGAGTTAAAGAACTAGAAGATGAAAAACGAAAGTTAGATGCAGAAATTCAAGCTACTAACTGGAACAATTCAATTTAATGCTCCTATAGGAGAGTTGTGATTGATTGAAACTAGCTGTTGTAATTAATGACACCACTATCCCCTGACAGGGATGGATGCGAGTGCTCAATCGTTGCGTTTTTGCTTTCAGAAATCAAAACCAGCGAAAGTTCAATTTGTCAAGGTTCACCTTGCTCATTGTGCTCATTTTAACAGCAAAATTTCGCAATCACAACTTCATCTTTTTTAAGAGGTATAATATGTATAAGCCAATAATAATTGCAATAGTGGGAGAAAGCGGAGCTGGAAAGACTACTATATCTAATTATTTGGAAAAGAAGTATCAAATTTCCCCAATATATTCTTACACTGATAGGAAGAGAAGATATCCCGGAGAGAAAGGACATAAGTTTGTGTCTAAAGAAGTATATGATGGCTTTAAGCTTGAAGATATGGTTGCTCCCACTAATTTTGGGGGAACAAGATATTGCTGCTTGAAACAAGATATCGGAAAGATTAATTCTTATGTAATAGATGAGGATGGAGTGGACTATTTAGTTAAAAACTTTTCAAAGGACTATAATATATTTAAGCTTAGAGTTTTTAGAGATACTGAATTAAGACTTGAAAGTATGGTTAAAATGGAAAGGATAACTAGAGATACTGGGAGATTCAAGAAGCGTCCTAGAGAATATGATTATGTGATAGTAAATAATAAAGATTTTGATTATCTTTATAAGAAAATAGATGATGCAATGATGAAGCATATTAATGTTAAATTGTTGCCTCTAAATTATGGAAATGATAGGTGAGAAAATGAGAATAAATGCAGATTTATTAAAAGACTTTGTGACTAAAGCAAGTTTGAATGGAAGTATAATGAGCATTAATCTTGACTTTGCAGAAGAAGGATTAAAGTCGGCAGTAAAAGACACTACCGATATAGCTTTAACCATTACCAGTATAGGAAAAGATAGCTTTGAAGAGTATAGTCCGATGGGGGAAATCTTCATAAAGAATAGCAGTGCTTTGCTTGAATACTTAGACCGATTTGAAGGAAATATTGAAATAGAAAAGCTGAAAGATTATCTCTTATACATTTATGATGAAAATATGCATATATATTGCTTGGCTCAGAATTGGTGTGCGAGAACGTATTCAGAAAGGAAGCTCCGACAATAGATACTAATGTCAAAGTAATTTTCAATAAAGAAGATTTAATAACTTCCTTGCGAGATGCAAGAACGCTTAAAGTTAATAAAGTAACTTTTGATAAAAAAGGAAATGTCTTCACTGTTGAAGTTGGGACTAAAGAAGAATCAGACCTTCTTGGAACGATAGTAGATATTTCTCCAGAAAGTAGTGGAGAAGGAAGCATTATTATAGGACCTGTTTTTGAAAGTCTTTACGCTTCTATAAGTGGAGAAGTAGTGTTTAGTTATGGTAATGGAACTGCTCTAGTTGTGGAGTGTGGTAAAGACAGACCTATTAAGTTTAAGTGTATAATTGCTCCAAGACTTGAATAAAATGGTTATTGAACGAAAGCGTGCAACAAGAGAAGACTTTATAAATAATGTTGCTGACTGGAGATTTGCTACAAATTGGAAATGCTCCCAAATCTTAATGTTTGAATCTGAAGGAAAAGTTAGATTTGTTAGAGATGATGGAATATTTAAGATATTGGATAAACAAACAGGAGAAAAATATTACGAGGAAAATAAAAATGGATAAAGACGGAATAAAGATTTTTGCACAATTGATTGGTTGGATATTAATGATACCAGTAGTATTGATTATTAAGCCAATCTTCATATTGTTGCTATGGAATTGGTTAATGCCTCTACTGTTCCATTTGCCAGTTATTACTTGGTGGCAAGCAGTAGGGATAAGCATACTATCGTGGCTATTATTCAAGTGAGGCTATAGAATGTTATCGGAAAAAGACTTGGCATTATTTCCCCTTATTGAGAAGTATAGGCCACAAACATTTGGTGAAGTTATTGGAGTTAAAGATATTGGGAAGCTAACATTCATTCTTTCTAATCCTGCAACTATGCCAAACTTGTTATTCTTCGGTCCGCAAGGGACTGGGAAGACTACTTGTGCTAAGATTATAATAGCTTCTATGAGACCGATAGACGTTATGAGAATAAACGGGAGCGATACAACAGGAATAGACACTATTAGAGATAAGGTGTTTAATTTTGTCACCAGTAAGAGCAGTGTGGATGGGAAACCAAAAATTGTCTGGATTGAAGAGTTTGATTATATGAGTCAAGCGGCTTTTGCAGCACTTCGTTCTATGATAGAACAATATTTTAAGAACGCAAGATACATTTGCACCTGTAACTATATTTATAAAGTGCCAGAAGCTATTCAGAGCAGATTCGGTTTGTTCGAGTTTCACAAGCCAACAGATGAAGAATTAATTTTTAGATTAAAAACTATTTGTGAATTAGAAAAGATACAATATAAGGACGAAGAGCTGAAAAGGATTTGTGATTATAGCAAAGGGGATATACGAACAGCTATAAATATATTACAAAAGATTTCCTCAAATGAAGAAAAAACTATAAAGATAGAAAATATTGAAGAGATAGAAAATTTGTCTAGAAGCACGTATGATAAATTGTTAAATAGGGAATGGTTAAAGATAAGATACGAAGTCCCGACAAAGCATCCTGATTATGAAAAGATGCTTGTAGAGATTGAAGACTTGTTTTTTAAGTCCAATATTGATGTAGAAAAGAAAGCCAAGATAACTGAAATAATATCTACTGGGCAGATGGAAATGGCTTTTAGCTTTGATAATGACATCTGTTTTGCGGCAATTTGTTCAAGAATAATTAAAGAGTTGTGACTAAAATGTTTAAAAAAATAAAAGTAAGTTCGTTTAACAAGAAACCAATATACTTGTATAGACAAGAGAATCCAGGTGGCATAAAAGCACTACTGACAGGAGGTATGCACCGTTATGAAAATTCAAGCCAGCACCTTTATAATCTTATGAAACACCATCCTAAAATATTAAAGAAGTATGATTTATATGTTATTCCAGAGATTAATCCGTGTAACTTTCTTGGTTTAAATAGGGCTTTAGACCACATTCACGTTCCTGCCGAATATGCGTTCTTGAAAGAATTGAATCCTTTTGAATTGGCTATTGATTTCCACGGAGATTTTGAAGATGTAAGATTTTATTTGTATGAACGACACAAAGTTGGAGAAAGGAATCTTAGTCAAAAAATCTTTAGAAAGGCGGTAGAACTTGTCCCTGTTCGTGGCTATGAAAAAGTTGGAAGACAAATAGAAAATACTATGGAAGAATTAAACTTTAAACTGGGTAGCAGATATTCTATAACAACAGAGACTCCTATGCGTTACTTCAGAACAAAGAAGGGTCTTATTAAATTTAATGAAGACTTGGCAAAAATCATTTTAGAAACTTATGCCGAAAGGATAGTATAATATGGTAAAATTCGATATAAACGTAATGTATGACGCTTTTGTTAGAGTTCTAATAGCAAACCTGCCAGGTAAAGAAAGAATACTGGATATTGGGTCTGGAGATTGTAGTTTTAGAAATATTTATCCTTTTGTAGATTCACAAATAACATTTACTGATTTAAAAGATAGTGATGGACTCTACTTTCAAAAAGCAATGAAAGAACTGAAAGATAACGAATACTATAAATTTGTTGAGACTTCGGCCGAAGACTTATCTATGTTCCCAGATGGTTCGTTTGATATGGTTACAATGCTTTCTGTTGTAGAACATTTGACATTGGAGCAACAAGAAAAATGTTTTTCAGAAGTATACAGAGTGTTATCTCCAGCAGGACTTTTTGTTCTTGCTGCACCAAATAGAGAGGGTAGAAAATTAGTTAATAAATATATGAAACATCCGGGGCATATAGAAGAACCTTCTTTTGACGAAATAAATAATTTGCTTATTAAACACAATTTTAAAATTATCAATGAAAATGATGTGGGGATAATAAGACTTACTAAATCTGATTATAACAAAATACAAGTTGACCCAGTGTTGCACGCAGACGCAAGTGCTTCATATTGTATGTGGTTGATTTGTGCAAAAGATAATGGGGAAAAACATTATGGATAATATTGATATTAAATTTGAATTAAGTGAAGAGTTTATAGATAAATATAAAGGCAAACAACCAAAGTGGGGACCTCTTGGCTACATTACCTTTAAAAGAACATACGGAAGAATATTAGAGACTGGTAAGACTGAAGAATTTTGGCAAACCATTAAGAGAGTTGTGGAAGGAGTTTTCACTTTACAGAGACGGCATTGTGCCAGGAACAAGCTTCCTTGGAGTCAAAAGAAAGCAAATAATTCAGCTCAAAAAATGTTTGAACTTATGTGGGAATTCAAGTTCTTGCCTCCTGGGCGTGGATTATGGATGATGGGGACAGATTATGTTTATAATAGAGGTTCAGCAAGTCTAATGAATTGTTCTTTCGTATCTACTGAAAACATTAATATAGACCTAGCAGAACCATTTTGTTTCCTTATGGATATGAGTATGCTTGGTGTGGGGGTTGGTGGAGATACTAAGGGAGCGGGGAAAGTCACAATTCAAGAACCCAAAATAGATAAGTCTACTTATATAGTGGAAGATAGTAGAGAGGGATGGACTAATTTGTTGAGATTGTTACTCACTGCATATGATGGTAAGGGAACGTTACCAGAGAAGATAGACTATAGAGAAGTTAGACCAATGGGAGAACCATTAAAAGGATTTGGTGGAGTTGCTTCTGGCCCAGGACCTCTTATAGAAATGTATGATACTGTAAAAGCACTATTAGCAAAACGAGTAGGACAGAAACTAACAAGCGTAGACATAGTGGATATTTTTAATCTAATATCTAGATGTGTTGTTAGTGGTGGAATTAGAAGGAGCGCAACTATTATGTTTGGAGATGCTAACGATGCAGATTTCTTGGATTTGAAGAATCCTGATAAGTATAAAGAAGAACTTATGCATCATAGATGGGCATCTAATAATTCTATATTAGCTAATATTGGTATGGATTACTCCAAAGTTGCAGATATGACTGCTAAGAATGGAGAGCCAGGATACGTGTGGTTAGATAGCACAAAGAAGTATTCACGAATGAATGGCGTTGAGGACAATAAGGATTACCGCGTTAAAGGGACTAATCCTTGTGGAGAGCAAGGACTCGAAGATAAAGAATGTTGTAATTTAGTATCAACTTATCCAGCTCATCACGAAACTCTTAAAGAGTGGATTGAAACGCTCAAATTCGCATATATGTATGCCAAATCTGTGACATTATTACCATCGCACATAGAAAGCAGTAACGCAATTATGTTGCGTAATAGACGTATTGGTTGCAGTATTGGTGGAGTCGTTCAATCTTTCAAGAAGTTTGGAAGAAGAACATTTTTAGAAGCGTGTAAAGAAGGATATGATGCAATACAATATTGGGATAAAGTATATTCAGAATGGTTGTGTATTCCAAGTTCTATTAAGACTACAACAATAAAGCCAGATGGGACTACAAGTTTGTTGTCTGGAGCTACTCCTGGAATACATTATCCAGTTGCAGAGTATTATATTAGAAATATCAGGTTCCAAGAGGGGAGCGTATTATTAGACCAACTTAGAGAAGCAGGATACACTGTAGAGAAAGACAAGTATAGTCTTAATACATTCGTTGTTTCGTTTCCCATTAAAGAAGAAAACTTTTTTAAGGCAGTAAGCGAAGTAACAATTTGGGAACAATTAGAGAATATGGCGCAATTACAAGAGTATTGGTCGGATAATCTTGTTAGTGCAACTGTTACGTTCTCAGAGCACGAAGCTAAAGACATTAAAAGTGCTTTAGAGTTGTATGAGACAAGACTTAAAGGAGTTAGTTTCTTGCCACGTGATACTCACGGATACGAGCAAGCACCGTATATACCAATAACATCTAAGCAATATGATATTGAAGTTGATAAGATTAATTCAAAAGTTAGATTGAAAGGAGACACGCACGAAATAACTGAATTGTATTGTGATAATAGTGCGTGTGAAGCAAAATGAAATGTGTGTTCTGGAAAAACGGAAAATGCAATTCAATGTATTATAACGGAAAGTGTGATGGAGAAAATCCTCCAACAGACTGTCCATATTAGGGTGAGAAAAATGTATGGAGTCGAAGTCAGAATAAATTTTAGAGCGGGGCACAGATTAATAGAACCATATGTAGGGAAGTGTAATAACGTTCACGGAGAAGGATACTCGGCTATTTGTATATTTAGAACAGATATATTGGATAAAAATGATATGGTTTTAGACTTTGGCATTATTAAGAAGAAGATTAAAGAATGGATAGACACGAATTGGGACCACGCTTACATTCATAGTGATAAAGATGAAGTTGGTGAATATCTAAAAGAGAAAGGATTTAAAACATATAATCTTGGAGACCACAATCCTACTGCTGAGTATATGGCAAAATATTTGTTTGCGGCAATATATACGTTTGTCGGAATAAAGAGAATTAAGAAAGTTGGTATTGTTGAAAGCTTTGAAGATAGTATAGCTTGGTATGAGGTGTAATAATGGATTTACAAAGAATTTTTGCTGGAATTGGAATAGTTTTTTTGACACTTGCTGGAACAGCTTATTTTTTCAAAGGAGAAATTAAATTAGGAGTATTAGCAATTGCTTATGGGATTTTGAACGTATTAATCTTTTTGGTGAAATAAATGAAAGTTTCGGAAGTGTTTAGTGGGATTCAAGGAGAAGGTAAGTATGCTGGATATCCTGCTTTGTTTATTAGACTTAGCGGGTGCACAAGAGCGTGTAGTTTCTGTGATACGAAATATCATATTAAAGGAAAAGATTACAGTATAGATGATATTGTTAAGATAATAAAAGACAGTAATAAGAAAATAGTTGTGTGGACTGGGGGAGAGCCACTGCTTCAGATTGAAGAAATAGGTAAAGTATATGACTCATTGGCTGGCACTGGTTCAAGTATACATCATCATTTAGAAACCAATGGAGATTTAATAGCAAAATACATATTCCCGTATATGAAAATGTTCGATTATGTGTGTGCATCCCCAAAATCGTTAACTACGGCAATTGGCATATCTATGATTTCGTTTAACCCAAATTATGATATTAAAGTGGTAACGGATTTAAAATTAAATAAAGAATTAATTCCGTATGCTACTATACTTATGCCTTTGAGTGTGGACTTTGACGGACCTATCGATAAACAGATTAAACAGAAAGTGTGGGGGTATTGTGAAAAACACAATATAAGATATACTCCTAGACTTCACGTTGAAATTTTTGGAAAGAAACGAGGGATTTAAAATGAATAAAAAAGAAATTAGATTAGCAAAAGAAATGGAAAAAGATTTTTTTGACAAACTAACCGCAATAGAATATTGGGCAGAACATCATCAAACCGCTATTAGTTCCGTTAAAAAAATTATCTTTCATCCTAGTTTATATGCTAAACTGTTAGCCAATATTAACTTTATAAAAAGATTTAGTTGCCAGAATAATACTTTTAATATAAAAGGCAAAACTGCACAAATATCAATTCCAATAGAACTACATTCTTATATGCCAATGTTTTCGTATGTTTTTTTAGTTTATGAAGGTGTTTAAATGAGTTCGTCCACAGAAAATGCCATAAGATACTTACTATATAAGATTGGAGAAGACCCAGACAGAGATGGATTAAAAGGAACACCAACCAGAATAATTAATATGTGGAAAGAGATATTTAAAGGTTATGATGCAAAGAAGAAGCCAAAGATAACCACGTTTAATAATGGTAAAGATGGGGTTACTTATGATGAAATGGTTATAGATTCTGGAGATTTCTCAAGTTTTTGTGAACATCATTGTCTTCCGTTCAGAGGGAAGTATTGGTTTGCTTACATTCCTAATAAAAAGATTATAGGTCTTAGTAAAGTTGCTAGGATTGTTGACTATTATTCTAGTAGATTACAGATACAAGAAAGACTTGTAAAAGACATTGTGGATGAGATTGAACGAGTTGCTCGACCAAAGGGTATTGCTTTGGTTATGAAAGCAGAACATATGTGCAAGTCTATGCGTGGAATTAAAGTTAGGGGAGAGATGACTACTAGCGAAGTTCGTGGATTGTTTAGGACCGAGCCAGCAGTTAGAGCAGAATTTATGCAATTAATTAGGTGAAAAATATGAATCGTCTTGATAAGGAAAGAGTGAGGAAAGCGATAGAAAAATGTTTGGGGAAATGCGAACCCCAGTGCAAAGTGGGATATTGTTGTGCTTGTAATTTAAAAAAGGAGTTGGGATTATGAATAATGCAAAAGTAATATGTTTGGGCGGCGGATTAGATTCTACTGCTTTATTAATAGACGAATGGTATAAAGGGACAGAACTGTATGGATTATACTTTTATTATGGGCAAAAAGCTGTGGCTGGAGAATTGAAATCAGTAAAATATTTTTGCCAGAAATATAAGGTTCCCTTACAGATTATTAAAGTAGAGATAGATAAGATTGCAAAAAGCGACATACTTAAAGGTAGCAACTTAGCAGTTGCTCCTGAAACAAACATTCTTGAAGGGAGAAACGGAATTTTCGCTTCACTGGGAGTTACATATGCGTCAACTATAGGAGCTAAAGAAGTGCTATTTGGCTTTCACGAGAAGCCTGCTACTTATTCTTTCCCAGATTCCCATCAAGAATTCGTTGACGAATTTAATTATTTAATAGATGTTTATGTATCAGATAAGTATAAAGATATACGAATATCTGCACCGTTTGCTCATATGACTAGGCAAGAATTGTTCAATCGTGCTTATTTCTATGATAAAGGTATAGCAGATGAAACATTTTCTTGCTATGAAGATACTGAAAAAGAATGTGGAAAATGCTCTCACTGTATAGAAAAACAGACAATAGTATCCAATGCTCAACTTCCACAAGTGCATAAGAACGCAGTAAATCTCATTTCTGGTGGAATAGATAGTGCTGTTGTGACGCTTAGATTACTTCAGGATGGTTATGATGTCTATGGAGTTATGTTCAATTATGGGCAAGAAAACTTTGATGTAACATTTGAGAAAGCAAAATCTTTCACAGATAAGTATAAAGTCCCTCTTAAAGTAATAGACTTACAAATGGACTGGGTAAAGAGTTCCATATTAAAAGGACAGAAAATAGACGAAGGAACCACAAAAGATAATCTGTATTTACAACCAGAGAAACCATATTGGGTTCCAGCCAGGAATGGATTGTTCTTGGCACTAGCAGGAAGTTATGCTTCATCAATAGGAGCAGAAGAAGTCTATGCATCTTTCCAAATGGACACTTTAGATTGGGGACGATATGATAACGAAGACTATAAAGGGAATTTTGCAAGCGGAGATTTAACTCCGTTCTTTATGAGAACTATGAATGATTTCGCAGAATGTGGGTATCATACACCAGTAAAGTTCATAGCTCCATTTATTGATTCAAGAGCACACGCCTTTACGATAGCATTAGAGGGAAAGAGAAGAGGATTAGATTTTGATTTAACTTATAGTTGCAGATATACGCCAGTTTGTGAACAATGCCCTCAATGTTTAATACGAAAAGATAGAATAGACTATGCGAGGACGCATTAATGACTGATATAGAATTCTTTCCTGCGGCAATAGTAGGACATTTTAATAAGATAACTTCAAAACCAGAGTGTCCAGAGTATCGTTTTTGGGGAGATAGAGCACTATTCAAATATGACAAAATACTATATTCCTTCTATTATCTGCAAGACAGATATAATAAGTTAAAATTAGGAGAGTCTTACTTTGATAGTATAGGATATACTGGTAAGAGAATGATTGATTCTGGTGGGTTTCAAGTCAGGACGCTTGGTGTTGATATTAAGCCACAAGATGTTATAGCTCTTTATAAGAGGGA
>Ga0315275_10003984_pt1 | contig 13734 bp, 10 predicted proteins | sample YL17G03_0_MG_FD_205557 | JGI IMG/M metagenome (GOLD analysis project Ga0315275, IMG submission 205557) | Sediment microbial communities from Yellowstone Lake, YNP, Wyoming, USA - YL17G03_0 | ecosystem: Environmental > Aquatic > Freshwater > Lake > Sediment | place: USA: Wyoming | collected... | reverse complement strand
GATGCGAAACTCCTCGATGCTCTCCAGAGAGGTGAGCATACCCGTGGGATCCGGCGCCGGGCTGACACCGGTTTGGTAGACGTTCTCCAGCACCCGCTCGCCGTCCCAGCTATAGAATCGCCAGGGTCTCCGGTCCGGTCCACCGCCGGCGGCCCGCCAGTTGCCATCGGTCTTGAGGTCCTGATTGCCCGCAAAGAGCCCCAGCAGTGTCCAGTCGATGAAGTTGTCGATGTCGATCACCTGCTGGATGCGAGCCCAGTTCTTGCTCGCGATGATGCTCTTGGCCTCATTCCAGACCTGGGTGGTCCCGCTGGTCGCGGAGCCGCCGTTCATCGCATCGATTTTGTCTTCCTCACCGCCATTGTAGGCCGCATAGTGGGAAGCCACGGGCCACTCCTGGAGCATGTACATGCCCCAGTAGATGCCGTTGATGTACAGGTGGATGTAGAATCCCCGGCCGCCATCGGCGTTGTCCATGTCGACAAGCGAGTCGTGCATCCATTGGTCGCGGATGTACTGGGTCCGCTGCCGCTGGCTGGGGTCCCAATGGGTCCACGCATTATTGAAGAAGCCACGGAGCTCCAATGAGTTGAAGGTCTGCACCGGACCGCCGTCAAACAGCGGGAAGTCCAGCCGGCTCGGGCCGTAGCTGCTCCGGAACCGCAATCCAAGGCTGTGCTTGGGACACTTCGGCGGGTTGCGGCTCTCCCCGCCCTGAATCCGGACTCCACAGTCCACCTGGAGCTCCTTGGCCCCATCCCGCGTGAACAGCTCTACGGAGACCGGCCGTTCCCAGCCTTGGCCGCCCGTGCTGGAATGGCCGGTGTAGATGTAGATGCCGCCGGTCTGGGCGTTGTTCGTCGCACTGAAGAAGTTGTCCTTGTTCGTGACCAACGACAAGGTAGGGATCGCCAGCATGGCATCGTTCATCAGGTTGGCGTAGGCCGGGTCGGTGCAGATCTGCGGATCCATCTCATAATCCGCCAGGAGACCACCGAACCATTTGTCGGGATAGCCACGCGCTATGACCTCCGCCTGCGTGCGCGTGATTACGTCGCTCAAGAAAATGTACGTCTGCGTGTCGGTATTGCTGGACAACCAGCCACTCTTGACAGCGCGGGCCCGCAGGCACGTGGTCTTCGCAATCCGGATCGGACCGCTGTAGACACTGCCCGCCGGAAGCCGACCCGCCAGCGCAGCAGGCTCGCTGCCATCAACCGTGTAGTAGATCGTCGCCCCCGGCGTTGCACAGATAACCGTCACGTCGAAGGGCACATCGTAGAACCCACGGCCGTGGCTGAACTTCGTGTCGGCCACCACGCCTTGGAAAGCAGGAGCATTGGCGGCTCGGGGTGTCGGCATGGTCAGGAAGGACCACGCGCCGGCCCCATCGGGGAACCGGCCGTACGAGATATTGCCTCTCTGGCTTTGGAAGGAGACCATGTCGATCAGTGTCGTTCCATCCGTATCGAAAAGGGCGATCCGATCGCCCGCGGAATCGAGTGCGAACGACGCGTGCAAGCCTGAATCCGTGGTCTCGCCGTCGAGCCAGATGAGGAGGTAACCTTTCGCCGCGATCTTCGTGAGCTGTGGGGCATTCGTTGGGACCTGCCACTTCCTGGGCACGGCGGGATCGTCGGTCAGGTGCATTCCCGCCATGTCGATGGCTTGACTTCCCGCATTGTAGATCTCGACCCAATCGTCCGACTCGCCCTGCGGGTCTTTGAGAACGCCGCCGTTGGCCGCCATGAACTCATTGATCGCCAATGGGACGGCCGCCGCCTGTACGTTGCGGACCACAGGCATGGAAGCACCCAGGACACACGCCCACAGAAAGACCAAGGTCTTCGCCGGTCCAGGCATCCTGCTTTCACCTCACTCCAGTACACCGATGTGGAACATACGCTCATTATACCGTAAGAGAAGCCCAGAACCAATGCTCTGTGCAGGGCGGAATGCAGACAGGCTCCCAGTCCGAGGGCAACCCTTGAAAAAGCAAAGGTGCGCCACCAGGAGCGCACCTTCGTTTCATGATCCGGCATCAAAATGCAGTCTTATTCGATCTTCAGGTCCGCGTTCTCCGGCCCGAAGTGCTTGAGCATGACAATCGGATCGGTCCTGGAGGGATTCGAGATCGTGACGCCCGCTTGGGCCGCCTGCTCCGTGACGAAGAACTCGTCGTACGTGAGCTGGCCGTAGCGAATCATCGTCGGTGTCTCGATGTCCCACACGCCCATCGTGCCGTGGCCCTGCATCATGATGAAGCCATAAGCGGCGCTATCCTTGATGGTCACGGTCTTGCCCGGCCACACCGTCAGCTCTTTGGCGCTGAAGGTCGTGGACTTGTAGCAAATCCAGTTTTCCGTGAAGCCCTGCTTTTCCATCTCCTTCACCGGGTACACCGGTTTGGGCCGCATGAACCGATTCTGCTGGAAGTTCGGATCGACGTTCAGGTCCCAGTCGATCACGCTGAGCAGGTGGCCCACATCGTCCATCTTATCCTCCGGCGTGTCCTTCCAGAGCAGCTCCTTCGGGACGATCTGGTCGCCCGTGAGCGATTGATACATCGCGAAGACGTCCGACGCCTTTTGCGGCTCGTAGGTGCACAGGCTGCCCGGCGCGTGGAGCACGCCCGGCGGGACGTCCCAACCGGTGCCCACCTCCAGGCGATAGGCCCGAGAGATGTTGGTGATCTTGTTGTCGCCCTTGAGGAAATCGGCCAGGCACTGGCGGACCTCTTCTTTCGTCGTGCCGGGGTTGAGGCCGAAGAAGGTGTACGGGAAATTGCCGCCGTAGTTGTTGACCTGCGGCGGGAAGAAGTACGCCTCGGGCTTGCCCAACTGGCCCGTGAGCCTGGCGTGCTTGTCGCGATGGTGGATGTGGTGCGGCAGGGCGCCTTTGTTGTCGAAGAACTTCGAGTACATAGGCCATCGCTGGTGCTTCTTCCAGATGCGGTCGCCGATGATCTCGCCCTGGAGTTCCTCAATCGCACTGCGCAGCAGCACGCGCTCGGTCTTGTCGCCATGCTCGAAGACGATGAAGCTGAGCCCCTCATTGGGCGAGGTCAGCGGCCCGTTGTCGGCGGGCGTCGTCGAGGCGAACCACCGCTCGTCGATGCCGCCCCGCTCGCCGCCCATCGCATAGTAGTCGTCCGGATGCAGCTTGATTCGCCGGCCCGGCACACAGAACGAACGCGGCACCCAGTTCGGCGCCAGACGCAAGACTCCCTGGCCCTGCTCCAGGGCCCGTTCCGTGATTGTCTTCACTGACATAGCCATTGCCCTTTCTTGGACGTCGTGGACGAAATGGACGAATGGGACCTATAGGTCCACGGCGTCCACTATGTCCATCGCGTCCACTACAGTCTTCACGCTTTCACTTGCTCCCAGGCGCCCTTCTTGGCCGAGGCCAGAACTGCATCGCAGACGTATTGTGTGGCCAGCGCCTCGCGGAAGGTCGGCGACGTTGGTTTGTCTTTCGCGAGATTCTCCAGGAAATCGGCGACCTGGTGGACGAACGTGTGCTCGTAGCCGATCTGCAGACCCGGCACCCACCAGTGCCCCATATACGGCTGGTCGCCGTCGGTGACGTGGATCGAACGCCAGCCGCGGACGATGGAGTCGTCGCGGTGATCGAAGTAGCTCAGGCGATGCAGATCGTGCAGGTCCCAGCCGATGGAGGCGTGCTCGCCGTTGATCTCGAAGGTGTAGAGGGCCTTGTGGCCGCGGGCGTAGCGGGTGGACTCGAAGTTGCCCAGTGAGCCGTTCTTGAACCGGCAGAAGAACGTGCAGGCGTCGTCGATGCCGACCGGCTCGACCTTGCCCGTTTCCGTGTGCATCCGCTCTTTCACGAACGTCTCGGTCATGGCACAGACGGACGCGATCGGGCCGTTTTGCCACATGGCCGTGTCGATGCAGTGGGCCAGCAGGTCGCCCGTCACGCCGGAGCCGGCCGCCTTGACATCCAGCCGCCACGTACCCATGCCGCCCTGAGGCAGCTTCGCCGAGATCGTCCAGTCTTGGAGGAAGTTCGCTCGATAGTGGAAGATTCGTCCCAGCCGGCCCTCGTCGATGAGCTGCTTGGCCAACGTCACCGCCGGTACCCGCCGGTAGTTGAACGAAACCAAGTTGGCCACGCCGGCCTTCTCCACGGCTTGGACCATCGGCTCGGCTTCCTTCCCCGTCCGCGCCAATGGCTTCTCGCAAATAATCATCTTGCCGGCCTTGGCGGCGGCGATGGCAATCTCCGCGTGGTAGTTGTTCGGCACGCAGATATCGACGACATCGATCTTCTTGTCGTCGATCACCTTGCGCCAGTCGGTCGTGTGGGACTGATAGCCCCAGCGGTCCGCAAAGGCTTTCGCCTCCTTCTCCTCCAATCCGCAGATGGTCTTAAGGACGGGTTCGTACGGCACATCGAAGAAATTGCGTACCTTGCGGTAGGCATTGGAATGCGTACGGCCCATGAAGCCATAACCGATCATGCCGACATTCAGTGGTTTGGTCATTGCAGTCATTCCTTATTCAAGGTCTTCGGCAAGAAGAAACACGTCGGAGCGCCAATTCCGACTTCGCAACTAAGCTTTCCACCCGTGCGCGGCGCGCACTTGGAGCATCACGTCCAGGATCTCGTTCCAGGTATCCTGCGTTTCGAGCATCGCGTTGGGGAACATGCAGCCGTCCCAACAGATGTGCCGGATACCGCGCGCCGGGGCGTCCTTAAGCCAGTAGCCGGCGCAGCGGACGATGTCGAGCTTGCCGTTGGGATCGCCGGCCGGGCAGTGCTTGCCCGTCTTGTCATGCGAACCGGTGCCGTGCACCAGGCCGTCGTTCTGTGCCACGTGAATGTCGATCGTCCAGGGTCGCAGCTTATCGACCATCGTTTCGTAGGCGTCGTAAAACTCGTCGTCTGAATAGCCGGGCTGCAGCAGCGCAGCTTCCGGCGCATTGTAGCCCATTAAGTACAGGTACGTGTGGGCCATATCAGCCTGGAAGCCAAGGGTCTCCGGCATTCCGACTGCTTCCAGGAGATCGAGCATGGCCTTCCAACTGTGCAGGCCGGCCCAGCAGATCTCGCCCTCGGCGGCCAGGCGTTCGCCGTGATCGGCGGCGATCCTGGCTGCTTCGCGGAACGTCTCGGCAATTCTCTTGGTGTTTGCTTTTGGGTCTTTGCGCCACTCTTCGACGCCGAACTCCGCCGAATCGATCCGGATCACGCCGTACTTGCGCACGCCATGCTTGTTGAACACGCCGGCGATGCGGCACGCCATCCGCACGGCGCTGAGGAATTTCTTGCGTGCCGCTGCGTCCCGCATCGCTGAATCGCCGACCGTGCCGGGCCAAACCGGGGCGACCAGCGAACCGACGTTGAAACCGTGCCCTTGAATCTGGTCGGCGATCTTCTTTAGTTGGCTGTCGCTGGCGTTGGGGTCGGTGTGTGGCAGGAAAAGGAAATAGTCGATCCCGTCGAACTTCTGGCCCTTCACCTCAGCGCCGGCGGTCAGTTCGAGCATCCGTTCGAGACTGATTGGCGGCTCCTGGCCCGGTCCATTTCCTTTGCCGACAAGCCCGGGCCACATGGCGTTGTGAAGTTTGGGGAGGGTATTCGATCTCATTGTTCGCTCCTTATCTGTGCCTCCTTGGCTCATTGCATTGTTGATTGATGATTGTTGATCGTCGATTTCGAAATCAAACATCAAACATCAAACATCAAAAATCTCACTTGGCCGCTTCCCACGTCTCCTTGATCATCTTGTACCCGTCCTGGTAGCACTCCTCCGGGCTGGCGGATACGTCGCGCCAGATACAGGTGGTCGCCGCCAACTCCGGCATGCTCCGCCCGAAGGCTTCAATCGTCAGCCACCGGTCGTAGCCCCCTGTCCGCAGCGCCTTGAAGATTTTCGCGAAGGGCACGTGCCCCTTGCCGGGCGTGCCGCGGTCGTTCTCGGAGACGTGAACGTGCCGGACCATCTTCACGTTCTTCTTGATGCAGCCGACGGGGTCCTTCTCCTCGATGTTGGCATGGAAGGAATCGTACATCACCCCGAGGTTGGGGTGGTTAACCAGCTTGGCATACTCGACGGCATCGGCAATCGTGTTGAGGAAGTAGCACTCGAAGCGGTTCAGGCACTCCAGCGCGAGCACGACGCCGGCCTTCTGTGCGCAATCGGCGACCTTGCGATGCACCTCGGCGGCCCGCTCTTTCTCCTCTTGGGTCGGTCCGGTGCCGCTGAACTTGCCCAGGGGCTGGTAGTACGGCCCGCACAGGACCTCCGACCCGAGCGCCGCATTGCAGTCGATCACCCACTTGAGGTACTCGACCGCTCCGGCGCGGCTCTTGGGATCGGCACTGATCGGATTATGCTCGGCGTCGGGCATGACGGTGCAGGTCGTGCACGCCAGGCCGTTGTCCTTGAGGACCTTGGCGACCTTCTTGTAGTGCTTCACGTCCCCGAGGAACAGGGGCACCTCGACGCCGTCATAGCCCGTGGCTTTGAGCTTCTTGAGAGTCCCAAAGTGCTCCTCCGTGACGAACGGCGTCCACAGCAACATGTTAAATCCGATTTTCATACATGCCCCCGACAACTAAGGAGTGAATGGGCAGACGCGTCAATGCGTATCTGCGTGGATGCGTTGTTGCACACATGCGTAGCCACCACACGAACGACCAGCGATTCGGCCTCGGGTCCCCAAGTGCGATATCTCGCACCTGGGAGCCCTTCCCAAACGCGACGTGTCACGTTCGGAGGCCCTTCCCGAAGGCCCTCTGGCCCCGGCCCTGCCCCTTCTACCGCCCCCTACGTACCCTGTCAACGATTTTTTGTCCTCCGGACAAACCTCGAAACACCCAAGGATGCGTCAACCATCAAACGTCAGCAATCAGAACTTTACCCCCAAAGGCCTTTAGAGTGAACTATACGTGTTATGAGTGACCGGAGTGTATCATGGTGGATTCCCAAGGATGAAGATTCGGGAGCCGAATGTGAAGAAGTGAGTCCATATCGAAACCAGTATTGTCAGCTATCTGACGGCCAGACCCTCTCGCGATCTGCTGGCGGCAGCCTGGCAGGAGATCACCACTACCTGGTGGGACCACCGCCGGCATGATTTTGACCTGTACACTTCCGAACTGGCGGTGGAAGAGGCCTCACGCGGCGACGATGCGGCTGCGCAGCGTCGTCTGGAATGCCTCAAGTCGCTGCCACTGGTTGAAATCACAGACTCCTCGCTCGCTTTGGCACAGATGCTGGTGGACAAGGGGGCGATCCCCGCGAATGCCGCGGGTGACGCGCTTCACGTTGCCTTGGCCGCTGTGCATCACATGGACTATCTCCTAACGTGGAATTGCCGCCACATCGACAATGCGGAAATGATACCAGCTATCCGGGGCGTGGTGCTGTCAGAAGGATACTCGTTGCCCGAGATTTGCACGCCCCAGGAATTGATGGGAGAAGAAGCGAATGAAGGATGAGATTATTGAGCAAGTGTGGACGGCCAAAGACCAGCTCATGCGTGAATGTGGGCATGATCTGGACAAACTCGCTGTCCTGCTGCGGCAGAGGCAACAAGAGCGAAAGCACGACACCGTGGACCTCACCAATCCCAAAGCCGCAGGTTCACGATCGAAGCCATAGGTCGCGTGCGACCCGAAGAACCCGTGCATGGCGTGCTCTCGGAGGCTCCGGCACACGTGGTATCGGTCCAGCCGTACCTTCGTGAAGAGTTGAGGGTTGGCCCCCGAGAGCCTTGGAGTTTGCCGAGACCTACCATGCAATCACCTGACAAGGCCAAGGATTGGATGGGCCTAGTCCTGACCCCAAACACGGTCAAGAAGGTTATCTCAGATGGCATCGATCATTGTCACATCGGGAAACCAGACAGGCGAGTTTCTGCCGCTGGGTCGGCGAACGAGTGTCATCGGGCGGGCGGAGGCCCTTTCCCTACAAATCCTCGATGACCTGGTATCCCGCAAGCATCTGCGGGTCCGCTTCGACGAGACCACGAGCCGATTCTACGCGGAGGATATGGGCCGCAAGCACGGGACCTTCGTCAATCGGCACAAGCTCGCCACTGAGACGGTTCTTTCGGAAGGCGATGAAATCCTGATCGGCAATACGAGTCTCCTCTTTATCAAGGAGGACTTCAACGATCGGGAGAGCGCCTTAATGCATTACAAGAAGTACGGGGAAAGGTCACGTCCCACGCGCATCGAGCAGGTTCCTGGCCCGTTCAAGATAATCAGTCAGCGTGCGTCCGTGACCATTCGATAGATTCGGATGAGCTCGGCGACGCTCCAGGCCTGGGCACAACAGCCTGCGGGCCTGTGGGGCGGGTCGCCGTCGAAGACCTCGGAGATGCTGCCGAGACAGCCGTCCTCGACCAAGTGGCGAAGGAGCGGCCGAATCAGCTCGGCGGCGTTGCTCTTGGCTTGCTCGTCGTAGCCACGGATTTTCAGGTAGGCTTCGAGGAATGGGCCCATCAAATAAGGCCACACGGTTCCCTGGTGGTACGCCTCGTCTCGCTGCCGGGGCGATCCCTCGTACCGTCGCCGGTAGGCGGGCGAGTGGCTGCTGAGGGTTCGCGGCCCATAGGGCGTCAGAAGCTTCTGCTCCACCGCACTCACCACGGCCCATTGCTGCGACCGGGTCAGGGGCGGAGCGAAGGGCAGGGACACCGCGAAGAGCTGGTTCGGGCGAAGGCTGGCGTCCACGGTCCCATCCGGCAGCACCGTGTCGTTGAGATAACCTTGCTGCGCGTTCCAAAACAGCTTGCAGAAGCTCTGGCCGACCTGCTCGGCCAGGGCGGCATACCGGCGCGCGTCAGCCGACGCTTGTTGCTGGCAGAACCTCTGCATAAGACCCAGGGCATTGTGCCACAATGCGTTGATCTCGACCGCTTTGCCATACCGGGGCGTGAACGCGATTCCATCGCACTTGGCGTCCATCCACGTCAACTGCGTGTCCTTGTCGCCGGCTGTGATCAGACCGTCGGAGTCGGCGTGAATGCCGAAACGTGTCCCCGCCTGGTAGGAGTCGAGGATCGACCGGATCGCGGGAAGCAACTGTCGGGAAAACTGGCCGGCATCTTCAGTGACGTCCAGATAGGCAAATGCAGCATGGATGAACCAGAGGGACGCGTCCACACTGTTGAATTGCGCCTGGCCCGTGCGGTCGTCGAACCGATTGGGGATCATGCCTCCATCGACCGCTGCGGCGAAGGTGCCGAGCACCGATCCGGCCTCCTCCTGTCGCCCGGTGGCCAGCAGCAGCCCGGGCAAGGAGATGAACGTGTCGCGGCCCCAGTCGGCAAACCACGGGAACCCGGCGACAATAGTCGTCCGCTCGCCGCCGGCGCTCGTACGCTTGACGACGAACTGGTCGGCGGCCAAGCAGAGGATTCGATGGGTTTTCTCTTTGGCTTCCGCACGCTCCACCAACTGCTCCTGGTGGCGCAGCAGGTCTTCCTTGATCCCATCGGCATCGACCGGCGTCATTTGTCCGGGGTTTCCGCGTCCACCCAGCCGTGCCCAGAACACGACCCGGCCCGGCTGATCGATGCGGCCTTTGAAGAATCCGGGGGTCCACAGATCCTCTGTGGGAGGCTGCCCCCTGCCTTTGTTCGCGCGATAGGTGAAGTTGAGCCACCACTGCGGGTCGCTCTCGAATCCCATCCCGTCGCCACGGAGCAACAACTCGCAATCATCGATGCAGTCGTTGTGGATGAGCACCGCTCCCTCGGCGATCCGGCAGGCGAGAGGGGCATCCGACCTCTGCTGGACGTGGAAATCCCGCATTCCAACGAACGGCCGCACGACGAAGTCGATAGGCTCGCGAACCTCGTCGAACGTGTATTCGATGACGAGCGTGTCGCTGTCTGGGGCCAGGTAGATCGACTTGCACAGATCCGCCGGCTCGGTCCGGAACACAAAGTGAGCGCCGGTATCCCGGCGGAACTCCTCCAGGTATGCGTAGCCCTCCGGTGCGAAGCGGTCGGGAAACTCGAACGTCGATAGCTCGACGGCCTGCCCGTTCCACCGCACCGTCTCGATGCAGTTCGACAGTGCCATGATCCGGCGAACCAGCGGATCGGGAGAGCCGGTCAACAGCCCGTGATATCCGCTGGTATTGCAGGCCGCAATCGTGGACGATGAAAAACTCCCCCGTTGATTGGTGAGCAGCCATTCCTTTTTCAGAAGCTGCTCGATTCTCTTGCCCTTTGTCGCAACACAAACGATTTCTTCCCCAGCCGTGCATGTCGTTGCTGGCACTTTGGCACTCTCCATTTTGCAGAAATTCATCGGCGATCCCATATCCGCCCTATCAGACGGGCACGGGCGCGCGAGACCCGCCGCTGGGCTGGAACGAACCGCTCCCGGCGGCCACGATGTCCTGCGTCGCACATCGCCTCTGCAGGTGATCGAGCACGTTCATGAAGTTGATGTAAGAATCATAGGGTGAATCGTAGGGGTTGAAATACTTGTGAACGTCGCCGTCCGCGAAATACTTCGTGCACATATAGTAGAAGTGGTCCGACACCTGCAGCTTGCGCCAGTCGGCAAGGATTCTCGCATCGTTGGCTCTTTTGATCTTCTTTTCCAGCCGATAAAGCTCGTGGATCGCGTTGGACTGCATTGGATTGCCCAGCCACGCCGACAGGTCGCGCTCGGTATCGGCCCAACTGATGACGTGCGGCACATCGACCACGTCCAGCGGCTCGTAGGCGGCCGCCACCTCGCTCGGCGTCTTGAAGTTGTTGTCCGGATGCTTGAAGATCTCCTCCGGGAGACGCCGCATGAAATCGAAGATGCCGGTGTCTTCCCATTGGTGCTCGCCCAGCGTCTCGTAGTCCATGAACAGATTGACGACCTGGCCGCAGCCGTTGATGGCGCTAAGCCAGTGGGCGAACTTCTCCGCGGTCAAAGGCCACTCGGCCCAATGACGATTCGAGAATCGAAACGCGACGTCATCGCTGAGGGAGTAGTTCTTCAACAGCAGCTTCAGCCGCCGGCAGCCCCGGGGCCGGTAGACAAAGTTCGAGCTTCGGTATCCGAGGATATGGTCGGCCCCTTCCGTGATGATCGCATCGAAGCAACCCATCGCTTCGATGAGCAGGGCCAGATCGTTGTTATAAATCAGCTCAGTATTTCGGAAAACGACCGGTGTGCGGCCGAACAGCCCCTTGACGGTCTCCATGTGCTTCTTGACCTGTTCGACAAACTCCTGCCACGAGTACAAGAAGCTCAAGCTGTGGTAGTACGTCTCCGCCAGGAACTCCACGCACCCCGTCTCCGCCAGGGCGTGAAACGTGCTCAGGACTTCGGGGCAGTATCTTTCCAGTTGCTCCAGGAGAACGCCCGTGAGACTGTAGGCGATGCGAAATCGCCCCTTGTGCTGCTGGATGAGCTTGAGCAGCATCCGGTTGGCGGGCAGGTAGCACTTGTTGGCCACTTTCTTGCAGACGGCCGCATTCTTAGCCTCGTCAAAGTACCGGTCGTCGTTGTCGAAGACCGTGTAGTGCCGCAGCCGCATCGGCTGGTGGACCTGGAAGTAGAAACACACGGAAGGCATATGACCACCCAATCCTTTCGAAATCCGTCGATCCGTCTTTGCCGAACGTTATCTACACCGTCACGAGCATGTCCTGGTAGATCTTCAGACAGTGCCGGGCGGCATCTCTCCACCGTAGCTTGCGCACTTCGAAGTTGCCGTGGCTGCGCAAGGTCATCTGCAGCGGCGGATACTTCAGCACCGCCACGATCTTGTTGGCCATCTCGTTGATATCCCAGAAATCCACCTTCAGCGCGTGCCGCAGAACCTCGGAGACGCCGCTCTGCTTGCTGATGATGACGGGCACATCGTTGTCCAACGCCTCCAGGGGTGCGATTCCGAACGGCTCCGACACGGATGGCATGACATAGAGGTCGGCCATCTTAAAGATCCGCCGGACGTCATCGCCCCGCAAAAAGCCGGTGAACAGAACCCTGTGCCCAATGCCCAACTGGGCCGCCAGTTCGATGGAGCGGTACATCAGGTCGCCCGAACCCGCCATCACGAACTTGACGTTGTCCATCACTTCGAGCACTCTCTTGGCCGCCTGCAGGAAGTACTCCGGCCCTTTCTGCATCGTGATGCGGCCCAGGAATAAAACGATCTTTTCCTCCCGCCGGATGCTGATGGGCGCCACCGACCAGTTGCCGTTGCGCTCCACGCCGTTGTAGACAACGTCCACCTTGTCGCCGGGAATTCCGTAACGGCTGATGACGATCCCCCGCGTGAACTGGCTGACGGCAATCACTTTGTCGGCCCGCTGCAGACCCTGCCGCTCGATGTCGTAGACGACCTGGTTGACGTGCTCGCCGCTACGGTCGAATTCGGTTGAGTGAACGTGTACGACCAGCGGCTTGCCCGTCATCATGGCGACCCCGACGGCGGCCGGGTACGTCATCCAGTCATGGGCGTGGATCACGTCGAACTCCTCGCCCCTCGCCAATTCCATCGCCATCGTGGCGTAGCGGTGTACCTCCCGATAGAGATCGCCGGCATAGTCCAACCCGCCGCCAACCTTCTCGCCGGCAGCGGTACCTGCGGCTGCGCGACGCTGCCGCAGAATGTCCTCGATCTTCTCATCATATGCCTGAGAAGTCGCATACGGCTGCAACGGGGACATGATCGATCGGAAGGTCACATTTTTGAGTTCTTCCTCTCCGGCGGTCCGCCCACACCCGCGGCTGTGCGAGCCGGGCGTCAGGAGCTTGACATGGGTGGCGTACTGACCGTCCACCATTCGGGGAAGGACGAACGTCACCTTCGCTCCAAGCTGGTCCAAGGCTTTGGTCAGACCGTAACAGGCCGTGCCCAGACCGCCGCTGATGAACGGCGGGAATTCCCAGCCCAGCATGAAAACGCGCACATGCGCCCCCTCGTCGTTCGGTCCCATAGCTCCTCACTCTTCTGAGGTTTCACACAACTTCGTGTGCTCAACCACCTTCCGGCCGACTGTCTGACGAACGCGCCCCGACAGCCATCCTGCCCTCGGCCTACATCTATGATGCTATCGGCAGTCCCCTGCCCAATCTTCACTTTCGGGTGCAAAAAAAAACACGCATGCCGCCAGTGATAACCCACTTCATTCATCGGACTGTCTGCCACTCCAGGTGCAGAAAATCTTCCAAAAAACCGTGCCTGGAATACTGTTATCGCGGTTCTTATGGGCTCCTGATGGAAGCCGGCCTCCAGAAGGCGGGTTCGCACCACCCATCCCGTGGAGAAGATTATCGGACGCCCCGTAGTCTCATGGTTGTGTGGCCGACGCCGATGCCATTGGGATCGTGGCCCAGTGATGACTCATCAGATAACAAACATGTCCCGGGAACCGCCTGCTTGCGACCTGCACATCGCAGTTTGGTGATGCCCGAACTCCCGATTTGGTCCCCTGCCTCATCGGGGATCCTCCGGCCTTTCGACGCTTCCTTACCGTCGCCCAGAGCCTCCGTGCAACGAGGGAAACGGAGACCATGCAGAACGCATCCGACGGGGCCACGCTCCGCCCAAAACGGATATTGTCCGTTCGGGGCCGCCGGGTGGTAAAAAAAAACACGCCGAATGCTAATTGTTCGTGCTGATGACGCCGATAGGCAGGAGGAACCCCGAACGCGATCGGTTGCGTTTGGGAACCCAGAAACGCAGGGGGCTAGGGCAACTCGACAGAGATCGGCCCGTAGGGCACAGGATGGCAG
>Ga0315275_10003982_pt1 | contig 13742 bp, 11 predicted proteins | sample YL17G03_0_MG_FD_205557 | JGI IMG/M metagenome (GOLD analysis project Ga0315275, IMG submission 205557) | Sediment microbial communities from Yellowstone Lake, YNP, Wyoming, USA - YL17G03_0 | ecosystem: Environmental > Aquatic > Freshwater > Lake > Sediment | place: USA: Wyoming | collected... | reverse complement strand
TGACCGAAGGATCGCCCAGCGATTCCTTCTCGTAATAGAGCGCCCAGCGGAGGTTGGGGTAAGGGTTTTCCGGCCGATTCATCACATCGTTCAGAATGTGCCGGAAGGTCCAGTCGGTCTTATGGAGCGGGCCCCACCACGAACTGATGGCCACTGCCAGGCGCGCTTCGGCCATCTTGGCGAGTTGCCAATAGATAGTGGCATCGTCATTCGAGTCATACAGCTCGGTGGCGGCATCGAAGGCACAGGGATTAAGGTCGGGGAGGTAGTTGGAGAACCAGTTCTTTGGAGGGCTGTGGCCGCGGTCGGACCAGTTCGGAAACCAGGGATAGAAGAAGCTGGCGTAGTAAGGCGGACTCGGCTGGAATTCCGCCTGCTCAGCCGGCCAGACGGGACCAGCCGCCAGCCATGCGGCTGCCACCACAGCCAGGATGGGTCGTGCGTGCATCGTGTTCAGAGCTCAAGGTGCTGAATCGAACTCGTGACCTCCGATGATACATCTTTGCCGGAAAAATTCGGCTTCGGCGTGCGCTATAAGCGCACTCAATCATCAGCTCGGGCGCGTTCGAGCTTGAGTTGGCCGCCGTCCTGGGCTCGGCCGCGGGATACCGGATTCGCACCATTGCTCAAGGCAGGCGCATGGTGTCCGGCGAGAACCAGGGACGGGCCTTGTCAGCCGGCGTGAAACACGCCCGCCCTGAGGCAAGCGCGGAGACGGAACCTGGGCGGCCGATGCGCACGATGTATTCATGCACGTGGAACGCGCCGAGCGGAACGTTCGCAAGCTTCTTTTTCAGCCGGCGGAAATCGTGCAAGATCGCGACCGCGCGGTCAGCGAGCTGTTAACCGACCTACCTACCGCCGAACAGGAACTCGGATGGCTGAAAACGACCTGGGCACAGGCGAGGCTCCGTCACTTCGCAGCGGACGGACCCAAATCAACAGAGCCGAACGATAGACCGTCTATGGGCAAGGTCAACCCTACAGCGAGAAGGTCGAAACCACCGGTCCAATAGTCGCGGCAGGCGGGGTTAGACTCCTCGAAGAGGAGGATGTCGGACATTGAACAGCAGCAAGAGGGATGCGCACAAGGCGCCTTGTCGGCAGAGAAACGATTTCGCCACGCCTCCACAATCCTCCCCGTATAAGGCCCCCCCCCAACTTCCCCTATATAAGGAACCAAAAAACTTCGTGCTACAACAACATGTGGACACGGGCCTGATCCGCGCGAAGGCAAGCATCTGTGCCTATCGGAAATCCCATCCGGGACCCGCCGCAACTGGGCACGGGCAGCTTGGAAACGAAGGACTCCCCGAAACCCGGTGGCATGAGGGGGGCGTGCGGTGAGATTCGGGCCGCGGGATGTGCTGGCGACCGTCGGCGACTTTCTGGCCCGCGGGCCGGGCTCCTGGGAGGTCGCCGGGTTTCTGCGCGACACGCCGAACGCCTTCTCGGATTTGTGGGATGTGGAGCAGTTTCCGATTGTGTGCGTACGGTGAAGAGGGGCCGGTCAAGGTGCAGCGGGTGGGGGATCGGGTCGTAGCAGGCGGAAAGTGGCAGGCGGCGCCCACCCTGGGCCGGGCCGGCATGAATGACCAGTGGGGTGGCAGGGGTGGGCCACCGTCTTAGCCGGCGGGCAACTTTTCCGTTCGAAGCCCATAAGTCCGCGCCGCTGTGCACTGCCTTTCGTCGGCAGAAACGAACAACTCCGCGGACCACTCGGCTGCCGAGGCTATGTGCAGCGAATCCGACGACCGCAACGGCCACCGCTCGAGGATTTCGACGGCACGCGCAATGACCTGGTCCGTGATGTTCACAACGCTGGCGTCTTCGATGTCCTCGAATAGCGCCTGCTTGGCCTTTAAGTACTGTTGCGGGGACAGCTTCCCCTCGCGCCGGCGCCTGCGGAGCGCGGAAACAACCTCCGAAGGGCAAATCACAGAAACGCCTAAAGACGATACCGACGACAGCATCTCTTCCAGGCGATCGCTCCCAGGCTCTTCGACATACCGCTTGGCAAGCGCCGAAGAATCAAGAAAAACGTTCAAGGTGACGACCGTCTTTCGTCCAGCACGGCCCTGGTGAGCGACGCGCCCGACACGGCCAAACGCAGACCCGGGCGCTTCCACGCCGGTTTGGCCTGGCGCAACTCCGCAGGAACTACCTTGGCAATCGCCTTGCCGTGGCGCAGAACCCGGATCGTCTCGCCCTTCTCAACGAGATCCAGAACTTGCGAGGCGTTCTTTCGAAACTCAGTGAAAGTGACTGTCTTCATGTAAGGGCGTCCAAAAAAAGCTGCCTATATTGTACAACGCTGTATATCAATGTGCAATGGCCGGGGCGCCCAACGGACGTTCGATGCGGCCGATTTGATGGCGCGCAGGGGGCCACCCGCCCTTTTGCCTTTCCGTCTACTTGTCCGGGTTGCCGACTGCTGGCATAATCGATGTGAGGTACGGCCGATGGAAATCAGACTGGAACTTCCCGAAGATCTTGCCCATCGCCTTGCTGCGGACCCGGCTGGTGTGTCGCGGGCTGCACTCGAGGCCTTGGCGCTGGAAGGTGTGCGTTCCGGCAAGCTCACCACGGCTCAGGCTCGCCGGCTCCTGGGAATTAAGTCCCGGTATGAAATGGATGGTTTCCTAAAGGCGCACGGCGTGTTGCTTCCCCTGACGATTGAGGATGTCCGGCGCGACAGCGAAACGGCTCTCGCCTTCAGCAAATGAAAGTTGTCATCGCCGATACATCACCCCTCAATTACCTCATTCTTGTGGACGCTGTGGGCGTCCTCCGGCGCTTGTATGGTCGCGTTATAATACCCGATATTGTTTTCCGAGAGCTGACCAGCGAAGAGGCACCCAAGCGAGTCGCCGGGTGGGCCGCAATGCGACCCGAATGGATTGAGGTGCAGTCCGCTCCACTCTCCGAGGACCCGTCCCTTCAAGGGCTGGATGCTGGTGAGCATGCGGCGATTCTTTTAGCCGACCGGCAAAAGGAAGTTCTGCTCTTGATGGACGACGCCTCTGGCCGGATGGAGGCGGCCAAGCGCGGCATTCCAACCATAGGAACACTTGGAGTACTTCGAGCCGCATCTCTTCAAGGATTCATCGCGCTCCCAACGATTCTTGCTCGTCTTAGGGCGACGAACTTCCGCGTCTCGAAACACCTGGTGGACGAACTCGTTGCCGAATACGAACAAAGGACCAAGGCGGGTGGCCCAACCTTGGGCTCGTGATAACTGGCCCCTCTTCCTCAAGCTAGCCTGGGCGTTAGCAGCAGGCGGGGTTCCCATTCTTTGCTGCTCGCCCGCCGCAAACCCGGCGGCTGCTCGCCGCAAAGGGTGAGGCACCCAACGCACCCAACGCCATCTTCCAGGTAGGCCCAGTTGTCGGCGCCCAGACGGTGGGCCACCCGCCCGGGGCGCTTGGCGCCCGCTTCAGCGTCGCCGGCGGCACGCCGCGCGCAACGTGAAAAAGGCCGCCGGGGATGCCGGCGGCCTTTTCCGTGTCGCTCGTCGAAGGATCAGAAGCTGATCTTGAGGCCCAACTGGACGACCCGTGCCCCGCCGCCGTTGTTCGTAGTGATGGTGCCGGTGACTCTGCCGAAATTGGCATTGCCCTGGCTGAGGTTGGGCAGGTTGAAGATGGGCGTATTGGTGAAGTTGAAGGATTCCACGCGCAATTCGCCCTTGATCCGCTCCGTCACCTGGAAGTTGCGGAACAGCGACAGGTCCAGGTTACGGAAACCGGGGCCGTGCAGGATGTAACGGCCCATGTTGCCGAAGCGGGGCGTTTTGTCCGGATTGACCGGAAGGCTGAAGTTGGAAATGTCGAACCAGTACGTGCCCGGTCCGATTCCCTTCAGGATCTTCACATCGCCGCTGATGTCGGGCGAGTTGCCGTTGCCGGGCGAGTTGACGCTGACCGAAGTGGAGAAGTCCAGCGGCAGGCCGGCCATCAGCGTGAGGATGCCGTTCACCTGCCAGTCGCCCAGCACCCAGCGGCCCACGCCGCCCTGGAGCCAGCGCTTGTTCTTGCCGAAGGGCAACTGGTAGACGTAGCTCTGCACGAAGGTCTGCCCCCGGCTGAAATTCAGAGGGGCATAGTTGCGGCGCTGGTTGATGTAGTACTGCAGGCCCCCGCTCTCGGGCGCGTAGCCCATGGACTTGCCGTAGGTATAGGCGGTGGTCACCAGCAAGCCGCCGCTGAAGCGCCGGTCGATCTTCACCTGCAGGCTGTTGTAGTTGTTGCTGTAGCCGACGTAGCGCAACTGCGCCAGGGTGTTCTTGCCGAACTTCTGGTACAGCGGACGGCCGGCCGCGCCGGAGTTAATGATCTCGGAGTGATTGATGTCGTAGTTCACCTGGCCGCGCACGGTGTGGTTGGCGACGTAGGCCACGTCCAGCGTGAAGTTCTTCGGCAGCGACCGCTGGATCGCCAGGTTCCAGGACTCGACGTAACCTTCCTTGTAGTCAAGCGGGATGATGAAGTAGTCCTGGTTCAGAGGGGCGTCGCGGATGATCCCGTCGGAGGGAATCACCGCCGGTTGCGGCGCCGGGAAGCCGGTGGCCATCGACCCGAACCGCCCGTCGGGCAACACCGCCTGGCCATAGGTGGTCAGGTTTTCGTAAACGTTGTTCTGCTTGACCGGGTAGTTGTAGGCGTAGGTGTTGTCCGGGAAGGGGAAGTAGCTCATGCCGAACCCGGTCCGCACCACCGTCTTGGGATTCAGGCGGTAGGCGATGCCGAGGCGCGGCGCGAATTCCCGGTAGTACGTCTTCCGCCCGAAGTTCATGGGGTTATTGCCGACGCCGGCGATGATCAGGCTGTTGGTCCCGGCGTCGTAATTCGAGAAGCCGGCTTTCAGCCGCGGTGTGGCCGGCGGCCACAGTTCATGCCGCAGACCGAAATCCAGCGTCAGTTTCGGCGTCACCTGCCACTTGTCCTGGATGTAGGAGAAGATCCCGGTGGCGCGGTAGGCGGGGAAGATCACCGGCAGGTCCCGGCCGAAGGCGTTCGGCACGTCCAGTAGGAAGCTGGCGAAAGCGTTCGCCTGGTCCAGCACCGTCGCGCCCTGGATGGACGTCTGGTTGTTGCGCCAGTTGTAGATGCCGCGCGGGCCGCCGTAGGTCTGCACCTGCAACAACTCGTCGCGAATCCGCCGAATATCGAAGCCGAACTTAATGGTGTGGTTCCGGAAGATCTTCGTCCAGTTGTTGATGAAGTTGAAATTGGTTTCCGCGCGTCTCCAGGGAAGGCTTGCCGAATACCCCACCAGCGGGTTGCTGTAGCCGCTGATATTCATCGTAGTAATGCCGCTGGAGAAGCGATCGAGGTTGGCGCCCTTGATGCCCACGGCGTCCGCCGTGTTGTTGCCGACGTCGGCGATATCGGCGATGTTGGCATAGCGGCTGACGCCGACTCGGCCTTCCGCGATCAATGTCGGGGAGAAGACCCGCGTGTAGTTGATGGCCGCGCTCTGTGTACGATTCGTGCCGGTGCCGCCGTACTCCTTGCCGCCGCCGGCGCCCGCCTTTCCGAACAGCGGCGGATCGGTCACCACCGGCCGCATCCTGCTGTACCGTATTGAGAACCGATCCTTATCGGTCTGCTGGTGGTCGATCTTCACATCGAAGGAATTGGTATCTTTGATCCGGACCGTCGAGGTTTCGTAGTTCGGCCCGGCGTAACTGTCAACCAGGTTCGGCGTGGGCATCAGGGCCATGATCTTCTGGGCGATGGGGCTGATGCGGGCAGTGGGGATCTGGTTGTTGGCGAACGGCACGCGGTTCTTGCCGTCCGGGGTCCCGCTGGCCGGGTCGTAGATGACTGCCCTGCTCGCCACCGAGCTGAAATCGCCCGCGCGGAAGGCCGACGGCGGCACGGTAATCCGGAAGTTGTCGCCGCGGCGGTCCTTGATCTGCAGGAAGTCGGCGAAGAAGAACGTCTTGTTCTTGCGGATCGGCCCGCCGAGATTGAAGCCGTAGTAGTTGTAAGTGGTCACCGGCTTGCTGCTGGCGAAGAACTCTCGTGCGCCCAGCGCGCTGTCCTTGTGGAACTCGTAGACGGCGCCGTGGATTTCGTTCGTGCCCGAGCGCAGCATCACGTTGGTGATCGCCCCGCCGGCCCGGCCCAGCTCCGCCTCGTAGTTGCTGGTGGTGACGTCCACCGTTTCCAGCGCTTCGATCGGCGGGATCAGTACGCTCAGCAGGCCGGTGCGGTGATTGTTGTCCACGCCCTCGAGCTGCACGTTGTTGGCCAGCCGCGAGTTGCCGTTTACCTGGTTCGACAGGCTGTCTTGCGAGTTGAAAAACTCCGAGTGGGGGCGGAACGACCGCACCGTGCCGGGCACCAGGTTCAGCAGGCTTTGGAAGTTGCGGTTGAACCCCAGCGGCATATTGGCGAGCTGCACCGTCTCGATCGTGCGCCCGGTATCGGAGCGATCGGTCTGCAGCATCGGCACCTCGGCGGTGACGGTGATTGTTTCGGTGACGGCGCCCGGCTGCAGTACCAGATCGGCGCGGATGGTGGTGTTGACCAACAGGTCGACGCCCTGTTTGACCGCCGTGCGGAAGCCCATCCGCTCGACCGAAACGCGGTACGTGCCCGGTTCCAGTGTGGGAAAGGCAAAGTTGCCGCTGGCGTTGGTTTCGGTGTTCCGGCTGATGCCGGTCCTCATTTCCGTGATGGTGACTTTGGCGTTGGCAACGGCGCCGCCCGAAGAGTCGGTAACGGTGCCCAACAGGCTGCCGGTGACCGCCTGGCCGTATACCCAGCCGCAGGCGGCGGCGAAAACGAAGAGAAGAGCTGCGAATTGCAGCCAAGGCCGAGAACAACGCATAAACGCCTCCTGAAAACGTTTTCTCTGTTGCTTAGACTAGACCGTCCTCATAGTAAACGCCCGCGCACCTTGTTTGTCAAGGCCGCTTTTCCGCGCGGTGTGAAGGAGTCAGAAGACGTACTTGCAAAATTCCATTTAAGACAACAGAGCCGCGAGCGTCAGCGAGCGGGTGCCCCGCAAGGCCAACGCAGCGCTGCGCCAGCACCCGCTCGCTGACGCTCGCGGCTCTGTCGGCGAGTTCGTTTCGCCGCATTTTGCAGGCGCCTCGCTGGACTTCTGACTTGTCGCCCGGGATATAAAGGGCACAGCTCCCGGTGGGTTATTGGTACCGGGGTTCGAGGATCACGCGGTCCGGCAGCAGGTGCGCCAGAATATTGTCGTCGGGATAAGCGTGCCCGCGGTGTTGCCGAAATGCTTCGGCGCAGGCCATGGGCCGCCCCGCCGCCCGGGAGGCCTCCCGGCCCAGTTCCTGACTCCACCGGCGCATGCTGTCCAGATACTCGTCGACGCCGTGGTGGGCGCGGAGCCAGGCGCGCTGGCTCTCGTGCGACGCCAGCATCATTTCCTTCTGCTCCAGGCAATCGCTGATGTCCACGTAGAATTCCGGAATCACCCGGCGGCCGAAAATATCGGTTCCCCCGAGCGGCTGCGCGTAGAACAGGTAGGGTATGCGCGAGGATGTTGGCGCCGGGCCGAAGTCCGAGGTGTCGTAGTTACGAACCGGGCCGTAGAAGCAGGCGTTACGGACCAGCAGGCTGGTGGTCTCGTGATCCGCGAGGTAGTCCGCAGGCGGGTGCGTCAGGACCATCCAGGGGTCGATGCCGCGCAACAGGGCGGTGGTGCGGCGATTGGTCGCATCGTCGTTAAAAATCGTGAGATCGCTCAAGCCCGCGCAATGATACGCGGCGCCCAGGACCTGGCAGGCGCTGGCGGCCTCCCGGCGGCGAATCCGGCTGATCTCCTCCCGGGAGTGCTCCGCGGTTCCGCAATCGCCGTTGCCCAGGGTGGCGACGTGAATCTCGTACCCCAGCCTGCGCAGCAGGAAAAGCGTTCCCGAACACATGAATTCCACGTCGTCCGGGTGCGCGCCCACTGCCAGGATTTTCCGCGTGCCGGTGTCCATCGCTGCCGCACTCCAACCAGAGCCACGATCTTCCCGCCGGTGGCGCTTACGCCATCCGAATCCGCACCTCCTCGGCCACCGGGCCCAGCACGGCATAGCTGCCGGGCGCCTCCTGCAGGATGGAGCCGGGGACCAGGGGCGTGACCGGGCCGTGCGCCACCAGCCGGGCAATAAACCGCTGCCAACTGACCCCGCCGCCCAGGTACCCATCCAGCCAGAAACTGCGGTGGCGCGCGCCCAGGATCTGTCTTGGGCCGATGGTGTTAGCCTTGGGCGGAACCCAGGACCAGTCCCCGCCGAACGAGTGCAGCGCGTTTTGCATGATGGTCATGGGGTGAAGCTCGACCAGGCGCGGCCCCGCCTGCTTGAAAGCCTTCAGGTCGCCGCCAAACTCCAGGCCCAGGTGCGCCTCCCAGAAAGCGATGTGGCCGCACCACCCGATGCCCCCGTAGCAAACATCGGCGCTGCCGAGATCCTCGATCATGCTCTGGTAGTCGGGCAGGCACTGGCGGGTCGGGAAATGAATTTGCGAATCCGGCGGCCTCAGGTCGGGATCGATCTGGCTGAAGAAGTTGTCCATCATGGCCTTCTGAAACGACCCTTCCCAGTCCGGGGGCGCCGTGTTGCCGTTCTCATCGGCGTACTCGTCCATATTGAAGCTGTGGACGTGCCTGCAGGACAGGCGCAATTCGTTGATCATGCGCGCCGCCAGCCGGTACTGCGGCATGGGGCCGACGGGGAAAATCCCGATGAACTTCTCGCCCCGCTCGCGCTTCTCCTGAATGCGCCGGACAATATCGAGCGCGAACTCCAGGTAGAAGTCGTTTGCTTCCTCGATGATGCGGATCTTGAATTCCGGATTGCGGTGGCGGGTGAAATCCGCCTTGGTAATGGCGCGCACCCTTCGCGCTGCCTCCAGGTCGCGGAACGGGATGAAGGAGGCCAACGCGTATTCGAACTGCCCTCTGCTTTCCCCGGTTTCAGGGTTGGCGCCCGCCGAGGTCTGATTCATAGTGCCTCCAGATGGAACCGCTCCCGGGCGCGGCGGCCTCCGCCGGGCTGCCGTCCCCTCCAACCGCCGGGAATGGACCAGGCAATTCCGGGAGCATCACGCTGCCAGGATAACGTTTTATTGTTGAATCTCGCACCATAAAGTAACACCCATTCATTCGGGCGGTGTGCCAGCGTTCTTCCGATTGCCGCGCCTGCCAGGCGCCACACGGCTGCCAGCGTTTCATGCTAGATTGCAGCAATGCGAACACGCTCGGTTTCGCTTGCGCTGCTCTGGTGGTCTCTTCTCGGCGCATCCTGCCCTGCGGCAGCCCAAACCGCCGACATCTACTTCGTGGACGTGGGTCTGGGCAATGCCACCTTCGTGGTGTCGCCTGCCGGCCAGACCATGCTGCTCGATACGGGGCCATCACGGGCCGCGAACCGCATTCTCGCATTCATGAAACAGGCCGGCCTCCGGCAGGTTGATTACCTGGTCGTCAGCCACTTTGAGGAGGACCACATGGGTGCTGCGCCAAGGCTGGCCGAACAGGTTCCCATTCTCAACTGGGTGGACCACGGCGAAAGTGTGGTCTTCGGCAAAGACGACGAATGGTGGAGGCAGCGCCGAGGCCCGTGGGCCAGGCCCGGGATGGGCAAGCAGTACGACGAGAGTTTCGAGAGCTACCGCAAGGCGCGGGCCACAGGCAGCCACATCATCGTCAGGCCTGGCGACAAGATCCCCGTCGGCGGACTGGATGTGGTGGCGCTGAGCGCCGCGGGCAAGACCATCTCTGCTCCGTTGAAGGGCGCCGGCATTCCGAACCCTGTGTGCGCGAGCATCGACCGCCGCGCGGAAGACGACGCCGAAGATGGGCAGTCGATCGGCATTCTCATCTCGTTCGGGGCGTTTCGCTTCATTTACCTGGGTGACCTGACCTGGAACACGGCCAACTCGCTCTTCTGCCCCAAAAACCTGGTGGGCGTTGTAGATGCCTACCTGGTCACCCATCACGCCCAAAGCATGACTCGGGAGTTGGGCGATTACTACTATGGGCTCTCGTGCTGCTCCCAGGCCGAGGTGCACGGCCTGCGGCCGAGAGCGGCCTTTCTGAGCCTGGGCGCATTGGGGCACAAGTTCGGCGCCGATGCGGCCATGAAGGTGATTCGCAACTCGCCCGGCCTGGAGGACCTCTGGCAGACGGAGAAGATCGTCGAGGGCGGCGAGAAGGGACACAACCCTCCCGACCAATTCATCGCCAACATCGGAGAGAAGAGCGAGCAGGTTCCTTTCCTGAAGTTATCGGCGAGCTCGGACGGCTCCTTTGCCGTCACCAACAGCCGGAACCAATACACTAAAACGTACCCGCGCCGCAAATAGCCCCCGTGAGACCGCTGGAGACAGGTCTCAACAAAAAAAGCACAAGCATCACAGAGTCCATGAGGGCTTGGCCGTCCCTTCAATATCACGCGTGCCGGAAGGTCCAGTTGCCGTCGGCCCGCCGGGCAGGCAACCTGGCGACGAACTACTTTCGGTTGCGCCCGGCGCCGGCGCGCTGGACATATTCGTAGCCGGGCTTTTCGGCGAAACGCGCGAGGTGAACGGTTATTGCCAGCGAGCCATCCCTGGAATACAGGCGATAGGTTCCTGGCTGCGCTGTGAACCATGCCGTGCCGTCGTCGTCGGCGCGCACCCCGGCGGCTTCCGCAACTTCCTGGTTCCCGGGCAACAGGACGGCCAGTTCATCGGGCGGAAGCCCGGTGACCAGCAGTTCGCCCGCGGTCTCGCCGCCGAAGGCCACGGGAGCGCGCCCGGTGTACTTCTGGTAGAGTTCCGCAAACAGGCGGCTGTAAGGCGGCGCGTTCCAGGCCGGCTGGGAGGCGTCGCACCAGTTCGGCATGGAGGGAAGGGAAACGCCCGGCCCCCGCTCCCGATTCCCGCGCCCGCTTTGGCTCAGCCACTCGACAAGGAACGGACCTCTCCTGCGGATCAGCGGCAGGTGCTGAACGATGATCCCCGTGCTTCCGCCCAGGTACGACTTCTCGTACAGACTCCGGAAAAAGCGAGTCACGTTATCGAGGTCCGCAAAGCCGCCGTAAACCTCCTTAATAAGAAGCGGCTTGGTGGACGCGGCCAGGCGCCCGGCCATCCGCGAGGCGTCATCATACTCGCCGGGATTTCCGGGGTCCTTGAGCATGCTCTGCGACCAGGCGGCGATGTCGCTGTCGTCGGCCAGGGGGCGTGTGCCGTCCTCCCGCCTGACGTGTTGGGCGATGCCGGCCACGAACTGCTCGCGGCTGACGCCCACGTTGGGCGGCAAAACATCCGTGGGCCGCCAGGCAACGATCGAGGCGTGGTTGCGCCTGGCGCGAACCCACTCGGCGGCAGTGGCGCCCATCCATTCCATCCAGCCGGCGTCGGCACGCGACTGGATCTGTGGCCGGCCGTCGCAGAAAAACTCGGCCAGAACCAGCATGCCCATTTCATCGCAGAGTCTCAGCCAGGGCTCGCCCAAGTCGTCCCAGTGCCCGTGCAGCGTATTCAGCCCCGAAGCCTGCATGGCCGCAATCATGCGCCACTCGATGCGGCGGTCGTTCAGGTAGCGAACCGGAGAGAGCTTCGGGAAATAGGTTCCGGCCATCCACAGCTTCCTGCCGTTCAGCAGCACGTCGCGGCCTTCGATCCATACTTCCCGGAACCCGAATCGCGTAAAGCTGCGATCCACCACCTTGCCGCGCCGGAGAAGCTCGGTCCTCAGCACATACAGTTTCGGCTGGCCGTAGGGCGGCGGCTCCCACAGCACCGGGTTGCTCCAGTCCGCTTCCAGGGTGATCACGCCGTCGCCGGCCGCCGCCTTCTGCGCCAGTTGCAGGACGGCGTGCTGCCCATCCAGCACGGCGCCGCGGAGCGTCAGCCCCGAGACGGCGGTTCCCGCGCCGGCAATGGCCACTCGCGCTTCCAGCCGCTTCTTTCTGACCGATGGGACGGCGAAGACATCGGCGATGTGCGCAGCGGGACGCCACGCCAGGACAATATCGCCGACGATGCCCACCCAGTTTCTCTGGAACTCCTGGTCGGTCGCCGGCCGGTATGCATTGCCGGCCAGTGGGTCGCTGACCACGGCGCCGGCACGGGCGTACTTGTCCGAGGCGTTGTGAACATAGATCGCGATCTCGTTGGCCTGGCCCGGCTGCAGGGCGGCGGTAAGGTCGGCTTCGAACGGCGTGAACTGCCCGTAGTGCTCGGCCATCCGCCGGCCGTTGCAGTACACCGCGGCGTAGTGCCCGACTTTCTCCAGTTGCAGAATGAACCTGCGGCCGGCCTGGCCCCATTGGCGCGGAATCGTGAACTGCTGCCTGTACCAGACCGAGACCGCCGGCGGGTTGGTGGCCAGGGGCATGGCCGGTACGCGGCGCGGTTCCCATCCGCTGGCCGGGACCCGCTCATCGCCGGCATTGAGCACCGTTTCCCAGACGCCGTTCAGGCAAATCTCGGTTCGCAGCAGACCTGCGGGGCCGGCCGGCTTGGCGGCGGCCGCCAAACAAGCCGCCCAGGCGATCAGCAGGAGAATCATCAGCCACCGTGGGAAAGGGCTTGGGTAAGCGCGAGGCAAGAAGCGGGTTCGAGGCACTCGATTCTCCTCTCTGGCAGGGCGTTCGAGACGCTGCATCATAGCGCGGCAGAGTGGTGCTCTTCAGCAGGATTGCCCCTTGGCGGCGCCGCTGGCAGGCGGCAAGGCGCAGGCAGCGGGACCGTGCGGTGGAGGCCCGTAGGCCGCCCCGTGCCGAACTGCGCCGGCTCACGCGCCCAGCTCTGCCTGCAGGATTGCCTCGATCTTCTGCTTGAGCTTGGGCAAATCCTTCTCGACGACGGCCCACACCTCGTTGGTGTCGATGCCAAAGTAATCATGGACCAGAATGTTCCGCATGGCGATCATCTCGACCCATGGGACATCCGGGTGGGCGGTCCGGAGCGCAGTGGAGAGCTTACTCGCAGCCTCTCCAATAATCTGAAGATGCCGAAGCACCCAGCTTTCGATCAGCTCGCTGTCCTCTTTGTCCCTGGGATATCGCTCGATGCTGAGGATGGCGTCCACGATGTCGCGCAACCTTTCGCGGTCGTCTCTCATAGCGGAACCGCTTCCCGCAAAACGCGCTCCCGGATGCGCGGACGCATCCCCTGCTCCGTGGCTACGTCTACCCTACGCCCGAGGATTTGCTCGAGATCAACCAGCAGGCCGGCATGGTCCAGCAAGCTTCGTCCGGGCTCGAGATCCACCAGCAAATCAACATCGCTCTCGCTGTCGGCCTCTCCGCGGGCCACAGAGCCGAACACACGCAGGTTGCGGGCGCCGCGCCTGGCGGCCGCGCGCAGTATCTCTTCGCGCCTGGTTCTCAGCAATTCCCGGACGTTCATTGCACTATTGTAGCGGATCGAGGCAAGGAACGGGCAAACCGAGATTCTGCGGGTGCGTTTCTCTTCGCGGGCTTCTACCGCTGGCGTCTCGCCGGCCCAGAGACGCCCCGGCGCGCCAGGGCGCAGGCCTGAACGATCGCGACACACCGGCGGTACAAGGCTCTTTTTCACGGCGGCTTCTTACGGTCGCGGCTCGGTCGCGGCACGGGAGGTCTGCTATACTCAGCCGGCAAAAGAAGAACCTCCGGGTGCGGGAGCACGGGAAGGGAGATGCCAATGCAGCGAACCATCTCATTCACGCTTAACGGGAAGCCGACCCGCGTGACGGTCGATGACCAGCGCATGTTGCTGTGGGTGCTGCGCTCGGACCTC
>Ga0315275_10003979_pt1 | contig 13750 bp, 13 predicted proteins | sample YL17G03_0_MG_FD_205557 | JGI IMG/M metagenome (GOLD analysis project Ga0315275, IMG submission 205557) | Sediment microbial communities from Yellowstone Lake, YNP, Wyoming, USA - YL17G03_0 | ecosystem: Environmental > Aquatic > Freshwater > Lake > Sediment | place: USA: Wyoming | collected... | reverse complement strand
TTGGGGAAAGGCAGCGACAGGCGCCGCAGCCTGAACTTCCGGACCGCGCGAGCCTGAGGGGCGATCAACGGCTCCGCCAAGCGGCGGACGAATGACGGAATCGCCGACTCCTCCCGCAACGCCCTGTAAAAAAGCCAGGCTCCAAGGACGGCGAAGACGATATTGCCCGCCCACATCCCGAGAAAAGGGGTGGTCCGCCCGTCCATGGCCATCTGCTCTCCGGCGGTGATGAAGATATAATAAACGAGGATGATGGCGATGCTGATGGTGAAACCGCTGGTCCTCCCCCCTTTCCTTGTCGAACTTCCCAAGGGAAGCCCGATAAAGACGAAAATCCAGCAAACAAAAGGCAGGGCGAATTTTTTATAAATTTCGATAAGAATGGACCGGCGGTCCCGGTCGAGATCGGCCAAAGCCGCGGCGCTCTCGGCCAGCTGAGGGTCTCGCTTCAAAAGACGCCTCCGTTCCACGTCCTTCCGGTCGCGCTCCAGGATCGGACGCTTGGTCTCGATGTCCGTGAGCCCCCGCCCAAGCTCCTCGATGTTTTTCTCGCGGACCTGTTTGACCGCCGCGTATGTAGCAAAAAGGCTGGCGGCGTCGATCTCCTGCTCGATATGGGCCGAGGACATGATGCCGTAATCCTCGGGCTCCTTCAGCGACGAAGTATGCTGGGTGACGTCCCGGAGCTCGAGGACGGCCCTTTTCGCGTCCGCGTAGACGTGGAGCCGGCCTTGCCCGGCCATGAGGATCCGGGTTTCCTCAGGGACGTCATAAAAAAAGATGAAAAGGTTCTTCCAATTCCTGTCCTTGTTAACGTCCTGGAAAAAAAGGGTCATGCCGGCGACCGTTTCGTTGAACTCGCGGGGATTAAACTGGAGCTCGACCCTGTTGAGGACCGCGCTCGTCAGAAGTTGAACCCACTTGAAGTTGAAGGTGGGAGCCAGATAGAGGGCCAGGACGGACGTCGCCATCCAGCCGACAAAGGCAAACAGGAGAAGCGGGCGAAGAAGGCGGACATAGCTGATCCCGAGCGTCTTGATCGCGATGATCTCCGCATCGGAGGACATCCGGCTCAGGCCGGCGAGGATGCCCATCAGGACCGACATCGGGATGGTGAAAGACAGGGCCGCGGGAATCAAAAAGACGAGGAGCTTCAGGGTGGCGCCCAAGGACACGCCCTTGGCGATGAAAAGCTCGGAGAACAGCAAGAGCTGGCTCATGAGAAGAACGAACGTATAGGCCAGCAGTCCCATGAGGAAAGGCAGGGTGATTTCCCTGAGGATATAGCGGTCGGAGTACGTCAGCATCCGCATCTTTTATAGCATAGAAGAAACCAAAGACAAAACGGGGGCGTCGGAATGGGGGCCGGGATCGGAATCACTCCCGGCTCCCCAGGGCGGCAGGGACGACTCGGGTGCCGGCCTGATAAAAAAAAGGGACGATGTTGCCATCGTCCCTTGGGTTTCGAAGCGCTGGGCGCCTAAGCGCCGGCGCCGCGTCAGTACATGTCGCCCGGGGGTGACGGATAAGCCGACTTTTTATCCTCTTCGGGGATCTCGGTAATCAAGCCTTCCGTCGTCAGCATCAACCCGGCGATCGACGCCGCGTTCTGGAGGGCGATCCGGACGACTTTCGTCGGGTCGAGAATTCCGGCCTTGATCATGTCCTCGTATTTTTCGGCCAGAGCGTTGAAGCCCATATCCTGCTTCATCTCCTTGACCTTCTCGACGACGATCGAGCCTTCCCAACCGGCGTTGTTCGCGATCTGGCGGATCGGCTCTTCGAGAGCGCGCTTGACGATGTCCACGCCGATCTTCTCGTCGCCCTCGACCTTGAGACTGTCGAGGCCTTTCTGGGTCCGGAGAAGGGCCACGCCGCCGCCGGGGAGGATGCCCTCTTCGACGGCCGCCTTGGTCGCGTGCATGGCGTCTTCGACCCGGGCTTTCTTCTCTTTGAGCTCGGTCTCGGTCGCCGCGCCGACCTTGATCAGGGCGACGCCGCCGACCATCTTGGCCAGCCGTTCCTGGAGTTTTTCCCGGTCGTAGTCGGACGTGGTCTCGTCGACCTGGGTCCGGATCTGCTTGATCCGGCCTTGAATTTCGGAATCCTTGCCCTTGCCTTCGACGATCGTCGTGTTGTCCTTGTCGATGACAACCTTCTTCGCTTCGCCCAGCCACTCGATGTCCACTTTCTCGAGCTTGACGCCGATGTCTTCGGTGATGACCCGGCCGCCGGTGAGGATGGCGATGTCTTCGAGCATGGCCTTCCGCCGATCGCCGAATCCGGGAGCCTTCACCGCGGCGCAGAGAAATGTGCCCTTCAGCTTGTTGACGACTAAGGTCGCCAGGGCTTCGCCTTCGACCTCTTCGGCGACGACGACGAGGGGCTTGCCCATCCGGGCGACGTTTTCGAGGAGAGGAAGCATTTCCTTAAGGTTCGAAATCTTTTTCTCATGGAGCAGGATCAGCGGATTCTCGAGGACGCATTCCATCCGGTCGGGATCGGTCACGAAATAGGGGGAGAGGTAGCCGCGGTCGAATTGCATGCCCTCGACGATATCGAGCGTCGTGTCCATGCCTTTCGCCTCTTCGACGGTGATAACCCCGTCCTTGCCGACCTTGTCCATGGCTTCGGCGATGATCTTGCCGATGGATTCGTCGTTGTTCGCCGAAATAGCCCCGACCTGGGCGATCATGGTCCCGCTGACATCGCGGCTGAGCTTCTTCAGTTCGGCGACGACGTTGACGACGGCCATGTCGATGCCCTTCTTGATCATGGTCGGGTTCGCGCCGGCCGTGACGTACTTCAAGCCCTCGGCGTAAACCGACTGGGCCAGGACCGTGGCGGTCGTCGTGCCGTCGCCGGCCACGTCCGAAGTCTTGGACGCGACTTCCTTGACGAGCTGCGCGCCCATGTTCTCGAGATGGTCCTTGAGCTCGACTTCCTTGGCGACGGTGACACCGTCTTTGGTGCTCACCGGGGAGCCGAATTTCTTGTCGATGACGACGTTCTTGCCGCGGGGGCCGAGCGTCGATTTTACGAGATTGCTGAGAGTATTAACGCCTTTGAGAAGCGAATGTCTCGCCTCATCACCCATAATGATTTGTTTCGCCATTGTTCCTCCTTAGAACCGGTCAACCGAGCTTGGCCAGGATCTCTTCTTCGCGGAGAATGAGATGCTCGACGCCGTCGATGGTCACTTCCGTTCCGCTGTACTTGCCGATCAGGACCTTGTCGCCCTTTTTCACTTCGAGCGGAATCACTTTTCCGTCATCCCCAACGCGTCCCTTGCCCGCGGCGATGACTTCCGCCTCCTGGGGTTTTTCCTTGGCGGTATCGGGGATGATGATGCCGCTCTTCCGGACTTCCTGTTCTTCTATTCTTTTCAGAAGAACACGGTCATATAACGGGGAAATCTTCATATAAACCTCCTATAGATTTGTTCGTTCTGCTTGTTAGCAGATAAAAGGAACAGTTGCTAATATACGGGATTCGCGGCTTCTTGTCAAGAGAGAAAAGAAGGAAAATTAGCAGTCTAGGTTTCTAACTGCCAGATATTTTCCTGATTTTCAGCGTTTTCGCCCGGTTATGGAGGGTATTGCGGTGGAGCCCCATGGCATCGGCCATTTTTGTCTTGTTGCCTTTATATTTCTTGGCCGCTGTCTCGATAAAGATTTTTTGAAACTCCTTGAGGGCGTCCCCGAAACGGACTTCCTTTTCGACCAAGTCCGCGATGAGAAGCTCCATTTTCTGGTGGATGGTCAGCTGGTCAAATTTTTTGTCCATGGGTCTTCTCGCTTTTCACGATGTTCTGATATGCGTCCTTGAACTGATCCTTCAGCTCCTGGGGAATCAGGGTGACCAGGGCTTTTGTCAGCCCGTAACAATAGGGCGCCAATTTCGAGTTGGCCAGCGCGTTCGTGTTGATCGGAAAGACAAGGAGGGCGAAGACGAAAACGCCGCAGATGAGAACGCCTTCGAGCAGGCCGAAAAGGCCGCCGAGCAAATGATTGGCCAGCTTGAGGGGGCCGATCATCAATTTGGAAATCAGGAGTGCCGCCAATGAGCCGAGAATCAGGATCGCCAGGAAGAGGACGATGAAGCCGAGAAATTTGGCGACCGCGGGATTATGGACCATCTTTTCAAAGAAACCGGAGACGAGCGGATAATATCGGGCGGCGACGATGAATCCGATCACGACGGTGACGAGTCCGACGATTTCCTTCACCAGCCCCCTGACGAGACCGGCGATAAACGTCCCGACGAGAATAATCCCCAAGACGATATCCAGCCATCCGACCATGTCACGACCTCCTTTTCCGGAGCTCCTCCACCATCCACGGCCGGCCGTCCTTAACGGACCCGAAGGCCACGTGGGGCTTGATGCGTCCATGGAAATCCGACCCGGCCGTCGGAACAAGTCCCAATTCCCGCGTGATCTCAAGATAAAAGTCGGCCTGGCCCCGGTCGTGGTATGAGGTATAGACCTCGACGCCGGCCAGGCCATGCTCTTTAAGCCGAGTGATGTCGTCCTCCGTCGCATTCTGGAAATAGGCGCCGGGATGGGAAAGCACGGGAACCGCTCCGGCTCCGGGCGCCATCTCCAGGACGTCCAGAAGCGGAATATGGCGCTTGCCGGCGAAAGCCGGCTTGCCTTCCAGAAAATAGTCTTTATAGAAAAAATAGGGAGCTTTTGGACGGCTTTTGCCGTCATAATAATTCCGCAAGACCGGATTCAGCCGGGATTCGGGTTTTTCCAGAAGAATATGGGCGATGGTCACGCCGAGCGGGGCCACGCCCTTGGAGCTTCTCTCGACCTCATCCCAGGTAATGTCGATCCCCAGAGCCTGGAGCTTTTCGACCCGCTCCCGGGCTTCGAGGAACCGGCCCTCGGAGACGCGCGCCGCGATCCGGGCGACGACGGCGCTTTCCCAGTCGAGAAAGGGGAGGAGGATATGAAATTCCCGGCCGTCGTAGAGCGTCGTCACTTCCATGCTGGGGATGACCTCAACACCGGAACCGTCCGCGGCCTCTATGGCCTGAGGGTAGGCCCCGACCGTGTCGTGATCGGCGATCGAGATGACCGAGAACCCGTGTTCCCGGGCGAAGCCGACGAGCTCGTCCGGAGCATGGTCTCCGTCGCTCGAACGGTCGGAATGGATGTGGAGGTCGACGAATCCGCTCATCGAATCTCTTTAAAGTTCGGGAAGCTCGGTTAGAAGCATGAAAATCTCGAGGTATTTCCGGGTCGTCTTTTCGACGATGTCCGGGGGAAGCGGCGGCGGAACGGATTTCCTGTCCCAGGTCGTGCTGAGGAGATAATCCCGGACGAATTGCTTATCCAGGGAAGGCTGGCTCTTGCCCGGTTCGTATTTCGCCAGCGGCCAGAACCGGGAGGAGTCCGGGGTGAATATCTCGTCGACGAGGAGGAGGTCGTCTCCCTGAAGGCCGAACTCGAACTTCGTGTCGGCGATGATGATGCCCTTGGAGAGAGCATGGAGGCAGGCCTTCTGGTAAAGCTCGAAGCTAATTTTCTTGATCTTCGCCGCCAGCCGGGCGCCGATCAGCTTTTGCGTGTCCTTGAAGGTCATGTTCTCGTCATGGCCGACGTCGGCCTTGGTGGACGGGGTGAAGATGGCCTCCTCCAGGCGGTCCGATTCCCGGAGGCCGGGCGGAAGCTTAATGCCGCTCACCTTCCCCGTCGTTTGATATTCTTTCCAGCCCGAACCGGAGAGGTATCCCCGGACGACGCACTCCACGGGCATGACCTCGGTTTTCTTCACGAGCATGGTCCGCTTGTCGAGGATGTCCCGGTATTTGGCCAGGACGGGCGGAAATTCGCGGGCGTCGGCGGTGATAAGATGGTTGGGGCAGACGAGTTGGGTATATTCGAACCAGAACTTCGAGAGTTGAGTCAGGATCTTGCCTTTATCAGGAATAACCGAGGGCAGGACGAAATCGAAGGCCGAAATCCGGTCGGTGGCGACGATGAGGAGCTTGTCCTCGATTTCGTAGACGTTCCGGACCTTCCCTTTTTTATAGAGAGGGAGCCCGGGGATGGCGAAATCGGAATGGGCATTATCCATGGGTCACCGTTTTCCTGATGTCTCGGGAATTAAAAATTCCTCATCATCATATAAAAAAAGTCCGAAGCTTTCAATACGGCTTCAGCGTCTTGTAGGCCCGCTGCGCCCGCTTGATGATCCGGATCGCGTCCTCGCGGTTGTCCCAGCCTTCGACGATCGTTTTCTTTTCCTCGAGCTCTTTGTAGATGTCGAAGAAGTGCTCGATCTCACGAAGGAGATGGGGAGGAACGTCATATAGAGACTTGATGTGCTCCCAGAGCGGATCACGGACGGGAATGCACAAGATTTTTTCGTCGATCCCTTTCTCGTCTTTCATCTTGAAGACGCCCACCGGCCGGGCTTCGATGACACACCCCGGAAAAGTCGGCTCCCAGACGAGAACCAGGGCGTCGAGGGGATCGCCGTCCTGGGCCAGGGTCTGGAGGATGAACCCGTAGTCGGTCGGGTAATGGACGGGGGAGAACAGCATCCGGTCATAGCGGATCCATTTGTTTTCCTTGTCGAACTCGTATTTATTCCGGCTCCCCTTGGGGACCTCGATCATGACTTTCATGGACATGGGACTCTCCTCTTCCGACGCGAACACTAGAATACCACGGACGCCCGAAAAGAAAAATGGGATCAGGTAGAGATCTGACCCCGGTCTCTGATTCCGATGAAATTCCAAAGGCGGGCGGGCTTGTTCCTGTCGCGGCGGTAAGAATGAAATCGGTCATCGCAGTGGGTGCATGCTCCGACGTCAAAAATATTTTTCGGATCCAGCTCAAGCCGTTCGAGCTGAAGGCGGTTGGCCTGGCGCAGGTCCAGGACGTATTTTCCGGGTTGGCCGGACGGGCGGAAGATGTCCGTCGGCAGGCCTGCCGCGCGGAATCGCTCTTTGACCTCCGGGCCGACGTCATAGCAGTCCGCGGCGATACACGGGCCCAGCGCGGCAAGGAGCGTTTCCGGATGGCTTCCGTATCGTTCGCGGAGGCCGCGGACGGCCCGCTCCACGATCCGTTGTTCCGTTCCGCGCCAGCCGGAGTGGACGGCCGCGATAATCCGCCTCGATTCGTCCACCAGAAGAACGGGAAGGCAGTCGGCGGTCTTGACCGCCAAAATTATGCCGGGCCGGTCCGTGGCCAGGGCGTCGGCCTTCGGCCGGATCCGAAAAGGACGGGCGATGAAACGGATTGTATTCGAATGGACTTGATCGAGCCAGGCGACGAAGACATGAGGCCATTCTTTTTTCGCCCGGAAATCCTCGAGTGTCCAGCGCCGTGTTCCGAATCCGTGAACAAGCCACGGGATCCGCTCGAACCTGGGAATCGTAAGGTAAGGATCCCGTTCCGGAATTGTTCGTGCCGCGCTCATCGTGTTTGTGTCATTCTAACAAAAAGCAAAGGCGATACCAAAACCGCAGCCGCCAGCGCCGGGATCATCCCACGCTCCCTCGGGAACCAGTCCCGTCGGTTCCCCAAGGGCCGAGGGTGATTCCGGTACCCAGTTGAAATCACCTATATCGAAAGCTTGGTGAAGGACAGGATTTCGTGGCTTTTCCATCGGTAAAATTGAAACATAACTCATCGCTTGCCGAAATGAGAGCGGCCGGGTATGATGAGCTCATACGGGATAAGCCATGCAAACAGCCGCTTTATTCGCCTTTGTTTTTCTCCTCGCCGGCGCCGTTCATCTCGCTCCGGAAGAGAGGCCGCGCCTGCGCGAATTCGGGATCAAAACGGGGATCCTCGAACCCGGCCCTCTCAACGCGATCACCGACGTGAGCGGAGTCGCGGTCGGCCACGTGACTCTGATTCGGGGCAAGGATGTGCGGACGGGCGTGACCGCCGTCTTGCCTCACGGCGGCAACGTGTTCCAGGAAAAGGTTCCGGCGGCCGTTGCCGTCGCCAACGGCTTCGGGAAGCTCACCGGGTCGACCCAGGTCGAAGAACTCGGCACTCTCGAGACCCCGATCGTCCTGACGAACACCCTAAGCGTGCCGACGGCCGCCGACGCCGTCCTCGACTACATTCTCGGCTTGCCCGGCAATCAGAGCGTCGAATCCGTCAACCCGGTGGTCGGAGAAACCAATGACGGCTGGTTGAACGATATCCGCGGCCGACACATCACGAAAGAGAACGTTCTCGCCGCGATCCGGAAGGCGAAAACCGGGCCCGTCGAAGAGGGCGCGGTCGGCGCCGGCACCGGGACGATGTGCTATGGATTCAAAGGCGGAATCGGCACGGCCTCGCGGAGACTCCCCGTCTCGCGCGGCGGATACACGGTTGGAGTGCTCGTCCAGACGAACCACGGCGGAATCCTTCAAATCGCGGGTATCCCCGTCGGCGACAAACTGCAAGGAGCGATGGCCGGGGTCGGGCCTGAATTCGGCTGGCGGGCCGATCCTCCGGTCGAAGGGTCATGCATGATCATCGTCGCCACCGACGCGCCGCTCGACAGCCGGAATCTGAAACGTCTGGCCAGGCGGGCGATTCTCGGCATCGCCCGGACGGGCGGATACAACGCCAACGGCAGCGGCGATTACGCGATCGCCTTTTCGACGGCGGCGGAGGTCCGGGTGCCTCATCGAGCGCCGTCCTCAACCCAGGCCGTGACCCTTCTTCGCAACGAGGCGATGTCCCCCCTTTTCCTGGCCGCGGTCGAAGCCGCCGAGGAGGCCATTCTCAACTCGCTGTTCAAGGCCGAAAGAATGGAAGGGAGGGGCGGCCGCGTCGCCTGGCCCCTGCCGCTCGACAAGCTCAAAGATTTGATAAAAAAACAATGAAAAAGACGATCGGCATTTTGGGCGGGATGGGACCCGAGGCGACGAATTATTTTTTCAACCTCGTCCTAAGGCAAACCCGCGCCGGCCGCGACCAGGAGCATATCCCCGTCCTGATCTGGAGCAATCCCCGTATCCCGCCCCGGACCGAAGCCATCCTCCATCGCGGCCCGAGCCCGCTTCCGCTTCTCGTCGAAGGCGTTAAAAGATTGGAGCAGGGAGGCGCCGGACTGATCGTCGTGCCCTGCATCACGGCTCATCACTGGGCTTCCGAGATCGCCGCCGCGGCCACGGTTCCGTTCGTTGACTTAATCAACGAGACCGTTCGCTGCGTCGCGGGGAAGATTCCCGGATTGAAAAAGGCGGGACTCGTGGCGAGTTCCGGAACTATGGCGGCGCGCATCTGGCACCGGGCTTTTGAGAAAAGGGGAATCGGGATCATTGTCCCGGAATCCAAGGACCAGGACGCCGTCATGAGCGCGATTTTCGGAAAGGACGGAATCAAAGCCGGATTTGCCTCGGGCCGGCCGCGGACGGCCATCCTCCGCGTCGCCCGGCGGCTCATCGCTCGCGGGGCCGAGGCAATCATCGCCGGCTGCACGGAAGTCCCGCTCGTCCTGAGAAAAGGCGACCTGCCCGTCCCCCTCATCGAGCCGCTGGCCATCGGAGCATTCGCCTGCATCAAAAGAGCCGGCTACGAGACCAAGGACAACGGGCCGCTGTAAGGATCGGATTCGCTTTTTTTTCGGGAATTCCCATCCGGCCGGCGCATCAAAAATTGCGAGAGAATCCGGAAACGAAAAATCAACCCATTTGACTCCCCGGGCTGAAGCCCGGGGTATGCTCAGGGTTAATACTGAGCGGCGCTTTTTACCCCGATTTAAAAATCGGGGTTTGGCGCCATCGAACGTATCAACCCGGGGGAGACGCGGCCCGCTCGAAAATCCGCACTTCCGCGACCGACCAGATGAAATCCGCGCTGTTACCGGTTTGGATGATTTTGAGAAACCGGGCCCGGCCATCCTCCAGCACGATATCCTGGCCGGCCCGGCTTTGGTCCCGGATCAAAGAGCGGAGGAACTCGGTTTTTGAAAAACGGGACGAGACCGGCCGCCAAATCAGGCCGTCGTCCGAAGCTTCGAGGCGATAGTCCGCCCCGTACTCATAATAGGCGGGTCCCGAAAAAAGCATGACCTTGGCGACATCCGGGACCCGTCCAAAATCGACCTCGATATATTGTCCGGGATGTTTCATCTCCCCTGAACTCCAATTCGAAGAAAGGTCCCCATCGGTCAGATTCGGAATCTCGCCGGGGTTCCGATAGACGACGAGCTTCAAGCCCTCTGGAGAGATCGGGCGGAGGGGAGGCGGCGCGATTCCCTGCTCCGTCCCGGCCGCGGCCGCTCGCGGCCGGAAGGAAAGGACGAGGTCGTCCCCGAGTTCGGACTCGAGCGAGTTGGGCTTGGAAAAACCGTATTGAAAGCGCTTGAGCAGACGAAGCCTCCCCGAAGGGTCGGCCTCCATCCTCGCCAGGATATTTTGGACCGATGCCGGGGAAAGCATTTTGGCATGGATAAGCACGAGATTAACGCCCAGGGCTTCAAGCATATCCAGGCTTTCTTCGCTCGGAAACTCCCTGAACACGTCCTTCAGCAAAAAAGTCGAGGCCGGGATGAAACCGCTGTATCCGTTGACGATTTTCTTGCGATGAAACGTCGAAAAATAGAGATAAATCGAATCATCGGGAATCCACTCGTGGAAGGGCAATTCCAGGATAACCGAATCCCGGGGCTGGTCCTTCAGCCATCCGTATACCGGAGGAATATCCTTGCCGACGGGGACCGTGATCCCGTCGATCGGCCCGGCCAGATACTCGACGTTCATGGCCAGGATGAGGGCGCCGAACAACGCTATCCGGACGGATTTCCTTTTGACCTTGCTCATAAGCCAGGCGCCGCCGAAGCCGGCTAAAACGCAGAGGCCGAAAAGAACGAAGACCGCGAACCGGACCGGCTCCCTGATTCCATTGAAACCGATCACGCGGCGATAAAAGAAAGGAAAAGGCATCGGGACGACCATCGTCGATTTCCCGAGAAAGGTGAACGCCGCGCCGAAGGACAGCATCATCGCCCAAAAGGCCAGGATGGAATAGGTCAGAATCCAGAGGGTCCGGCCCGGCTTGGCCGGCGACTTGAGAAATTTCACCGCTTTAGCCGCGAAAAAGGGAATGCCGAGAAGAAAGAGATAGAGCGCCGGCTTGACCGGATTGTTGACCGATATTTTCATCCTTCCCCATTCGGCCGTGAACCCGCCCCCGAGAGCGGCGAAAAGGCTCACGAGGTTGACCGCGGCGAAAGCCGCGATAAAGATCCTGAGAATCCTGCCGGCGCGACGGGCGGCCGTGCCGCCCGCCGGCCATGAAAGCGTTTTCCAAGTCGTAGCGGCCGCCATCGCGGCCAGGATGAGGACGATCACCCCGGGGAAGAGATATTTTTCAGACCCTCCCCATCCGGATGACAGGCCGCCGAAAAGCAGGTTTGTCGGAAAAGCGGCCGCATAGTTCTGGACTTCGGCGCCGAAGGCTAACACCCTTTTCAAACCCATGGTCTGAAAAACCTGGGCATAGGGGAGGGAGAAAAGGTAAAGGACGGCGCCGGCCAGCCCAAGGGGAAGGGCCAATTTTAAAAAGAAAGCCCCATCCAGCTTCCGGATATGAAAAACGAGAATCAGGGGAAGGAGAAGACAAAGGATTGCGGCTGAAAAAAGGCCATAGTAGACGCAGGCGAGGGCTTGAAACAGGAAAAAAATGGAGAAAAGAATGGAATCCCGCCATTTCCTGTCATCTAAAAATTTATGGAGGAAAAAGAACATCAATGGAATTCCCATCGACCAGAGAAGCTGGACATGGGAGGCATGCATGATTTTGAAAGAACTGAAGGCGAAGGCGATTCCGCCCAGGACGGCGCCCTCCGGACTGCCGGTCAACCGCCTGAGAAGAAGAAAGACGGCGTAGGCATTCAGGACAAAAGCCAGAAAAAGAACAAAGTTATAGGCCAGGACGGGGTTGTTGGACAGGAAATAAACGGGAGCGGAGGTCAGAGCCAGGGGAAGGAGATGCTCGGAAAACGCCAGCGTATTCCGATAGGGATAAAACATGTTCGCCTGGAAGAGATCCAGAGGTTGGCGAAAAATCTGGACATTGACCCAGGCCATGATCCAGGAGTTCAGGAGCGGGTCCCCGGCGTCGCGGACGCCGTTCGCCGGCTGGAGGGAAAGCGGATAAAGCTGGACGATCGTGATTCCGGCAAAGAGGAGCAAGACCCAGAAGTCGGTTTTCCGGATGTTCATGTCAACACGCTTTGATGGCTCATTTAATCAACCCATTTGACTCCCCGGGCTGAAGCCCGCCCTCATTTGCTTTGCGAATGAGGACTGCAAAGCCCGGGGTATGCTCAGGGTTAATACTGAGCGGCGCTTTTTACCCCGATTTGAAAATCGGGGTTTGGCGCCGTCGAATGTATCATAAAATTCCAGGAAATTAAAATCCCCTGAAAGACATTTAAGGAGCCCGGAGCTCGGCCAGGAGGAAACCCGCTGTCCTTGACAAGATTCAAGGGTTAGGCTATAAATTCTCTGCCTTGTTAGGTGAGGAGGTGAATTTCTTGGCGTTTGTTGTCATCGATGAAGGCGAGTCGCTCGAAAGCGCGCTGAAAAGATTCAAAAGACGGGTCCAACAAGAGGCCATCATCAAGGAGATCAAGAAGCATTCCGTCTATTTCAAGCCCGGCGAACGGAAGCGGATGAAGGAAGCCCAGGCGCGCAAGCGGATGCGGCGGCGGATGAAAAGAGAAAAAGATCTCGAATATTGATCATTTCCCCTCCCCCCGAAACGCGGCAGGTCCGTAAGCCGGCTTGGCTTAAAGTCAGGTTCCCCTCAGACACAAATTGTTTCGCGGTTGCATCGCTCCTGGAGTCACGCGGTCTGCACACAATCTGCAGAAGCGCGAAGTGTCCGAATATCGCCGATTGCTGGAGCCGGAAAACCGCGACCTTTCTCATTTTGGGCGATACCTGCACCCGGACCTGCGCCTTTTGCGCTGTGACGAAAGGCGGGCCCGAACCCCTTTCCCCCGATGAGCCGGAAAAAGTCGCGGAAGCCGCCGCGGCCCTTGGATTGACATATGTCGTCGTGACGTCCGTGACCCGCGACGATCTCCCGGACGGGGGCGCCGAACAGTTCGTCCGGACGCTCCGGGCTCTGCGAAAAAAAATCGCCGGCGTCCGGATCGAAGTCCTCGTTCCGGATTTCGGCGGAAACCCGGAAGCCCTCAGGGATGTTCTCGCCGCCGCCCCCGATATCCTCAATCACAATCTGGAAACGGTCGAAGTTCTTTATCCCCGGATCGGACGGCCGCGGGAACACTATCAGAGATCGCTCGACGTTTTGCGCCGGGCCAAGGACCTCGGGGCGACGACCAAATCAGGCTTGATGATCGGCTTGGGTGAATCCGAAGAAGACATCTTGCGGACATTCGACGACCTGCGGCGCGCGGCCTGCGACGCGCTGACCATCGGCCAGTATCTCCAGCCGACGCGCGCTCATGCTCCGCTCGCCCGGTATTATTCTCCGGACGAATTCGACCACCTGAGACAAGAAGCTCTCGCCCGCGGTTTTTCCGGCGTCGAGAGCGGACCGCTCGTCAGAAGCTCTTTTCAAGCTCACCGGCTTTATGATACAGTAAGCGGCTTATAGAAGGACGGGCCATGCGATACTTGATTTTCAGCGACATCCACGGAAACCTCGAGGCGTTGAACGCCCTGTTGAAATTCATCCAGAAAAAGAAGATCGACCACTACATCTGCCTCGGGGACCTGGTCGGATACGGGGCCTCGCCAAACGAGG
>Ga0315275_10003978_pt1 | contig 13751 bp, 13 predicted proteins | sample YL17G03_0_MG_FD_205557 | JGI IMG/M metagenome (GOLD analysis project Ga0315275, IMG submission 205557) | Sediment microbial communities from Yellowstone Lake, YNP, Wyoming, USA - YL17G03_0 | ecosystem: Environmental > Aquatic > Freshwater > Lake > Sediment | place: USA: Wyoming | collected... | reverse complement strand
TGAGATTGAGAACGTCGTCCTGAATCTGGAACGCGACGCCAATGGCATATCCGAAATCTGCTAGCGCCTTCCGTTCTCTCGGAGTTGCGCCCCCAAGGTATGCGCCTGATTCGCACGCAGCTGCGATGAGCGCAGCCGTTTTCCCTCCCACCATCTGGGAATAGTCGTCTTCGGTCAGCTTCCACTCGTTGCGCCGTATCCAGTCAAGCTCCATTGCCTGGCCTTCGAGAACGGCGACAAACGCTCTGTGGAGTATCCTCTGCGCAGCCATCGCCTTCTCAGCGTCCTTCATGCGAAGAAGCGGCTCGGAGACCATCATGAAAAGCCCGTCACCGGCGTTTATCGCGAGCGGGATGCCATAGGTTATGTGAAGGCACGGCTTTCCTCGCCTCATTTCCGAGCCGTCCTCCATGTCGTCGTGTATGAGTGTGAAGTTGTGGAACAGCTCGATGGAAACTGCCGCTGGGAGCGCGTGCGTTTCCCTTCCGCCAACTGCGCTGCATGAAAGCATGCATAGTGCGGGCCTGAACCGCTTCCCGCCCCTGTCCAGGAAGTCCCAGATTAGGGCGTAGACTGCTGCGGGCTTTTTGCTGCGCGGGATTGCGCGCGCAATTTCCTTCTCGATAAGCCCGCTGTTCCCCTTTATGATTTCTGACATGTTCATGTGACCACTATCCCAGCGCTTCCTTGACTCGGGAAACGCCGATTGCTTCTATGAACTTGCCCATCTTCGGGCCCTTGGGCTTTGCTATGAGCGCCTGGTAAAGCTCGCTGAAAAGCGCGGACGGCTCGACGTTGTTGCGCTTTGCGGCATCGAAAACAAGGTTGTGGATTTCGAGTGCTGGCATCTGCGGCTTGAGCGAAGAGACAAAGTCGCGCGCAGCCGGGCTTGAAACTTTCGATGGCGTGAAGCTGAATGAGTATTCCTCGGGCACGAAGCCCTGCTTGGCCCAGTTCTCGACATATTGCTTCATTTGCGCAACGCCCTCCTTGTCCTGGAGCTTCTCGGCAACTGTGCCCCAGTCCTTGTAGAGCTCGAAGTAGAGTATGAGGTCTGTGAAGCTTGATTTCCAGACCCCGCCCGTGTTCGAGAGCCTGAACGCGAGAACGCGCTTCCTGTCACTTCGCGAAAGCTTGGCGAGGTCGGGCTTTGAAAACGAGAGCTCGCCGGCTGATTTGAAGTCGTCGAGCGCGCGCAGCAGGTTGACCGGCGACGGGTCGATGTCGATGTTTTCCTGCAAGTCCGGCTTTAGCAGGATGTACGCGATGACTTCCGCTGGCAAAAGATCGAGCAGTTCGGTGACGCCCATGCCGATGCCTTTTGACTTTGAGTATTTCTTGCCCTTGAAAAGTATGAACCCGAACTTGTATCCGATCGGCGGTTCCTGTTTGAACATCTCTTTGAAAACCGCGACGCACGTGTCCCAGGAGCCGCCGCGCGTGTGGTGGTCCATGCCCGCGCCCTCGACTGAGGTGTTGAAATGCTTCATCCAGGACGGCCAGTGCAGGCGCCAGGTAAGCTTGTATTTGTGGTCTGAAATTTTGTTTTCGCCGGCAAAGCCGCATCCTTTCACGTATTTCACTTCGCGGTCGCAAACGTATTTGTAGCTTTCGGCGTCGTGCGAGGCCACGCGCGTGGTCGCTATCCTCCCGCAGTTCTGGCACACCGGCATTATCGGGGACCATTCTAGGGGGAGCTCGCCCTTGAGCGACGTCCTTCCAACGAGCTCGCGGGACTGCGCCTCGTTTTTCAGAAAGAACTGCGCTGTTTCGTCCATTGCGCCGGATGAGTACAGCTCGTTCGCGCGCACGATTTTTGGCGAAACCCCGAATTTTTTCATCACCGCGAGCGACTCGTTGAGGAAGTGGTCGCCGAATGACGCGCAGCAGCCTTCCGGGTCAGGAACATCCGAAAGCGGCTTTCCGAGGTGCGGAGCAAGCGCTTTTTCGTATTTTGAGAAAACGCTTGGGATGGAATCGAATGCGTCAAAAATATCGGCGATGAATATGTACTCGCAGTTCTTCCCTTCGGAAACCAGCTCTTTCTGTATTGCTGAGGGGAAAAGGAACTCACATAGCGTGCCGAGGTGTGTTGGGCCGGACGTGGTCATCCCGGCGGTTATCGTGAAGGGCTCCTTCTTCTCACTCTCGACGCTGGAAGCCAGCATCTCTGCCCAATGCATTGATTTTTTCTCCTCGTTCTCCACAAAACCAACAGGTAAAGTAATCTGGGATAGTTTTTTAAATTGAATTAGTGAAAGGGGAATCAAGACCAGTGATGTTTCGAGGGTGAGAGAATGGTAATGAAAGCGTCGAGAATTTACGGGATGGACATCTACACAGACAGTGGCAAGTTCCTCGGCCGCGTGCAGGACGTTGTAATCGACCTTGAGCGTGGTGAGGTTGTGAGGCTCACGATGGAGCCCTTGTCATCGATTTCAAAGGAAGAGGCGACTAGGATCCTCAGGGAAAAGAGCGTTCTTTACAAGAGCGTGAAGTCTGTTGAGGATGTTGTTGTAGTTGCGAAGATGGGCTCTCCTGGTCCGCTCGAGTAAGTTAATTCGTGCGCGCGGACACCCTTCAGTTCCGCTATTCTTCTTTTTAATTTTTGTTTTGTTTCCCAGCCTAGCGTCGCGCTTCGAATAGTGGAAGTGCACCCTCTTTTTCTTTCTTATACCACATCTTCAATAGAGGACGCGCGGGCCTTGTAAACTTCTATAAACTCCTTGTATTGCCTAAAAAAGGTGTCTGCTTCCTTTTCATACTCATCAGAAACCAAAAGAACTGATTTTGTTTTAAAAGGCATTTTATAAAGCCCCGAATTCTTTAAATTGTAATAAAAACGTCTTTTTAGTGTATTGTAGGCTTTTAATCCTTTTATTTTTAAATCATAGAAGTATATTAACATATTGTAACTATAGTCACAATACATTATTAAAACACTATTATTCAATATTATAATTATTAAAACATTAAAAACAACAAAATAACAACAAAGAAAACGATAAACAACAAAAACAAAACACCATTAGTGGAACTATGGGGTGCGGCCACACATATAGACCCCGCGCGCTTGGCGCGATTAAACAGTAGCGGGGAGTGGATTTGAACCACTGATCTCTGGGTTATGAGCCCAGCGGGCACTCCAAACTACCCTACCCCGCTATGTAAGGCTGTTCTTTAGTTAAACTTAAAAAACAGCTTACGACCGAGCTACTGCTCGTTCTTCTTCTCAAAATAGCTCAAGCCATTGCCGCAGCTTGGGCACTTGAAAGAGAGGTCATACGCCTTGTCGAAATGGAAAAGATCGGCTGCGCCGCAGCACTGGCAATGGTAATGTTCGCCCGGTAAGGAAGCAGTTCGCTCGCCCGCGTTCAATGAGGAGATAAGCGTGTGCGCCTTTTCAGGATTTATTTTCCAGACATAAGAATACCATCCACTGTCCTTGTCCCGGTGCCTCACATACTCCACGAGTCCGAAGCTGTGGAGCTTGTTGAGCACTGCCCGGACCTCACTGACCTTTATCTTCGTCTTCATCGCAAGCTCGTCGTCGCTCATCTGCCCACGGAACTCACGGATTATCATTATTGCGTTCTCACCTGCCACGGTGATGAATGTCTGCCTGATGTCAGCGTTATTCAGGAGCGCCTCGTAGTGCTTGAAATACCCTTTTTGCGAGGCGATTGTCCTTTGTTTCCTGCCCGAAATCCGATTTGCAGGCAATTTGAGCTTCTTTTTCAGTGAAGGCCTTGCGGTCCTGATTGCGCGCTTAATGACTTTCTTCATTCCTTTTTTAGCAAGCTTCCTGGCAAACTTTAACGTCGGCCGAACATGCTTCGCTCGCGTTGCCTTTGAAGAACGGCTTCGAGCACTTACTCTAGTCTTTTTCCTGTTTTTCATCACAATTCGCCACTTTAATTTGCCATTAACTAGTATTTATACCTTTTGTTTCTTCTTACACGAAAAAACACACTTTCCTCTCTCAGAAGGCGAAATTTTTATTTTTCCTGCAAATTTTTTCTCAAGTTCAATTCCTCCAAAATACCTGTCAAGGAAAACAGCGAGCGCCGCAACCTCGGAATGCGGCTGGTTCGTCACAGCGACGTTGAAATCCGCGAGCGAATAGAGCTCAGAGGGCACCTTTTCCGCCCCGACAACAACAAGAATCTTGCCCTTTTTCGGGATCCTTTCAACAACGTCCTGGATCCGCTCTCCATACATAGTGAGGTGCACGACCGTTCCGCCTGTCCGTTTCCAGCCGCGGACCTCCTTTTCCCAGCCACTCGAATAGGTGACTGGGAACGTTCCGCCCCAGTTCTCGCAGATTTTCCTGGCGCTCTCAACCGGCCCGGAATCGGGGTCCCCGCAGAACACGGCAGAGTCGGCGCCAAGCGCGCGGCCAGTCAGGAAGATATGGGTCGTCATCCTGTCGTCCCTTCCTATCCTGTGCCCAAGCCTGAGAATCCGGATCATGGTTTTCTCTCATCCGAAATGATTATATACTCCTTTCCTTACCAATTCGTCCTCTTCGTTCAGTTAAACCAACGAACGGAACGGGCCCATAGCTCAGCTTGGTAGAGCGACTGACTCTTAATCAGCAGGCCAAGGGTTCAAATCCCTTTGGGCCCGTAAGCCCTTTTTCTTTCTTTATCCTCGCTGCTGCTCGTCTAAAGAAAGAAAAAGCCCTTGGGTAAAAAGAAAGAAAAGAACCCTGGAACAAGCGTGTCCGCCGCTGCGGACACGATGCGCCATGTTTGGAAAATCAAACATGGTCGAGAAAAGAAAGAAACGGCGACGCGAATGAACAACACCACTTCTCCAACTCCCTCTTCCGCCCCCGCCCCACCAATGAAAATAATCCTCGTGCCCACTGCGCATGTTTCAGCAGAGAGCGTGCGCAAGGTGCGAGAGACAATAATGGGCGAGCAGCCTGATGCAATCGCAATCGAGCTGTGCAAAAAGCGCTTTATTGGCATGATAGAGAACAAGAAGCCGACCACACTCGAACTCATCTCCTCCCCTCTTTACGGGTTCCTCTACCTATTCCAACAGCTTCTCGGCAAGGTCTTCGGCTCAGAGCCAGGGCTCGAGATGAAAGAGGCCGCGCTCCTCGCTTCCCAGCTCAACAAGCCGCTCATTCTTGCTGACCGGGACATAACAATAACGATGAACATGGTGAAGGCAATCCCGCTCACGGAGAAGCTAGCGATACTTTTCGAGCTCGCGCTTACGCCGTTCAAGCTCCGCGTTTTCAAGCTTTCTGAAATCACCGAGCCCAAGTTCCTCCTGCCGTTCATGCAGGAATTCAGGAAGAAGTTCCCGAAAACATATTTCGCGCTTGTGGACTCGCGCAACGAATTCATTTTCAGGTCTTTGCTTGCATTCGGTGCGGAAAAGACAGTGGCGGTCGTCGGTGCAGGGCACGTGCCTGGCCTGCTTGAACTCGTGAAGAGGCATAATTTAAATTCCGAGCGCAAAATAGACGCGGTAGTGGCGTGAATGAATTGCGCCAATGGCAAAACACCGCGCAGCAGATAAAAAACTGCAAAGGATAAGCGCGAAGGTAAGCGCATGAAAGAGCTCATACTCAAGAAAAAGCCGTCGGCAGTGGTCCTCCTTCTCAGGGACAGCACGCAGCAATGGTACCCCTCGAAGCTCGCGAAATCCGCAGGCGCGACATATGTCTATGTTACCCAGCTGCTTTCAAAGATGTCAAAAGAAGGATTTGTCGCATTCGACAAGAAAGGGAAGCAGAAATTCGTCACCCTCACAGAGCGCGGGGTGCTCGCAGCAGCCGCGCTCGACGACTTCGTGAAAAAATCCGAGGCGCCTAAGCCGGTGCCGGTGCCCGCACAGCCAATACAGGAAAAGAAGGAGCCACAGTCGGCGGACAGGTCAATAGCCTGAACAAGCAAAAGGCGGCAAGAAAACACCGACGAAGACACAAACTAACACGTGAGGAATGCAAATGGAACCCATCAAATCTCCTCTCGACTGGGTGAAACCATACCGGTGCGGGCCGACCCTATGCTATCTCGTGGCAAACGAGCTCCTCATTGACGCGCACGAGCGGATTTCAGAAGCGAACCTTCGCCCGAAAAGCATTTTCCTCACGCACGAGCACTGGGACCACTGCGCAGGCATTGACAATTTCAAGTGCAGCATCTTTGCGAGCACCGAAGCAGCGAACGCAATAAACACGAAGGACGACGGGCGCATGCGCTTCTCAGAGCACAAGCTGAAGATGGTACAGCACAAAGTTTCCGGCATGAAGGAAGGCGAGAAGTTGCGAGCAGGAGAGTTCGAGCTCGAGGTCATCTATGCTGCTGGCCATACTTCCGGCTCCGCGCTCCTTTTCCACAGGAAAACCGGCACGCTATTTTCAGGCGACGCTGTGTTTGCAATGTCATCAATCCCGCGCCACGACCTTCCGAGCGGAAGCATTTCAGACCTTATTGCCACATATGAAAAGCTCGCGAAGCTCGAGATAAACTGGGTTTTTCCCGGGCACGGCCTGATTTTCAGGAATAACGGGAGCATCGGGCGCACGCTCTCCATCCTCAAGGAGAGAAAGGAACACGAAGACACCGGCGCGATACTGAAAGTAAATGTGCACGATTACAAGACAAGGGACATGCTCGCATCAGCGAAAACAATAGCAATAATCGGGCTCTCGCGCGATGAGGCTAAGCCGAGCAGGCGGATTGCCGAATACCTGCGCGCAGCGGGGTACAAAATAATCCCTGTGAACGCGGCAGGCGGGGAATTTCACGGCGAAAAGGCGCACCCAAGCTTCCGCGCGATTCCCGGAAGCGAAAAGACAGACATTGTGTGCGTGTTCATCCCCGCTTCGAACGCCACCATAGAGCTCGCGAAAGAGGCGGCTTTGCGGAAAGTGAAGGTTTTCTGGATGCAGCCAGGTGCAGAAAGCGAAAAAGCCGAAAAAGAGGCGCTCTCGCGCAGGCTCGACGTGGTGATAGGCGAATGCATAATGCGGGAGCACAGGCGGCTGATGGGAAAGAATGAAGCCGAGCAGGATCAGAGCTACGCCTGATTGAAAAAATAAAAACGATTTACTGACTCAAATTCAATTAGCGAAAGAAAAGCGGAAAGAACGCTGAAGAAAAAGCTAAACTGCGCGCAGAATCGTGTCCTTCTTCACAGAATTCAGGACATGGGCGTAGTCCCTGTAATGCGAGTAGGCGACAACGCGCACAGTGTAGTCGCCAGCAACAGTCTGATTGTGGCCGTAAATCGGGACAGCAATTTCCTTCTTCTCCCTTCCCTTCATCAGGCCGACGCGCATCTCCCTTACCTTGTTCATGCCGATTTCGTCGAATCCGAGCGCCTTCGGCACGCCGACGACAACGGAGACAAGAAGGGTCGCCTCAGTCTTGTTCTCAAGCTCTACGATAAGGTCTACTGCGTCGTTCTTGCGCGCAGCGAGCCTGTAAGGCCTGAACACAAGCTTCATGCTGAACGGAACGCCTTTCGTAAGGTCGTCTGCAACGTCTTTCTTGCCAAATATGTCAAGTATGCCCATGCGCATCCCTCGAATCCTTTCGTGGCTATCTGACTGCAAAAGAATTTAAGAAAGTATCTGACTTTCGTGTCCGCGCAAATTCGGGCCCGGCAAGGGGATAACGTATAAAAAGCAATACCGGCATCTAGTTCCCCATGGGCTACATGAAGCTTGAGGGCACGCGCGCCATCGTTGACTGCGCGAGCGACCCCCTCGAATTCACATCCCCTGCCTGGGTGAACAGCCACCTCAAGGACCTCGCGAACGCGGAAGGCAAGATACGGACAATCCGCTACGAGGAGGAAATCATTGTCGACTTTGACGAGGAAAAGACAAAGGTCCTCACGGAATACGCGTCGCTCATACGCCAGGTTGAGGGCATAATGCTCAACACCAAGACCTACGGCCTGAAGGATGACGACCGCTATGACAAGCGGCGCAAGGCGCTCAAGGACTTCTATGAGTACATGTTCATGAACCCCCTGCTTTCTGCGCGCACGCTCGAGGATTACAAAGAGCCGCTTCCGGAAAAGCAGGTTTTCGTGGACGGGTACAACACGTTCCGCGCATGGACGAACGGAATCCTCAAGAGCTACAAGGCATCCAAGCTTTACAAGCTGGTTGAGCAGACCGGCGACCTGAGGCAGGCATTCCTCTCGCTCGCGGGATTGCGCAGCCTCCAGTTCATCCAGAGCATCCAGCTCACCCCGCCACCAGGCGTGAAATACATCGAGAGCCCGGACAACGGCTATGACCTCGGATTCGGGATAAAGGCAAAGATTTACGCGCTTCCGTCGGGCGAGGCGAACCTCTACATCCTCGAGAACCCGATCATTGAAAACCTGCCGCGCGAGCTCGGGCTCATGCTGCGCAACGCGATTCTCGACGGCATGAAGCAGACGTTCGAGGGCGTTGACTTTTCCACGATTTTCGAGACGAAGACAAGGGAATACCGCCAGTCCTTTGTCGACCAGGCAACGCTCCAGGGAGTCAAGATAACCCCACAGCAGGCAATCGCAATGGGCAGGGAAGCCGCGTCATGGACAGTCGGGCTCGGCTCTCCGATTGAAAACATGTCGCTGGACCGGGACAGCATCACGGACATTTACATCGACAGCGAGAACTCCCCGCTTTACATCGAGCACGGGAAGTTCGGGCTGTGCCACACGCTCTGGAGGTACAACCGCGAGATGCTCGAGCACGCGTTCCTGAACATCATGGCAACAACAAAGCAGAGCAGGAAATTCGACATGAACAACCCTGTTGTCGACGTGATGCTCACAAGGCTGAACATGAGGTGCCACCTGCAAAGGCCGCCCGCAACCTTCGGGGAGCTACAGGCAGCGCTCCGCATGACGAAGGAAACCCCATTTACCTATGCCCAGTACCTTTACTACCAGGCATTCTCCGCCTTCTTCGCAGGCTACGACGATGTGATGGTTTCGCTCGGATGCAGCGAAGCAGTACTCGGGCTCAAGGGAGTTGGAAAAACCGCGTTCACGAGCGCGAAAATAGAAGCCATAGGCACGAAGCGCAGGATTCTCCCGATACAGGACATTGAGGAAATCCCGACAAAAGCTTACCGCAAGCGCGGGTTCCACATCGGCGCAATGCGCGTGCAGAGCTCGGACAAGGAGGAAAGCAGCAAAACCGAGCTCGACCTGGTGTCAATGGCGAACGCATCGCTCCGCATGGGAGACTCCTGCCTCATAATCAACGAAATCCGCTCGCGCCTGGCAATCCAGGGAGTGATAAACCTGCTGAACACCCAGCCCGGCGTGTTCCTGCTCTACAACCTGCACGCCCAGTCCCTGCGAGACATACAGGACAGGCTCGAGCTTGTTTTCGGCATGCCCGCGGCCACCATGTTCACAACAGACAGGTATTCCTTCCTGAAGAAAGTGCGCTTCGGCAGGAAAGGGCGGGTTTACCGCATCCTTGGAAACGAGTATGAGACAGACCAGGAGCAGCGCAAGTTCGTGGAGGTCTTCACGTTCAAGCGCGCGATTGACATCAATTCCTCGAAACTTATCTGCAACTTCCTCGAGAATGAGGAAGCCACGAAATTCTCGCTTGTTGACCTCAACATGTCCGAGATAGCGAAGAACCTGCACGTGACCTTCGTCCCCCCGGCATTGCGGCGCAGGAGCATAGAAACAGGAATTCCGCCGGAGCAGTACATACTCCAGGCGTTCTTCAAGGGAAAGATGTATTCCCAGATTCTCGACGAAAGCAAGAAGCACAAGGACAAGATGCTGCTCGAGCTCGACTTCGTGCACAAGTCCAACTCTGCGGTAAACCGGCTGCTTCGCGAGAACGAGCGCGAGGACGGAAGCGTTGACTTCACTGCCCTCGAAAAGACCTGGCAGCCCATGTTCCAGCAGATGATAGAGCAGGACATCGCCGAGCGCAGCGTGCAGGCAGTGCTGGCTGCGAAAGGCGCGAAGCCCGAGGCAGCATTGAAGGAGCCGGAAGAAGAGCCAGCAGAGGATGAGGGGCCTGCACCGAAAGCAGTGCAACCCACAGCTCAGAAGAAGCCGAAGCCATGATTCGTTTTGACGCCCGAAAGGTTTAAATACTCCTTTTTCCATAATTTCCAACATGAAACACAAAACACCAGTTAGCCAAGAGGCCATCATTAAGCTAGCCCAGAGCGAAAGCGCGCACAGCCGCCGCCGAGCAGCACTGCTTCTCCGCAACCACGCATCCGACCATCACCCGATAACCGCCCTCGGCCCGCTGCTTCTCGACCCGGACAAACAGGTCACAGCCGCCGCGCAGCACAGCCTCGTCGGGCTGGTGCGGGAACGCGTGCGCAGCATAGGTGACTTCAATCACGAGCTTCTTTCAGGCGAGATAATGAAACACTACAAGCAGCTGGCGATTGATTATGTTTCAATTGGCGCAATCCGCATGCTTGCGAAGAGCCCAGTACTGATGCAACGGATTGAGGCGGCAGCCCTCGTTCCCGCATGCAAAAGCGAGAAAAACATAGACGAGCAGGGAGGCCCGGCACAGGTTCTTGTAAAACTCATGAAAGACAAGGACCCACGGGTCAGGTATGCTGCGACCGGGATCGCACGTGCAGTAGTAGATACCAGAAAGGACGAGTTCAGCCCGTCCGAGCGTAGGTTCGTGAAACGGCAGATTGCAAGGCAGGATGCCGACGCGCAAAGGGAAGCGAAGCAGCACCCGGCCGACCCGCAGCTCGAATCCATGGCAACGGAGGCGCTCAGGCGGAGGCAGCAGGGAATTGACCGAAACATAGGAACGGGGTAAGAATATGGCGGGAATGACAAAACACATCCGTTTTGCCGAAATAATGGCAAAAGCCAAAAACCCAATAGTGGAGGAGCGCAAGCTCGCGGCCCAGCTCCTTGCGGCGTCTTCGGACAAGCGGGCGATGCGGGTGCTCGCAACGCTCGTCAAGGACCCCACGGTCTCCGACGTTGCGACAACTTCGGTTTTTTTCCGGCTTCTCCGGCGCAAGGAACAGCTCATGGAAATAAATGGCAGGATTAACCGAGCCGGAAATGAGCTAGTTATTGATTACGGGGTGAAAAAACTCTTCAAGTACAGGGTAGACCCTTCAAACAAAACGCTTGCACAGGACGCGTGGGACTTTCTAGCGCCGCTTGCAGACCGGATAGCTGGCGACAAAAAGGTGCGCGCCTCCATAACTCTCGGGGAAATGCAAACAGCGCTCGACAATCCAGACCCGATGATGAGAAAGCTTGCGCTCAAATTTGCCAGGCTGTGCAACGAGAACGGGATTCTTTTTCTCCTCTATGTCAGGGCCTTGTCCGACCCGGACCAGGAAGTCAAGAGGTTGGTTCTCGAGCAGGCGGCGCTGCACTGGTACGCGCACAAAAGCGAACTTCGTGACAGCGAGCTGCGCGATCTCGGAGAACTGATGATGCTCGCGCGCCACGGCGCGAAAATCTAAGGAAAACATAAACCTCTTTAAGCTCTTTGTTCGTTAGGTTTTCATGGAACCCGCGTTAACCATAGGGCTCAGCATCACGGCCATATTCGTTCTCGCCCTTCTTGCGCGGAAGTTCAGGCTCCCTCTGGTCATCGGGGTTCTCATCGCAGGCTCCCTAGTCGGGCCGCACAGCCTGATAGCGAACATAGAACTTTTCGGGGTCAGCACCAACAGCATGATAATTACGGACGTGCCGCTCGTGGAGGTATTCGCGACAATCGGCGCAGCGCTCATACTTTTTGAGATCGGACTCGAGTTCAGCATCCTCTCATTGGCAAAGCTCGGGGCTGTCGCGTTCATCGCAGCCGGGATAAAGATGGGCCTGGTCACAATTGCAGGCTATATTGTCGGCGGCATGCTCGGCTTGGGCACGATACCTGCGCTCGTCCTCGGGTTCCTGCTTTCCATGAGCAGCACTCCAATCATAGTGCGCATCCTCGAGGACAAGGGCAAGTTCAAGCGCCCCGAAGTCCAGCTCATAATAGCGATGCTCGTTGTCGAGGACCTTGCAGCGGTGTTCATGCTCGGAATTTTCGCGAACCTTGTTGCAGAGATGAGCCAGCTCATGCTCCTGTTCTCTCTGTTCAAGGTCATAGTGACGTTCGTGTTTGCATACATCATACTCTCACGCGTAGTGCGTGCTCTTCTCGTCCCCCTATCCGAGAGCAATGAGCTCCTCGTGCTCGCAGTGGTGAGCCTGGTGCTCGTGATAGGGTATGTCTCCCAGTTCATCGGGCTTTCGTTCTCGGTCGGAGCGTTCCTTGCCGGCAGCGTGATTGCCGGCTCAAGCGGGGCAAAGAAGATAGGGGAGATAATGAGCCCGTTCAACACAGTATTCGCATCCATGTTCTTTTTCTCAATCGGGATGCTCATCGACCCGGCGCTCGCGCTCTCAGCCCCGGTCCTCGTGATTGTGATGTTCCTCCTGGCGACAATCGTGAAATTCGGCGGCGCATCAATCGCGACATATTTCCTCGGCTCGAACGGCAGGAGCGCGTGCTTTTCCGGCGCAGCCCTGCTTGTTATGAGCGAGGTTTCGCTCATGATAGCAAAGCAGGCAACGGTATCCGGGCTCCTTGGCCCGGAGATAATGAGCATCTCAGCGGGCATAGTCGTGGTCACCGCCATAATGTCCTCGCTCCTGATTTCCTATGAGTCCGAGCTCTACGCGTTCTTTGTCTCGTTCATGCCAGCTGCGCTGCTTGATGGCGGGAGGACGACAAGGCGCGCAAGCATGGGTGTGAGCTCTTTGCTCGGCACGCAGTTCAAGTACGTGAACGTGGTAAGCAGGCTGCCGATGATAAATTTCGGCTCCGGGCACCAGGTGCACAGGCCGCAGGAGCGCATCACCGGCTCTGCAAACCGGAGCGCGGTGTTCCTTGCGCTCTCGCTCCTCGCGCTTTTCCTGCTCATCACAAGCCAGCTCGGAAACGGCTTCTTCGCCTCGCTGTCGCTTCCACTCGCAATCGTATTCGTATTGTCATCACTGGCATTCACCTATTTCCTCCGCTCAACGCTCGAGTTCCTGGCATCCTCATTCATCGCAGGCGAGCACAAAATCGGCCTGCTCATCCTGAAGAATGCCACCTATTTCGCGATAATGCTCTCGCTCGGGCTGTCAAACCTAGCGGCATTCCTTTTCGTGCCCGCTTCCTGGGGAGTGGTGCCTGCCGCGCTCTGCGGAATCTTTGCCGTGAATTACTTCTTCCGGCTCCTGTTCCAGATGGGCACTTTCGCGCGCCGCACGATTTACAGATTCTGAAAATCAGCCATTGCTTTTTCTGCGCACCCTAACAGCCTCAGCGGCCGCGCCTCGGAGCCCTGCTAGGTTATTTCAGTTTTCGTTAATCGCTCCAAGTTCCGCCCCCAGAACCCAGCCGCGCTATTTCGGCGTCCAGCGCACGCCAAAATATATTAAGCATCCAGCCCCGCGCCCTCGGTTCCGCCGAGGAACCTATTATTTCAGCTTCCACCTTGCTCCGTCTTTTGTGTCCTCGAGCACAACGCCAGCAGAGTCAAGCGCCTTCCTTATGGCGTCGCTGGCAGCATAGTCCTTCCTTGCGCGCGCATCCTTTCTTTTCAAAATAAGCAGCTCAACAGCTTCCTTCAACCCAGTCGCGCTTTCAACCCCCGGCGCCCCGCCGGCGTTCAGCTTCGCGAGCGCCTCAGCCTCCTTCGCGCTGCCTTCGCCGAGCTTTGCTTCCTTCAAGCCAATGACCCCAACGAGTTCGTGCAGCGTTCTGA
>Ga0315275_10003977_pt1 | contig 13754 bp, 11 predicted proteins | sample YL17G03_0_MG_FD_205557 | JGI IMG/M metagenome (GOLD analysis project Ga0315275, IMG submission 205557) | Sediment microbial communities from Yellowstone Lake, YNP, Wyoming, USA - YL17G03_0 | ecosystem: Environmental > Aquatic > Freshwater > Lake > Sediment | place: USA: Wyoming | collected... | reverse complement strand
TTCGCGATCGCTTCGTCGTCGTTGTTGGCCTGGCTGAGCGCGACACCCTCGTCGAAGAGCTTGGTCGCCACATCGATCTTGACCTTGGCCGCGGCCAGGGCCTCCTTGCTTATGGGGGCCACCGAGCTCGGCGTGAGCACGAAGTTCACTTCAGCCATGACCCCGATCCGGACGCGCACCTCGAAGGACTGCGCCATCTTCTCCTTGGTCGCCGTCACCTTGTAGGTGCCCGACTGGAGGCCGATCTGGACGAATTCGCCTTTCTTGTTCGTCTTGGTCTCATGGCGCCGCGACAGGGCTCCAACGTACTCGATGAGAATGGCCGCCGCTTCAACGGGCTGTCCCTGGGCGTCGAGAACCTTCCCTTTGACCTGGCCGGTCTGGGCCGCTGCGGGAAGCGCCAGGAACACCGCGAGGCCGAGAGCGAGGGCGCCAATCGCCAGCGACCGGGGGCCGAGCAGAGCGCGAATCATGAATGTCCTCCCTAACGAGATTAGGAGAGCAAAAATGCCGACAATCTACACGCACCAGTTTACACCTTTCAAGAACCGCGGCGCGATTGGGCCCGCCGGGCGGGCCGTATGTTGGCGATCAGGTATTCCATGACCGGCCCGCGCCCCGAGGCCCTGGAGTTGATGGCCCGGCGCGCCGGCACCTCGTGCGCCCGCAGGCCGGCCGCGCGAGCCCGGCGGTCGTCGACATAGAGCTCGCGGATCTCGGGAGCGGTCGAGTTACTGAGCAGCACCTGGCACCCGCGGCGGGCGAGATCGACCACGAGATCCCGCAGCCGCACTTGATCCTCGGGCCCGAAGCCGCCCGCGGTGTAGGACGTGAACCGCGCCGTGGCGCTGAGCGGGGCGTAGGGCGGATCGAGGTAGATGAAGTCCCCGGGCCGCGCTCTCGTCAGCACGCGGTCGAAGGTGCCCGCCTGCAGCCGCAGGCGGGCGCGCCCGAACGCGGCCGCAACCTGGCGCAGGTTGTCGGCGTCGCAGATTCTGGGGGCCGCGTAGCGTCCCGCCGGCACGTTGAACTCGCCGCGCGCGTTGAGCCGGTAGAGACCGTTGTAGCCGGTCCGGTTCAGGTAGATCAGCATCGCGGCGAGAGCTGGCGGGTACGGCGTTCGCCCGCCCGGAGCGTGGACAGTCCGGCGCAGCGGGTTGAACCGCTCGTTGCGGACCTCGTAGAAGTGCGCCTGCCCGCCGCGCCGGTGCCCGTCTTCGAGCTCCCGAAGCGCGGCGATGACCTGGTCCACGCCGTCGCGAACGGCCTGATAGCACCCGATCACGTCCTGGTTGCTGTCGGCGAGCAGCGCGGACCGGTCATCGAGCCGCCCCCGGTTGTGGAGATCGAGAAACACGGCGCCGCTGCCGACAAACGGCTCGATGTAGCGGCCGAAGCGATCGGGATAGAACCGCCGCAGCTCCGGCAGCAGCTGGCGCTTGCCGCCCGCCCACTTGAGGATCGGTCGCGCGTCGGCGGTTGCCGCCGTGGCGGAGGACGATCCCGGACGCCGGCTGTTGGTGGAACGGCCCGGCATCGCGATCACGCCTCGCTCGACCGGAAGAACCGCTCGATCGCGTCGAGGTCGCTCACCAGGGGCGCCGGCGGCAGCGAGGCGAGGAACCGCGCGCCGTAGCCCATGGTCCGCAATCGAGGGTCGAGGATCGCCAGCACGCCGCGATCGGTGCGGTGGCGGATGAGTCGGCCCAGGCCCTGGAGCAGCGTCAGGATCGCGAGCGGCACCTGGTAGTCGGGAAACGGCGCTCCGCCCCGGCCCGCGATCGCGTCGATGCGCGCGGCCGTGATCGGATCGGCGGGCGACGCAAACGGCAGCTTGTCGATGATGACGCAGCTCAGCGCCTCGCCCACGACATCGACGCCCTGCCAGAAGCTCGACGTCGCGAGCAGCACGGCGTGCGGCGTGTTCCGGAAGTCCCGCAGGAGCGCCGATCGCGGCGCGGTGCCCTGCACGAGCACCGGATACGGGAGCTCGCGCGTGACGACGGGCTCGACCTCGTACAGGTTCGCGTAGCTCGTGAACAAGACGAACGCGCGCCCCTCGGTCCGCTTCAGGATCTCCACGATCTCCCGCGCGGCGGCCCCGGCGAACGCCGGCGATCGCGGGTCGGGCATGTCGGGCGGGAGGTAGAGGATCGCCTGCCGCGCGTGGTCGAACTCCGAGGCGAGGCGGACTTCCTCCGCCCGCTCGATGCCCAGACGGCTCCGGATGTACGCGAACGACTCGTCCACCGCCAGCGTCGCCGAAGTGAGGACCGTGCCTTGCAGGCGATCGAGCAGCAGGCTGCGGACGATCGACGACACGTCGATCGGCGACGCGCGCAGGAACACGCCGCGGCCGCGCTGCTCGACGTAGAACACGTAGTCGGGGTCGTCGGCGCGCAGCAGGAGGCGCAGATCCTGCCGGATCTCGCCCGCGCGGCGCCCGATGGCGCGCACCTCCTCGGGCGCGTCGGCGAGCTGCGCGATCGCGGCTTCGACGAGGTCGAGCCCCTCCAGGACCGCCTGGCCTTCGCCGGCCACCTGCTGGAGAAACCGACTCGTCACCCGCGACTTCCGTTCGGCGCCGCCCTCGGGCGCCTCGTCCGAGGTGCCCGGCAGGCGCGCGCCGCGCACGGCCTCGAAGAACGCCTGCGATCGCTCGAGCACGCGCGCGAGATCTTCGCGCAGGCCCAGCGCCTTGTCCGGATCGGCGACCAGCCCCGCCGCGACGGCGCGGTCGCCGTCGCGCGCGAGATCGAGCAGACGGTAGTTGCTCACCATCAGGCCGAAATACTGCGTGGCGACGTCCTCGAGCTGGTGCGCCTCGTCCAGAATCGCGTAGCTGCACGCCGGAATCACCTCGCCGTACGCGCTCTGCCGGACGGCCGCGTCGGCGCAGAGCAGGTGGTGATTCACGATCACGAGATCCGACGCGGCGGCCCGCTGCCGCATCAGCGTGATGTGGCAGTCGCCGTACCGCGGGCAGTCCGCGCCCACGCAGTTCTCGCTGGTCGCCGCGATCTCGTTCCAGAAGGGCAGGTCTTCGGGCAGGTCCTCGATCTCGGCGCGGTCCCCGGTCTGGGTGCCGCGGGCCCATTCGGTGATGAGCCTCAGATGCACGCGCTCGTCGGCCGTTCGCGGCCCGGGCCGGTGGCGCCACTCCTCGAATCGGAGGAGGCACAGGTAGTTGCCGCGGCCTTTCATGTAGGTCGCGGTGAAGTCGATGCCGAGCGCTTCGCGGAGCACCGGGAGGTCCTTGTAGAAGATCTGCTCCTGCAGGTTCTTCGTGCCGGTGGAGATGAGCACGCGCTCGCGGCTGAGCACGGCGGGGACCAGATACGCGAGGGTCTTACCGGTGCCGGTGCCGGCTTCGGCGATGAGCGCGCCGCCGCCTGTGAAGACCCGGACGACGGCCTCGGCCATCTGGCGTTGGCCGGGGCGGGCCTCGAAGGCCGCGACCGCGCGCGCCAGCGGGCCCTCGTCCGCGAAGGCCGCGGCCACGCCGGCCGCTAGCGCGGACGCTCGGGGTACAGCGGGAACTTCCGGCACAGGTTCTCGACATCCGCCCGCACCGCGCGCTGCACGCCCTCGTCGTCCGGGGCGGCGAGCACGCGCGCGATGAGCTCGGCGATGACGTCCATCTCGGCCTCGCGCATGCCGCGCGTCGTGATCGCCGGCGTGCCCAGGCGGATGCCGCTCGCCACCATTGGCGGGTTCTGGTCGAAGGGAATGGCGTTCTTGTTGACCGTGATGCCGGCCTCGCCCAGCGCGGCCTCGGCGACCTTGCCCGTGATGCCCTTGGAGAATACATCCACGAGCATCAGGTGGTTGTCTGTGCCGCCGCTGACGATGCGGAAGCCGCCCGCGGCGAGGGCGGCAGCCAGACGCGCCGCGTTGGCGATCACCTGCCGCTGATACACGGCGAAGTCCGGCTCCATGGCCTCCCTGAGGCAGACGGCCTTGGCGGCGATGACGTGCATCAAGGGCCCGCCCTGCACGCCGGGGAACATCGCCTTGTCGAGCGCCTTCGCGAAGCTCGCGCGGGACAGCACGAGGCCGCCGCGCGGGCCGCGCAGCGTCTTGTGCGTCGTCGTGGTGACGAAATCGGAGTGCGGGATCGGGCTCGGATGCACGCCGGCCGCGACGAGGCCGGCGATGTGCGCCATGTCGGTCACGACCGCAGCCCCGACCTCCGTGCCGACCGCCCGGATCCGCGCGAAGTCGATCACGCGCGAGTACGCGCTCGCGCCCACCATGATCATCTTGGGCCTGTGCTCGCGGGCGAGACGCTCCAGCTCCTCGTAATCGATTCGCTCGTCGTCCCGCCGGACTCCGTAGGGGACGATCGTGTAGAGCTTGCCGGAGAAGTTGAGCGGGTGGCCGTGGGTGAGGTGGCCGCCGTGCGCCAGGTTCATGCCGAGCACCGTGTCGCCGGGCTTGAGCAGCGTGAAGTAGACCGCCATGTTCGCCTGCGCGCCCGAGTGCGGCTGGACGTTGGCGTGCTCGGCGGCGAAGAGCTGCTTGGCGCGGTCGATGGCCAGCTGCTCGGCCACGTCGACGAACTCGCAGCCGCCGTAGTACCGCTTGCCCGGATAGCCCTCGGCGTACTTGTTGGTCAGGACCGATCCCATCGCTTCGAGCACGGCGAGGCTCACGAAGTTCTCCGAGGCGATGAGCTCGAGGCCGGCATTCTGGCGGTGGATCTCGCCGGCCACGGCACGCGCGACGTCGGGGTCGATCTCGGCGAGGGCGCGCACGCGCGTGCTGAGCAGGGCGTTGGTGGTCATCACCGCTTCTCCAGGTTCGTGATCTTGTCGATGCGCCGCTGGTGTCGATCGCCGGCGAATGGCGTTTCGAGAAACGCCCGCACGATCTCGAGCGCGCGCTTGCGATCCAGGATGCGCCCTCCGACCGCCAGCACGTTGGCGTTGTTGTGCTCCCGGCTGAGCCGGGCCATCTCGACGTCGGTCACGGTCGCGGCGCGGATCCCGGGGATCTTGTTGGCGGCGATCGCCATCCCGATGCCCGTGCCGCACACGAGGATGCCGCGGTCGAACTCGCCGGCCGCGACGAGGCGCGCGACCTTCTCGGCGAAATCCGGGTAGTCGACCGAGTCGGACGACTTCGTGCCGAAGTCTTCGACGCTCAGGCCGAGCTCGGCAAGGGTCTTCCGGATCTCTTCCTTGAGCCCGAATCCGGCATGATCGGCCCCGATGGCGATGCGCATGGTCAGAAAATTGTACTATAGCTGCGAGCGAAATGCTGAGCGTCCGCCGCTCGTCATGACCCCCACCGTCACCATCTCCCGTCGCGGCGCCGATCGCGTGCGGACCGGTCATCCGTGGGTGTACCGCTCCGACGTCCTCGACGTGCAGGCCGAGGGCGGCGACACGGTGCGCGTGCTGGGCCCGCGCGAGCGGGTCGTCGGGCAGGCCCTGTTCAGCGACCGGTCGGAGATCACCCTGCGCATGGTCGCGCGGGACGATGAGCCGGCGGACCTGTCGCTGTGGAGAGCGCGGATCGAGCGGGCCGCCGCGTACCGCCGATCGCTGAATCTCGACGCCACCGCGTACCGCCTCGCGCACGGCGAGGCCGACCTGCTGCCGTCGCTCGTCGTGGATCGATACGGCGAGTACCTGGTCGTGCAGACGCTGTCGCAGGGCACCGACCGGCTGCTGCCGGAGCTCGTGCGAATGCTCGTGGAGCTGGAGCGGCCCGCCGGCATCCTGGCGCGCAACGATCCGAGAGTCCGGCTGCTCGAGGGCCTCGAGCAGAAGGTCGAGCTCCTCCACGGCGAGGTGCCCGAGGAGGTGATCGTGCGCGAGGGCGGCCTCGAGTTCGCGGTCGATCTGTGGAAGGGGCAGAAGACGGGGCTCTTCCTCGACCAGCGCGAGAACCGCGCGGCCGCCGCGGCGTACGCCCGCGGCCGCGTGCTCGACTGCTTCAGCTACCAGGGCGCGTTCGCCCTGACGCTCGCGCGCCGGGCCGCGGAGGTCGTGGCGCTGGACGTGTCGGAGGCCGCCGTCGCGCGGATCGCGGCCAACGCCGCGCGCAACGGCCTGACCAACGTGCAGGCCCGCGCGGTCAACGTCTTCGATGAGCTGCGCGAGCTCGAGCGTGCGGGCACGTCGTTCGACGCCATCGTGCTCGATCCGCCCGCCTTCGCGAAGAACAAGGCGTCGGTGCCCAAGGCGCTCTCCGGCTACAAGGAGATCAACCTGCGCGCGCTCAAGCTGCTCGCCCCGGGCGGACACCTCATCACCTGCAGCTGCTCGTACAACGTGGACGAGGCGATGTTCGGCGGCATCGTGACCGAGGCCGCCGGCGACGCGCGCGCCTCCGTCACGGTGATCGAGAAACGCATGCAATCGCGCGACCATCCGGTCCTCATCGGCTTTCCCGAGAGCTACTACCTGAAGTGCTTCGTCCTGCGGAAGCTGGACGAGGCCCGGACAGGGTAAGAACGCCAACGCGATCCTTTCGGCCCAACGTCGAGGTCGGGCTGGGCGATGGGGTCACGCTCATCGCGTTCAACGTCGAGTTCGTGTACGGGATCCCGCTTCCCGATCACAGCCCGTGGCGTGTGTACCTCGGCGGAGGCAAGCGTTGAGCCGGCGCCGGGGAATCGCCCGGGGCAACAGTGCTATAGTGGGCTCACAAGCCGCCAGGGGCATCTCCATCAAAGTGTTCGGAGATTGAGAGAACACCCTTGGAACCTGATCCGGTTCACACCGGCGGAGGGAGTGCGGTCATGCCCGGGTCGTCCTACGTTCCCCTCACGGCGTCCGATTTCGAGTCGGCGTTTCCCAATTCGCGCCGGGTTCACGTCGAGTGCAACGGTCTGCGCGTGCCGATGCGCGAGATCGCGCTGGGCGGCAGCGCGCCGCCGTTGCGCGTCTACGACACCCGTGGCCCGCTCGGCCATGACGTGCGTGAGGGCCTCCCGCGGCTGCGCGAGGCGTGGACTCGCGCGCGCGGCGGCGTGGACGAAGTCGCGCGCTCGTGCGGTCCGACCGACTGGTCGGCCACCGCGGCGAAGCTCTCGCCCGCGCTGGCGCGGCGCGCGCGCACAGCGCAACGCGGGCGCGGCGCGGTCACCCAGCTCCACCACGCGCGCCAGGGCGTCGTGACGCCCGAGATGGAGTTCGTCGCGGCGCGCGAGGGCTTCGATCCGGAGTTCGTCAGGTCCGAGGTGGCGCGGGGCCGCGCCATCATCCCCGCGAACATCAATCACCCGGAGCTGGAGCCGATGATCATCGGCCGGCACTTCCTGGTGAAGATCAACGCCAACATCGGCAACTCGGCCGTGACGTCCTCCATCGAGGAGGAGGTCGACAAGCTGCGATGGTCCACGCTGTGGGGCGCCGACACCGTGATGGATCTGTCGACGGGCCGGGACATCTACGAGACGCGCGAGTGGATCGTCCGCAACTCGCCCGTGCCGATCGGCACGGTCCCGATGTACGAAGCGCTCGAGAAGGTCGGCGGCCGTCCCGAGGAGCTGACGTGGGAGATCTACCGCGACACGCTCATCGAACAGTGCGAGCAGGGCGTCGACTACTTCACGGTCCACGCCGGCGCGCTGCTGCGCTACATCCCGCTCACCGCGAGGCGCGTGACGGGCATCGTGTCCCGCGGCGGCTCGATCATCGCGAAGTGGTGCCTGGCTCATCACCGGGAGAACTTCATGTTCACCCACTTCGACGAGATCTGCGGGATCCTGCGCGCCTACGACGTGTCGTTCTCGCTCGGCGACGGCCTGCGGCCCGGCTCGATTGCCGACGCGAACGACGAGGCGCAGTTCGCCGAGCTGCAGACCCAGGGCGAGCTCACCCGGATCGCGTGGAAGCACGACGTCCAGGTGATGAACGAGGGTCCCGGCCACATCCCGCTGCATCTCATCAAGGAGAACATGGAGAAGCAGCTCGAGTGGTGTGGCGAAGCGCCGTTCTACACCCTGGGGCCGCTCACGACCGACATCGCGCCCGGCTACGATCACCTGACGTCGGCGATCGGCGCCGCGATGATCGGATGGTACGGCACCGCCCTGCTGTGCTACGTGACGCCGAAGGAGCATCTGGGGCTGCCGAACCGCGAGGACGTCAAGGCGGGGGTCATCGCCTACAAGATCGCCGCGCACGCCGCGGATCTCGCCAAGGGCCACCCGCGCGCTCAGGCCTGGGACGATGCGCTGTCACGCGCGCGATTCGAGTTCCGGTGGGAGGACCAGTTCAACCTCGCGCTCGACCCCGTGACCGCCCGCGCCTACCACGACGAGACCATGCCCGCCGATGGCGCCAAGGTCGCGCACTTCTGCTCGATGTGCGGGCCGAAATTCTGCGCGATGGAGATCACCCAGCAGGTGCGCGACTATGCCGCATCCCGCGGCATGAGCGAGGCCGAGGCGCGCGCCAGGGGCATGGAAGAGAAGTCAGCGGAGTTCCTGAGGCAGGGCGGGAGCGTCTACGTCAAGGCGGAGGAGTGACCGGGCCTATCGCGCTGATCCCGCCGGCACCGGGACGAGCTGAATGACGGTCCGGTAGCGGGTCGCCTTCGCGCCCTTCACGTGCAGGTATCCCTCGGATCCGTTCCACGTGTGGTCCTTCACCGTCACACCCGGCGGAAACGCCATCGTCTCTTCGCGGAACCGGCCGACCTCGAACAGGTGCGTCGCGGGCGCGTCGAAGATGAGGTCGCCGCCCTTCTTCAACACGGTCTTGTAGTAGCCGACGATCTCCGTGAAGCCCGTGTTGGTGCCGAACAGGTAGTAGCGCTGGCCCATGCCGGCGTCGAACGAGGCAAGGAAGTCGGCGCCCGGGTAGATGGGCAGGCCGAGCATGGCCTCGGTTGGAGCGCCCGGCTGTTGCGCGGCGGCCGGCGAGCCTGACGGTTGCGGCTGCGCCGGCTGGGGCTGCGACGGCGGCTGCTGCGGCTGGCTGGGTTTCGGAAACGGCTTGGGCACCGGCTGCGCCACGGCAAGCGTGGCCGCAATCGCGCCCATCGCCGCAACCAGACCGGCCCGCGCCATCACCGCACTGCACCGCATACCCGTATTATAGAAGACTCTGAGGTGCCCCATGCGCGAACTTCTGGCGTTCTGCGAGTCGCAGCGCGAGTGGCTGCTCGACACGATCGAAGCGCTCGTGCGCCTCGAGTCTCCCAGCACGGACAAGCCGGCCCTGGATCGCTGCGGCCGTGAACTGGTGGCGCGCCTGAGCGCAATCGGCGCGCGCGTCGAGACGCTGTCGCTGGAGCGATCCGGCAATCACCTGCGCGCGGAGTTCCCCTCGACTTCGCTCAGACCAGGCCCTTCGACTGCGCGCGGGGCGGACCCCGCCACTGCGCGCGGGACAGGCCCCGCCACTGCGCGCGGGACAGGCCCCGCGACTGCGCGCGGGACAGGCCCCGCGACTGGACGCGGGACAGGCCCCGAGACTGCACGCGGGACAGACCCCGCGACTGCGCGCGGGACAGGCGGGCACGGTGATCGGCAGGTCCTGATTCTCTGTCACTTCGACACGGTCTGGCCGGTCGGCCAGATCCGTCGCATGCCCGTGCGCCTCGAGGACGGCCGGCTGTTCGGTCCGGGGACCTTCGACATGAAGGCCGGCATCGCGATCGGCATGCTGGCCCTGCGGGCGCTCGCGGAGACGGGCCGGGCGCTCCCGTTCCGTGTCGTCGCGCTTCTGACGACGGACGAGGAGGTGGGCAGCGCGACATCGCGCCATCTGATCGAAGAAGCAGCGCAGCGCAGCGAAGCGGTGCTCGTGCTCGAGCCGGCGCTGCCTGGCGGCGCGCTCAAGACCGCGCGCAAGGGCTGCGGCGAGTTCGAGCTGAGGGTGCGGGGGATCTCGGCGCACGCCGGCATCGAGCCCGGAAAGGGCGCGAGCGCGATTCACGAGATGGCCCGGCAGATTGTCGCTCTGGAGGCGCTCCGGGATCTGCCGCGCGGCATCTCGGTCAACGTCGGGGTCGTGACCGGCGGCACGCGCACCAACGTCGTGGCCGACGATGCCCGCGCGCGGATTGACGTGCGGGTGCCCGCGATGTCCGACGCGGCGCGCATCGAGAGCGCCCTGCGGGCGCTCAAGCCGCAGACGCCCGGGACCTCGCTGGAGATCACTGGCGGGGTCGATCGCCCGCCGCTGGAACGCACCGCCGCGGTGGAGCGTCTCTATGAGAAAGCCCGCAGCGTGGCGGCCGAGCTGGGCCGGGACCTCGGCGAGGGGTCGACCGGCGGGGGCTCGGACGGCAATTTCACGGCCGCGCTGGGCGTGCCGACGCTCGACGGGCTCGGCCCCATCGGCGACGGCGCGCACGCGCTGCACGAGCACGTGATCGTCGACGAATTGCCGTGGCGCGCCGCGCTGGTGGCGGGGCTGATGGTTCGCCTAGGGGAGGACGGGTAGAATAGGGCTATGAGCAATACACTGAAAACGGCTGCGTTGCTGGCGGCGCTGAGCGCGCTGCTGCTCGTGATCGGGGAACTGCTCGGAGGCGCAAACGGGCTCGTGCTCGCGTTCGTGTTCGCGCTCCTGATGAACTTCGGGTCGTACTGGTTCTCGGACAAGATCGTGCTGCGCATGTATCGCGCGCAGGAAGTGGGCGCCGATCACCGGCTGTACCACCTGGTGGCGAGGCTCGCGCAGCAGGGTAACCTGCCGATGCCGAAGGTGTACATCATCCCGGATCCGTCGCCCAACGCGTTTGCGACCGGCCGCAACCCGCAGCACGCGGCGGTGGCGGCCACCCAGGGCATCCTGCAGCTGCTCGACGAGCCCGAGCTCGAGGGCGTCATCGCGCACGAGCTGGCGCACGTCAGGCACCGCGACATCCTGATCAGCTCGGTGGCCGCGACCATCGCGGCCACGATCATGATGGTCGCGCGCATGGCGCAGTTCGCGGCGTTCTTCGGCGGCGGCAGCCGCGACGACCGGGAGGGATCGAATCCGATCGCGCTGCTCGCGACGATCATCCTCGCGCCGATCGCCGCGATGTTGATCCAGGCGGCCATCTCGCGCTCGCGCGAGTTCGCGGCCGACCGTGGCGGGGCCGAGATCGCCGGAACGCCCCACGGCCTGGCGTCCGCGCTCAAGAAGATCGACCTGGCGTCGCGGCGGATTCCGCTCGACGCGAATCCCGCGACGGCACACATGTTCATCATGAAGCCGTTCTCGGGTGGCGGGCTGCTCTCGCTTTTCAGCACGCACCCGCCGACCGAGCAGCGCATCCAGGCGCTCATGGGACAAAGATAGTTCAAGGCTCAAGGTTCAAGGTTCAACGTTGGGCGGCCGAAGACTTTGAACCTTGAACGCTAAACGTTGAACTTGAACTAGAGCAGGTACGCGACCGCGAAGCCGATCTGGGCGACGAACATCATGCGGTACATGTGCGCCCAGGAGACGTGGTTCTCCTCGACCGCGAGCTCTTCCGGCCGCCGCAGCATCAGGTAGCAGACGTAGACCCCGTAGGCGGTCATCGCGGCGCCGAGGATCTGCAGCAGCCAGAAGTTGCCGGTGAGAATGCCGGCGGCGGCGCCGGCGTTGATCATCAGGAACGGCACCACGAAAGACGGCGAGATCAGCCACGCGGCGCGCGTCACGCCGAACTGCAACGGCAGCGTGCGGCAGCCGCCGCGCGCGTCGCCCTCCATGTCCGCGAAGTCCTTCGTGGTGGTTGCGCCGAGCAGAAACAGGCCGAAGATCGCGCCGATATACCACGGCTCGGCGCCGATCACGGTCTTCACCGCAGACCAGCCCGAGACCTTCAGCAGCACGCCGCGCGGGATGGCCACGGTCACGTTGGCCCAGATGCCCAGGCGTTTCGTGCGCCAGGGCGGGACCGAGTACAGGATCGTGAAGACCACCGCGGCCGAGACGATCCGGAAGCACTCGTGCCGCCCGCCCGGCGCCACCAGCCAGGCCAGCACCAGCGCCGCCGCGTAGGTCACGACCGTGAAAACCCACGCGTCGCCCACGGTGAGGCGGCCGCTCGGCAACGGCCGCTTCGGCTTGTTGACCCGGTCGATCTCGAGGTCGTAGATCTGGTTGAGCGCGTTGTTGCCGGCATTGAGGACCGCCGCCATGAGCGATCCGACGGCCGGCAGCGCGACGAGCTCCCACCGCCAGGTCTCGGGCGGGAACGCGCCGGCGGCGCTCGCCGCGCCTGACGCGAACCCGAGCGCCGGGGCGATCAGCGTGAAGGGGCGTCCCAGCTCAATGAAGGCGGCGGCGCGGCCTTGGCGTGTCACGGCAGCAGACGCATCAGGATGAGCGCGGCGGCGGCCGCGCTCGCGGTGTTCAGGAAGTTTAGCAGGTCGTTGTTCAGGATGCCCGGTCCTTCGAGCGTCGCCCCGAGCGTGCTCTCGAGGACCGACGAGAGAGTTGCCGCGACGACGACGATCGGGACAATGGCCGCGCTGGTGAGTCCGAGTCCGGCGGCCAGAGCCGCGAGTCCCGCGGCAGCGCCGAGCCCGGCGGCGGTGCCCTCGAGCGAGACCGCGCCCGACGTGCCCCGCGCCACACGCGAGAGCGTCGTCACCAGAACTGTGCGCCGGCCCCACGCCTTGCCGATCTCGCTGGCGACGGTGTCGCTGGCGCCGGCGACCAGGGCCGCGGCCAGCGCGACGAGGGCGTCGATCCGGTAGGGTGTTGCGACCGCGAGCACGGCGGCCAGGGCCGCGACGCCCGTGTTCGCCAGCGCGTTGCCCGCCCCGCGCCGGCCCCCACGCGACTCCGCGATGCCGAGGATTGCCTTGCGCGCCAGTCCGAGCCGCGAGGTGATCGTGGCGGCGAAGAACGCGGCGAAGAGCAGCGTCCACCCCTGCCAGCCCGCGCCCGCGAAAACCGCGATGCCGATGAGCGCGCCGGTTGTCGCGCCGGCCGTTGTGACGGTCCCCGCCCGCCAGCCCAGCCACGCGACAAGCGCGTTGAGCGCGACGGCGGGCACGAGCAGGCGCGCCACATCACCAGACGATGCGGCCCACGCGTCGCGCGTCATCAGGCTCGCGCACCACAGCGTGAGGGCCGCCGCCGCGGGCACGCTGAGGTTGTCGTCCAGCCGAACCGGGATCGTCTCGACAAGCGCCGCGGCGAGCGCCGCCGCGACGGGCGCCCACAGCAGGAATTGCGGATCGGGACGCGGGGTCACAGCCGGCGCCGTCCACGCGGCGAGGCCCACGCCCGCGAGACCACCCGCAACGGCGAAGGTGATCGTGCCCGCGAGGGTCTTCTCGCGATTCCAGGGCAGCGATCCGCCGCCGATCCACCGGCCGGCCAGCGTGGCGCAGCCGTCGCCGACGGCCAGCATGGCCCAGGCCGCGGCCACGATGTCGGGCCGCTCGGGAAACACGAGGATCAGCAGCAGAACCGCCAGCGGATAGAGCACGATGCCCAGCGGGTATCCCCGCGCCGCGTCCGCCGGGCGGTAGAGCAGGCGTCCTCCAATCCGGGGCAGCACGAACAAGTTGAACGCGAGCGCCGCGCAGGCGAGCGCGGCAGCCTGCGGCCAGGTGAGCGTCCGCAGGAGCAGCGCGAAGCCGCCCATCGCGACGTGCACGATCTGGCGTACGGTTTCGGGAGAGGTCGGTCTCATGCGTCGGCGACGGACGCGCGCCAGTAATCGAGCAGGTCGCGAAGCGTCTCGTCGAGCGGGATGGCCGGCTGCCACCCGGTCTCGTCCCGGAGGCGCCGCGCGTCGCCCACGTTGATCGGGTTGTCGCTCGGACGCAGGAGCTCAGGGTCGACCTCGATGCC
>Ga0315275_10003975_pt1 | contig 13757 bp, 6 predicted proteins | sample YL17G03_0_MG_FD_205557 | JGI IMG/M metagenome (GOLD analysis project Ga0315275, IMG submission 205557) | Sediment microbial communities from Yellowstone Lake, YNP, Wyoming, USA - YL17G03_0 | ecosystem: Environmental > Aquatic > Freshwater > Lake > Sediment | place: USA: Wyoming | collected... | reverse complement strand
TCTCCCGCGACGAGATGGACGCCACGGTGAACGCCTCGCGGACGATGGAGTTCGGCCTGCCGGCGCCGGTCAACGTGGCCGTCGGCGCGGCGCTGCGGTGGGAGCGCTTCGCCATCACGCGCGGCGAGTACGCGTCGTACGTGAACGGCGGCTTCGCCAACCAGTACGGCGACGACGCCGCCCCCGGCTCGCAGGTCTTCCAGGGCTTCTCTCCCAAGGACGAGTCGAGCCACACCCGCGTGAACTTCGGGCTCTTCACCGAACTCGAGACGAACCTCACGCGGAAATTCCTGGCCAACGTGGCGGGGCGACTCGAGGACTACAGCGACTTCGGCATGCGGATGACGGGCAAGCTGGCGTTCCGCTACCAACCGGCGCGGATGCTGACCCTGCGCGCCGCGGCCAGCACGGGCTTCCGCGCGCCGGGGCTCGGGCAGGAGTACTTCAGCAAGATCATCACCAACGTCATCGCCGGGCAGACGGTGGATATCGGCGTCTTCCCGGTGGACCACCCCGCGGCGCAGGCGCTCGGCGCGAAGCCGCTGCGGGACGAGACGTCCGTGAACTACAGCGCGGGCTTCGCCTTCACGCCGCTGCAGAACCTCACCTTCACCGTAGACTACTTCCGCATCACGATCAGCAACCGCATCCTGCTCGGTGCCACCTTCGACGACGACACCACGCTCGCCATCCTTGCGCGGGCGGGCTGCGCGGGCTGCTCCGACGTCGCTGGCGTCCAGTACTTCACCAACGGTCTCGACACTCGGACGCAGGGCGTGGACCTGACCGGCGACTTGCAGATCCCGTACGTCGCCGGTGGCACGCTCAACCTGACCGCGAGCGCGAACTACGCGAGGAACCGCATCACCCGCGTAGACCCGCTGCCTGCGGTGCTGGCCGGCTCCAGCGAGCCGGGGCTCCTCGACACCGTGACGACCCTCGCCATCGAGCGGGAGCGGCCCGATTGGCGCGCGACGGTCTCGGCGGTCTACGGCGTGGGCCCGTTCCACGCGCTGCTGCGCGGCAACTACTACGGCGGCTTCCGCTCGGCCCAGCCGGGCTACTGCGACAACTGCGGCGACAGCTACGGCGCGAAGACGCTCTGGGACTTGGAGTTCGGCTATCGCCTCGGGATCTTCGAGCTCTCGATCGGCGCCCGCAACCTGACCGACGTCTACCCCGACAAGCCGTCGTCCCAGCGGCTGGTCGATCCCTCGGACGCGAGCGCCGGCACGGCGACGGACTACAACACCAACTACGGCACCTTCCCGTGGGCGGCGGCGTCGCCGTTCGGCTACAACGGGCGGTACGTCTACACGCGGCTGTCGATGCGGCTGCCGTAAGGGCCGCGCGCCGCTGGCGGGCCGACACAAGGGGCGCCGGGGATTTCCCGGCGCCCCTCAGCGTCACCAGGTGACCGTTCCCACCTCCGCGTCGATCGACAGCCGACTCTCGCGCTCGTGCAGATCCACGTCTATTATGTCCGGGGCCGCGGAGGTCACGCCGCCGCTGCTTACCAGCTCTCCATGAGTGACTGCGAGGGGCATTCCCGCGATGGACGACAACGCAACCCCGACCTCCACCGATTTTGTGCGCACGACCGTGGCGGAAGACGTCCAGAGCGGCAAGTGGGGCGGCCGCGTGGTGACCCGCTTCCCCCCCGAGCCCAACGGCTACCTGCACATCGGCCACGCCAAGTCCATCTGCCTGAACTTCGGCATCGCCCAGGAGTTCGGCGGCGTGTGCCATCTGCGCTTCGACGACACGAACCCGACGAAGGAAGAAGACGAGTACGTGCAGGCCATCCAGCGGGATGTGCGCTGGCTCGGCTTCGACTGGGGCGACCACCTGCACTACGCCTCCGACTATTTCGACCAGCTGCACACCTGGGCCGTCCAGCTCATCACGGCGGGCAAGGCCTATGTGTGCGACCAGACCGCCGACGAGATCAAGGCCGGTCGCGGCAAGCTTGCCGCGCGCGGCACCGAAAGCCCCTATCGTGACCGCCCCATCGCGGAGAGTCTCGAGCTGTTCGAGCGGATGCGCGCGGGCGATTTCGAGGAGGGCACCAAGGTGCTGCGCGCCCGGATCGACATGGAGGCGCCCAACCAACACCTGCGCGATCCGGTGATGTACCGCATCCTCAAGGCACCTCACCATCGCACCGGCGACAGGTGGTGCATCTACCCGATGTACGACTGGGCCCACGGCCAGTCCGATTCCATCGAGAAGATCACGCACTCCATCTGCACGCTCGAGTTCCGCGAGCACCGGCCGCTCTACGACTGGTACCTCGACGCGCTGGGCGTCTACCACCCGCAGCAGATCGAATTCGCCCGCCTCAACGTCAACTGGACGATGATGAGCAAGCGGCGCCTGCTGCAGCTCGTGGAGGAGGGGCTGGTTCGCGGGTGGGACGATCCGCGCATGCCCACCATCTCGGGGATGCGGCGCCGCGGCTTCACGCCCGAGGCCATCCGCCATTTCGCCGCGATCATCGGCGTGTCCACCACCGAGAGCACCGTGGACTACGCCCTGCTCGAGCACTGCGTGCGCGAGGACCTCAACAAGCGGGCCCCCCGCTACCTGGCGGTGCTGCAGCCCCTGCGCGTCGTGGTCGAGAACTACCCTGAGGGCCGGACCGAGGAAGTGGACGCCGTCAACAATCCCGAGGACCCCGCCGCGGGCTCCCGCAAGGTGCCCTTCTCGCGCGTCCTGTACATCGAGCGCGAGGACTTCATGGAGGACCCGCCCAAGCAGTTCTTCCGTCTCGCGCCAGGCCGCGAGGTCCGCCTGCGGTACGCCTACTTCATCAGGTGCACCGACGTCGTGAAGGACCCCGCCACCGGCGCGATCACCGAACTGCGCTGCACCTATGACCCCGCCACCCGGGGGGGCGATGCCCCCGACGGGCGCAAGGTGAAGGCCACGCTGCATTGGGTGTCCGCGGCGCACGCCCTCCCGGCCGAGGCGCGTCTCTATGACCACCTGTTCACCAAGGAGGATCCGGACGATGTGGCGGCAGGGGAGGGTTGGCGCTCGAACCTCAGTCCGCATTCCATCGAGACGCTGACCGGTTGCCGGCTCGAACCGGCCCTCGCGGGTCTGCCCGTCGAGGCACGTGTGCAGTTCGAGCGGCTCGGCTACTTCTGCGTGGATCCTGACGCGAAGCCCGGCGCGCCGGTGTTCAACCGCACGCTCACGCTCAAGGACGAATGGGCGCGGCTGCAGAAGAAGGGCAAGCCGGCCTGAGGGGGCGGACAGCCGTCAGCCGTCAGCCGTCGGCCGTCGGCCGTCAGGTGTCAGCGGTCAGACGCCGGCCCCAGGCCTATGTCGGGTTCAACGCCCGGGCCAGGCTTGACGTATCCCTACTGAGGCGGTCTTTTCGCCTGCGGTCACCCGGCACGGCCGGCTCATCCGACTCCACATCCCGAGGTAGTGCGATGCGACGTCTCCTCACCGTCCTGGGGCTCGCGGCTCTCCTGCCGGCGCCCCTCCTGGCCCAGCGGATGCGGGCCGACTCCGCCTTCCTGGCCCAGATGCGCTGGCGCTCGATCGGCCCCGCCAACATGAGCGGGCGGGTCAGCGGCGTCGTGGGCAATCCCGACAATCCCAAAGTCGTCTACGCGGCCTTCGCGACCGGCGGCATCTGGAAGACGGTCAACGCCGGCACGACGTGGGAGCCGATCTTCGACCGCACCGGTGTGCACGCGGTGAGCGAAGTCGCCCTCGCCCCGAGCGACACGAACACGGTGTGGGCCGGGACCGGTGAGGAGGACTCGCGCAATTCGATGTCCCCCGGCAACGGCGTCTACAAGAGCACCGATGGCGGCCGCACATGGACGAACATGGGCCTGCGCGAGACGCAGCACATCGGCCGCATCGTCATCCACCCGACCAATCCCAACATCGTGTGGGTGGCGGCCCTCGGCCACGCCTGGGGCCCGAACCGCGAGCGCGGCCTGTACAAGACGACAGACGGCGGAACGACCTGGCGGCAGGTGAAGTTCATCAGCGACCGCGCCGGTTTTGTGGACCTCACCATCGACCCGTCGAACCCCGACGTGCTTTACGCCTCCTCCTGGCAACGCCAGCGCACCGCCTACTCCCTGCAGAGCGGCGGCCCCGGCTCCGGCTTCTGGAAGAGCACCGACGGCGGCGAGACCTGGACAGCCATCACCGGCAACGGTCTCCCCACCACGACGTGGGGCCGGTCCGGCGTGGCCGTCGCACCGAGCGCCCCCAGCACCATCTATCTCCTCGTCGAAGCGGACTCGAACCCGAACCCGGAATCGGTGCGCGCGGCGCGGCTGCGCGGCTTCGTGCCCGACACGACGAAGCGGGCCCCGCTCCAGTCGGGCCTCTTCCGCTCGACCGACGCCGGACGGAGCTGGACGCGAATGAACCGCGAGAACAACCGGCCGTTCTACTACTCCAACCTGCGCGTGGACCCGCGGAACCCTGACCGGGTGTACTGGATCTCCACCAATGCCCGCTACTCGAACGACGGCGGGCGGACCTACCGGACCGTGGGCTCGGGGATCCACGTGGACTTCCACGCGATGTGGGTCGACCCCAGGGACCCCGACCACTACATCCTCGGGCAAGATGGCGGCCTCGCGCAGACCTATGACCGCGGCCGCACCTACGACGCCATCCTCCAGGTGGCCGCGGGGCAGTTCTACGCCGTGGGTCTCGACATGCAGCGGCCCTTCTGGGTGTGCGGGGGCCTGCAGGACAACGGGACCTGGTGCGGGCCGTCGGAAACGAACGTCGGGCGCATCCTCAACGAGCACTGGACCAGCGTCAACGGCGGCGACGGCTTCTACGCCCTCATCGACCCGACCGACGCCAACATCATCTACGTCGAGTCCCAGGGCGGCTCCACCAACCGCCTGAACCTGCGGACCTGGGAGCGGCAGAGCATCCGGCCCGGCGTGCGCCGTGGCGGCGAGGGCATGGGCGGCTTCGGCGGCGGGCAGTCCCTGGCGCGCCGGCTCGAGGACTCGCTGCTCATCGCGCGGGGCGACACGACGCTGCCCCTGCCGCCCGAGCGGCAGCGCGTGGTGGATTCCCTCCGCGCCCGTATCGCCGCGGACACGGCGTACCTGCAGCGCAACCGCTTCAACTGGTCGACGCCGTTCCTTATCTCGTCCCACAACCCGAGCACTCTCTACCTGGGCGGGAATCGAGTGTGGAAGACGGTGGACCGGGGCGACGACTGGACCCCGATCTCCGAAGACCTCTCCACGCGCGACACCATGAAGTTGCGGGTGAGCCTCACGGCGACCGGCGGCATCACCTCGGACATCACCAGCGCCGAGACGCACGGCACGGTCACGACGCTCGCGGAATCGCCCCTCCGGCCAGGCATCATCTGGGCCGGCACCGACGACGGCAACGTGTGGCTCACGCGGAACGACGGTGTGAACTGGGAGAACCTCACCGCCAGGTTCACTGGGGTGCCGCGCAGTACCTGGGTGACCCGCGTCGAGGCCTCGGCATTCGACAGCGCCACAGTGTACGTCAGCTTCGACGGCCATCGCAACGACGACTTCAGGCCGTACGTGTTCGTCTCGACCGACTTCGGCCGGACCTTCCGTTCCCTGAGCGCCAATCTCCCGGCGACGGAGTACGTGCACACGGTGCGCGAGCACCCGCGCCGCCGCGAGATCCTGTTCGTCGGCACCGAGCTGACGCTGTACGTCTCCACCGACGCCGGCGAGTCGTGGCGGCCCTTCAACGCCGGGCTCCCGCCGGTACCGGTGCACGACGTCAAGATCCATCCGCGGGACCGCACCCTCGTGGCGGCGACCCACGGCCGCTCGATCTGGGTGGCCGACATCGGCCCGCTCGAGCAGGCGACCGACTCCCTCCTCGACGCCGACGTGGCGGTCTTCGCCCCCGAGCCGGCGCTGATGTTCGCCAGCCGCGCGGCCGGCGGCGGCGTGGGCTCGCGCGGCAGCAAGCTCTTCAGCCAGCCCAATCCGCCGACCGGCGTGCGCATCCCCATCCGCATCAAGGGCACCGAGGCGCAGATGGCCCGCGGCCCGCGGCCCGGCGCGGACACCGCGCAGGCCAACCCCATCGCCGCGGTCTTCGGCGAACAGGCGGCGGAGTTCCTCGGGCAGGCCGGCATGGGCGGCGGCCCTGGGGGCGGCGGCGGCGGACTGATGGCGCTCATCATGGGGCGCCCCGCCCGCGCGCCGGGCGACACCGTGCTCGTGGTCGTCACCGACGTGAAGGGCGACACGGTGCGCAGCTTCTACACCAGCGCGAGCCCCTCGGCGCTGCGCTGGATCACGTGGGACATGCGGCGCGACCGCGCTGCGCTCTCGCCGTCCGGGTTGCGCGACAGCATCGTGGGCGCGCGGCGGATGGCATTCCTGCGGGATAGCCTTCGCACGGCATCGGGTGACACCGCGGCCGGCGGGCGCCCCGGCGCCGGCTTGCAGTCGCTGATGCGCGACCCGGAGCCGCGCGAACCCGGCCAGTTCAACAATCCCCTGCAGCGCGTGATGGGCGGCGGGGGCGGCGGCGGCGGCGGGGCGCGCGGCCTTCTAGGCGGCGCCGGCTCGATGGTCGAGCCCGGCACGTATCTGATCACCATCCGGCTGGGCGGGCGCGACTACAAGCAGGTGGCACGCATCGAGCGGCCGGTCCAGACCTCCGCGCTCTCGGGGCAGTGGCAATAGCAGGAGACAGACGCAAGGAACAGGGGAGAAGGGGGTCGCGATCAGCGGCCCCTTTCTGCTTCGCCCTGGCTCGGCGAGATCACCGGTGGGGCAGCGCCCCATCCGCGTGTCAACGGGCTCTAGACGCCGACTCGCTTGACGTGACGCCCCGCGTGCCGCACCGTAGCCGTATGCGATTCAGCCAGGTTCTGACGTCCGCACTCCTGCTGTGCGTTTGCGGCGTCTGTGCGCCGGTGCGTCCGGTCGCCGCCCAGCAGTGTCCGGACGGCACGCCGCCGCCGTGCGCGGGGTCCCGGCGCGCCGTCGCCCGGGTGACGCCGCCTCCGCCCGCCGAGCGCGGTCGCCGCTTTCTCGTCCTGCCGTTCCGCAACCTCTCCCGAACCCCGGACCTCGAATGGCTAGTGGAGGGGTCTCCCACCCTGCTCTCCGATGCGCTGAGTCGGTGGCAGGAAATCGCCGTGGTGCCCGACGATCGGCTCTTCCCGGCGCTGCGGCGCAACGGCGTCGTAGCCGGCTCCGTGGTGGAGCCGGTCCGCGTGCGGCGCATCGCCGAGGAGACGGGCGGATGGACGGCCGTGACGGGCGAGGTCCTCGCGACCGCCGGCCGCGTACGCGTGAGCGCTCGCGCGGAGGACGTCGTCACCGGCCGCGTCCTCGTGCGCGCCTCCGCCGAGGTCGGCGCGGCGGAGGACGTGCGCGCCGCCTACGAGCGCGTTGGCACCGAGCTGCTGCGGGCATCGGGGCTATCCGGCGAGTCCCCCGACCTCGCCACCGCGACGACGCGCTCGCTCGACGCGTACCGGGCGTACATCCGGGGCCTCGGCCACTACCGGCACGCGGAGTATCGGCGCGCGAGGGAAGCCTTCCTGGAGGCGGTGCGCCTCGACAGCACGTTCGCCCAGGCGTACGCCCGTCTCACCAGCACCGCGCTCTTCTCGAGGCCCGATGCCGTCGTGCTGGCCGGGAGCGCTGCGTATCGCTACGCGGAGCGCGCCGCGGCGCTGGCCGCGCGACTCACGCCGGGCGACCGGGAGCGGGTGCGCGCCGTGTACGCCACGATTCAGGGCCAGCCCAGCGTGTCCCGGGGCATCCTGGAACGCCTGGTGGCCCGGGACTCCGGCGACGTGGACGCGCTCGAAGCGCTCGCGGACATCGAGTACTTGGACAACATGATCCTGGTCAGTGTCGGCGGACGCGAGCGCCCTCGCGGCTCGCTCAACGCCGCGGCCCGGCTCAGCAAACGCGTCCTCGACCTCGATCCGACCCGGCGCAATCGCTATCTCGTGCTCACCCAGATCTACGACATCGCGGGGGGAGACCTGCCGGGGATGATCCCGGCCTTCCGCGAGGGGGCCGGGTCGTTCGCCGAGATGATGCGGAGTCAGGTGCCGCGCGTATTCGTGCCGATCCTGCGCGACTCGCTCGAGGCGGTACCCGCCGATTCGGCTCGGGCTCTGCCGCCCGACTCGCTCGCGCTGTGGCAGCAACGGTCTCGCGACGTCGCTCGCGCGTGGGTGCGCCGGTGGCTCGCGGCCAGTCCCGGCGACGCCGAAGCGCATCGCACCTTGGCGCGGATCGAGGAACTCGACGGCCACGTCCCGGAGGCCCTCCGGTCCCTCGCGACCGCCGAGTCCCTCGTCGTGGAGACCGAGTGGGAGGCCGTCGCGGCACGGCGGATGGTGCTGCTCGCGAAGCTGGGGCGGGTGCCGGAGGCCCGACGCCTGGCCGACTCGCTGGTGTCGGTGGCGTACTTCGACTCGGTCGTGCCGATGCCGAGCCCCTCGCTCGAGGGCTCGGTGTGGGCGTTCCAGCTCTTGCTGCTCGGCGGGGACTTCGCGAGGGCCGGCACGCTGCTGTCGGGGCTAGGCCGCCGCGTTGCGACCGTCTTCGGGGCCGACACCGTCACCGCGTCCGCCTTCGCGGGCGGCATCCTCTCGGGGGCCGGGTTCCCCCCTTACTTCCTCATCGTGGTGCCGCCGGCGCTCCGGCTGGAGGCGCTGGACAGCGCGCTGGCGAGCGTCGGTCGCGCTGCGCCGTCGAACCCGGCGGTGCGCGCCCTGCCGCAGCTGCTGCGCCTCACGGTCCCCGCGGCCGATCCGCCGGCGCGCGCCCGCCTGGCCGCTCGCGCCCTGGACGCGGCACTTGTCCTGGCGGCCAGCAATCCGGCCGCGATCCCGCTGGCGCGGCAGTTGGCCGCCGCCGCGGTCCAGGCGGACAGCAGCCTCGCCGCGCGCGCCGCATCCGCACCCTGGTACGCGCCATAGACCCAGTCGCCGCAGCCGTCACGCGCGCCGAGCCCCGGGGACCCTCAACGCACCGCCTCCGAGAGTGGCACACGTGTTGCTGCCGGGTGCTCCCATGAAACTCCTGCCGCTGTGCTGCATCCTCGCCCTGCTGGCGCCGCTGGGGCTGGCCGCCCAGGCCCCGACGCCGCCGCGCCCAGGTGCTCCGCGCCCGAGGCCGGACACGCTGCCCCTCACGCAACTGCGCCCCATCGTCGTCACGGCGCCGCGCATCGAGGTCCCGCTGCGGGAGAATCCCGCCGCGACGCAGGTGGTCGGTGTCGAGCGCCTGGACGAGATGCCGCGCGGCATCTCCGTGGAGGAGGCGGTGGCGCTGGTGCCCGGCGTGAAAGTGGACAACCAGGCCAACGGCAGGCGCGTCCACTTCTCCATTCGCGGACAGGGCATCCTGAGCGAGCGCGGCATCCGCGGCACCAAGGTGCTGCTGGACGGCCTCCCGGTGAACGACCCCTCCGGCTTCGCCAGCGACCTCTACGACGTGGACTGGCCGACCGCGGACCGCGTCGAGGTGCAGCGCGGCCCCGGCGCGTCGCTCTACGGCGGCGGCTCGGCGGCGGGCGTGCTGAACATCCGCACCGCCGACGGCGCCCCCGGCCTCGTCTCGCTCCTCGCCTCCGGCACGTACGGTTCCAACGGGTTCCGGCGCGCCACCGGGCAGCTCGGCGGTACCGCGGACGAGGTGAACTACCGGGCGTCGTACACGCACACACGGGGGGACGGCTATCGCGTCCACACGGCGTTCCACGGTGACAACCTGTACGCCAAGGCGCACCTCAGCCCGTCCGCGCGGCTGCGCCTGACGCCTGTGCTCGCCTATACCGAGTTCTTTAACGAGAACGCGGAGGGGTTGAACCTCGCGTGGCTGGCCCAGGACCGGCGCCAAGCCAATCCCGACGCCCTCACCTTCAACGAGTACCTGAACACGCGGCGGGTCGTGGCGGGCGCCGTGGGTGAGTGGGACCTCTCGGCGACCGGCACCCTCTCATTCGACGCCTACGTGCGGCGCACCGCCTTCCGGGAGGCAGTGCCCTCGTCGGTGCAGCACCGCACGATGACGTCACCGGGCGCCACGCTGCAGTACACGCTGGCGCGGAGCACCGGGCCGGTGCGACACCACCTGAGTGTGGGCAGCGACGTGCAGTGGCAGACGATCGACGAGGACCGGCTCCCGAACCTCGGCAACGCGGTGGAGGGCGCCGTAGCCGTCAGCGACCAGACGCTGCGCCAGTCCGGCGTCGGCGTGTTCGCGCTCGACCGCATCGAGCTGGGTGGGCCGTGGGGCGCGATGGTCAACGTGCGATACGACCGGATGGGCAACAAGCTGGAGGACCGCCTCCAGGCGGGCGGGCTCGACCTCTCCGGCAGCGCGAACTTCGCCCGCGTCACCGCGCGCGCCGGCGTCACCTTCGCCCCCCCCTCCTCGGCGTGGAGCGTCTACGCCAACGCCGGCCAGGGCTTCATGCCTCCGGCGACCGAGGAGCTGGCGAACAATCCCGACCAGCTCGGCGGCTTCAACCGGAACCTGCGCGCCGCCACGTCGTGGGGCGAGGAGCTGGGCGTGCGGGGCGCGGTGGGCGAGCGCGCCGCGTTCGATGTGAGCGCCTTCCACCTCGAGACCGACGGCGACTTCGACCGCTACCGCGTCTCTTCGCGGCCGCTGGAGACCTTCTACCGGAACGCGGGTGCCAGCCGGCGGTTCGGCGTGGAGTCCTACCTGATGTGGGTCCCGACGCCGGACACGAAGCTGCAGGTCGCCTACACCTGGTCGTACTTCCGGTACACGAACACGACGAGCGCGTACGGCAACGTGCGCGGACACCGGCTGCCGAACTCCCCCGACCACCAGTTCTTCGCCGACGGCCAGGTCGCCCTCACCGGCAACCTGACCCTCGGGGTGAGCGCCGAGATGCTGGGCACGTGGTACGTGGATCCGAGCAATGCCACGAGCGTGGACGGTTACACGCTCCTGCACGCGCGGGCGGCGTACCGACTGACCCTCTTCGGTGTGGGCGCGGAAGCGACCTTCGCGGTCCACAATCTCTTCGGGAAGCAGTACATCGCCTTCACGGAGCCGGACCCGGACGGCAACTCCTATCAGCCGGCGGCGGAGCGGGAGTTCTTCGTGGGGCTGAAGTTCACGCGGTGATGTCTCGTCCCCGCTCATCGGCACCGGCGGGGCACAGAGGGCCGCTGGCATCCTCGCAGCGCTGATGGCGGCGCGCGGCCGCGCGGTTAGATTTGATCAGCAGCCGACCACCCCCACGTTCGCCAGTGGGCCACACTCTTCTCCAGCGACACGACCCACAGGGAGCCACGCCCTTGCCCAAGCGCCCGAACTACAACTCCGAGAAGCGCCGCCGAGAGCTCGACAAGAAGCGGAAGAAGGACGAAAAGCTGCAGCGCAAGCAGGACGCCGCACGCGCAGCGGAGGGGCTTCCGCCCCTGCCACCCGCGGAGGATCCGGGGCCGCAGCCGAGGCGCTAGACCAGGAAGACCACCAGGCTCTTCGGCCCCTGCGCGCCGATGACGAGCGCCTGCTCGATGTCGGCGGTCTTGGAGGGCCCGGAGATGAAGACGCCGTAGCCGGGGAGCGGGCGCGGGAGCCGGCGATACGCCGCGTGCATGTCGGCGACGATGTCGCGCTTCGGCAGCACGATGGCCATGTGCTGGGCGACGAACGGCACGGCGCGGTGCGGGAGGTCGGCCTCGTCCACCCAGATCGCGGCGTTCTCGGCCACGCCGAGGCGGCCGGGGATGATGGCCTGCTCGATCGCGTCGAGTTGCGCGCGTGTGGCGTCGGGGCCGAGGGTGAGGAGCGAGACGTCCAGCTCGGGCACGCTGGAAACGATCCCGCGCGCCGCACGCACCGCGGGAAGCACCGCCACCGCGCCGAATAACTCGTCGGGACCGGCCAGTTCCACCGCCCCGCCGCCCACCTCCTTCAGCGTCGCGATGAAACGTCGCACCAGGTCCGGGGGTGCCTCGCCCGCGACCTGCGACACTTCTCGTAGGTCCGGCAACTCCGCCGGGGGCACCGCCGCCCGGCGGATGGCCGCGAGGATGGCGTCGCGCGCGCTCACCGCGCCGCTCCCGCGCCGCGCCGCTTCCGGTACCAGTCGCGGAACGCCTCCGTTGGCGCTTCCGGCAGTTCACGGTGCGCCGTCCACGTACGCGCGAACGCGGCGAGCACGACTCGCGGCAGGCCTCGCAGTGCCCATCGCGTGAGCACGCCGGCACGCTCGTACAGCGCCGGCCGCGCCATCACCCAACCCATCACCCGCATCACCGCGCGCTTCCGCCCCGAGACCAGCCCCTGCTCGCCAAGGCGCTGGCGCCAGCGGTAGAGCTGGTCGGGGAGGTCCACTTTCACCGGGCAGACGTCGCCGCACGACAGGCAGAGCGACGACGCGAACGGCAGGTCGCGGTGCGCGCGCGCATCCACGCCCGGGGCCAGGACCTGTCCGATCGGCCCCGGCAGGACGTAGCCGTAGCTGTATCCCCCGCTCCGCCGGAAGACCGGACAGGTGTTGAGGCAGGCGGCGCAGCGGATGCAGTGGAGCGACTTCCGGAACTCGGGCCGCGCGAGCTGGGCGGTGCGGCCGTTGTCCACGAGGATGATGTGCAGCGCACTGCCGAGGCGCGGCGCCTGGACGTGCGAGGTGTAGGCGGAGATCGGCTGGCCCGTCGTGCTGCGCGCGAGAAGCCGCACGAAGACGGCGAGGTGATCGAGCCGGGGAATGAGCTTCTCGATCCCCATCGAGGCGATGTGGAGCGGCGCGAGGGCGATGCCGAGGTCGGCGTTCCCCTCGTTCGTCACGACGACGATGCCGCCCGTTTCCGCCACGCCGAAGTTGGCGCCCGTCAGCGCCGCGTCGCACGCGAGGAAGCGCTCGCGCAGGTGCAGCCGCGCCGCCGCGGTGAGCTGCGTCGGATCCGAGAGCCCCTCGGGCGTGCCGAGGAGACGGTGGAAGAGGTCGCCGACCTCCTCGCGCCGCAGGTGGATGGCCGGCGCCACGATGTGGCTCGGCCCCATCCCGGAGAGCTGCACGATGCGCTCGCCGAGGTCGGTGTCGGTGACGGTGATGCCGTGGGCCTCGAGGAAGGGGTTGAGACCGCACTCTTCGGTGAGCATCGACTTGCTCTTCACCAGCCGCGTGGCGCCGCGGTTTCGCAGGATCTCGAGGACGATGCGGTTGTGCTCGGCGGCGTCCCGTGCCCAGTGCACGACGGCGCCGTTCTGCGTCGCGTTGCGCTCGAACTCCTCGAGGTACTCGCCCAGCCGGCTCATCGTGTGGGCCTTGATGCCGGCGGCCGCCTCTCGGAGCGCTTCCCACTCGGGGATGCCGTACGCCTGGCGGTCGCGCTTGGCCCGGAAGGACCAGACGGCCTGGTCGTGCCAGGTGGTGCGCGCCTGGTCGGCGAGGAAGCGGCGGGCGGCGTCTGAGTGGCTCACTGCCCCTCCCCCTGCCCTTCCCAGCGTACAAGCGTACGAGCGGACCAGCGGACCGGAGTACGAGCGGACCAGCGGACCAGCGTACCGACGCACCGGCGCACCGTCATCCCTCCGCTCCTGCGAGAATCTCAGCAATGTGAAGTGTTCTTATCGCCAATCCCTGACGGCGGATCACGCCTTCCAGGTGCAGCAGGCACGAGACGTCGCCGCTTACGATGACCTCGGCGCCGAGGCGCTGGTGCGCGGCGACCTTGTCCTGCCCCATCCGCGCCGAGACGGCGTCCTCCGTGATGGCGAAGGTGCCGC
>Ga0315275_10003974_pt1 | contig 13759 bp, 18 predicted proteins | sample YL17G03_0_MG_FD_205557 | JGI IMG/M metagenome (GOLD analysis project Ga0315275, IMG submission 205557) | Sediment microbial communities from Yellowstone Lake, YNP, Wyoming, USA - YL17G03_0 | ecosystem: Environmental > Aquatic > Freshwater > Lake > Sediment | place: USA: Wyoming | collected... | reverse complement strand
AGGCATGGTCATATCCCTTCCCTCCATTTGCGCTTAATTTTCCTGTTCCTGTTAGTGCGTTTGTTGTTATCCAGACGCTGCCGCCTGATCCGCCCCCAGGGCCTGTGCACGCGCCTCCGCAGTCTGAAGATACGGCGTTTCCGCCGCTTGCTGTTATTGTGCCGTTGTTGTCCAGCACACCTGATATCATCAGCCTTATCGCGCCTCCGCCTGATCCTGCGGTTCCGCCGGATCCGGTGCCGCCTCCGCTTCCGAAGGTTACTGGCTGCAGGGCCGACCCATATGTAGGCCCTCCTCCGCTTCCGCCGATTCCTCCGTGGCTTCCGCCTCCGCCGCCTGAGCCTGCGCCTGGGCCTGTAGCCGACCCATATCCCAGGCCATCGGCGCTTATCGCCGAGCCTGCCGCAATGCTGATGTTCTCGGCGGTTATGTTTACCATTCTGCCCAGGGCGGTGCTGTTCGCAGTCAAGGTCGCACCATTGTATATTGTTATCGTGCGGCATATGACATCGCTGGATATTGAAGATGAAACTCCTACAGTCCAGTCTCCGCCCGTGTCAGGGCAGGACGAATAGTCTGCCGTTGCAAAGAACTCGTTTTTTGCCTTGCCTTCCAGGTCAAGGGATGGATATTCCGCTGAAGACTCTGCAGATGAATGCGAAGAATGTGACGGCCTTGCCTTTGCGGGATTATCAACTGATATTGAAGGGGTTGAGATATCGGAAATTCCAATGTTTCCAGACGAAACCTTGTCCTCCCCTGCCATCCCTACGACGGGAACCATGCCTGAAAAGATTATGAGGATTCCCAATGCTACGGCGATAAACATGACGTATATGCCATAAAGTCGAATGGCCTTGCTTAATGGGAAACCCATATGGTGTCCTTTGTGACGAAGAGTTTAAAAACCCTGGATTGCCGGGCAATTATAAATCCGCAGATGTTGTAATAAGCGAGAAATACGGAAACCTTTAAAAATAATCGTTATATAAATAGTAATAGACCGGTTAAAAGGTGGAATTGATGGGAAGGCGAAAAACTATCGTAATAGATAGGGTGATTTCGGATGAATGGGTTGACAAATACAACAACCTTGACTCCGAAAGGATGTATAATGAAAAGGCGACCAAACTCTCAGGCATAATCTCCTCTGTAAACAGGATCGCGAAGGAAGCGGAAAAGGTTTACAGGCAGAACGGGACGAAGAGCAGCGAGTTCAAGGGTATGGGCCTGATGCCGATAAAGGAGGCTTACAGCTACCTCAAGTCCAGGGGATATGACATAATGTTCAGGGCCTTCGGAGGAAGAGTCGAAAGGGGCGCAATTCCGTCTTATAAGTTTGGAAAAAAGAGATACATTCCGATGCAGTTTTTGGACGAGTTGGTTGCCACTAAGGGAAACTTCTACAACATCAGGGAAGCCTACAACGAATACAGGAAGCATGAGCCGGATATAGAGTTCAGGGCATTTGTAGGAAGGATAGAGAAGAAGGTCATTCCCTCGATAAAGGTGGGATTCAGGAGGTTCATCCCGAAAGATGCGATAGAGGGGCTTGTTCATGTTAGCAACAACTATTACAGCGTCTCGGAGGCAATAAGGGGAATGCACGACAGCGGGATAAAGATAAGGAAGAACACGTTCGAGAGGAGATTGGACAGGGGGAGGATCCCTTTCATAAAGATAGGGGGAAAGAGGTTCATCCACAACGAAATCCTCAATGACGTGATAGAAAAGGAGAAGAAGCTGTAAAAAGCAAACGTTTTTATTTTAATTTTCTCTTAATTTTTTATGCTTGACAAAAAGACCGAAAGCGAAGTAGAGAAATTGGCTGACTTGGAATGGGGCGTGCTCATACCCAAAGTCGAGGAGGCCCTTGAGATGATAAAGGGCAACAGCCAGCAGTTCGGCGAGGAATTCAAGAGGATTGAGAAGCAGATAGGGTTCATCAAGCAGATAAACAGGGAATACATAAAGGAAAACCCAAATTTTGAGAAAAGCAGGTTCCACAGGGAGCTCAACATCTTCCTGGAAAAGCTTGAGGAAAAGGCGAAGAAGATAGAGAGGATGAAGGTGTCCGGGGAAGCGGCAAGCCTCCTGCTATTGGCGCTGCTTTCAAAAGTAAAGAAAGAAATAAAGAGCAAGGACCATATGGAGAAGTTCAAGGCTGATTGAATTGCTCCTTATAGAGAATCCGCGGCTGGAGATAAGCGGGAATTTCGCCTTCATGGACGGAAAGCTGGTGAAGGACATACGGAACTACAGCGTTGGCGAGGTCTGGGGAAGATATCTCCCTGATGCAAAAGGGATAAAAAAGCAGGCCTACTCGGTAACGACGATATCCTACAATTCAAGGAATTTCAACATCTTCGTGATTCCCTATATGGAGATAGGGAACTATTACGCGAAGATAATCCCCCACAAGGCAAACTACACCGAATATTACCAGGTCCTGTGGGGGGACCCTTTCTTCGAGATATGGAAGGAAGAAAAAGACGGAACCTTTTCAGTGAGGAAAGGATCGAAAAGGCCGATGGGCACGATAGCGGTCCATAAGGACGAGAATGTCAGCATGTTCAACCACTATCCGGAAAAGGCGATAGTGCTGAGCTACACGTCGGGAAACCTTGAGGACAATGACGCGAAGGAGCCGATAATGCTGGGCCCGAATGTCATGGAAATAGATAGCAACATGCTGATAAAGAGGCAGGAGAATCTGCAAAGCGAAAGCATTAATTTGGTTCCGCTTCTTGAGAAGGCGTGCAGGAACATGCTTAGGAGATAAGAAAATTGATTCGGGAGGAGATCAGGATTAACCTAAAACTGAGAGGGGGCGCTCCCCCTCGCGGTTTGGAAAGCGGGCCCGGGGAGATTTGAACTCCCGACACCTCGATTAAGAGTCGAGTGCTCTAGCCAGGCTGAGCTACGGGCCCTATAGTGAGAATAAAGTCCAACCAACCTTTTAAAAGGCTTTTCTTAGGCCTTTTGGAGAATCATATTTCCCTGTTGACTATGAAGTTGGACAGCTCGATCATCTTCTTCGAGAAATCGTTCTGCGGAAGCAGCGAAGCGATCTCGTTCTTCTCCTTGTCCACAAGGCTGGACGCGACCTTCTGGGAATACCTTATCGAATCCGAGCTTTTGATCAAATCTATCGCCTCCATTATAAGAGCGTCATCCGTGGTGTGCATCCTCAGGATGTCCTTCAGCCGCTCTGCCTTTGGTTTCTCAAGGCTGGAGATCGCATGGATCACCATAAGGGTTCTTTTTCCCTCGGTGATGTCGTCCCCGATCTTCTTCTTGTATTTTTCCTCCTCCCCGATCAGATTGAGGATGTCGTCCTGAATCTGGAACGCGATGCCTATTGATTTCCCGAATGCGTAGAGCGGGGAGAACAGCGAGGGCTTGTCAAGTATTACAGAGGGAATTGCGGCAGAGATGCCTATGAGGGCGCCCGTCTTCTTGCTCACCATCATGAAATAGTCCTGCTCATTCTGGTCAAACAGCTCATGCTTTTCCCAATAAAGGTCGTATGCCTGCCCCTCGACAACCTCCCTGAAGGTGTCACCGAGGGCCTTCATCATGGCCAGTTTCTTCTCATGCTCAAAGTTAATGTCTAATAGTTTCCTCCAGATGAATGTGTAGAGGCTGTCCCCTGAGTTCAGGGCAACCGGCATTCCGTGGGTTACGTGCAAAGTGGGCTTCCCCCTCCTCAGCACTGACCCGTCCTCGATGTCATCATGTATGAGCGTGAAGGCGTGGAAGCATTCCAGCAAAGCGCATGGAAGGAGGGTCCTCCGATACAATTCCTCCCTTTTCTTCGGGTCTTCCTCTATCGACTGCAGGATTGTGAGCAAAATTGCAGGCCTTATCCTCTTTCCCCCCCTCATGATGTATTCATAGAGCATGCCATAGGCCTCCTTGGGCTCCTTTGGCAGTATTTCCTCTATGGTATTGTCAACATCCTTTATCTCCTTTTCAAATGCCTTTCCAATATCCATAAAATGAATGAATAGACTATGGTTTTTAATCCTTATACTTCAGGGCAGACTGGTTGCCACACATATTGCAACTATAGATAACCCTTTTGTTCCTCCTGTCGAAGCTGATTGAAACAGTCCTTCCCGGAATCCATGGGGCAAGGCATTTCCTGCAGAAGCTGAATTTTTCCTCCCTGCTTATCCTCACCCTGAATTTCTTCTTTATGTCAAAGGCCCTTTGGACATACATCCTGGCAAGGCCAGGATCCTTGCCGTGCATCTCGATAGCCAGGGGTAGCAGTATGGAAATCCTCTCCTTCGCTATCCTGTCCCTCAAATTGCCCATTGAAACTAAAAGCATGTTATTAATTTTTAATTGTTTCAGATGAATACTCCTCCATGTATGTTGGCGTTTTCATAAGAAATCCGATTTCACAGATGCTGAAGGTGAAAAGCGACAGGCCGATAGCGTTTGCAGACGAAAACGGAAACATAATAGAGACGATGAACATGGCGAAGGGAGTGAAGAACATCGCAAACCTGGAGAAGAATGAGGAATTGGAGATCGTGAACGTGAAGGATGTCGAGGGAAAGATGGGAAAATTCTCCGAGGGGATGAAGCAGTCATTTTCGAAATTCGGAAGCGTATATGAGGAAAAGGACGGATTTTTCATAATAGACAGCAAGAACGAGGACCTTGGGATAGATGACATAGAGAAGGAAATTGACATGGAATCCGTCATCTGCATCTCCGACAACATAAAGATAGCAAAGGCAGTGTGCCCCATCATCGACAGGAGCATGATCCTGATGGAAAGGGACTTCAGGGATGGAAATCTCGAAAATAGTGAGCAGTTGGATGACATCAGGGAAAGGATAGAGTTTGCGCTTTACGATGAAGACGAGATACTGGACTCTCTTTCGGGGAAGATGATGGAAATGGGAGGGGAAAACAAGAAGGAGAGGATAGGCGGCATGATAGACAGCTTGGTGAAGGATGAAAAAATGATGTATCCCCTTTCCTGCGATATCTATCTGTTGATAATGAAGGAGGGCGCGCAGTTCATAAAGAAGATGACCCTCAAGCAGGAGGGGCGAGACGGGATAGTCGAAAAGGTCCTGAAGGCAGGAAAATCCGCTGAGAAGATGGGCATATTCATCTACTCGAGCAAGAGCGGAAAGGACAGATTGACGAAATTCTTCGGCATCTGAATATTCCAAGGATATCTTTCCTGCCATCAGAATTCTATCAGGGAAAGAACCTCGAAGAAATACTTTTCCTTTTCCAGAACCTTGCATTTCCCTATTTTGCTCAGGTAGCTCTCTGTCTTCTCGTTGTTTGAGCTTAGGATTAAGAATGCCTTTCCCGTTTCAGTTAAATGAAACCTTGCATTGCCAATGAAATTCTCTATCTGGCCGTTGTCGATGAGGCTGAGGTCATGGCTTGTTGAAAGGTCATCCTGGCCCAGGTAGGGGGGATTGAAGCAGACGGTCTCAAACCTTCCTTTGACATTGGAAAACATGTCGGAAACGAAAAATTCGGCATTGGATATGCCATTCTTTTTGGCATTAAAGGTCGCATTCCTTATTGCATTGGCGTTGATGTCGACTCCGATCACTTTTGAGTCCTTATTGTTGATCGCGTTTGAGAGCGCAACGAAGCCCGTGCCGGTCCCTATCTCCAGGAACGACCCTTTCCTTCCTTTCATGTGCCTTGCAAGGAGAAAGGAATCCTCAGAGGGAGGGTAAACCCCACTGAACGAGGATATCTTCAGGCCGAGGTCCAGATGTTGAGAGATTTTCTCACCTCATCGATGAACAGGATGGAGGATGAAATCACCATTATCAGCGCTATGTCTATGATGGAAAGGGGATAGACCTTGAAAATGTCAGAAGCGAGGAAGGGGATATAGTTTATCGATATCTGTATTGCCATCATGATAAGGACAATGATGATCAGTATCTTGTTTGAAAGAAGGTTTTCCCAGAAATGCATCTTGGGGGACCTTACTGCGAACGCGTTGAACAGCTGGCTGAAGACAAAAAGGTTGAATGCGAGCGTTGACGCTATGTAATCCCCCCTGCCGAGGTTCTGGTAAAAGATGTAGAACGTGCACAGGGATATGAATATCCCGGAGAAAAACATGATGTAGATCATCGGCATCGAAAGCAGCGTGAGGTCTTTCTTTGGCCTGTCCTTCTCAATGGCTGCGCTTGGCTTCTCAAAGGCCTGCGCGACCGCAGGGGGGCCGTCCATGATGATGTTTATCCAAAGCAGCTGGATCGCGGTCAGGGCCAACGGAAGGTCAAGGACAAAGGTCATGACAGTCAGGAAAATCGCGGATATGTTGGTTGTGATCTGGAACCTCACGAAATTCACTATGTTCCTGAATATCGACCTTCCATACATTATGGCATTGAAAAGGGTTGAGAAATCGTCGTCGAGAAGGACGATGTCCGCGGTTTCCTTGCTTGCCTCTGTCCCCCTTATTCCCATAGCAACGCCGACATTTGCGCTTTTCAGCGCAGGGGCGTCGTTTATCCCGTCGCCAGTGACCGCGACAATGTGGCCATGGGATTTCAGCGCCTCTATTATCCTAAGCTTGCTTTCAGGGGTGGCCCTTGCGATGACCTTGTGCTCCATGATTTTCATGTAAAGCTGGTCCTGAGGGAGATGCTCGATGTGCTCCCAGGAGACCGGCTCCTCCTTATCGATTATCCCGACTGATTTTGCTATTGCCCTCGCAGTGAACTTGTTGTCCCCTGTTATCATTATTATGGAGATCCCGGCCAATTTGGACTTCCTTATGGTTTCCTCTACCCCTTTCTTGGGAGGATCCTTGAAAAGCAGGAAGCTGTCGAACACCCAATCATTTCCTCTTGAGAACGCGACTGCGACAACCTTGTAGCCCTCATTGGAAAACTCGTCCACCTTGTCCAGAAGGCCTTTCCGTATGGTGCTGTCCATCTTTGACAGGCCCTCCTTCATCTCCATCTTGGAGCATTCCAGCAAAACCGTTTCAGGGGCCCCCTTCAGCACCCTGATCCCGTTGTGGGAGACTACCATCTTTTTCGTGTCAGAGGAGAAAGGCCGGATTATCTTCGCCTCAGCCCTTTTTATCCGGATATCTGACGCGCTCTTCACGATCTCCACGTCAAGCTCATCCCCGTATATCTTTCCGTTGAATTCGGTTACATTGGTGCAGAGCACTGCCTTGGACAGAGAATCCCTCCACTCCTTCTTGTCGGCAAACTCGAAAGGTATGTATATCTTGTCCAGGACCAGCTTTCCCTCTGTTATCGTGCCCGTCTTGTCCGTTGCTATGACATCTATCGAGCCTATCGTCTCAATGGAGGAAAGCTTCCTGATGACTGCGTTCCTCTTGGCCATTTCCCTGACTCCTATTGCAAGGAGTATAACCAGCGTTGTCGGCAAGCCTTCAGGTATCGCGGCAACTGCAAGGGCAACCGAAAAGATGAAAAGGTGGACAAGGTCCCTTCCGCCGACTGCTCCGAAAATTATCAGCGCGAGGATTATTATTGTTGAGAATATGCTTATCTTCCTCCCAAGGTCCTCGACCCTCCTTGAAAGGGTTGACTCGCCTTTCTCTATCACGTTCAGCGTTTCCGCGATCTTCCCGAACTCCGAGCTTTTTCCCGTCTTGAAGACGAGACAGGTGCACACTCCGCTTACGATGCTTGTGCCTGAAAAAAGGATGGACTTTTGCTTGTATGTTGGCAGGGAAAAGTCGATCTCCTCGGATTCCATCTTATGGACGGATTGGGATTCCCCTGTCAGGACAGACTCGTTTATGCTGAGTTCCCTGCTGTCGATGATGATGCAATCGGCCGGGACAATCTGCCCGGATTCCAGCTGTATCAAATCCCCTGGGACAAGAAGCGTGCTGTCTATCACCTTTTTCCTGCCTTCCCTTATGACAACCACTTTCTTTACGGTGTATTTCGACAGCTGCGCTATGGCGTCGTCTGCCTTGGACTCAAGGAAGGAGCTGAAGAAGATGGAAAGCAGGACAGTGAAAAGGATCGCCAGGCCCTCTATGAATTCCTGGAGCATGAAGCTGATCACGCTCGCTATGAGAAGGAGGACTATGAGGCCGTTCGACGCATGCTGGAAAACTATTTCAAGGAAAGTCATCCTTTTCTTCTCCCCGAAAACGTTGAGGCCGTATCTCCTGGCATGCTCTGACGCCTTGCTTTCGCTGAGGCCCTTGGAGGGATTTGATTCGAACTGGCCGATGATTTCCTTTACGCTTGTGTGATGCATGTCCAAACATGGGCTTATTCAATATAAATCATTAAAAAACAATTGGTCTTTTCGGGTTCGTGTATGAATATAAGGGAGTATGGGGAAGCAGACCATTAACCTTTTAAATCTTATAATAATAATATGGTATCACAGGTGATTATGATGGCAAGATACATGCTTGCAAGGCAGCTCTCAGGAAGGAAGGTCATATCAAACGAAGGCGAGGATTTGGGAAGGGTAGTTGACGTCGCAATAAACGAAATAAGCGGAGCAATGGAATACATTGTTTTGGACCCGAATCATGACAGCCCGACAGTTTCAAAATTGAAGAAAGTAAACACGAAGGCTTACTTGCCGTTTGAGACAGTCATGGCGGTTTCGGATTATGTTGTTGTTGATAAGAGGCACATTTCTGAATGATTTGCGGAGTGGATGAGGCAGGAAGGGGCGCCCTAATTGGCCCCCTAGTGATTGCTTTTGTCTGTTTTGAAAAGAAGGGCCTGGAGGAAATAAGCCTCCTTGTCAGGAAAGACTCCAAGCAATTGTCTCCCTCGCAAAGGGAATCCCTTTTTCTTGAAATAAAGAACAGGGCCAGCAATATTGAGATACAGAAGGTTCTCCCTTCCAGGATAGACAGGGAGAATATCAATAGCATAGAGAATGAGACCATTGGCAATTTCGTCTCAAAAACAAAGCCTGACCACATCTTCGTTGACCTTTTTGAGCATGAGGGGACCAGGATGGTCAATGAGCTCAGGGAAAAGGGCGCGAAGAAAGTCACTGCCGAGCACAAGGCGGACGAGAACTATTGCGTTGTCGCGTGCGCAAGCATAATCGCCAAGGTAACAAGGGACGATGAGATAAAGAAGCTGGCTGAGCAATTAGGATTCTTCGGGAGCGGATATCCATCTGATGAGAGGACGATCGAGTTTGTCAAGGCCAATTACGAGAAGATTGAGCCTTATGTAAGGAAGAAATGGAGCACGTTGGCCCATCTTGGGCTGGCAAAGGATAATAAGATAAGGCAAGGAAAGCTCTGATCACACAACAATAAACATTTAAACATATATTATAACTCATATTAGCCATGGAAAATGCAATAAGAAGGAAATCGGCTCCGGATATACGTCGTAATGTCAAAATGATCCTGGCAAGGCACAAGCTTGAGCCCAGCAGGTCCAATATGATGGATCGCCCGTTCATCGGCATTGATTTCGGAGGAACCAACCTCAGGATAGCGAAGGTGAATCCCAAAACAGGGGAAGTGGAGGGGGATGTCATAACCCATGTCTCAAAGAGGATAACTTCCAACCAGAAGCTAACTGAGAGGATCATGGAGGACATATCAGGCAGATTCGGCGCTTGCTGCAACATCGGCATAAGCGCTGCAGGCGACGTGGATGAGAAAGGGCTTGTGATAAGGATTTCCCCAAATGCAAGCATAAAGGAACAGATAACTTTCGGAAGGTCGCTGGAAGAGATGGGCCACAATGTCGTGATGACGAACGACATGAAGGCCGCTTCGCAGGCCGCAGCGAGATATGGGGAAGGCAGAGGCCTTGAGAACGTGCTGCTGGCGACATATTCTTCAGGATACAATTCTGCAAAAGTGTCCGGAGGAAGGAATATGACCACTGCGGAGATAGGCCATATCCCGTATGGAAAGGATTTATTCTGCGGATGCGGGAAAAAGGGCCATCTTGAGATATATGTCAGCGCAAACGGCGCGGCTTCCATGGCCATGCAGTTTTTCCTGACAACGCTGATACGCAACCACCCTATTTTGATGCATGCGCTCAAGGACTTCAATGACAAGGCAGGGGAAAGATCCGCGCAGCAGTATGACCTTTCGGACCTGAAGGAAGCCCATATGTTTCACGCCATAATTGACTCTATCGGGGCGAAGCATGTTTACCAGGCGTTCAGGGAGGACCCTGAATCCGAGCCGCAGAGATCCATAAGGAACACCCAGGTGAAGGCAATTTCAGACTCCTTTGCAATCATGAACAGCGCATTCAATCCGCTGGACATAATGGTGCTCATGGGCTCGCAGACAAAGGACTGGGATGTTCTGTTTGAGCCGTCCATAGGAAGATTCAGCCAGGGAAACCTGCAGCTCCAATCCCTGCATATCCCCAGGATTGTGAGGACATCGCTGCCTGAGATAGGCGTGCAGGGGGCAGTGGCATACCTGATAGCCCAGATGGGGAGCCAACAATAAACATTTAAAAAAATATATGCTGCAGGTTTTAGCCATGGAAAAGACAAAATCCGGAAATAAGGTGACTAAGAGAACTGATAGGATACAGGGAAGCGTTATAGCATCCGATTCCGCCCTTGCTATAATTATGGACAAGCACAAGCTGGAGCCAAGCACGGGAAGGGGAATTATAGGGGCTCCGCATTACCATGATAGCCCATTTGTGAGGAGAATGGAGGAAAAATACGGGCACCTTTTCGGCGGAAGGTTCTAATCTAAAAAATAATTGTTAGCCCATCAATGCTCCTAATACTTTCAATAGCTGGGGCCTTCCCACAAGCACCTTGGCTGCAGCCTCTGCGAACTTGTTCTTTCCCACTATTTCCGCAAGGTCCTCCTGGTTTATGGTGCCGAAGATGTGGTTAAGGTCGTCATCATCCAGCTTTTCCATGACCTTCCTCAGCAGCAATCTTTTTCCCATCTTGCTTCCTGCTGTTGCCCTCCACGGCTTCTCATAGGCGTTGAAAAGGAACCCTTCGCTGAAGTCATTGTTCTTCACCGCATCAAGGATTGCGCTCCCTGCCAATGCCCCTGATTCCATCGCCAATGCGATTCCGCCTCCATGGATCGGGTCGACCTGCTTTGCAGCAGTCCCTATTACCATCGCATTGTCCATAGTGAATTTTCCAATAGGCTCGCAAACGCTTATTACTCCTCCAAAATCCATCAGGGTTGAAGCGTCCTTAAGCTCCTTATTATTCTTGATGAACTCATCAAGGTAAGGCTTTGGATCCGCTCCTTTCACATTGCTCTGCTTGATGCTTGTTTCAAGATGGGCCCCTATGCCGATTCCGACATTTGCCCTCTTGTTTGCCTTCGGGAATATCCAGACATATCCTCTTGGCGCTACCTTGTTCCCGAAATAAAGCTCAATTAGATTTTGATGGTTGTAAGGCTGCATCTCGTATTGGTAGCAGGTATCAACGTCGTAAAGCCTATGCACGGTCGGAAATCCCATCCTCCTTGCAGTGAGGCTTTCCATGCCTTCTGCCGAAATGATCATCTTTGCCGAATATTCCGAAATGTCGGAGCTTGCCCCGTTCTTGACCTTCACTCCCTTGAGCTTGCCATTTTCCCTGATAACGTCAACAACCCTATTATTGACATGGATTTCAGCTCCTTTTGCGACTGCCAATTGGGCGAGCCAGCTGTCGAAAAGCTTCCTTTCTAGGATCCATCCATTTGTCTCCTTTGATTCCCAGATAAGCTCCTTTCCATTGGGTGCTATGACCTTCGCTCCCTTGACATCGGTGGAGATTGCCCATTTCGGGACCTCCAGGCCCTGTTCGATGACTTCCCTTGAGCCAAGGCCCTCTCCGCACCTTACGGGGTTTCCAATGGCCTTCCTCTTGTCAAAAACAGCAACGTCAAGGCCTCCCTGGGCGCAGATCCTGGCCAAGGTGGAGCCTGCAGGGCCTGCACCGACTATAATGACATCGTAATCCTTTTTGTCCATTTGAATCACACATTATACCTTTTCCTTGCAGCAGGAGGCAGCTGGGATATGTCCTTTACCTTTGGAAACAGCTCAATTACATTGGCCGGGCATGCCTTGATGCAAAGCCCGCAGTCTATGCAAAGGTCTGGGAACGTTGCCATCCTCTCCCCTATGTATTCTATGGCATTCCTAGGGCACACTGACGAGCATCCGACGCATTTGATGCATCCTTCATGGTCTATCATTATCATTTGACTGCACCTTAGCAATTAATTTTCCAATTCTTTTAAAAACATATCCCATCAATCAGGTTTTAAAACAATTTGAAGCTTAGCTTATATCTCATATGAGGCAAGAGGTGTTGCGATGTATAGCGTTGTGAAGGCAGAAGAAAAGATCCGAGTGAGCCCTGCTCTGGCAAAAAGGGACATTAGCGAGGCAATAAAGGAAGTGCTCAAGGAGAAATACGAGGGAAAGCTGATCAAGGACCTCGGATTGGTTGTAAAAATAATAGACGCGAATCCCATGAGCAAGGGAATGGTGGTTTCAGGGGACCCCAACATATATTTCACCACTGAGTTTGAGCTGATCACGTTCAACATAGACGTCAACGAGGTTTACAAGGGAGTGGTGAAGGATGTCATGGACTTCGGAGCGTTCGTGATAATAGGGCCGATAGAGGCCCTTCTGCACATCTCCCAGATATCCAAGGAGAAGTTCCTGGTCAACAAGAAGGACAGGATCCTTGAGGGGGCCAACGGAAAGAGGCTGAAGAAGGGGGATATAGTCTATACCAAAGTCTCGACTGTAAGCATGAAGGGATCCGCAAGCAACATAAAGATTAGTTTAACAATGAGGGCGGACGGGCTTGGAAAGGACGAATGGCTGAAGGAAGTCAAGGAGGAAAAGAAGCCTGAGAAGAAGGTTAAGAAGGAAAGGCAGGAGAAGGACAAGAAATAGGGTGAAGACAATGAAGGCTTGCAAGCAGTGCAATTTCATAATAAAAAATGACAACAAGTGCCCGGCATGCGGATCAACAGAGCTTTCGGAGAAGTTCTCCGGGATAGCGATAATTTTTGACGCAGAGAAAAGCGAAGTCGCAAGATACCTGGGAAAGAAGTCCCCGGGCGAGTATGCGCTAAAGATAGAATAAAGGTGTTATCATGGGAATCGGAAAGAAAAGCAGGGGAAGAGAGCCTCTTGAAAGATGCGAGGGCTGTGGAAGAAGGGTTCCAAGGGACAAGACTGTAGACATGATCAAGGGATCTAGATATGACATCGGCGACCAGAAGGACGTTGTGATAGACACCGGGATAAGGAGGGTCTACTACTGCATAAGCTGCGGAAAGCACAGGAAGATCTTCGAAATCAAGAAGAACCAGAACATTCGAAGGAAGGAAAGGAAGGAAGGTGGATTCTAGATGCCTACAAACCTGGAGCATCTTGACATCTTTCTTTATGAGCTTGGAAGCCTGCCATTGATCGTCCTCAAATGCAAGAGAGGATACATCGCAACAACCTACATCAGCAAGGACATGGCCGAGAAGGTGGGGGACGTTGCAGGATTCGTGAAGGGAGTCAAGACGATAGACGAGTTCATGAAGGCAAAGCTCAAGGAAACGACGACCTGGGGGGAGAACGCAGGCATAAGGGACGGAATGACGGTAAAGAGGGCGATGGAGATCCTCAATTCTGAAGAGACGGAATAATCATCTTTGTTCTGGCCTTGTTGTCAGGAGATATGTGAAATTGCTCATTAAATTTGGAAGGGAGTTCTGCCTGGCGATCCTGAAAAGGACATTATCCTCGCATCCCTT
>Ga0315275_10003972_pt1 | contig 13762 bp, 9 predicted proteins | sample YL17G03_0_MG_FD_205557 | JGI IMG/M metagenome (GOLD analysis project Ga0315275, IMG submission 205557) | Sediment microbial communities from Yellowstone Lake, YNP, Wyoming, USA - YL17G03_0 | ecosystem: Environmental > Aquatic > Freshwater > Lake > Sediment | place: USA: Wyoming | collected... | reverse complement strand
CTCGACCCGCCGGAGGCGGTCTGGGAGAAGCTGCGCCCCGCAGTCACCGACCCGGCGCGCAAGACCCGCAAGGACCCGGGCAACCCCGAGGTCTGCAACCTCTTCACGATGCACCGCGCGTTGTCCACGGCGGAGCAGGTGGCGCACGTGGACGGGCAGTGCCGCACGGCCGGCTGGGGGTGCCTCGACTGCAAGCGCCTGCTGGCGGACAATATGATAGCGGAGCTGGCGCCGGTCCGGGAGCGCGCGGCGGAGCTGCGGGCTCACCCCGAGCGGGTGCGCGAGGTGCTCGCAGCGGGCGCCGGGCGGTGCCGGGCGATCGCCGCGGCGACGATGGCGGAGGTCCGCGACGTGATGGGCCTCGCCGCGCCCTGAGCCGCCGATGCCGCGCCGGCTGGTGGTGGACCTCGCGGCGACGCGCCCCATCTGGTGCGCGCCCGAGAGCTTCGTCGCCGCGCTGCGGTCGGCGGCCCCTCCGGACTGGGAGGTGGTGCCGGTCTCGGCGGCGGTGAGCAGCGACGGCGACGGGAGCGGCGGATCGGCGGAGGCGGTGGCTGTGGCGCGCGGCGCCGAGGTGTACATTGGATACGGCCTCCCGCCGGCGATCCTGGACGCGGCACGCGGCACGCTCCGCTGGACGCACAGCGCAGCGGCAGGCGTGAGCGCGAGCCTGGGGGCGCTCCTGGGCGCCTCGGGCGTGGTCTTCACCAATTCGGCGGGCGTGCACGCCGAACCGATGGCCGAATGGGCCGTGGGCGCGGTGCTGCACTTCTTCCGGGGCTTCGACCGCGTGGTCCGGGCGCAGGCCGAGGTCCGCTGGGCGAAGGACGAGCTGACGGCGCTGCCGACGCCGATGCGCGAGGTGGCGGGCGCCACGGCGGCGGTGTTCGGACTCGGCGGTATCGGGACCGCGGTCGCGCGGCGCCTCGTGGCGCTCGGCGCTAGGGTGCGGGGCGTGCGGCGGCGGCCGGAGCTCGGCGCGCCGGCGGGCGTGATGATCTACGGTCCGGACCGGTGCGCGGACGCGCTGGCCGGGGCCGACGTCCTGGTGGTGGCCGCGCCGCTGACGGACGGCACGCGCGGCGTGCTGGGGACCGCCGAGCTGACGGGGCTCGCGCCCGGTGCCGTGGTGGTGCACCTCTCGCGGGGCAAGGTGCTCGACGAGGCTGCGCTGCTCGCCGCGCTCGCCTCCGGCCGGGTGGGCGCCGCGGCGCTTGACGTCTACGCCGAAGAGCCGTTGCCCGCGGGGCACCCGTTCTGGACGCACCCGCGGGTGCTGGTCTGTCCGCACGTCTCGGCGGTGTCGCCGCGGTTCTGGGAGCGGGAACAGGAGCTGGTGCTGGATAACTGGACACGCTACCGCGCGGGGCGGGAGCTGCGGAACCGGGTGGACCTGGTCGCGGGGTACTGACGGATGGAGAAGATCATCAAGGCGGCAGTGGATCGCGGCGCCTCCGACCTGCACATCAAGGCGGGCGACGTCTTCCGCGCGCGCATCGACGGCAAGCTCGTACCGCTGACGAAGCAGCGCCTCACCCCGGAGCAGACGAAGGCCATCGCCCTGCGGTTCATCCCCAGCGAAGAGGACCGCGCGCGGATCGACAGGATCCTGGACTTCGACTGCTCGTGGGGCGCGCCGGGCATCGGGCGGTTCCGCGTCAACATCCTGCGGCAGCGCTCGTCGTTCATGATCGTGATGCGCGTCATCCCCTTCGAGGTGCCGACGCTGGAGCAGCTGCAGCTGCCGTCCGTCCTCCAGACGGTCGCGTCGGGGGAGCGCGGGATGATCCTGGTCACCGGCGTCACGGGGAGCGGCAAGAGCTCGACGATGGCGGCGATGATCGACCACATCAACCGCACGACGCAGAAGCACATAGTCACCCTCGAGAACCCCATCGAGTTCCTGCACCGCGACGTGAACTGCTCGCTCACGCAGCGCGAGATCGGCACCGACACCGAGAGCTTCCGCACCGGCCTGCGGGCGGCGCTGCGGCAGGACCCCAACGTCATCCTCATCGGCGAGATGCGCGACGCGGAGACGGTGGACACGGCGATGAAGGCGGCGGAGACCGGCCACCTGCTCATCTCCACCCTCCACACGCCGGATGCGACGACGACCATCTCCCGCATCATCGCGATGTTCCCACCGGAAGAACAGGAGGTCGTGCGGGTCCGGCTCGCCGATTCCCTCCACGCGGTCGTGTCGCAGCGGCTGCTGCGGCGGAAGGACGGGCACGGCCGGGTCGCTGCGCTCGAGGTCCTCATCGTCACGCCGACCATCCGCGACCTCATCCTGGACCAGAACCGGACAGCGGAGATCCGCGAGTTCATCTCCGAGGGCCGCGATCAGTACGGGATGCAGACGTTCGACCAGCATCTGATGGACCTGGTGATCCAGGGGGCGGTCGACTACGACACCGCGGTCGCCAACGCGTCGAACCCGTCGGACTTCGAGCTCCAGATGCGGACCTTCCGCCGGAAGAGCCGGACGTCCACGGCGCGCTCCGCCGCGCCGCCCGCAGCGGAACCCGCCAAGCCGGCGGCGAACGCCGGGCCCGACGACCTGATGAGCGACTTCTCGAGCCTGCTGCCTTCGTGAGGCCCGCGGCCCTCAGCGGGGTCCTCGCGCCCCTCACGACGCCATTCGACACCGAGACCGGCGACGTCGCGCCGCTACTCCTCCGCCAGGAGGCGCGCGAGCTCCTCGCCTGCGGCCTCGATGGGGTCGTGGTCGCGGGTTCCACCGGCGAGGCGGCGCTCCTCGACGAGGCCGAGAAGGTCCGGGCCGTGGAGTGGCTCCGGGACGTCGTGCCCGAGGACCGATGGCTCGTGGCGGGGACAGGAGCGGAGTCCACGCGCGCCGCGATGCGCCTCGCGCGGGACGCCGGCACGGCGGGCGCCGACGCGGTGCTGGTGGGCCCGCCTTCTTACTTCGGCTCGCTCCTCTCACCCGCCGCGTTCACCGACCACTACCGCCGTGTGGCGGACGCGAGCCCGGTGCCGGTCATCGTCTACAACATCCCGAAGTACACGCACGTGATGCTGCAGGAGGGCACCCTCCGGGCGCTGGCCGACCACGAGCGCGTCATCGGATTCAAGGACTCGTCGGGCGACCTCAAGGTCTTCGCCAACTTCAAGGCCGCCCTGCCGCGGGCCGCGGCGCTCATGGGCGCGGGCTCGCTCTTCTACCCGTCGCTGGAACTCGGGGCCGCGGGCGGCGTGCTCGGGATGGCGTGCTTCGCGCCCAAGGCCTGCGCGAAGCTCTACGCCGCCTTCCGTGCGGGTGACCACGAGACCGCGGGGGCCCTGCAGGAACGCCTCACGCCGTTGGCCCGCGAGATCGTCGGCGCCCTGGGCCCCGCGGGAATCAAGGCGGCGATGGAGATCGTCGGCCTGCCCGGCGGGCCCGTCCGTCCGCCGCTGGTTCCTGTGGACGCCAGGCAGCGCGCGCGGGTGGCGGAGGTCCTGGCGGCCTCCGGCATCGCGGCGGCCTGAGGGGGAGCAATGTTCCGGGACGGCGTGCGGTGCGTGGTGGTCGTCGGCGTCCAGTGGGGCGATGAGGGGAAGGGCAAGGTCGTCGACGCCCTCGCCGAGCGCGCGGCGCTGGTGGTGCGCTACCAGGGCGGCGCGAACGCGGGCCACACGGTGGATGCGCCGGACGGCGAGTTCGTGCTCCACCAGATCCCCGCGGGCATCCTCCACCCCGGGACGCGGTGCGTCATCGGGAACGGGGTCGTCCTCGACGCCGAGACGCTGTTCCACGAGATCGACGCGATCGTGGCGCGCGGGGTGGCCGTCGAAGGGCGGCTCGTGGTGAGCGACCGCGCACACCTGGTGCTCCCCTTCCACAAGCTCCTCGACGCCGCGAGCCCGCGTAGCCGCGAGATCGGCACGACGAGCCGCGGCATCGGCCCCGCCTACGAGGACAAGGTCGGCCGCCGGGGCGTGCGCGTCGGCGACCTCCGCGACGCCGGCCTCACCGACACGCTGGTGCGGGCCGGGTGCGAGCGCGCCAACGCCGTGCTCCAGCAGTGGGGCGCGCCGGAGCGCTGCGATCCCGAGAGCGTCACCGCCGGCCTGGCGCAGCTCGCCCCCCGGCTGCTGCCGTTCGTGGCGGACGCGGGCAAGATCGTCTGGACGGCGTTGCGGGACGGCGAGAACGTCCTCCTCGAGGGGGCGCAGGGCGCGCTCCTCGATGTGGACCACGGTACGTACCCCTTCGTGACCTCCTCGAGCACGACCGCGGGCGGCGCGGTGGTGGGCACGGGGATCGGCCCGCTGTCGGTGCACGCGGTCCTCGGCATCGTGAAGGCATACACCACGCGGGTCGGAAACGGCCCGCTGCCGAGCGAGGCCGCTCCGGAGGAAGGAGACCGGCTCCGGTCGCTCGGTGACGAGTTCGGGGCGACCACGGGCCGGCCGCGGCGGTGCGGCTGGTTCGACGCCGTCGTGGTGCGCTATTCGGCGCGGGTCAACGGCCTCACCGACCTCGCCGTGACCAAGCTCGACATCCTCGACTCCATCGACCCCATCCCCGTGTGCACGCACTACCTGCTCGACGGCCGGAGGGTCGACGACCTTCCCGACACCGTGCCCGAGCTCGAGCGCGTGCGCCCCGTGTACGAGCAGCTGCCGGGCTGGAACCGCTCGACGGCCGACGCGCGCCGGGTGGAGGAACTGCCCGCGGCGGCGCGCCGGTACCTCGAGCGGATCGAGGCGCTGGCCGGGACGCGCGTGCGGTACGTCGGGGTGGGGACGCGCCGTGAGCAGCTGATCGAGGTTCCATGAGGATACTGAGGAAGGTCCTGCTCGCGGTGGTGGCGGCGGGGGCGGTCCTGGCCGCCATCGTCGTATTCGTGCTCGCGCGCTCCGTGGCGCCGCGCAGCGGCAGGGAGCCGCTGCCCGGGCTGAGCGACACCGTCACGGTCGTCTTCGACAGTCTCGCCGTCCCGCACATCACCGCCGCCGCCGATCTCGACGCCTTCGCGGCGCTCGGCTACCTGCATGCGCGGGAGCGGCTCTGGCAGATGGAGTTCTTCCGCCGGGCCGCGGAGGGACGCCTTGCCGAGGTCCTCGGGCCGGCGGCGGTCGCGAGTGACCGGTTCCTGCGGAGCCTCGACATCCCGCTCGCCGCCGAGCGCAGCCTCGCGCTGCTGCCGCCCGAGACCCGCGCCGTGCTCGACGCCTACGTGCGAGGCGCGAACCGGTGGATAGTGGGACGCCCGCGCCCGCTGCCCCCCGAGTTCCAGGTCCTCCGCTTCACACCGGAGCCGTGGACGGCGCGGCGGTCGCTCGAGGTCGCGCGGCTGATGGCGTGGGACCTGGCGAACGCCGAATTCGAGCTGAGCCTGGCGCGGGAGGCGGCGAAGGTCGGGCCCGTGCGGGTGCGCGACCTCGTCCCGTCGTACCCGGACGACGGGCCCGTCATCCTTCCCCTCGGCGCGGGCCACTGGGACACGCTGGCGGCGGACCGGGCGGCGCTGCGGCGGGGGGCCGGCGACCGCGCCGCCGGGGCTGCGGTGCCCGGCGCGCTCCTGGCGGCGGAGGACGTTCCGGCCATCCCGCCGCTCGCCGCGGCGATCCTCGATGCGGCGGCGATGTCGCGCGCCTCGAACTCGTGGGTGCTCGGCCCGTCCCGGAGCCGCTCCGGCAAACCGATCCTCGCCAACGACCCGCACCTCGCCCTGCGGGTGCCGTCGCTCTGGTATCTCGTGGGCATCTCCAGCCCCGGCTACCGCGTAGTGGGCGCGACGATCCCCGGGCTGCCGGCCGTCATCCTCGGCCACAACGCGCGCATCGCCTGGGGCCTCACGAACGTCGGCGTGGACGATGTGGACTTCGTGATCGAGCGCCTCACCGACGATTCCGCGAATGTCCTCACCCCGACCGGGTGGGTGCCGACGGACGTGGTGCGGGACTCAATCCACGTGCGCGGCCGTCCGGCGGTGCCCTTCACGCTGGTGCGCACGCCGCACGGGCCCCTCGTGGACCGCGACGTGCCCACTGGCGGCCCGAACACCGCGCTCGCGATGCGATGGACCGCTCACGACCCGAGCGACGAGCTGACGGCGATCCTCGCCGTGAATCGCGCGGGCGACTGGGCCGGTTTCTCGCAGGCGCTCCGGGGCTTCCTTGTCCCCGAGCAGAACTGGATCTACGCCGATGTGGACGGGAACATCGGCTACCGGATGGCGGGCCGCGTGCCCGTGCGTCGCGGCGGCGACGGCGCCCTGCCGACGCCGGGCTGGACGGACCAGGGACGGTGGGAACGGTACCTCTCCTTCGAGGAACTGCCGTGGGCGCTGAACCCGCCGGAGGGGTTCATCGTGACCGCGAACAACCGCGTAGTCGACCCCTCCTACCCGCACCTCCTCACGGTCAACTGGGAGTTGCCGTGGCGTGCCACGCGCATCCGCGAGATGGTACAGGCCGGCGGCCCATTCACGGCGGACGACGTCCGGCGGATGCAGATGGACACCCTCGACCTTTTCGCCCGCTGGGGGAAGGACCTCGCGGCGAGCGCCGCCGAGGCGGCGGGCAGGCCCGACCTGGCGCGGATGCTGCGCGCCTGGGACGGCACGGCCGGGGCGGATCGCGTGGAGCCCAGCCTGTTCTACGCGTGGTACCGGGTACTGCAGCGTCTGACGCTGGAGGACGAGACCGGCGGAATCGCGGTGAGCGCGGTGCTGCAGCGGTGGATGCGGGCGGGAGCGAGTCCCTGGTTCGACGACGTGCGCACTGCGGAGCGCGAGGATTTCGCGGCCATCGCGGTGCGCGCGATGCGGGAGGCGATCCCGCAGGCGGAGGTCATGAAGTGGGGGCGCCTCCACCGCACGCTGTCGGCGCACGCGCTCGGCGGGGTGCAACTCCTCAGCCGGGTGCTCGGGCTCAACATCGGGCCGGCGCCGCGTGCCGGGTCACCGTTCACGGTGAACGTCGCCTCGTTCGGAGCGCGACCGCCGTTCCTCAATACCTTCGCGGCCTCGTTCCGCCACGTGGTGGATCTTGGGGACATCGGCAGGTCGGGGATGATCCTGACCACCGGGGAGTCCGGGAACCCGGTCTCCCGCCACTACCGCGATCAGGTGGCGCGCTGGTGGAACGGCGAGCTGTGGACCGTGCCGCTCGCCTTGAGCGAAGAGGCCGGCGCCAGCACGCTGCGGCTGACGCCGGCCCGTTGAGCAGGTCCCTGACCGCGGGTCAGGGGTTCGGGGTCAGGCTGGCGAAGAACTGCGCCACGTTGAAGCCCACCGGGTCGATCTCGTAGTAGCGGTTCCGGTAGAAGCGCCCCGTCGTCGGGAAGTACGGCGGCGGCGTCTGGAACGCGCACTGGTCGTACGAGTACCGCTTGAGGTACCCCGTGCCGCCGGTGGTGCCGACCGCGCCGCGCGTCGCCTGGATGATCCCGCCGGTGAGGTACAGACAGCCCCGGCCCCACGCCGTCGAGCCGCACGGCTGGGCGGAAGTGGCCCCGGTGGTGTGGTTCTCCGCCGTGAAGATGTCGAGCGTGAGCGCGACGGCCTGCAGGTACTCCTCGTTCGTGTCGTCGTAGTTCCGGTAGGCGCTGCTCGTGCCCCAAGCCGCCGGCGCGTTCAGCGTGTTGTCCGCCATGTAGATGGTGGAAGGCGAGAGCAGCCCGAGCATGTTCGACGCCAGGCACGGGGAAGCCCCAGGGGCGATAGCGTAGCGCACGTCGTCGCCGAGGATGAGGTTGTCCGACGACGCGAGGGTCACGCGGCCGTTCACCACGCCGCTCACCACCACTTTCCCGGCCACGTAGATCACGCCCTTGCTGTTCGGGTTGTACTGGCGCGAGAGCGGCCAGAGGTACTGCGCCTGCAGTTGGCGATTGGCCAGGCTCGTGTCCACGGCGGCCGACGCCGTGTTCTTCAGCGCCGCGACGACCGCGGCCTCCGGTGTGGTGGTCCAGCGCACCCAGCGTCCGAGCGTGTCGGACGCCGCGAAGGTGTTGCGCGGCGACGGCCCGCCGCCGGCGGTCGTGGTGAACAGGTGGTCGTCACCCCCCAGGTAACAGCGGGAGTTGGCCTGTTGCAGCGACTGGGTGGCGTTGGTCTGGCGTCCCGCCGACGTGTAGGTGGCGGGGCTGCCACTGGTGGCGCCGCTGTGCCCGGAGGCCCACAGCGCAGTCGCGTTGAGATGGTACGCCGCCGAGTAGAAGACCGGGGTCCCGCCGATCGTGTGGAAGTCGCCACAGTTGCGCGACTGGTTGGCCGTCCCGGGCCGCGAGGCGGTGACGTAGTCGGCCTGCGTGACGCCGGTGTCCTGGTAGACCCGGAAGAACCCCTCGTTCGGGCCCGTGACCCGGCCGTCGCCGTCGAGGTCGAGGGCGAGGAACTCGATCCGCGTCCGCGCCTGCGCCGCGCCGCCGCCGCTGAGCGTGGTGAACGACATCCCGCCCTGCGTGGCGTAAGTGTTCAGCCTCGTGAGGTCGGCAATCGTCGGCAGCGGGACGACCGCGCCGTGCTCGGTGTAGCCCATGTCGAAGGTCCCGTAGCTCTTGCCCGTGATCGTGCCGGAGACCTCGACGACGTCCCGGAAGCGCGCGGTGCTGCTGTAGATGCACATGTTGTCGTTGGTGTGCAGCGGGCCGAAGATCTGGTCGCCGCCGCCGAAGCAGATGCCCGAGCCCTCGCTGTCGGTGTAGTACGCGAAGCGGGCGAAGGACTCCTGCGCCAGCTCGCCGCGGCGCACCACGACCGCGCCGGTGCGGTCCTGGATCACTGAGAGCACGCTGCCGAAGATGCCGTACTGGCCCGTCGAGGAGCCGGTCGGCCCGTAGTAGATGCTGCGCGTCACCCCCGCGATCACGTTGCCGCTGGCATCGGTCACCGGCTGGCTCAGCTGCAGGGCCAGGTAGCCCGTGTCCGGGAAGAGGGCGGGGTTGCCGTTGAGCGCCGAACGGCCCAGCTCGATCCCGGCGTCGGCGGCATTGCGCATGTCCTCCTCGCGCTCCTGGCCGCGGGAGATCAGCGACGCGCTGCTGCTGAGGAAGATCGCGGCGGCGGCGAGCGCCGCCACGCCCACGGTGAGCAGCATGACCAGCACGAGGGCCATGCCCCGGGGGTTGTGGGGAGAAGCGGAGCGATGCCTCATGGTCGATGTCCTCACGGAGCGGGCGGAATGGTGATGGCGGTCGTCAGCGAGGTCGCGGACTCGAGCGGCGTGCAGTCGAGCGCGGTGACGCCGTATACGTAGGTGCTGTCGTTCAGCACCGCGGCGTCGTGGAAGGTGTAGTTGGCCTGGCCCCCCGGGATGGACTGCAGCGCATCGTCGAACCCCGCGGCGCCCGACGAACGGCGGTAGATGACGTAGCGCTCGATGTCCCGCTCGCCGCCCGTCTCGTCCACGGCGGCGGTCCACGTCAGCTGCACCACGGGGGCTTCGGCGGTCCCGGTGAACGCCACGGTCACGGCGCTGGAGAAGATCGGCGCGTCCCCGCAGGAGCGCTGCTTGGTCAGGCCGGCGTTCGGGATCCGGACGGTCGTGACCAGGGCCCGCTGGATCTCCCGCGTGCCGGTCTGGCCGTTGGTCGCGTACACGTTGACGCGGACGGCACGGATCGAGTCGATGTACGCCCCGAACTGCGTCGTGTCCGCGAGGGTGCCGTGGATGGGCGTCACGTGCCGCCAGGGCAACGCCGGGTACACGCCGGATCCCGCGGCGGCGACCAGCACGAGGTTGCCCGCCGCATCGGTCCGCAGCCACTCGAAGAACGCGCGCCCGGGGTAGGCGAGCAGGTTCCGGGAGACGACCTCCGCCGACAGGTTGTTGATCTGCCGCATCAGCGCGTAGTCGTCGGTGCGCGCCGTGGAGGTGTCGCTCGCGAACCAGTACGTGACGGTCTCCGCCGGCGACATCTGGCCGCCGGCGGTGCGATACGTCGTGTCCGGGTACTGCACGGCGCTCGTCGGGATCGTGAACCGCTCGCTGTACGCCAAGGCGTTCACCGCGTTGGCGTCGGCGTCCGGGTTGTAGTACACCGCCGTCGGGGAGTTCGGGATCAGGCTCACGAGGTCCGCGTTGTAGGTCGCGACGGACGTCCCGACGTACACGAGCGTGGGCTGGATCTCCACCGTGCCGACGCCGGCCACGCGGACCTCGCGGTCCAGCGTCTGGACCGCGTAGCGCAGGTTCTGCAGCGCGTCCATCCGGTCAACGGTGCCCATCACCGACGTGTTCATCGACCGGAAGAAGCTGATGGCGCTCGCCATTACGAAGCCGAGGATGACCAGGGCCATCATGATCTCGATAATGGTGAAGCCGCGAATCCGTTTCATGGGACCGCCACGACGATGGTCTTCCGGATCGGCGCGGTGAGACCGGGGCCGGTCACGGCGACTGTCGCCACCTTGTAGTCGTTGGTGAAGGTGGGTCGCGGCCCGCCAAAGCGAGTGATGGTCGTGGACCGCGTGTAGCCCGGGAACCCGGCGATGGACGTCTCGGTGGTCGCGAAGTTCGTCTCGAGACCCGAGTAGTTCGGGGACGCCCGGATCTCCGAGAGCCGCTGTGCCGCGAGGTTGACCGCGACCGTCCGGCTCTCCGACTTCCGCACGGTGCGCGAGAAATCCACCATGTAACGGCCCATCCCGAGCAGGACGACGGTCAGGATGACCATCGCGATCATGATCTCGATGAGGGAGAGGCCCCGTGGGCCGTGGGCAGGCAGGCTCGGTCTCATCAGAGGGCCCTCTTCCAGGCGGAACCGTCGTAGCGATACCACTCGGCGCGACCGGTGGCGCGCACCACCTCGATGGACCGGCCGTCCTTCGGCGTGGCGGTGCGCGCCGCCCGCGTCGTGGTCAGGTAGAGCCCGCCGGACTCCGAGGCGCTGCCGTCGCGGCGGAAGATCAGCTCGGGCATCCCGTTGAGCCGCCGCGTGAAGCTCACCTTGTCGACGCCGTACAGGCGGGTCGGGGCGCCGCCCCGCCCGAACTCGACTCCCTCGCCGACCGGAGAGCTCCGCGTGCGCTCTCCACTGTCGATGATGTTGTCGTTGTCCGCGTCCTCGTGGATCGTGATCTGCTGCGTGTCGGTGTTGAACACGACGTTCACGTTGTTCTGGAGCGTTATGGCGGTGCGCTGCGCGAGGGCGAGCATCCCGGCCACGCTACGGACGGCGCCGTTCACGCGATACCGCGAGTAATCCAGGAGCGGCAGCGCGAACGCCGCTATCAGCCCGACGAGCGCCATCACGATCACGGTCTCGATGAGAGTGAAACCGGCAGCCGGCCGAGTACCTCTGGACTCCATCACCCCTCCGTGGCTGGATAGATGTTCCTGGACCACTAGCAAGCAAATCAAGTGCCAGCGTCTCGCTTGGCCGCGGGTGCATGTATGTCCTGTGATCACAAGCGCTTGCGGAATGGCCTGGGCCGACGGAGGGAAGGTGGTAGATGCAAGACCCCGCCCTGTAGTGCAATTCTCTGCGCGGTGGGGTGGTCTGCGCCGTTGGTCTGCTATACCAGGTTGGCGATGCGGTTCCGCAGGTTCGCGATCGGGCCGCGCGAGGACTTCCGGCCGCCGCGGTAGTCGTAGTGGTAGTAGTACCGGTCGGCGCTCCGCTCGACACCGTTCAAGACCGCGCCCGCCACGCGTGCCTGGACCCTGCGCAACTGCTCGATCGCACGCTGGGCCGCCGCCTCTTCCGTCTCGCCGGCCCGCACCACGAGAATCACCGCGTCCGCCGAGGCGCTGAGGACCGACGCGTCGGTGACCGCCAGCGTCGGCGGCGAATCGAAGATCACCGTCTCGTACCCCGCGCGCAGCTCCTCGAGCAGCCGGTGCATCGCGGCGGAGCCGAGCAGCTCCGAGGGATTCGGCGGAAGCGCGCCCGCGGGCAGCACGTCGAGGTTGGGCACCACGTTCGGCCGGGCCGCCTCCCGCAGCGAGGCCGTCCCCACGAGGATGTCGGTGAGGCCGGGCTCCTGCACGAGGTTGAACGCCCTGTGGACCAGCGGGCGCCGCAAGTCGGCGTCCACGAGCAGCGTGCGCGAGCCCTGCTGCGCCATGGTGATCGCCAGGTTGGCGGCCGTGGTGCTCTTGCCTTCGCCCGGGCCGGGGCTCGTGATGCAGATCAGCCGGAGCGCGCGCTCCTCGGCGTTGACGAAGGTGACGTTGGTGCGCAGGGCACGGTACGCTTCCGCACTCGGGTCATCGGGGCTGGCCAGCGAGACGAGCGGGATCGCTCCGCGGCGGAGTCCATCGCGCCGCCGGTCGCTCGTGGGGTGCGCGCCGGCTGGGATGAGGCCCAGCACCGGCACTTCCAGCGCCCGCTCGATGTCCTTCGAGCTCTTGATGGTCTGGTCGAGGTACTCGAGGAAGAACGCCGCCACCACGCCGAGGAACAGCCCCACCAGCAGGCCGATCATCAACCTCTGTCGCGTACCGATGCCCACCCGCCGCGCGACCGTCGCCGCGTCCATGATCTCGATGTACGCGCGAATCGTCGCGGAGCTGATCTGCGCGGCCTGGTACTGGGTGAGCAGGTACCTGTACGTGTCGTTGACCAGGTCCGCCTCGAGGCTGAGCTGGGCGAACTGGGTCTCCTTGCCGGGGAAGGTCTGGAGGCGGTTCCGAAGCTCGACGACGCTCCGCTCGATGGCCGCGACCTCCTGGTCCATCCCCCGCATCGTGGCTCGGGCGGCGTCCCGCAGCGCGGCGGCCGTCTGCGTGATGCGCTGGTCCAGCGCGCCGACCTGCGGGTTGCCCTCGCGGAGGCCCAGCGCGCCGGCGGTCAGGGTGCGGCGCTCATCGTACAGCCTCAACAGGTTCTGGATCTGGAATGCGAGAGACGAGTTGCCGGATAGCGACGGGATCGCCGCGAGGCGGTTCACGGTCTCGATGGTGACGTCGTCGTTCTCGGTGATGACGTCGCGCAGGGACGCGAGATCGAGGAGCCTCTGCTGCTTCTCGTGCTCGAAGTCCTGGATCGAGTTGATGGTCGAGACCTCTTCCGCCGTGAGGTCGGTCATCCCCTGGCGTTCCTTGTACAGCTGCATCTCGGCGAGAGCCTGGCGGTAGCGCTCCTGCGCCCCTTCCACCTGGCCGCGGATGTAAGCGAGGCGCTGATTCGCCATCTCCCGGGTCCGGTTGGCGCCGAACTCCTTCAGGGAGATGGCCGCGGCGTTCAGGATCTCCGGCACCTGGGTCGGATCGGTCCCGGTGTAGGTGATCGCGACGGCGTTGGTCGTGCTCTGGATGGTGTAGGAGAGCCCGCCGCTCACCATCGCCGCCGCGGACACGCGCGGGATGATCGCGAACCGCGCCGTGTACGGCTCACCCTCGTAGGAGCGGACCTTGAAGCTGAACCCGGGCCCGACGGCGGGCGTGTCGTAGCTGCCGGAGGCAACGAGGCGGCGGCTCAAGTCGCGCACCTCATAGCCCGCGGGCCCCTTGAGCTGGAGGACGAAGCTGTCGGGCCGCGCCAGGGTGTCGACCTGCACGTCGTAGACGGCCTGGTCGCGCCACACCTCGTGGTCCTGGAACTGCAGGCGAAGCCCGAGATTGTCCACGACCGACAGGGCGAGGCGCTGGGTAGAGAGGACGAGCGCCTCGGACAGGACGGGGTCCGTCTTGAGGGCGAGCTCGTCCACGTCGATGTCGTCCATCCGCGCGAAGACCTGCTTCTTCGAGTTGACCTGGACGGACAACTCGGACTGGTAGCGCGGGATGGTGCGGCGGCTGGACGTGTAGGCGCCGAAGACGACGAGCAAGGCGAGGAACACGACCACGCGCCAATGCG
>Ga0315275_10003971_pt1 | contig 13769 bp, 13 predicted proteins | sample YL17G03_0_MG_FD_205557 | JGI IMG/M metagenome (GOLD analysis project Ga0315275, IMG submission 205557) | Sediment microbial communities from Yellowstone Lake, YNP, Wyoming, USA - YL17G03_0 | ecosystem: Environmental > Aquatic > Freshwater > Lake > Sediment | place: USA: Wyoming | collected... | reverse complement strand
TGACGGTTTCGGAACACATGCCGTACAAATGAGAATTCAGCGCTTTTTTCCGGCCTTTCTGGCAGGCTTCCTTGGACGGCGGACCGGCGCGGACAGCGAAGCCATTGCCGCCTTTATGTCGGCGACATCGGCCTCAAGCTTCACGAGCTTGGGCACGTAAACGGGGACGCTCTCCTCTATCATCCCGCTCAGGCGGTCGACCGTCTTCGGGGGGATGCCCGAACGCTTCAATACCCCCTTTATTTCCTCCTCGTCAAGGCCGTAGCGGCTCAGCGCCCTGATTATGTTCACGGCTATCCTGTCCTCGCCCCTCGGGGACTCGGTAAGCCGGAACAGCGACTCGATGCCGCGCACGAAAACTATCGAGATCGCACCTATGAAAAAGTTTGCCGCGTACAGAACGACTCCGGCCTCGGTGAAGGAGACAAAGCTGTACATCAGCGTGAGCACGACCACGAAAACCAGCATGTCGATGAGCAATATTTTCGGCTTCGGCTTGCCGAAGGCGCGGAAGGCTATTATTTCGCCCGCAAGTATGCCCACCAGCAGCGTCATCAGGGTCAGCATCTGGACGATAAGGTCGGACATCACATCACCATATTTGAACATTTCCAAGGCATTTAAGCATCGACGGCATTTTCCCCGGTTTTTTCTTCCTTCGGACTGAGCTTTTCCTCCAGCGTGAATATCCTGCCGCTGATGCGCTGGTTCTCGAGCGCAAGCTCGTTTATCAGCCTGTTCTTGTTCGACAGCTCGGCGACGGCAAGCTTGAGGTTGTTGACGTCGGTCGCGGACGGCACGGAGGCCTTCGGGCCCTCCAGCGAGGACAGGCGCTCCGTCAAGGCCCTCACTTCCGCGCGCAACGATTCAACATCCGCGCCTTCAACAACGGGCGCGGCCTTCCCGTCAAGCCGCTTCAAGATATCAGCATTCGAGGCCTTCAACGAATCAACGGTATCGTAAAGCTCCCTGAGCACGGCATTGGCGCGCACCCTCACGGCTTCGACCTTTTCCGAGGCCGCACCGAACTCGGACGTGAGCTCGGCGTGCAGCTTCTTCACTTCCGCGGCATGCTTCTTGGACACAACGGCGCTCCTTGCGACACCCTTCAGCGCGGCGGACTTCTGGAGCGACAGCCCGGCGGTCTCGCGGTAGAGCTCGGCCAGCCGCTCGTCCATCTCGCGGACAGAATTTTCAAGCAGAATGAGCCTGCGCTCGGCGTCCATTTCCATACCTACTATTCAGTTTAGAAAAGGATTTAAACGGACGGCAACCTCTAACCGCGCGAATGCTCCTGCGCGGTGCCGTGGCCCCACGCGAACTGGTTCCGCATCGTGTTCCCGTACGTTTCGATGTGGACGAACTCGGACGCCTCGTGGCGCGCGGGCGCCTCGGGCGCCTCATCTGGCCAGCCGACCGGTATCAAAGCGGAAGGACGGACAAACTCGGGCAGGCGCAAAGGACCGGTCACTTTCGCCTCCCTGAAGCCGCCGACCCAGCAGGTGCCGAGGCCCATCGCATTGGCGGCAAGCATGAGGTTCTCTATGGCGGCGGCCACGTCCTGTATGCCGTACAGCCTTATTCCGCGCTCGCCGTTAACGGAACCGGCTATCTTGTTGTTTACGCAGGCGACTATTATTACGGGCACGTCGGCCAGCCATTCGCTGCCCTTGGCCGCCTCCGCCAGCAGTTTTTTCATCTTCGGGTCGCGGACGACTATGAATTCCCAGCACTGCTTGTTGGACGCGGACGGCGCATGGCGCGCGGCATCAATGAGCTTCAGAAGGTCGCCGTCGGACACGTCGTGCTTACGGTATTTGCGTATGGAGCGGCGCGTCATTATGTTCTCCATCACGACGTCGAAGACCGACCTCTTGTTCGCGCCGGCGGGCGCATCGGCCTTTTTCCTGCCGAAAGGATTTTTAATTGCCATACAGATTATTCCCACGGCAGGCTTATTAAGTTTATTAGTCGGCTCGCCAAACCTTCATATGCAATTTGCTTGAATGGAACATGCGCAAACAGCATTTTCATTTTTGCATAAAGGTGTATGAAAATGAAGTATTCCGAACTGGCCGACGTCTACGAAAAGCTCGAAGCAACGCCGTCCAAGCTGAAGAAGGCGGAAATCATCGCGGAAATCCTCAAAAGGACGCCAGCCAAACTGCTTCCCGACGTCGTGCTGATGCTGTCAGGCCGCGTCCTGCCGGACTGGTCGGAAAACGAGATGGGCGTGGCGGACAAGACGGCGATGAAGGCCATCGCCAAGGCCACGGGCGCGACCGAAAAGGAAGTGGAAAAATCATTCTCAAAGATAGGCGACCTGGGCAGCCTCGTCGAAGAACTAGTCAAGAAAAAAAGCCAGCGAACGCTGCGCAGCAAACAGCTTGACGTAGAGGACGTGCACGGCAACCTGGCGAAGCTGGCGGAGGCCGAAGGCGCGGGCTCGCAGGAAAGGCGGCTGAACCTGCTAGTTGAACTCATCGCGCGCGCCAGCCCGAAGGAAGCCCGCTATATAATAAGGAGCGCGCTCGGCCAGCTGCGCATAGGCGTGGCCGAGGGAATAGTCCGTGACGCGATAGCGTCGGCCTACAAGGTGAACGTGGACGACGTGGAGGGCGCGTGGTACCTGCGCCCGCACTACGGCGAGATAGCCGAGATAGCAAAGGAGAGGGGCGAAGCCGGCCTGCGGAAGGTACGGTTAGAACTGGGCACGCCCATGATGGTCCAGCTGGCGGAAAAGGCGCCCTCGCTCGAAGAGGCGATGAAGGCCTTCAAGCGCACGGCATTGCAGTTCAAGTACGACGGCATGCGCACGCTCGTGGAGAAGAAGGGCGACAAGATCTGGCTCTATACGCGGCGTTTGGAGAACGTGACGGCGGCGTTCCCCGACGTCGTAGCCGCCGTCAAAAAGGCGGTCAAGGCGCGCGACGCCATACTGGACGGCGAGACGCTCGCCATGCACCCGAAGACGGGCAAACCGCTGCCGTTCCAGCGGCTGTCGCAGCGGATAAAAAGGAAATACGGCGTGGAGCAGGCGGTAAAGGAAATACCGGTCGAACTCCATCTCTTCGACGTCGTTTACGCGAACGGAAAGGAGTTCTTTGACAACACCTTGGAGGAAAGGAGCGCGGAGCTGCACAAGATAGTGACGCCCATAGCGGGCAAGATACGGTTCGCCGAGGAGCTGCGCACGGACGACCTCAAGAAAGCGGAGGCCTTCTACAAGAAGGCGCTGAACGAAGGGCAGGAAGGGCTGATTGTAAAGAACCTTGACGCAAAATACGTCGCGGGCCGCCGCGTGGCCGGCGGCTGGCTTAAGGTAAAGCCCGCCATGGAAAACCTGGACCTCGCCATAACGGGCGGGCTGTGGGGCTCGGGAAAAAGGGCGGGCTACATAGGGTCGCTCATACTGGGCTGCCGCGACCCAAACACGGGCAAGTTCCTGGAGTGCGGGATGCTCGGCTCGGGATTATTGGAAAAGGAGGGGGAGGAAGGGACGGAAAAGATAACGCTGGAAAACCTGACAAAGATGCTGAGGCCGCTCATACTTTCGCAGAAGGGCGGCGTCGTTATGATAAAACCGAAGATAGTGATAGAGGTGGCCTACCAGGAAATACAGAAAAGCCCCACGTACACGTCGGGCTACGCGCTGCGCTTCCCGAGGCTGGTACGGATGCGTCCCGACAAGGGGCCCGAAGAGGCCGACACGAAGGAAAGGATGGAAACGCTGTACGCGATGCAGAAAAGCGCGGGCCCGAAGGAAACAACGGAAAAAAGGCATTAGGCGATTGACGTAGGCGAACGGTCTCCTTTTAAGCGTTTTCGGCAACTAACCACTGTCCATGCCCGATGCACTCGAACTGAGGAACCATATCATACGCCACGAAGAGCTCAGGGACGCCGTAGCGTATACGATGAACAAAATGCCCGAACCTCCCGACGGCGGCGAGGAAAACACCGCGGACGGAATCTCAACCTACCTGCTCAATTTCTTCGGCTACGGGGACCGCCTCATAGACAACGTGCTCTCCTCGGAGGACAGGGACATGTTCTACATGTGCGAGGAAACCGGCCTTCTCAAGACGGAGAGGGAGGAGGAAACCCTCCTGAAAGGAAGCGTCTGGAGGATACATTACTGGATACTGAACAAGGCGAACATACTCAGGTTCGCGCACGCCTACAACAACCCGACGGGGCCAAACGAAGAGGACATGATGGAAGACCTCTACAAGAACGTCGGGGACGAGGCGTGGCAAAGGAACGGCACGGAAGCGCACACGTGACGGCCATCAGGTCGGGCAGCACTTATAGCCGTCGGGAAAATCTTCGGCAGCGTAGCGTTCATCAGGCGCACGCGTATGCGGCGCATATTTCGGAATCTCTAATTTTTGCTGTGATACGAAGAACTCATCAAGGCTGCGCGTATTGATAGTTCGCACCAGAATCATGCTTATTTATTCGGCGCTTTCATATTAATCGTTATGCCAACGATTCTCGGGATTGACGAAGCAGGGCGCGGTTCTGTAATCGGCCCGCTTGTCGTGGGCGGCGTCATGATTGACGAGGAGGACGAACACCTTCTTGCGAAGATAGGCGTGCGCGACAGCAAAGAACTGACGCCCGCCCAAAGGGAGCGCATGGCTGTCCAGATAAAAAAGGTCGCGAAGGACTGGGTGACGGTAAGGGTGACCGCGAAAGAAATCGATGAAATGCGGAAGAAGAAAAACCTGAACATAATCGAAGCGGAGAAGATGGCCGAGATAATAAAGCTCATGAAGGCGGACAAGGCGTACGTCGACGCGCCGCAAGTTTCTACCGAAAAATTCAAAAATGTTCTTCTTGCGCTGGCGAAGAACCACACGCACATTATTGCCGAAAATTATGCGGACAAGACGTACAAGACCGTCTCCGCGGCGTCCATAATCGCAAAGGTCGACAGGGACGCCGAGGTTGAAAGGATAAAAAAAGAGGTCGGCTTCGACTTCGGCGTGGGCTATTCGCACGACGCGCGGTCGATAGAGTTCATCAAGAAATGCCTGCGCGAAAAGACCTTCCTCGAATATTTGCGCCATTCGTGGACGACCGTTCAGGAGCTGAAAGGCAAACGCAAGCAGAAGAAGCTCGGCGACTACTAGCGCAGTTCGTGCGTCTCTACGGGCCCGCTAGAGACGGGAGCCGCCTTGGCGCGCTGGGCGTCAGTGACCTTGCCTTTGGTCCAATACAGCACGTTCATGGCCGCCGTTTCCATCTTGTCAACCATCCTGTGGTCGTCCATGGCCCTGTAGATCTCCGCCATTTCCTGGTAGAAATTCACCGCTTGTTCAAAATGAGACAAAAGCCCGTCATACGCGACCTTCAGCGCTCTGACATACTCCTTCTTTTCCTTAAGGCTGCGCGCCTCCGAAAGATAATCGCTGGCGCTTTTCATATCGGGCATAAAAGAAAAGGTGCGAGCGCAGGCTTAAATATACTTGCGCTCGGTCTTGTCGGCCTTGCCGGGCTTCTCATTCTTGCCGGACATGCGCCCGCTGGCAAGGAAAGCGCCGCCCACTATCAGGGCCGCAACCACAATTCCCGCCGCCATCGGGTTGCTGGTTATGGCCAGCAAAGCGCCGGTCAATCCCGAGGGCTGGTTCGTGGTAGTGTTGTTGGTCTGGTTGGTCGGCTGAGCGATCCCTGTCACGCGCATAACAACGCTCCTCGTGACCGTCCTTCCTTCTGCGGTCGTGACGGTGAACGTGAGCGCCTTCGTGCCGGTGGGTTCGTTCGAGGGCACGGTTATGGTTATGCTGTTGGTGACCGAGCCGCCGACGGGTATTGCCGTTATCTTGGAGCTGAACACGAGCCAGTTCGAGGGCAGGCCAGTCGTGTCTATGCCTATGTTGGTAAGGCCGCCTGTTCCCGTGTTGGTTATGGTCATGGTGAGCAGCTTGGACTCGCCCGCCGTTATGTCGAAAGTCGCGGGCGCGTCTATGGTCATCTCAGTGGTGAGCGGGATTATCAGCGAGTATCCGCCCCCTCCGCCGCCTCCACCGCCGCCGCCTCCGCTGGGCGTGCTCGGTGCGGGCGCTACATAATTGAAATCGAACGTGACCTGCGGGACTCCGTTCAGGTCCACGCTCATCCTTATGACGCGCGAAGCCGTGTGGCCCGCCGTGTCGGTTGCTATCATCTCAAGATAGTAGGTCTTCGTTTCGTTCGGTATGTAAAACGGCAGGTACCAGTTGCTTCCGCCGTCGTTTGTCATGGCGCTTCCGTTGAACGTGACGCCAGCCAAAGCGATGTTGTCGGTCACAACCGCGGTTATGTTAACGGTATCGGTGGCCGCGGGCGTGGTGTTGGACGAGCCGACAGCAACTATCACGGGCGCAATGGTGTCTATCGTGAAGCTCTTTTGGGCGGTAACGACGTGCGTGGTGTTCGCCTTCTCGGTTGCCTTGAAGTCAATTGTGTAAACGCCGTCGACCAGAGTTATTATCTTAGACCAGGTCATTCCGGAGACCGTTTCCGTTGTCCAGTGCGCACCGCCGTCAAAACTGTAAGCTACCGAAGCCAGATCCTCGTCCGAGACAAGGCTGAGCACGACACCGTTGAGAGTGTAAAGCTTGCCGTTCTCGGGGCTGGTAACGTTTATCAGCGGGTTCACGGTGTCCTGCACGGTAACGTAAAGCGTCGCGCTTGCGCCGTCCTGGTTCGTTGTCGCGTAAGTTATGGCCTCTATCTTGTGCATGCCGAGCGGGAGAGCGCCGGCCGTGTCATAATCGTACTCCACGGTTCCGAGTCCGCTCGCCATCTCATGGCCGTCTATGAAGATGTGGACGTTGTCCGTCACGTTCAATATGCCGGTTATGTTGACTATGTCCTTGCGCTCCACGGTCTTGTCTGCCGCGGCGCCGTCAATCAAAAGTGTCATCGAAGATGGGACCTTGCTGATTTTCACGGTATAGGTCACGCCGGCCGCATTGTCTGTGTAGTTCTGGTTGCCAACGGCGGTAAGCTTGTAAACGTAGTTCCCGGCGTTCAAAAGTATGTCCTGGTTGAGCTCGCTTGTCACGTCGACGCCGTCACGCTCGAGCTTCAGCGTTCCCGCCACCAAGATCCCGACGGCATTGACTTTTGTTCCGAAGGTTATGGTCAGGTCGCCGGACTGGCCGTTAAGGGTCAGCGTTATGGGGTTGGCCGCCTTGCTTATGGTGAGCACGGACGTTGCCGACTGTGCGGCCGAATAGTTCTGGCTTTCCATGTATTCGCAATAATAACTGTGCGCGCCTGCGCCAAGCGTGTCAGTATCGAAAACGGAGCCCGGCGCTATCGCGACCTGGATACCGTCCCTGAAAAGTTTCAGCGTGCTTCCCGCATCGCCGGTCGTTATCGTGCACGTCGCTGTCGTTTGCGTGCCGTAAACTTCGCTTGCGGACGGGCCGAGCGCAATGCCCATGGCGGGCGCCGCCCTCGCAACCGTGTAAGTGCTTGTTACCGTGGTCTTAACGTTGCCGGCGTTGTCTGTCGCTGTCCACGAGTAAGTGTGGTCGCCTCCGACAAGGTCAGTGACCGTGGCGGTGTACGTACCGCCGATGACTGTCGGATCGTAGTTCGTTCCGTCAAAAGTGAAAGCTACCGAAGCTATTCCCGATGTCGCGTCGCTCCAGTCCAGGCTGAACGCGTAGTTCGCGCCGCTCGCGTACGTCTTTGTTCCCGGAGTCACTTCGTTGCTGAACATGGGTGCGGTCTTGTCGAGCTTCACAGCTCCGCTGATCTGTGCGACCTCAACGTTTCCGGCGTTGTCAATTGACTTGTAGCCGACCGCCATGTTGGTGCCGTCGGTCGCCATGGTGAAAGGCGCCGTGTAGACGTTCCAGTTCGTTCCGTCAACAGTGTAAAGCGTCTGGACGCAGCCTGAAACATCGCCGTTGCCGTCGCCGCACGACAAAGTAACGGTAATGTCGCTGACGTACCAATTGTTGTTTCCGTCCGGGACCGCCGGATTGAATGCTATGTTTGAGACCGGCTTGGTGCCGTCGTACTTCAAAACGAAAGATTGCGTGTCTCCCCACACGCCCGCGCCGCTAAGCGCCTTGACGTTAAGGGACGTTGTGCCTTCCGCGAAGGAATTCGCCGTCCTGTCGTAGACGTTCGTGTTCAGCGAGTTGCTGTTCGCGTTGGGCTCGGTGCCGTCGGTCGTGTAAAAGTACGTCAATCCGGAAACGGGCACCATGCCCTCGCTCCATGTGAAGTAGGGAGTGCCGTCTGTCTGCCACGCGCCGTCCGCTATCGCGGTGTTCTTGTTCGAATCGGTGTAAGCGGTTATTCCGCCCATCTGCGGGGTCCTGCTGTCCACCCAGATGGTAAACGTCTTTTCCGCGCCCCAGTTGCCGGCGTTGTCCTTGGCCTTGACGTGGAACACGTGCTTGCCGTCCGTCAAAGCGGTGTCGTACTGGTAGAACACATTAGCCGTATCGACAGTGCTGTCGGCGTTCGCATCCATCGCAAAACTGTAGCCGGCTATTCCCGACGTGGCTTCCGCAAAGGTCCACGAAAAGTATGGAGTGTTGTCCGCCTCCCAGGTGCTTTCTGTTATCGCGGTCCCGCCGGATTGAGTCGCCGCCGAAATGACGTTTACGGCGGGCGCGGTCTTGTCGAGCTTTATCGCGGCCGTGTGCTGAGTTGCCTCGGCGTTCTCAGCGTAGTCGGTAGCGTAATAATGGACGTAATTGGTCGCGGAATCGGCCGAAACAGTGACAGTGCTCGTCTTTGCGACGGGCTTGGTGTTCGCGCTGGTGTCCGTGCTCGCGTAAACGAACTCAACGCCCGAACCGTTGTCCGTCGAAGTTATCGTAGCCGTAATGTCAGAGGTGTACCAGCCGTTCTCGCCGTTCGGGTCTATGGGGCTCAATGTTATACCAGAGGAAGGCGCGGTGCCGTCGGCCGTAAGGTAAACCGTGTCGGACGCGTCCTTTCCGGATATTGTGGCGGGTTCCTTGGTCTTGTCGAGTATCGGAACGTAACCTTTTGCGCGCACAAGTATGTAATATTTTCCGTCGGACAGGCCGCCGAAGACGGGGTCGCTGTCGCCGGTCTTGGGGCTGCCGCTCACTTCGGAGCCAGAGCTGTCAAAGACCTTGACATAGCGCATGTCCGAATCGGAAACGTACACTTCGCTTCCGCCGGAATCGATGTGCTTGACATTAACAGAAAGGTTGTAGCTGATGGCCAGCGCAGGTATGGCTAGCAAGAGAATCGAAAGTAAACCAAATGCGAACACCAGCTTTTTCATTTGAAGCACCTCACTTCGCGGAGTCCTTGACGGACTGCCATTCGTCCTCGTCGAGCTCGTAGTAGTCCTTGACGACCAGTTTGCCGCCTGACATCACATAGCTCACGAGCACGGCGCTCCTTTCATCGCCGACGTTGAAGGCGTCCTGTATGTCAACGCGCACGACACCCTGCTCATCGAATATGTCGGCCATGTCCCTTGCACCGCTTATGTTAAGGCTCCTGAACTTGTTCTTGACCACGGGGTCGCTCCAGTTCAGCGCAAGTCCGGTCAGGTTCGCCCCCTTGGGGTCCTGCGCCAGGCTCTCGATGAACCGGAAGACGTCAGTGCCGTTGTCGTAGGCGTTCTTGAAGACGTCCACGTTGAGCGAGCTCTGAAGTTCCGTTATCTCCTGGTTCAATTCTGATATTTCCGTTTCGTAAACGTCCTTCAGGTCCGCTATCTGCTTGTCGTACTTCGACTTGTTCTCGTTCAGGTAGCGCGTGTACTCGTTTACGGTGTCGGTGACGTTCTGCATCCAACCCTTGATTATCGCCTTGTACGAGTTGTTGGAGTCCAACCAGCCCTGCTCGAGCTGTCCGACGTACATGTTGGTGTCCTCTATCATCTGGTCGAGGGCGCTCACGTTGTCCTTGTCGTATTTCAAGAGCAGCGCGTCGCGCTCGACCTTCAGCGCCTCAAGGGCCTTCATCTTCTGGTCGAGGTCGCTGAGGTTGGAGGCCTTGTGGTCCTTTATGAGCTTGTTGGTCACGTTCGTGAGATTGCTTATTTCCTTGGTTATGTTGCTTATCATCTTACCAAGGTCCGTGTCCGAAAAGACGCCGTAGTGCTTGAGGAAATCCTTGTGCGCCAGGTCCGCCGTCTCGTAGGCCTTCAGGACCTTCGTGTTGTAGTTGTCCTTCAGCGTATTTACCATGTCGGTAACTGTCTGGTCGGCGTCATCGTTGGCATCCCCGAGGTAATTGAGTGCGTCCTTGACTTCCTTACCTGAGATGTTCTTGGCGGACGTGAACTTGCCGTCCTTGCTAACGTTGCCTATCTGCCCGGTCAGGTTGCCGTCCTTGTAGACCATCCTCATGGCGTTGAACTCGGTCGCGCCAACTATCTTGCTGCTCACGTGGGCCAGCATCGAGCCGTCAACTTCCACCACGACATCGGTCGCGCCCTCCTTCACTTGGGGAAGGAAGGTGTAATTGACGTCCTTGCTGCCGGTCAGGTTCTTGTAGACCTTCTCGTGGGCGGTCTTGGCGTCGATGTGGTTGTTCACCACTATGGTCTTGTCGGCGTTCTCAAGGTGCACGTCCATGCTTGCGTCCTTGTTGAACTTTATCTTGGTGTTCGTCTTGTAGGTCTTGTCAATGAGGCTTTTCGCCTCGTCTATCATCTGGTCCGTGAACAGGACGTTCTTCGCCACCTTCGCGGTGACCATCGAGTCCGCTATTGCCGTGGCGTTGTCGTAAAGCGTCCCGTTTTCCGCGTGGAAGTTCTTGTCAAGCGGCTTGTCCTTGTAGACCGTCACTATCTTGCCAGGCTTAATGTTCCACTCAGTGACTTTGGGCACGACCACGGCCCCTATTGCCATGCCGGCGAACAGGGTGGCTATGCCAACCGCGCCCGCGATCTGCCAAACGTTTGCATCGGCTGCAACGTCGTTTGCGAAGTTGGTTCCCCTTCCTATGCTCATCGCGTTCCATCTTTCAACGAGCTCCTCGGTGAGCGCTGTGAAGCGCTCGTATTTGGGCTTCAGGAAACCGTCACGTTCCGCTCCCGCTTCCAAGGTCTTCGAATGTTCGAGGTCCTTGTAGAAATCGCGGGTGTGCCTTTCCACGGCGTTGGCTATGCGCGCCCTTGCGCCGCGCCTGTCATGAGCCACCTTTCCGGTCGCGGCGGCCGCCATGTACAGGGCCTGCGTCGCAGGCTCCAATTCATTGTACTGTTGCGCCTTGCCGACGCTTTTAGAATGATATCTTCCGCTCTGCTCTTTCTGAGCATTATATTGCTCAGCTGCCTTCACACTGTTATCGTGCACCGAACTCTTAGTTTGATTCATACAACCACCTCTGTATCATTAACTACTGCATAATGAATACATAGCATAAAGATTTAAACCCTCCCTATTAACTAAAACAAGGACGCTGTTCCGGTTTATGGGGTTAATTCCGCTGCATTGCGCAAAACTGTTAACTCCGCGCGGGAACGTCACTGCGTGAACTGCGTTCACGCGTGTCGCGAATTCCTCGGGAATCCGCTTCACTGGGCCCCGCCCTCGATGAGCTGCTTACTGACCTGGCGCAGCTTCTTTGCGTCCTGCATCTGCTTGTGAACCGGTCCGTACTTCTTCAGCCACTTGTAAACCGTGACGTGCGACACCGGTTCGCCGCGGCTGGACAATAACGCCGCTATGGCATAGCAGGAAAGGTCGTGATTGAAATGGAGCTTGACTGCGAAGCGCACGGTCTTTGCGGGAAAGCGCATGCGCGAAAACATCGATAATGAGCGGGCGGTAAACTGCTTCTGGCAATATTTGCATTTGAAGACCTGCTGCGCCACAGAACGGCCGCCGACATCGGACTTGCGGTAGCCGTTCTTCCATGACTGATTCAAACAGGACGGGCATTTCATGACAAAATTCGCCTTTTTTTTCACCACTTACCTGTTATTAACTTGGTAAGGAAAAGGATTTAAGCGTTACAGGAATCCTGAAAGGGAAGATCATTATGGGTTGGGGAAATTCCGGCGATAACGCCGCTGTTTTGGCTCCACTTGATGGAACGCCGAACAAAAAGCGAGCCCGTTTCAAGTTCTGCCACAACCATATTTATTTACAGCAAGAGGTAGCCGACGGCGGCGACCGCTATCGAGACCGCCCAGATCGGAAGGCTCCATTTGATCACTTTCGAGCCGTCAAGCGGGGGGAACGGTATCAGGTTGAAGAAAGCCATGAAGAACGATATGTAGGCGGCGAACTTGAAAATATCCGGAAGCGCGAAAAACGAAGCGGCAAAGAACAGCACGCCCAATACAATATTAACGGCGGGTCCCGCCAGAGACACGATGGCCACGTCCTTGTCCGTGAACCTGTGGACGGTGAACGCAAAGCGCCCGCGCACGACGGGATTGAAATAGACCGCGCCCGGCGCGGCGAACACGAAACCTACGAAGGAGCCGACGACGGCGAGCAGCAGCCCCATCGGCCACATCCTGTACTCGGCTTCCGCCCCGAGCCGCTGCGCAAAAAGCTTGTGGCCTATCAGCTCGTGCGCCAGGAAATTAATACCAACCACCAAAAACGCTATCGTCATGTTCCCCAATATCCCGGCATCAAAGGGCAAAAAATTGCGGAACGCAAAGGCAAGCACAACAGTGGATATCAAAATTTCCTTCAGTTCCTTTTCGCCGAATTGCATCACATCACTTTTTCCTTTTCAAAAGTTTTTCAAGACCCTTCCTGTGGCCCGCGCCGACTACCACGACTATCTTCTTGTGGTTTTTCTTGAGCTGGCGTATCCAGCCGGCCATGTACTTGTTGCGGTCGGTTATCAGTATCTTGTAAATCATCGGCATGTCGCGGCGCATGTAATGGAGCGCCTCGTCAATCACCTTGTCCTGCGGCACCCTGCTCAGGTCGAAGTCCTTCTGGCCGGGGAGAGGTATGAGGCCGACGAGCAGTTTGAAGAACAGCTTGATTTTCTGCCAGCGGCTTATCTCGCCAAGCCTTTCCATTATCTCGGAAATGTCCATGTCTATGAGTACTATCCTCGAGCCGACGGAGCGCGCGGCGCGGATGGAGGCCAGCATCTCCGAACCGGGCAAAACCCCCGTTTTTCCGCCAAGATACGTTTGCAGGTTGTTAAGGATGAAGTAAGTGGGGTTGCGTATGGACGCCTTCTCACGCTTTTTCTGCTGCAATGCGGCAAAGCGCTCGGGGTCCAGCTCCAGCGCCACGCAATCCGGCTTCTCGCGCAAGATCGTATCTATCGCCTCGTTCACGCTCTCCCTTGAGATGTGCGAGGTGCCGACGATTATGACTTTACCCATGATTCTGATTCAAATGTCCAGAATTTAAATGGTGAGGAACCGCGAAGAACAAACCTTTTTAATCAGGGCGGCAATTATTCTCCATGCCAGGAGACCCGATATCGCAGACCGCCGCGATATTCATAATATTCATAATATTCGTGGCGGTGGCCTACAAGCTGTTCAAGCTGGCGTTCTCGGCGGGCGTGGCCGCAGTCGTGGGCTTCTCGTTCCCGTGGATAAACAAGTTCCTGAACCTCGGGCTGCCGGTAACGGCGGACATGGAAACGTCAATCATCTTTGCGGGCGCGGCGCTCGCGCTGTTCATCGCATATGAGTTCATGCACTACATCATCGCCTTCTTCAAGATAATCTCGTGGCCGATACGCAGTTACTTGAAAGGCAAGGAAAAGTCCAAAGTGAAAAAGCTCGAGAAGGAAGTCGAGAAAATTGAAAAGAAGTCTTGAACTCGAAC
>Ga0315275_10003969_pt1 | contig 13769 bp, 10 predicted proteins | sample YL17G03_0_MG_FD_205557 | JGI IMG/M metagenome (GOLD analysis project Ga0315275, IMG submission 205557) | Sediment microbial communities from Yellowstone Lake, YNP, Wyoming, USA - YL17G03_0 | ecosystem: Environmental > Aquatic > Freshwater > Lake > Sediment | place: USA: Wyoming | collected... | reverse complement strand
GAATGCGCTCCGTCAAGTGCATGGTCTGGGAAACTTCGGCCCTCGATCCGATCGAGGGGATCCGCTTCCGCGGGTTCACCATCCCCGAGCTCCGGGAGAAACTGCCCAAAGCCCCGGGCGGAGAAGAGCCGCTCCCGGAAGGCATCTTTTTTCTCCTGCTAACAGGTGAGCTTCCGACGGCCGCCGATGTCGCCGAGATCACCAAAGAATGGCAGAAGCGCAGCGCGCTTCCCGCCTATCTCCTCGACACGCTGAAGTCCCTGCCCAAAGACATGCACCCGATGACTCAGTTCTCCCTCGCCATCCTGGCCCTCCAGAAAGACTCGATCTTCGAGCAGAGATACCGGAAGGGCATGAGCAAGATGGAGCACTGGGAGCCGATGTACGAAGACGTCATGAACCTGCTGGCCAAGCTCCCGGCTATCGCCGCGTTCATCTACCGCCGGAGCTACAAGGGCGACAAGCATATCCCCGCCGACCCGAACCTCGACTGGGGCGGAAACCTGGCCCATATGGTCGGCGTCGAAAGCCCGACCTTCAGAGAGCTGATGCGGCTCTATCTCGTCATCCACAGCGACCACGAGGGCGGCAACGTTTCCGCGCACACCACCCACCTGGTCGGCTCCGCCCTGTCCGACGCCTACTATTCCCTGTCGGCCGGCATGAACGGCCTGGCCGGCCCGCTCCACGGACTGGCCAACCAGGAAGTCCTCCGCTGGATCATGGACCTGATGAAAGACCTGGGCGGCGTCCCCACCAAGGACCAGCTGGTCAAGTACATCTGGGACACCCTGAACGCAGGAAAGGTCGTCCCCGGATACGGCCACGCCGTCCTGCGCAAAACCGACCCGCGGTATGTCGCCCAGAGGGAGTTCGCCCTGAAGCATCTCCCCAACGACGACATCTTCAAGGTCGTCAGCGCGGTCTATGAAGTTGCGCCCGACATCCTGACCAAGCACGGCAAGACCAAGAACCCGTGGCCCAACGTGGACGCCCACAGCGGCTGCCTGCTCTGGCACTACGGCCTCACCGAGTACGACTTCTACACCGTGTTCTTCGGCGTCTCCCGCGCCATGGGAGTCCTGGCCCAGCTGATCTGGAGCCGCGCCCTCGGCCTGCCGATCGAACGGCCGAAGAGCGTCACGACCGACTGGGTCGACGCCCAGATCAAGGCCGCGGCCGCGCCCAAGCCATAAGCGCTGCCCGGTCGAACAGACGCAAAACTTAAGGGACGGTCCTCCTCGGAGGGCCGTCCCTTCATTCTCTCTCAATCTGTTTTTTCGTGACATTTAAGGGAGCATAGTCACATGGAACTCAAGATCGGACTCGTCGGCTGCGGTACCGTCGGGCAGGGTCTCCTGGAGATCCTCGACCGAAAGCGCGATTATCTTAAGGACGCCTATGGTTTCGAGCCTCGGATCGTCGCCATTGCCGACAAGCTCAAGGGATCAATCCTTGTCCCCGAGGGACTCGACATCCGCAAGCTGCTCGCCCTGCTGGCCAGGGGAAAGCGGGTCGATGAGTACTTCCGGGAAGGGGCGACGGCCGAGACGCTGGACCCCTTGGACATGATAGAAAAGTGCGAGGCGGACGTCATTGCCGAGCTCACCTACACCGACATCAAGACCGGCGAGCCGGCCACGGGTTACATCAAGAAGGCGCTGCGCACGGGCAAGCATGTCGTCACCTCCAACAAAGGTCCGGCGGCCCTTCATTACGCGGAGCTGAGCAAACTGGCCAAGCAGAACAACCTGCACTTCCGGATCGAAGGGACGGTCATGAGCGGCACCCCCGTCTTCAGCCTGTGTGAGAACGGCCTGGCCGGAAATGAGATCCGTGAGATCAAGGGGATCCTCAACGGCACCACCAACTTCATCCTGTCCAAGATGGAGCTCGAGGGCATGGAATATGCCGAGGCTCTCGCCCTCGCCCAAAATCTTGGGTACGCCGAGGCCGACCCGACGGCAGACGTGGAAGGCTACGACGCGGTCGCCAAGATCGTCATCCTGTCCAACGTCCTTCTCGGCGGGGAATTAACGCCGGCTGACGTCAAGAGGGAAGGGATCACGGCCTTGAACCGCGGGATGATCATGACGGCCAAAGAGCAGGGCTTCCGCTACAAGCTCATCGCTCAAACTCGGAAAACCGGGGCTAAAATCGAGGCCGGCGTTTCGCCCCAGAAGCTTCCTCTGACCGACCCGCTGGCCGGCGTTATGGGCGCCCAGAATGCCTTGACCTTTGACACGGACCTCATGGGAAAGGTCACAATCCAAGGGGCCGGCGCCGGGAAGATCGAGACGGGCTATTCCATCCTAGCCGATATCCTGGCCATCCACCGGCACCTTAGCGCTAAATTTTGAATTCTCTTGCCTGTTTTCGGGGGAAACCTCTACTGTCGCCATTTTGAAAAGAGTGGAGGTCTGACCCCATACAGTGATTTGACTTCAGCCCCTAAAAAAGGATATGAAAAGGACGAGGGGAATAGGAAAAATGGAGGTCTCATGAGCGCCGATCAAAAATATGGGCCGGGAGTCATCAAATATGTCGAAGAATCCAAGAAGCTCCTTGCCCAGCGCAAAGCGCTGCTCGAAAGGGTGAAGAACTACAAGTTTGACACCCTGGCCGTGCACGGCCTCTACTCACTAGAGGAGGCTTACGACCGGAACCAGGGGGCCGTCATCGAACCGGTCTTCATGTCGAATTGCCAATCCTACCGCGACGCCGACGAGCTCGAGGCCGCCCTCGCCTATCTCATCCCCACCTGGTGCTATACCAGGATCGCCAACCCGACCACTTATTATCTCCAGGACATCCTCGCCCTTCTTGAGGGCTATGGGACGGGATGCGGTACATCGTGTGTCGTCACCGCCTCCGGGATGTCGGCCATCGCTATGGCCACGGACGCCTTCCTGATCAAGCAGAAGAGCGGGCCGGAGAAGATGAATTTCGTCTCTTCCATTCGGCTCTACGGCGGCTCCTTCCAGAACTTCAACGTGCGGAAAAAACAAGAGCGGGGCGTCGAAGTTCGCTGGATCCTCCATCCCGAGAATATCCAGGAGTGGAAAAGTCAGATCGACGAGGACACCCGCTTCCTCTACATGGAAGCACCGAGCAACCCGCAGCAGTCCTTTGCCGACATCAAGGCGCTGGCCGACCTGGCCCACTCCTTTGAGATTCCCCTTCTCTTTGACGCCACCTGCGCAACGCCGGCCCTAATGCGGCCCATCGGCTGGGGCGCGGACATCGTCCTCCACTCGCTGAGCAAGTCTATCACGGCCGGTGGCCTGGCCATCGGCGGGGCCATCATCAGCCGCCGGCCGATCGTCACCAGACTCAAGAACGGCCATCCGCTGTTTAAGGAGAGCTTCGCCGAATACATCCAGTTCCTGCCCTACCGGGACCAGGGCCCGGCGGCTTCGCCGATGAACGCCATGTTCGCCCTGAACGATGTCCGGACGTTGCGCAGCCGGATGGACCTGGTCAGTCAGAACTGCCAGAAAGTAGCCGATTTTCTAGGCAAACACCCGCGCATCACGCGGGTCGATTATCTCGGCCTGCCGAGCTATCACCTCCACAAGTTGGGGAAACAATACATGAAGCTCGTGGATTCCGACGACGGGACGGGGAACGCCGTGAACCGATATGGCCATTTGATGAGCTTCCTGGTGGACGGCCCTCCGGAGAACGCGCGCAGAGTCTTCGACAATTTCCGGCTCATCTTCCGGGCGACCGACCTGGGACGAATCAAGAGCATCGCCACCATCCCTGCCATCTCGACCCACCAGCAGCAGGGCGAGGAGGCGCGCCGCCTGGCCGACATCCCGCCCCAGCTCGTCCGGCTCTGCGTCGGGGCCGAGGACCCGGCCGACATCATCGCCGACCTCGACCAAGCCCTTAAGTCTTTATAATTGCGGGCTTAATAAGCATCTCTATTCACGCCGTGATCCTTTCTACTTTCCGTTAATTAGGGCGAGGGGGAGTCCCTCTGAAAGCCCTCCGGAGCGTAGCGGGCACGGTTTCTCGACTAAAAGGAGAGAAGAGCGAAGGAGGATGCGGAGCGAGTTTCCTCGCTGGGGAAACGAGCGGGCTGACGAATCCCATACGCGAGCCTATCTTGAAATAAGAGCGGCAAATAGTCTACAATCATCTTGGATGGAAAAAATCAGGATCCTGGGTGACCACGAGCTCCGGCTCAGGGGGAAAGTAAGGATCAGCGGGTCCAAGAACGCCGTCCTCCCCGCCATCGTCGCCTCCCTGCTGACCGAGGAGCGCCTCTGGCTGCAAAACACCCCCCGAGTGAAAGACGTCTTCACCACCCTCACCCTGATGGAGGAGCTGGGGGCGGATTCCGAGCTCAAAGAGGACACCCTGTCCATCCGCTCCAAAAAGATCATCTCGCCCGAGGCTTCTTACGAGCTCGTCCGCTCCATGCGGGCCTCCATCCTGGTCCTCGGGCCTCTCCTGGCGCGCTACGGCAAGGCCGTCGTCGCCCTGCCCGGGGGCTGCGCCATCGGGTCGCGGCCGATCGACCTCCACATTGCCGGGATGCAGAGGCTCGGCGCCTCCATCAATCTTGAACACGGCTACATCACGGCCGAAGCCACGCGTCTCCGCGGCGCCAATATCCAGTTCGAAAAGAAGACCGTGGGCGGGACAGAGAACCTCCTCATGGCCGCCACCCTGGCCCAGGGCGAGACCGTGCTCCTCAACTGCGCCCAGGAGCCGGAGGTCGTCAGCCTGGCGGAGCTCCTGATCAAGATGGGCGCCCGCATCGACGGCGTCGGCGAGGAGGTCATCCGCATCCGCGGAGTCAAAGAACTGGGCGGCGCGACCCACCAAATCATCCCCGACCGTATCGAGGCCGGGACGTTCCTCGTGGCCGGAGCCCTGGCCCAGGGCGATATCACCCTGGAGAAAGTCGATCCAGGGCATCTCATCGCCATCGTCGAAAAACTCTGCGCCTCGGGCGCGAACATCGAGAAGGTCGACGACCGCGCCCTCCGGGTCGTCGGCAGCCCCGACATCAAGCCTCAGGACATAACCACCTCTCCCTATCCCGGGTTCCCGACGGATATGCAGGCCCAGTTCATGGTGCTCATGACCCAGGCTTCGGGGACGTCTATCATCACCGAAACCATCTTCGACCGCCGTTTCTCCCACGTCAACGAGCTCCTCCGCCTGGGCGCCAACATCGAGGTCCACGGCGACAAGGCTATCGTCAAGGGAAAAACGCCGCTCTCCGGCGCCGAGGTCATGGCCACCGACCTGAGGGCCTCGGCCTCTCTCATCCTGGCCGGCCTGATCGCCGGGGGCGAAACAATCATCAACGATCTGGAACACCTCGACCGGGGCTACGAGAAGATCGAAGATAAGCTCAAGCGCCTCGGCGTTTCCATCGAGAGATTGAAAAAGTAAGCCGATACCATCGGCAAAGGAGCAGGATATGGAGATCACCTGGCTCGGCCATTCCGCTGTCAAGATCAAGGGCTCGAGGACAGTCTTCATCGACCCCTTCCTGACCGGCAACCCGGCCTGTCCGACCTGTCCCGATGAAATCCGGGAGGCCGATGTGATCATCGTCACTCACCACCACGGAGACCACTTGGGCGATGCCTTCGCCCTGGCCAAGAAGACGGGAGCCGTCCTGGTCGGAATCCACGAGATCGCCGTCGAGGCCCAGGCCCAGGGGGTCGCGGCCGAGGGCATGAACATCGGCGGGACGGTCGAGGTCAAGGGCGTCAAGGTCCACATGGTCGTCGCCCATCACTCGGCGGAAAAGGGCAACGCCACGGGGGTGGTCATGGAGCTCGATGGCAAGCGTCTCTACCATGCCGGCGACACCGGCCTGAGCTATGACATGAAGCTCGTGGCCGAGTTCTTCCGGCCCGACCTGAGCTTCATCCCGATCGGCGACCGCTACACCATGGGCATCCCGTCGGCAGTTAAGGCCGTTGAGTTCGTCCAAACCAAGCGCGTCATCCCCATCCACTACGACACCTTCCCGATCGTCCAGGCGGACCCGCAGGAGTTCAAGCGGCGGGTCGGTTCGCTGGCTGAGGTCATCGTCCTCAAGCCCGGGGAGATGTTCATTCTCTGAAGGCATGGCTGACATCGTCATCATCGGCGCGGGACGTCTGGGCACCTCTCTCGGCCGCGCCCTGGCCGGAAAAGGATATGAAATCCGGGCCCTGACCTGCCGCCGGAAGGAGTCGGCCAAAGAAAGCCGGGCGATCATCGGCCAGGGGCGAGCGATGACCGACAACGCGGCTGCCGCCCGACTAGGAAAGGTTATCTTCCTCTGCCTTCCGGATGAGGAAATACCGCGTGTCGTCTCCCGGTTGGCGCGGAGCCGGGTCGATTGGACGGGGAAAATCGTTTTGCACACCAGCGGCCTGCTGCCGGCCCGGGTGCTCGAGCCGCTCAAAAAAAAAGGCGCACTCATCGCTTCTCTTCATCCCGTGCAGGCCTTCCCAAGCAAGAAGACCCGGCCGTCCCACTTCCGCGGCATCTCGTTCGGCCTGGAGGGAGACAAAAAGGCCCTGGCCCTGGCTGGGGGCCTGGTCCGTCAGCTCGGCGGCCGGGCCGTGGTCATCCCGGAGGACGCCAAGCCGCTCTACCATGCCGCCTTCAGCTTCGCCAGCAACTTCCTGGTCATCCTCTTGGACGCGGCGGCCGGCCTCCTCAGTCAGGCAAGAATCCCGAGAGACAGGGCCGCCCGGATGCTTTTCCCCCTGCTCCAAGGAACTTTACGCAATGTCAAGAAACTTGACACGGCCGGATCTCTGACTGGCCCTCTGGTCAGGGGGGATGCGGCCTCGGTCGGGTCTCATCTCGATGCCCTCAAGCGCCTGCCCCAGTATGCGGAAATATACCGGAAGCTGAGTCTTATGGGATTGGAGATAGCCAGGAAAAAGGGCCTCCCTCCAAAAAAGGTCAGGGCATTGAAAAACCGGCTGGGAGGAAGATGACCTCCTGTTCGAGTTCGATTCCGAACTCCCGTTTCACCCGCGCTTTCATGGTCCGGGCAATGGCCCGGATGTCCTCGGCCGTCGCGCCGCCGCAGTTAAGGATGAAGTTGGCGTGTCCGGGGTAGACCTGCGCGCCCCCTTTCTTGAGCTCTTTGGCCCCCACTTTTTCGAGCAGGCGGCCAGCCGCCATCCTCGTTCCGTCGGGCAGGACGGGGTTCTTGAAAAAGCTCCCGGCATAGGCCATCTTCGGCGACGGACAAGGAGATTTTCTCTTGGCCAGGCTTTCGTCCATCTTGGCCTTGATCCGGCCCTTGTCGCCCTTCCGGACCTTGAATACCGTCTCCAGAAGGGTCAGGTGTCTTCGTTTGAGGCTGGAATCACGGTAACCGAACTCGAAAAAGTCTTTCCCAACCCTGATTTCGTTTCCTTGCTCATCGAGAATCAACGCCTCTTCGAGCAGCTGCCCGATCGACAAGCCCCAGGCGCCGGCGTTGCCGAAGACCGCCCCACCGACCGTCCCCGGAATCCCGGCCGCGAACCCGATCCCCTCGAGGCCGTCCTCCAGGGCGAAGGAGACAAGGTCGGCCAGAGGGGTCCCGGCCAGAGCGACGACTCGGCCTTCTCCTCTGATGCGGTTGATGCCCCGGACCTCGTTCTTGAGGATAAGGCCGCGGAAGCCGCCATCAGCGAAGAGCATGTTGGTGCCGGAGCCGATGACGTAATAGGGGAGAGAGCGCTCATAGACGAACCTCAGGCAGGACCTCATCTCTTTCAAGGAGCGGGCCGCGAAAAAAAAGTCCGCCGGGCCGCCGATCCGGAAGCTCGAGTGGCTGCTCAGGCTGACCCGGCGCCGCAGCGGGCGCTCTACGGCATCCCTGAAGAGACGGGGGATGCGGGCTGCAGAGCGCTTCATGAGGGCTATTCTAGCAGGATTGGCACAGTTTTTGCTATACTTTATATGCCCTTCTATTGACAGGGCTCGTTTGTTCCTGTTATGATGCTAAAAATTTTTTGTGAGGTTAGCAATGAGGACGAAAATCCTACTTTTGATTGCCATAGTTCCACTCCTGTTCGCCCCTCTTATCGCTCAGAATGAGTGCGATGACTCCTACGTCAGGGCGATGACCGAGAGGAACCCGGCCCAGCAGGCCCAACTCCTCAAGGATTTCCTGGCCAAGTGCGCCGGCAAGAGCAGCCAGTACGAGAATTTTGCCAACGCCAACCTGTCCCTTCTCAATTACCCCGGAAAAACCCCCGCCGAGGCTATCAGCTACGGAGAGAAAGCCATATCGCTGGGCGGGCTTGACGACCTGAGCAAGTGCCAGATCCTGCTCCAGCTTTCCGCCCTTTACAGCCAGTCCGGCCAGAACCTGGAGAAAGCCAAGAGCTACGGGCTCCAGGTGACCGAAGTCGCCAAGGCCGCCAAGTCGAAAGAGACGGAGGGTGCCACGACCAGCGCCGGCCAATGGAACAAGATGATCGGTGCGGGCTACTTCACCATGGGCCAGGCCCAGGAAAAGGCCAAGGATTACAAAGGCGCGGTCGACTCCTATGCCAATTCCTACGGCCTGTTGAAAAACCCCCAGATCATGGCCAGCATCAAAAAGCTGGGGAAGACTCTCTATGACGCCAAAGCCTATGATGACGCCGAAAAAGCTTTCAAAACAGCTTACACCATCACCAAAGACAATGACATCGCGGCGATCTATGCCCAGTCTCTCTACCGCAACAACAAAGACGCCGAAGCCCTGGCTCTGTTCAAGGAGATCTACGGCCGGCAGAAAAGCGGAGAGACGGCCTACAATATCGGAATCATCTTGGCTAAAGAGGCCAAGACCAACCCGGCCACGACAACCGAGGCCATCCGTTACCTCCTCGAAGCCAGCTTCGCCTATCCCGCCAAGTCCCAGGAGGCCATGAAACTGGCCGAGACCCTCTTCTTCCTCAACAACAAGGAGCTCAAGTACAACGAGACCGTGAGCGAGATCTTGGCCAAAGCCAAAAAGATCGAAGAGCTGACCAGTGCCTACAACACCAAGTTCGGAAACAAGGACGAGGAAGACTTCACCGACGGCGAAAAGAGTGAAATGAAGACCATGCTGGCCAATATCGAGACCGAGAAAAAGGCGCTCGAGAAGCTCCAGTCGGAGCAGAACATGGCCATCGCCAAGTTCAACAAGCTGCTCGATGACACAAAGTTGAGACTCGGGATTAAATAATCTCCTGAAATAAAAATTTTCGCCCGGGGGATGAAACGGTGCCCCAGTCTCTTTCTCGCACTCAGGCCGCCAGGCGCATCCCTAAACTCCGCCAGGAGATCGAATACCACGAAAAAAAATACTACGTCGACAGCGATCCCCAGATCTCCGATTTCGAGTTCGACGAACTGGTCAAGGAGCTCCAGGACCTCGAACGCCGGTTTCCCGACCTCATCACTCCGGAATCGCCCACCCAGAGAGTCGGAGAAAACCCGGTCGAGGGGTTCCCGACCCTCTCGCACAGGCTGCCGATGCTCAGCCTGGACAACTGCTACACGGTGGAAGAGCTGCGGGATTTCGAAGGGCGTATCGGGAAGCTCCTTCCTGATAAAACGATCGACTATGTGGCCGAACTCAAGATCGACGGCCTGAGCATATCCATCCTCTACCGCAGCGGGAAATACACCCAGGCTTTGACCCGGGGCGACGGGCTGCGCGGGGACGATGTCAGCGCCAACGTCAAGACCATCCGCAGCCTTCCGCTCGTCATCAGTGACCGGAGGGAGGTCGAGGTCCGGGGAGAGGTTTATCTTCCTTTCGAATCCTTCCGCAAGATCAACCGGGAGCAGGAGGACCAGGGCAAGCCGCCGTTCGCCAACCCCCGCAACGCCGCCTCCGGGTCGATCCGTCTCCTCGACTCCAAAGAGGTCGGCCGCCGCAGGCTCGATGCGTTCCTCTACTACAGTTATGTCAACGGCCGGGAGTGGCCGACCCAGTGGGAAGGTCTTCGCAAGCTCAGGCAGGAAGGTTTCAGGGCCAACCCGCACTCCCGGCATTGCCGGACCCTCCAGGAGGTCATCGATTACTGGGAAGAATGGCGGGGGAAGAGGGACGACCTCGACTACGACGTCGACGGAATCGTCGTCAAAGTCAACTCGACCGAGCAGCGGGCGGCGCTGGGAATGACCGCCAAATCGCCCCGGTGGGCCATATCATTCAAGTTCCCCGCCCGCCAGGCGACGACCAAGATCCTGGACATCAGGGTCCAGGTCGGACGGACCGGAGCTCTGACGCCGGTGGCCGACCTCGAGCCCGTTCGCCTGTCCGGCACGACCATCACCCGGTCCACGCTCCACAACGAAGACGAGGTCAGACGCAAGGACATCCGGGTCGGCGATTGGGTGCTCATCGAACGCAGCGGGGACGTCATCCCCAAGGTCGTGGCGGTGATGAAAGAGAGGCGCACAAGGAAAGAGAAAAAGTTCGCTTTCCCGACCCGCTGTCCCGTCTGCGGGTCGGCCGCATTCAGGCCCGAAGGAGAGGTCATCTCCCGCTGCACCAACCCCTCCTGCCCCGCCAAACTCCGGGAATCGCTCCTCCATTTTGCCTCGCGCCGGGCCATGAACATAGAGGGACTGGGTGACTCACTCGTCGACCAGTTCCTCGAGAAAAAGCTCGTCAGGGCCATTCCCGACATCTATTCGCTCCGCTATGACGACCTCGTGAGCCTGGAGCGGATGGGACCGAAGAGCTCCCAGAACCTGCTCGACGAGATCGAGAAATCAAAGAACCGGGACCTGGCCGCCCTCGTCTTTGCCATGGGCATCCGCCATGTGGGCGAACGACTGGCCCAGACTCTGGCCGGACACTTCCGGACTCTCGATGCGCTGGCCGGGGCCTCGGCCGAGAAGCTCACCGAAGTCGAGGACATCGGGCCCAAGGTCGCCGAAAGCATTGTCTTTTTCTTCCGGCAGCCGGAGAATATCGCCCTCATCGGCAAGCTCAAGGAGGCCGGCCTCAACTTCGTATCACGGGCAGATAGGCGCGGCGCCCAGCCGCTCGCGGGCCAGACATTCGTCCTCACCGGGACTCTGGCCAGTTTGGAGAGAGACGAGGCGGAAGAGATAATCGATAGTCTGGGAGGAAAAGTGACCCCGTCTGTTTCAGCGAAGACGGACTATCTGGTCATCGGAGAGTCGCCCGGCTCCAAACTGGACAAGGCCCGTAAGTTGAACATCGCCACCCTGAGCGAACAGGAATTCTTGAAACTCGTCGGGAAAGGGTAGGACCGGCTCACTTCTTTTTCGAGCCGAAGATACTCGTCGAGAACAGGCCCTTGAGTCCCGTTTTTTTCTGTCCGCCGCTGAGGGCCTCCAGTTCCTTCCGGGCCGTCGCGTGGTCGGAATCGTATTCCAGGGCTTTTTGGAACAGCTTGGTCGCCTTCAGGTTCATCCCTTCCTGCCTGTACAATATCCCCAGGCCGACATAGCCTTCCGGGTTCCAGGGCTCGAGCTCGATGGCTTTTTGGAAGTGCTCTTCCGCCTTCCTACGGAAAGCCGGGATCTTCGTTTCGGTGAGGGCCAGGAGCAGGAAATATCCCCCTTTTGTCTTGTTCAGTCTGACCACCTCTTCGAGCAGGACGACGGCGTCTTCGAACCGGCCCTGGCTGTACAGGGTTTTGGCCTGGCGGAACTTGTTGTCCGCTTTCTTAGCCACGTCCTTCCCGCTGTCGGTGGCGCCGGCGGCCGGCGTCCTGATATCATAAACTTTGCGGAGTTCTCGGCTGGTTAGAGTGTGGTAGGCTTTGGTAATTTTATCGAAAACATCCTCGATTTTCGCTCGATCGCTGGCGGGGGTAGAGCGGTCGAACCGGTCGGGATGGTACTTCCGGGCGAGCTGGAAATAGGCCTTCTTGATGTCCTCCTCAGACGCCTGCTTGGCGATTCCCAGGATCTTGTAGTAGCTCATCGTCCCTATCTTCTCCTGGAAAGCCTCCACCTCCATCAGCTGGTCTTCAGAGGTGGCGAGGGGGGCCTTATCCGCTCTGCCCTTCTCTTTTTCCACCGCGGCAGCGATCTGATCCTTGTCCCTAAAGTCGATCAGGTTCAGACAATAGAATAGGTAGAGGCTCTTCCAGAAGAAATCGGAGTTGAATTTGAGCGACCGCAAGAGGGCATCAGATCCTTCTCCGCCCTTGATCTTGTCCAGCATCTCCTTCTCCTCCTCAGTCAGGAGAGGGATAAGGACTTTGTTCTTGGGGTAAGGGGACTTTCCCTCCAAGAATCGCTCGATTTCGAGCTGGAACTTCATCCTCCGGATGCCGTCCTCGATGAGGTAGGGGATATTGACCCGGGTGACCTGATCTTGCCCGACGGCGGAAGATTTCTCCTGAAAGACGATCTCGGCGTCAAAGTGCGGGAACAGGCTTAGAGTGATCTCCCGCATCTGGTAGGCCAGGCCGTCATCCACGCTGCGCTGCGAGGTCACCCCTTTCTGGCTGAGCGTCTCTCCGATGGTCTGGTTCGGCTCGATGTAGCGTTCGATCTCGGAGTGCGCCTCGCTAGAGATCTTCCCCAGTTTGAACAGGATCTCCCCCAGCCTCTCCTCGGGAATGTTAGTCTTGGCGTGGACCAGGTCGCCGTTGAGGAAAAAGAGATGTTTCTCGACGGCTTCGCGTTTGAAGATGAGCTGCCCGCTGAGCTTCTGGAAATGGATCTTCCGCAGATGAAGGCCGATATGTTCCATGCGGGTCTGTCCTTCTCTATCATTTATACTCCAAGGCCGACAAATTATCAAAGCCTTTTCTGCGGCAGCCCCTTTTCTTTGTCGCCCGTTTGTGCTAATTTTTTATCGTGAAAGTCGCCCTGGCGCAAATCTCCCCCCATCTCGGAGAACTCGGAAAAAACCTGGACCTTCACCTTGCGACGATCGAAAGAGCCCGCCGGAGAAAAGCCGGCCTCGTCGTTTTCCCCGAGCTGAGCCTCACCGGCTATACGCTGATGGACCTCGTACCTGATGTGGCCCTCGAGCCGGCCCGGCACCCCGTTTTCCGGAAGCTCGCCGCGGCGAGCCGGGCAATCGACGTCGTCCTCGGGTTCGTGGAGGAGCGGGGGAAGGGCCTCTTCTACAACTCGGCCGTCTATCTCTCCGGGGGCCGGATCATCCACGTTCACCGCAAGGCCTTCCTGCCGACGGGAGGGATGTTCGAGGAGGCCAAGTTCTTTGCCGCGGGAAAAAACTTCCGGACGTTCACCACTTCCTTCGGAAAAGCCGGTCTGATGGTCTGCCGGGATTTCCTGAGCTATGGGGCCGGCTATCTTCTCTCCGCCGGCGGAGCCGACCTGATCATCGTCATCAGCGCCGCCCCGGGAAGGGGCATGACGGCGGGTGACGTTTTCGCCACCAGCCGGATGTGGGAGCTCATGGGCGAGGCCATTTCCTTTTTCTCAACGGCCTTCGTCGTCTATTGCAACCGCGTCGGGTTTGAGGACGGCAAAGCCTTCGCCGGCGGGTCGTTTATCTTCGACCCGTCCGGCCGGCGCATCGTCAAGGCCCCGGAGGCCGAGGAGGATTTGGTTCTGGCGGATCTCCGGCCCGAGGCTATCCGCGCGGCCCGCAAGAAATGGACATTCCTAAGGGACGATCGGCCCGAGGTCATTCTGCATTCTCTGCAAAGGATTGTCGAGGACCATGAAGATTAGCGCGCCGTTTGTGGAAAAAGTCCTCTGCGCTTTCATCCGGGAGGAGCTCCACAAATTCGGGTTTAGCAAAGGGATCGTCGGGTTATCGGGGGGCCTGGATTCCTCGGTCTGCGCCGCCCTGG
>Ga0315275_10003967_pt1 | contig 13773 bp, 11 predicted proteins | sample YL17G03_0_MG_FD_205557 | JGI IMG/M metagenome (GOLD analysis project Ga0315275, IMG submission 205557) | Sediment microbial communities from Yellowstone Lake, YNP, Wyoming, USA - YL17G03_0 | ecosystem: Environmental > Aquatic > Freshwater > Lake > Sediment | place: USA: Wyoming | collected... | reverse complement strand
TACGGAGCTGTTTCCTTTTAAAACTATAAAGTCCGAGTCGTACTGAAAGCCAAGCTTTCTGTAGAAAGAGATTCTTTCAGTGTATGCATAGAGACCGATGGTCGATACTCCTTTGTCCTTCAGATACTTGATAGCGTGGGTAGCCAGCAGGGCTCCAGCTCCCTTTTCTCGGTGGTCTTCGCAGACAATTAGGTTGCTGAACCAACCGAGATTGTCGAAAGCCACAGTTGTTACGATGCCCACTTTTTCAGAGTCACAGAGAAGTGTAAAGCATCCCTTTGGTTCAAGTTCCATCATGAACTCGAAGTCACCTGCGCCGAGGTTCCAACGCATTGTGTCTGCAAGACTACCTGCAAACGGAATATCTTCTTTTGACATTTCTCTTACGTTGTACATATTGCGGTTCTTCTTTCAGATGCGTGAACTGGGCTGGTTAGCAATGCTTCTATCCAAACAGGCACAAGAGGATAAGCTTTACTACTGAATGCATAAATGAATAGCAAGTTATTCAGGGGGAAGCTTCGATAGAGCAAAAACTCGGCGTCAAAATCTTGCGTAAAGCTAAAGTGGTGACGCACTCCTTCACAGATTACTTCAAGGGTTTCGAGAAAGTCGAAGCTGTCAGGCGAATCTTCGGCGAGAAAACCGAGGAAGTTCTCGTAAATCTTCGGATCGAATTTGCAGGTTTTCGAGGTTATATGGGTGTGAGCGATTCGGATGGCCATCTTCTGATTAGCGCCCGCTACTTGAATGATGGTGATCTGACCGACTTGTACTTAGACATAATACATGAGCTTGTTCACGTCAGACAGTTCATGGAGGGAAAAGAACTGTTTGACAGCGACTTCACATACATTGAAAGACCGACAGAAGTCGAAGCCTATCGCGTAGCTGTCGAAGAGGCGAAAAGGCTCGGTCTGAGCGAAGAAAGAATATGTGCGTATCTGAAAACAGAATGGATGAGCGCCAAAGACTTTAAACGGCTAACTAAAAGCTTAGGTTTCCAATGTAAGTCATGCTGATTTTCTAACGCATTTTTTTATCTTTATGTTTTTCTTTGTTGATTGCGGAGATGGAGAAAGTCGGCTTAAGTTTTAAATGCACTTGTCGGTTCATATTGATATTTGGTGTTAAAATGGCGATTTACATTAAGTGGCTTGGTCATGCCAGTTTTAAAATCAGAATTACGGACAAAATAATCTATGTTGACTTGAAGAAATATGGAAAGATGATTGAGACTTCTGAGAAAGCGGATATCATATTGGTGACGCACAATCACGGTGACCACTGTAGCCCGCCTAAAATCCAGAAGCTTCGCAAGAAAGCCACCGTCGTGGTCGCTCCAAAAAACTGTGCCAAGCGGCTCGGTGAAAACGTCAGATCCATCAAACCTGGAGAAGAAACCACCGTCGATGGCATAACAATTGAGGCCGTTGAAGCTTATAATACTAAGCGGTTCAAGCCCTCTGGAAAACCATGGCATCCTAAAGGATACGGAGTAGGCTACTTGATAAAGGCAGAAGGCAAGACGATCTATCACGCTGGAGACACAGATTTTATTCCAGAAATGCGCAGCCTCAAGAACATAGACTTGGCTTTACTTCCAACGGGAGACAAATATACCATGGACAATGATGAAGCGGCAGAAGCTGCAATAGCAATTAAACCAAAGACTGTGATGGCTATGCACACATGGGAAAAAGATCGCGAAGGGTTCAAAAAGAAAATCGAGGCTAACTCGAAAATCCAAGTATTACTGCTTCAAGAAGGCGAAGAATACCAATTAGACTAGAAAGCGCGCGTTGTTATTTGGAGGCGATATCTCCCGCGTACTCCTTTTTTCTAACCTCTGAAGTCTTAATTCGTGCAAAGTTTTTTAAAACTATCCCATTGTAATATTATTAATTGTGAGTATTGCATCGTGGAGATTAGTGTATGCCTTCATTGAAAAAGAAGAATGTTCAAAAGAAGAAAAAACATTCGGATAAAGTTGGGAAATAGCGCAGATTTCATAATCTGTGTTCATGCTGGCTTTTGTCGTTTATGTGCTACGCCGTTAACGAGGTTGACCTATTCAGAAACCGGAAAATAGCAACCGCTGGCTTGCAAAAAGATGTTGATGACGCCGCCGACAGGACTTAAACCCTCTTAGGAGATGCCTCTCGCATTCCCCCCCATTTTTCTTCTTAGACCTAGACTGTTGCTTGCCTTCCTAATCAGAATTGTTTCCTGTCAAAGATTGAAATAGCTAGGATCAGCAAGATAATAGACATTAAAGCTCCCAAACAAATTGTGAACAAAGTTGGATTGGTAAGGTTCAGAATACTTGGTAATAGAGGCAGAGCGGATATTTGGTTTCCTCCATATATGACCAAGATGGCTCCGACAAGCACCGAAGGAGAGACTACGCCGATCAGTACGCCTGCAGCGCATGATGTCGCCATCATGGATAGGCTAATGGACAACGATTGAAAAGTGTTGCTTAAGACGGCTTCAGAAAGTGCGCCAGTGGTTAGGTAATCGGCAACCATTCCTAAGATGATCGCTAGAATAGCTGCGACTGCAATGCAAACGTAGACGGATAGGAATTTTGCGATTATTATGTTTCGTCTTTTCAGAGGCCTTATCAAAAACAATTCGTAGACATGTCTGTTCTTCTCGTTGATTATGGATACTGCAAGCATAACCGAGGCAAGGGTGCCTGCTAAGCTGGACACAACTATTGCCGAGACAACTGTAAACGGAATAGGTGACCCTGTACTAGAAGACAAGAAATGAAACAGGATAGACACTAGAGGCAACCCGATCCACAGAGAAATCATCACCTTTGACTTGTAGAACCCCATCAGCTCATCAACGAAAAGCAACAACAGATTCATGCGTTCTCGCCTTCTTCCACATACTTGACGTACACTTCATCCAAAGTGGGAGCCATCGGAACTATGCTCCGTATGTGATTGCCAGACGTTATTAGGCTCTGGATAATGTTGTGAACCGCATCATCAACGTCTGCCTCAGAATCAAGATCTAAGACTAGCCGACTGGCTGAGGGATTCTCCAAACTTTTCACTCCTTTGATCAATTTCAGGTTTTGCCATCTTCCACTATCATGAGATAAGACTATTTCGATAATGTTTCTTGTGGGAAATCGTGAAATCAGCTCATCCAATGTGCCAATCTGTTTGATTCGTCCTCGGCTCAGTATTCCAATTCTGGTGGCGACATCCTGAACATCGCTGAGTATGTGTGAGGAGAAGAAAACTGTCGTGCCGTCTTTCCCAAGTTTCATTATAGTCTGCTTCAACTGATAACGGCTAGCAGGGTCTAATCCAGCTAATGGTTCATCCAAAACCAGAAGCTTTGGGTTATGAAGAAGCGCTTGAGCTAACCCGACTTTTTGAATCATGCCACCAGACAAATGGGATATCTTCTTGTTCCGCACATCCGATAAAGCCAAAATGTCCAAAACCTCCGAGATGCGACTGTCAATCTCGCGCTTTCCCAGTCCAGAAAGTCTTCCAAAGGCTCTCAGCGCATGATCCACTGTGCGCCACTCTTGGAAAGCAACGTTCTGAGGAAGATACCCAAGCAATCTGTGCATCTCATCTTTTTGCTCAGGCATTCGGTAACCTCCTATACGCACTTCGCCCTGAAAATCGCTTACAAGACCCACCATGATCTTCATAGTGGTTGTTTTTCCAGCGCCATTTGGACCAATATATCCGAAAATTTCTCCTTCCCCGATTTCAAGAGAAACATTGTCCAAAGCGAGCAAGCTGCCATACTTTTTAGATACGCCATTTAGCACGACGAAGCCGTTTCCAGCATTGGAACTTTTTCCAGTCAAACTAATCACGCTATATGTCCCGTCTTTTTAGTTAATATTGATAGCCACAAATTGAATGTTTTCCTCGATCTGACATGCCTTCTTGTCTTCGCAGTCTCACGCTAGTTACTCGAAATGATAGCTAGAGTGGATTTCACACCAATTCGTAGAACCATGTCTAAAATCCCAACAGGCATATTCTCATACTTCTCCTAGATACATTGGTACGTGTGCGAAGCAGACTTGATGTGCTTTGAGCTACAAGCACGCGTTATACTATTCTGAGCCCTTTGACTTCTTCTTGATTTGCGCGCCGAGTTTTTAATGCATTGTCGAGTTCTACCTTACCGAATTTCACCAAAACGGCACCTTGTTTTTCATCGGAGTAATAAGCAGTTAATTCGGCAGCCTTTTCAATAGCCGTCTTGCTCTTAGATCCCTGAAGCAGGGTTATCGGGCTTCCAGTGTCTTGAGCCTCAAAACAATAATCATTTGCCATCTTCATCCGACGCAAGAGACTATTCTCAGCCTCATTTCTACCAACTATTATCTTGCTCTTTCCAAACCTGAAGTGCCGCCCAACCTTCAGCAACTGAACATCCTTCAAACATACCCTTTTCTTGTGCTCAAACAAATCTCTCAATTTACAAGCGAATTCCCTGTACGTCAGTAAACAGCCTCCTCCCGGGCAAGAGTACTCAGTTACCTTCAGTTCTTCAGCAAGCCTAATCTGTTTCTTCCTTGACCTGCCCTCAATACCGAGGAGCGTTTCTCGATCAACCAAGCCCTTCCTCTCAACTTCAGTCGGAGGCAAAAGTTTCGCGGACAGTGGCCTTAAGATTTTTCCCTTCAGGCCTGCATTCTCTTCGATAATGCCTAATGTCTTTCCATGCTGAGACATGGGTCTCTGACCAAGAACTTCGCCTGTAAAAATAAATGACGCGCCTGTCTCAAGTGCATATTTCTTGGCCTTCCTCAACATAAAAATCCTGCAGTCAACACAAACATTCATGTTCTTCCCATAGCCAAACCGCGGTTTTCTAACAATCCTAAGATATTCCTCGCCAACATTGATTGTTTTCAATGGTATGTTGAAGTTCTTTGCCACTTCCACGGCTCCACAACCGCCTTTTCTGCAAAGACAAAAAGGGCTCACAAAATTGACTGCTTCAACATCTATACCTTGGTCTAGAATGAGCTTCACGGCCAGCGTACTGTCTAACCCACCTGAAAGGAGGGCTAGAGCTTTTATCTTTTTGTTTTTAGAAGCCATTGTCTTCACACTTCTGAGCAAGCGTTGTTCTCTTATGTCTAATGTATTAATGGTTATCTGGAGCCTCATGCACCAAAAAAGAGGTTTGATGAGTGTGTGTTTCCTTTGATCCAGCTTTTTGAACTAGACTAGTAGAGTCACGTCTGCGTCTGCTGCTACGGCGTTTTTCTTTCAATGGTTTTTCCCTCTATTTGTAATCGCTCAGCAAGCCCTATGTTCCTTGGCACGGATGAAGCGTATTCACCTTTTTTGGGATACTTCGTTCACAGCACACTTAATAGGATGCTTGGCGAATTTCGTGTTCAAAGTGACTTATTATGATTGAGGACCCGATGGTTTGGGATCTAACCCAGCTTGTTGAAAATGCTGATTCGGCTAATGTTCAGAAAAAACTGGAATCCATGGTCGCTGAAGCAGAGCAAATCCGTAGAAAGTATCATGGTAAAATCGGCGAGCTTGATGCTGATGGGCTGCTACGACTCTTAGAGGCGAGAGATGCTTATTTTCTCCGTTCTGAAGGGGCAATTAGGTACTGCACTTTGACGTATTCAGCTGATTCAACGAATGCTGTTGCTAAACAGCTCAATGACGCTGTGCGTTCAGCAATGATGAGAGCTAACCAAGCGCTGGCGTTTGTTGATATTGAGGTTAGTAAGCTTCTGGTGCAGAAACCGTCGCTTGTTGTAGACCCACTGTTGTCGGGTTACAAGCATTTTCTTGAGAGAATTTTGCAAAGAGCGCCGCATATGCTTTCTGAGGCTGAAGAACGTTTGATAATTATGAAGGACAAGAATGGAGTTGAAGCTTGGCAGATGCTTCAGAGTGATTGGCTTTCCACAAGAACCTTCGACATCGAAGTTGACGGCAAAATGAAGACACTTCCATATGGCGAGATCATCGGTTTTTACATGAGCGCAGATCGCGACTTGAGGAAGCGTGCGTACAACACTGTTTACGAAGATCTAGGGAGAGATGATATTGTATGGTCTAGTGCAATCCGCGCAGTGTGCGATGATCACATGCAAATTTGCACATCGAGGAAATATTCGACCCCGATGACTCAGAGCCTGATCGCGAATGACGTTGACGAGCGGACCGTTCAAAGCCTATTACGCACTATTGAAAAGAATGTGAACGTCTATCGAAGGTATCTCCGGCTTAAGGCGCGGCTGATGGGGTTGGACAAGTTGGCCAATTATGACATGGTTGCGCCTATTCCGAGCTCTCCAGAGGTTCATTACAGTTGGAGACAGGCTCGGGAAGAAATAGTCAGCGCCTACAGCAGGTTTGACAGGGAGATAGGTGGTAGCTGGGTTACAGAAATGTATGAGAAACGGCACATCGACGGGCAAGTGCGGAAAGGCAAAGAATCAGGTGCTTTCTGTGCTCCTTGGCTCGCTGGAAAGAGCTCCTACATACTGCAGAGCTTCAACGGAAAGATGGGCGATGTCTACACTCAGGCGCATGAACTGGGTCACGCCGTACACGATTATCTCATGTCACGAGCGCAAAAACCGAGCAACTGCGACGTAGGCAGCTGCATCGCCGAAACAGGAAGCATTTTCGGCGAGCTTCTCTTAACTGAACAACTGCTTTCAAAAGCCAAAACCAAAGAAGAAAAACAGGCTATTCTGGCTCACATTCTGGACGAGTTCGGCATGGCTGCTTTTCAAGTCTCGGCACGCGTTTTCTTCGAGCAGAGCATGTACGACACAATAAAACAGGGCAAGTTTCTGGACGGCGAAACCGTGGCCAAACTGTGGACAGCAGCGCGAGACAAGATTTATGGAGACGCTGTTGACTGGTTGGACGTAATGAAATGGGAGTGGACGATGAAGCTACATTATTATCTGGCAAACTACCGCTTCTACAATTATCCATACGCTTTCGCTCAACTGTTCGTATTCGCACTCTACCGCATCTACAAGGAAGAAGGCGCAAACTTCGTGCCCAAACTCAGAAGACTGCTGGCGTCGGGTTCAAGCAAAGCTCCCTCCGAACTCGCCGCCGAGCTTGGCTTTAACATAAGTGATGAAGAATTCTGGCAGAAAGGCATAGACCAAGCCGAAGAATTCATCAAAATGCTCGAAGCAACGCTTTGACTTGTTCAATTCTTACTGACCTGTGGCGGGCGGGGTGGGATTTGAACCCACGACCACCAACTTAGGAGGCTGGTGCTCTGTCCAGACCCACCGCTTATTCCCCGATACCACCGAGAAAGCGGAAAAAGTTATCCGTGCTGAGCTACCCGCCCAATACGTACAGCAACTACCAAATATAGAAACTTTCCTCATACACCTAGAAGGAAAAGGCAGAAGCGAAAACACAAGAATCGCCTACGAAAAGAACCTCAAAGCACTAGCACTCAAAGCAGACCTCAAAGACACCAAAACAATCGAAATAATAATAGCCCGCTACAAAAAGAAGAACGGACAACCCATAACAAACAACTACAAATCAAAACTATGCGACTGTTACAACGGATACCTCAAATTCAATCAAATCTACTGGGAAAAACCCATCTACACACCAGAACCAACAACCATACAGCCACCAAGCAATGAAAAAATACAAATGCTCATAGCATCCGCAAAAGGCGCACTATCACTAAAATTAGATATAAGCGCACAAACAGGACTAAGACCAATCGAAATACAGGGAGAAAAAGGACTCCACACAAAAAACATACACACCGACCAAAAAACAATAACAGCAAGAATAACCAAAGGGTGCAACCCAAGACCACCACTCCAAATCTCGCAAGAACTAACAGCAAGACTACAAACCTACATAACAAACAACAACCTGAAACCCGACGACCTACTATTCACAGGACACACAAAAAACTACGGAACAAGCTACCGCAGATTCAGAAACCGACTAGCCAAAAAACTCAACGACTCCTCAATACAATCAATCAGACTCTACGACCTCAGACACGCATACGCAACCAGACAATTACGCAGAACACAAAACGCTGAAACCGTCAGGATACTAATGGGACACAAGAAACTTGACACAACCCAAAAATACCTACATCTACTCGCAGGAACAAACGGAGAATGGATAGTCGAAGGAACAACAGACAAAGACCGCGCCAAGCAACTCCTCGAAGCAGACTTCAAATACGAACTAACAACACCAGACGGAACAATGATGTTCAGAAAACCAAAATAACTCCCTTTTTTCCTATCAGTCAATTACCGACAAAGCGCGCGCGACAAAACTTTACCCCAACCAAGTCTTGTTTGTTTTCCAAATTGTTTAAGAACTGAAAAGTAATCTTACTAAGTGTGTGAAGTACATGAAAAATGGAACCATCACATTTTTGGTTCTTTTTTCAGCATTGGCAACAGTCTTTTTCACGTTAGGCTCAGGAACCTATTTTTGGAATCAAGAGATTTCGCGAGAGAGGCTGCTGCGAGTTGCCGTTGCAGACACAATTTCCTTGTTCGGAACCTCAATTCTAGCCTATATTTACCACGAATGGCGAAAAGAGCAACCTGACTACGAGGAACCAAGTAGAAACGATGACACTTCACCATACACTGGAGATTGATATAGAATTCTTGATGTCACTTCATCACTTGAATGACCATATCAAAGTTGCCTCGCGCTCTCTCACAAAAACAAGAAACCCCCTTGCGTCAAGCGTTCGCTTGCCGCCCACGATCCGCGCAAGCCGTTCCACACGCCAACTGCACTTAACGCGCGCGCTGCGCTCCCGCTTGCCCACCAAACGGTCAGCACAACAGTTTACCGACCAAACCAATTTAATAATAGCTATTCTTGTTCCCGTCTTGCTTTCCAAATAGTCAAACAAATACCGATAATTAAGCTCAACAGCATGACAATTGTCCAGAACAAGGAAGAGTTAGCGGATTCAGGAGAAACAACATGTATTGCTCCATAGAAAATGAACAAACCAACGACATTTCCAGCAACGTTTCCAATCGCAAACTGGGTATGACTAAAGCTTATAATTATGTTTCTCAAAATGTCAACACACGCTATGATTGTAAAAATTAAAGTGATGTAATTTGAGAGACTTGGCGTTCCAGTTGTCGAACTCGTAGTGTCTGATATGAGTAAGGTAGCGCCAATCATTATCCCTGCCACTAACTCAACTACAGGTGCAAGAAAGCCCTCAGCGAATCCTAAAATTATAGCTGGCGTTTTCCTGCCTTTATACATAGATATCCGATTAGTTTTATTGCAATTTAATCCTTTTGAGTTATGCCGTCTCGGCGTCGCTTCGCTCCGCCTCGCACAAACCAAAACATCAACCAAACCAATCAACTACTAGCGCGCGAGACTGATCTTGTTTCTTGCGCGATCAATCTCCTCTGGATTGGGAATGATTTCCAAGCTATTCTGTTTCTACTTTCATTAGAGCAGATAAGTGTCCTATACTTCTATGTATAACACATAAAAGCAGAATTGATTAAACAAACGGAGTGATATTAGAGGAAAGGGAAGTCAATGAAGATTAAAGAGCTAACAATAAGCAACTTCAAAACAATAAAATTCTTACGTATGGAAAACATTCCTGACCTTGCTGTAATTGCAGGTCCTAATGGTTGTGGCAAGACTGCAATATTCGACGCGGTCAGATTATTCAAAGCAATTGCAGGTCCTTATTCGTCGCAAGAACTAGGTTATATTCGATCAGCAGAGCTAAGAAACGAACTCAAGAACGTTGTAAACCTAAAAGCTGAATTCGCTGAAATCTCTGTGGGTATAGAACTCTCTGAAAGAGAGAAAGGATATTTGAAGAGTAAATTCAACAATCTGGAAGAGGTTCTGGTAAGCGCGCAGGGCTTGCTTAGGTCCACGATAAGGATTCAAAAAAACGGTAGCGTTACAACTGCTGCAAACCCTCCGCCATTAGCCGAAATTCTGGGGCATTTTGATCCCACTGATGAAATTGGGACTTTCGAATATATTCCAGCATATCGTGAAGTACCTCTCGGTGATATCGATTCCATTACCCTGAGCGAAAACGTAGAGGCAGACAAGCTCGAACGGACTGCATCGGTTAAACAGAAGTTTAACAGGCTTAAGTACTATCTTGCAATGATGCTCATCTTTGACAAGATGGAACTGTCAGCAACAGCGTCAAACTTTATTCCAGAGGTTCAAGATTTCTTCAAAGAGTTTTTCTCCCCCAAGGAATTCAAAGGAGTAAAAGTTGACAGACCGCTAAAATGGCACTTTCCTGTTGAGACACCTGATGGAGTCCATGACATCGATTTCTTAAGTTCTGGAGAAAAAGAGATTCTTATGACTTTTGTGAATATACTGAAAATGAAGCATACAGGATCCGTGATTCTCTTTGATGAGCCAGATTTGCATTTGAATGCTGCCCTTGAACGAAAACTGATTAGTCAACTGAACAAAGTCGTTGCTGCAGGCAATCAAATGTGGATAGCTACCCATTCACTTGAGATCATAGGAACCGTTCCACTTGAGAATCTCTACAAGATGTATAGGGACTTGACACAAGAGAGAAACAACCAGATCGAACTATGCTCAACCAAGAAGGATAGAATCGAGACTCTTGAGCTTATTGGGGCTTCCATAGGCATTCAATTGATTTCTCAGAAGATAGTCTTTGTAGAAGGAAGAACGGACAAGCAAATTCTGGAGAATCTTTTTAAAGAATTCAATGACGTAGTGAGCTTTGTGAGAACTGAAGGGCTTCGACGGATGATGAGTCTGGGCTCTGCAGTACCAGTGCTTGATCAGGTAACCAAATATGAAACTTTCTACTTGGTTCGTGATAGGGATTTGCTTACTGATGAACAGATCAAAGAAATCCGTGAGAAGTATTCAGGCAAAGTTTTTGTATGGAAAGCTCGTTCCATAGAGAATTATCTTCTGGCACCTGATATTCTAATGGAAGTACTGAACCAGCTCGGAGTCAAAGCTTTTGATAACAAAGAGGTAGCCCTGAAAGCTCTGAAAGAAATTGCTGATTCTCTGAGAACTGACGTGCTGTCCGATATGGTTGCGAATGATATTCGTCGGAAGCTAACGGAAACTGAGTTTGGCTTGCCTTCAGTAAGCACAGAGAAAGATCTTGAGGAAAAGGTCTTGCAAATCGGTGGAGCCAAAAGAACTAAGCTGATTGAACAATTAAGTGATGACGCTTTAAAGAAGACACTCGAAGAGAAAAGAGCCTTTGTTAACTCCGTTTGGGACACGAATTGTCTCCAGCTGAGCGACGGCAAACGCATGTTGCAGGAACTTATTAACAGGTATGTTAAACCACAGGGTCGGAATATAGATGTCGAATCTCTTGAGAGTCTGATTGTGAATCGTATGAAATTAGCCAGAATGCTCCCAGAGGATATCCAAGAAGTGATGAAGGAAATTCTAAAGTTCTGATCGCACAATGTTTAGCGCGCGCATGCTATTCATAGCTACCGCTACTCAAAACCACCAAAACCATGCTTAGCAACAACAGACGAAACACAACACGCACAATCAGAACGCTTCAAGAATCAGCCAACCATCCTTAAAACTCCAACGAGTCTTACGATAACCAGACAATTCAACCAACCGCCTCAAAGGAACAGACTCAATACGACAACCCTGCTCACGAACACGAACAAACAACCGAATCTTACTCAAAATCACGACACCCAGAGCTACCGCTACCCCTCTCCCCAACCTCTACCCAATCTGAAGCCTTGTCAAAAAATCCCTCCACAGTCTCGCGAGCACCTCGACGTTTCCGAAACAACGCTATAACGCGAGAATCCCGCCCACGCAGTCGAATAGTTAGGCAAGAGCAGATTTTAACTTAATGCCTTTGGCTTAGGCAAAAGGCTTAAACTGCGCTACAATATTCTGACATTGACGTTGAGGGCGAGGGTACCCGAGCCAGGTCTAAATAGGCAGGGCCAGAAAAACCAGAAGCCTAAGACAAGGGGGAGGACTTAAGATCCTCTGGCGAAGGCCTGCGTGGGTTCGAATCCCACCCCTCGCACTTGTTAAAAAACCAAATAAAGGGAATTGAAGTTTTTCATGGAGGATTTCACCTCTTGTCACGATGCTCCCACGCGCAGCTTGGAAGATGGGTTAGAAGTAGTAGTCGGCATTTCTATACAGTTGGGACTACTACTTCTCTCACTAGGACTCCTGTGTGCGTCTTTGAATGTACATGGCAAAACGTCCTCGCCAAAATTTAGAAGCTTTTTCAGGTTCGCCTAAATCATCGGACAAAAACGGGAAAAGCAATGGTTGTACCGACTTGTAGGGATGATTGCTGCTTCCAGTTTAGAATGAGCTAGCTTTCTGGAGATGATGATGATGATTAAATTTCCGCTGTTTTTATCATCTTTTTGTTCGAAGCTGATTCAGACGAGCACTTGGGCCACAAGAACCGCTCATACCATAGCCTAGCCGTTTTGGTGCAATTCGCTTCAGGCTTAGGAGAAACCGCCTAGATGCATGCGATCGGCAGCGAACCCAATTTTGGCTGGTGAGCTATGGATAGCGTGAAATGAGAGGGAAGAACGGTTCTCGAATAAAATGCATTTCTTAATCATTCATGAGCAGAAACATAACCTTCGATGAATCCCTCTCCATTACACCTTTGAATTGAGACAATGTGTTTATTCATTCATCCGCAGACTAGATACAAACCCACGGATTGAGATTGATATGCAAGTTCAGAAGCTATCCTCAGAAGCTCAGTTGAAAGCTAGCCGAAGCTTCCTAGCAAAAGATCCAATTGTCAACGTTCTACCATTAGGCGACCTTTACAAACCGCTTCTCAACGTGAGTGAGATATATCTAGCTATTGAAAATACCGCAGTTGTCGGGATTGGCTCCATTTATCGCGCTTATCCTACACCAAGCATAGTCTTTGGAGCTGCGAATGAAGATGCGAAGCAAATCCTCACCAAAAGCCTCTTGGAAAAGATATCAGACGCGTTTATTTCCCTTCTTTCACCAGATGATGCGAGACTGTTCAAGAAGTATGCAACTGTTTTGCGTTGCCATAACGAGTTTCAGATGATCACGCGTGCCCCAAGAGAAGTTGAAACAAGCGATGTTGAAATATCAAGAGTAGGCAGTAGAGAGCTGGAAGCATTGAATCAGTTCTATGTTGATCATCATGCTGAGGCTTGGATCCCTATGCAATTCAAGGCAGGACCCTACTACTGTGTGAAACATGAAGGCAAAATAGTCAGCGCCGCCGGCGTCCACATAGTCACGCCTCAGATAGCTCATCTTGGCAACATAGTCACTGACGAAGCCTTCAGAGGTCAAGGCTTTGCAACAGCGTGTACTGCTGCACTAGCAAAGGATTTGGCTTCCAAAGGACGTATCATAAGCCTGTATGTCAAAGTTGACAACGCATCTGCTATTCATCTTTACGCGAAACTTGGGTTCACAAAGTCAAGGGACATTCGTTTTCTTGTTATGCGGAAGAAAGCTGATGTGTGAGAGTGCCTTTTTTCGAAAGACTAATCTTGGCAGAGCCTTTCATAGTCACTCAACAATGATGTGCAGGGACAATGGATTCTGATACTCGTACCATCGCATTGCAACGCGTTCAGACGCTTTTTCGTTTGGCAAACGGAATTTTCAGCGAAGACCCTGCACTGGCTCAGCGTTATGTGGACATAGCCAGAAGAATAGCTATGGCTGCTAGGATTCA
>Ga0315275_10003964_pt1 | contig 13779 bp, 8 predicted proteins | sample YL17G03_0_MG_FD_205557 | JGI IMG/M metagenome (GOLD analysis project Ga0315275, IMG submission 205557) | Sediment microbial communities from Yellowstone Lake, YNP, Wyoming, USA - YL17G03_0 | ecosystem: Environmental > Aquatic > Freshwater > Lake > Sediment | place: USA: Wyoming | collected... | reverse complement strand
CTCGGCCTCGGCATGATGGCGGTGCTGGAGGACGCCATCCCGCTCGTGCAAGAACATGAGGGCATCGCCCTCGATCTGGCGCATCTGCCGCAAGACGATCCGAAAGTCTACGACATGCTGCGCCGGGCCGACACCATCGGCGTCTTCCAGGTCGAGAGCCGAGCGCAGATGGCCACGCTGCCGCGGATGCAGCCGGATCACTTCTACGACCTGGTGGTCGAGGTGGCGATCATCCGGCCCGGGCCGATCGTTGGGCAGATGGTGCATCCGTACCTGAACCGCCGCAACGGACGCGAGCCGGTGACGTACGCGCATCCCGATCTGGAGCCGATCTTGAAGCGCACGCTCGGTGTCCCGCTGTTCCAGGAGCAGCTGCTGCGCATGGCGATGACGGTCGCGGGTTTCACTGCCGGTGAGGCGGAGGAGTTGCGGCGCGCCATGGGGTTCAAGCGCTCCGCACAGCGCATGCAGGCGATCGAAGCGCGGCTGCGCGCCGGTATGGCGGCGCGCGGCATCACCGGCAAGACGGCGGACGACATCGTCCGCGGCATCACTTCGTTCGCGCTGTACGGCTTTCCCGAGTCGCACGCGGCCAGCTTCGCCCTGCTGGCGTACGCCTCGGCCTACCTGCGGGCGCATCATTTGGCGGCCTACACCTGCGCCATGCTCAACAATTGGCCGCTGGGCTTCTATCACCCCGCAACCCTGGTCAAGGACGCGCAGCGCCACGGCCTGCGGGTGCTGCCGATCGATGTGGGGCGTTCGAGCTGGCTCTGCCGGCTCGAACGCGTCAACAGTCGACAGTCGACAGTCGATAGAAAAGCATCCGGTCCAGCCGGACTTATCGACTATCAACTATCGACTATCGACTCCTTATCTCTCCGTCTCGGTCTGCGCTACGTCAGCGGGCTGCGTGAGGAGGCCGGCAGGTGCATCGAAGCGGAGCGGGCGAAGATGCCATTCGCTTCCGTAGCCGACTGCGCGGCGCGTTGCCAACTCCGCGAGAACGAAATGGCGACCCTGGCGCACATCGGCGCCTTAGCCGGCTTCGGCCTCACGCGCCGCGAGGCATTGTGGCAGGCGGCAGCAGTGCCACGGGAACCACTGTTAAAGCAAGGTGTTAAGGTGTTAGGGTGTTATGGTGTTAAGGGAGAAGAGGATTCCCCAACACCTAACACCCTAAGTACAGGTAGGGCAGAAGATGCAGAAAATCAGGGAGCGGTCATTTCGGGGGCTCCTCGTTTGGCGGCAGGCAATGGATCTTGCGAGGGACAGCTACTTTCTGACCAAGGAGTTCCCGAAAGAGGAGCTGTACGGGTTGACGAGCCAGATTCGCCGGGCCGCGGTTTCGATACCGGCGAACATCGCAGAAGGCAGCGGACGGTCGACACGGAAAGACTACGTCAACTTCCTGCGAATCGCACAGGGGAGTTTGCGAGAGCTGGAAACGTATCTGCTGTTGGCGCCAGAAATCGGTCTGGTTCAATCGGAGGCCGTGGAAGCACTCTTGGCGCGGGTGGGCTCGGTGGCCAGACTGTTGAACCGCTTGATCCAAGCGATCGAACACGGCCTGAATCAGCCCCTAACACCCTAACACCTAACACCATAACACCCTGCCCTTTGCCGGCCATGTCGGCACTCGAGCGTACTCTCGCCGACTACAAAGGCACCGGCATCACCGTGGGTGCGCACATCATGACGCATCTGCGTGGGTCGCTGGCGCGCGAGGGCGTGCTGCGCGCGGCCGATCTCGCTGGCGCACGCAATGGCCAGTGGACGAAGATCGCCGGTCTGGTGATCGTGCGACAGCGGCCGGGAACCGCCAAGGGATTCTGCTTCATCACGCTCGAAGACGAAACCGGCACGGCGAACGCCGTGGTGGTCCCCGATATGTTTCAGCGCTACCGTGCCGTGATCCACACCGCAGCGATCCTCCTGATCGAAGGCCCGTTGCAGAAAGCTTGCCCTGAGCCTGGTCGAAGGGCGGATGGTGTCATCCACGTCCGCGCCCGGAGGATGCGCGAGGTATCGGCAGCGACGGGCTACTGCGCCGATGAAGACCGAGGCCACAAACCGCGCCAATGGCGCAGGATCTCTGGGGTCCGCCCATTTCGATCTGACTGTGGCTCGGATCGCTGTATAGGCAAGTGAACGGTCACTATGGTGCCATGCCCCAGGGCGCTCGTGATTTGCACTCTTCCTCCGTGCGCTTGCGCGATGGCCTTGACGATCGAGAGCCCGAGTCCGGACCCTTGCAGCGGGTTGTTGCGTCGCGGCCGGCGCCGCTGGTCGAAGATGCCCGGCAAATCGGCGGCCGGAATGCCAATGCCGTCGTCGCAGACATCCAGCACCACCTCGCCATCTTGGCGGTGCACGGACAACCCCACCGAGCCGCCACCCGGCGTGAACTTGATGGCATTACCGAGCAGATTCGAGATTACACGCTCCAGCTGTGCGGCATCCACCAACAGCGGCGGCAACCCAGGCTCCACCGTACACCGCAGGGCGACGCCTTTGAGGTCACTGGCGCTGCGTGCCAGCAGCAGCGCGTCCTGGACGACGGCGGCCACGTCCGTGGTGCGCGGCTGCACCAACAGCTCCCCCGCCTCGATATGGGCTGCGTCCATCAGGTTGAGCGCAAACGTGATGAGGTGGCGGGCGTTGGCATGGATCCTCCGGCTGAAGTCAGCCTGTTCTGGATTGAGGGGACCGGCCTCGCCATCGAGCAGCAGCATGGCCAACGACTCGATCACGCCGAGCGAATTCTTCACATCGTGCATCAGCGCCGACAACAGTTCCGCCCGGACCTGGCGGGTGCGGGCTTCCTCCGCCTCCCGCTCGCGGCGGCGTGCATCCACCACCAAGTGGCCGAAGAACAGTGCCACTACGAACAGAAATGGAACGCGCAGGGCGTATCCTTCTGCCAGCATTTCACCCCAGCTGATGGACTGCGATGTGGTGTAGAGGTGCGTGGCGCTGACGAGCAGGGCCGCACCGACGAGGAGTCCGAGGCGCTCGCTGAGCGCGCTGAGGAACACCACAACGAAATATGTGACGAAGAACTGGCTGGATGCGGTGGGCGTCAACGCCAGGCCGATAGACACCATGGTGACGTCCAGCAGCACGAGTCCCGCGTCGCATGCGAACTGACCGGAGATGCGCGGGAGCACCGCGCCGGCCACGATGTTGGAAAAGAAGTACGCGGCAACGAACAGCGCAGCGGCGGGTTGAAGCTGCGACAGCGGACGACTGAAGACGACGAGGTACGAAGTGGCGATGATCAGCACCCATCGCAACAGCAGCACCGTCTGGATCCCTCGCGACGAGCTGATTGAATGGGAACACGAGATCATGTCGCCATAGCGTTACAACGCCCTACCGTTTGCAGCGAAAATCACAGCAGCATAGCCCGTGCCACGGCGTGCCCTTCACCGCCAATTCACAACGGGGATCACAGTCCAAAACCTGACGCTGCCTGCACTGCGCCCGGCTCAAGGAAACCGGACTTTCCGAGCGATTCTGGAACTTCGGGTACGCGTCACCGCCAGATCACCCTGCTGAGAATTGCCGGCACGCCGTCGTAGCACACTCGGCATGGTGCAGAAGCTTGGCGCACTCCATTTCTTGCGAGCATCTGCCAAGCTCGCGCGCAGCCGGCTCCCCGGCTCTGGCGCTGCCCGGGCCTCGAGCCGTGTACGTTGCCGCAGGCGGTGACCGCGCTCCGCCTCGGCTTCGCGCTGCCGCCAGCGCGCGCACGCCCGCCGGTGGCGCTCGCGCTGACAGCCGCGTGCGCCGCGCGGGTTGGGTTCTCGGGGCGAACGGTTGGTCAAATTCTGTCATCGCTTTGTGCGAGATCGAGAAGGGGTGCCGTTCCCGCCTTCGATCAGCTCCCCGGCGCGATAGCCGCGTACGCTTCGGATGGTACCGTCCCGGCTTCGTACTATGCGGGTACTGCACGCAACCGGTACTATGTCTGGTACTTCTTTCATAGTACATTTTCAGTACTCGTGTTCATAAAGCCTTGCGTGGTATGGGAGCTACATGCGCGACCCCTTGCGACCGTGCCATCACCGGTTCGTGAGCAAGCGCACCGCCCCCGCGCTGCTCATTGCAGCTGCCGTACCGCTCTGCGGCGTGACATCCACCGTTGCCGCACAGCCGGCGTATTCCTTCCGGAACCCCTTCAACCCACAACAGTGCGAGCGTGCCATCCGAGCGGGCAAGCAAGCACTCGCGCAGCAGGAGTGGAGCGCAGGCGCACGGATGCTGCTGGCTGAGGGGCTCCTCTGCCGCGGCCTGGAGGACGACCCACGGGCGCTCGATGCTGCCGCCGAGATGCTCCGCCGCATCGTAGCGGAGGAGGCGTCGAATTTTTTCGCACAGCTGGAGCTGGCTGACGCCCTACGCAAGCGCTTCCCGTTGTCGGACGAGGCGCAGGCCGCGTTGCGCCGGGCGCGGGCGGGGCTAGATGCCAGCGACCTCGGTGCCGCGCGGCAGGCTTTGACTGACTACATTGACGAAAACCTGGCTGCTATGGCTCAGCAGAGGGCGGTCATCCTACCGCCCCTTCGCAGCAGGGCCGAAGCGTTGGAATCTGGAACGCTCTCGGCGAGCGACTTGGCTGATTCCGTGATCCTCCTGTCCGAAAGCGGGCCGGATGGCATCGACCAGGCGGAGCGCGGGCTCGACGTGTACCTTGCGCTCCATCCCGGCGATGCCTTGGGCACATTGTACCGGGCCGAGATCCTGCGCCTGGAGGGCCAAGGCACCCGGAGTCTCCCATTGTACGCGGAAGCGGAAAAGCGCCTCTGCGTGCCGGGTGCGGCGCCCAGCTCGCAGTGCTCACTGGCGCGCTGGCGACTCAAACAGCAGAGCAACGATCATGCGAACCTCGGACCTGACGCGCTTGCTTCACCACGAGATTGATATCGCAACCACGATGAAAGGAGGACCGCAGCTCATGAAACGCCATTTGCTTGGAGGAATAGTCGCACTCTACCTGCTGGCGGTGGGGCCGCCAGGAGTGCAGGCAACGTCCTGCCCTTCGGGCGGGGCAACGCTGAACGTCTACGTCTACAATCCCGGGACCACCGTTGTGCCCTCAGTGACAATCTCAGGGCGATGGAACTGGGCGACGTGCGCCGGCAACGGAACGGCAAGCACGTATTCCCAGACGGTGACCAACCTCAACCCGGGCGAAAACCGAAAGGTCACCGTCGGCAACGTGCTCACCGGCGTCTGGACCCATCACGTCACTTTCGGAACACAGACCCAGTCTCAAAACGGAGTGGTGCTGATTAAGAGCTGCAAGGGTGGCATTAACCCAGGCGCACCCTGTACGGTCGACAGCGACTGCCCAGGGAGCCCTCCGACCATCCCTCCGGGCGTGTGTCCGTATCCCACCGTGAACTGGACCGCGTTCCCCAATGTCATCACGGTGAATCTCGCAGGCGACAATGGCACAAACCCGGCCGACTGCCTCCCCAACAACCCGGCAACCTGCACGCTGCGCAAGGCGATCTTGCGAGCGAACCAGGTCTCTGGGCCCACCACCCGGACATTGATTCAGTTCGCCGTCTCCCCCGGTACGATGGCGTCGGGTGGACTCAACGTTACCGGCCTTGCCGGCAACGGCTACATCACGATTGATGGCACCGACTCTAACGGGAATCCGTGGATTGTGGGCGACCCCAACGCAGCAGCGATCGGGGCGCAAAGCACGTTCTCGCGCACCGTCGATCTCGCTGGCGTCAGCTTGTTTAACATCACCTCGCCGTACGTAACTATCAAGGGTCTGGACATTCGGAACACGCTCCCGACTCCAGTGCCAGGAACGACCCCGACGCCCCAAACCAAGAATCTCATTTTCTACAATACCTCGGCAGCCCAAAACGGGTCCGTCAACGCCGTGCGCATCGACGGTGGCAACACCACCATCAGTTGCCCACCCTCGGGTTGTCCCACTCCCGTTGTTTCGCGCGATCTGATCAACGTGGACGCAGCGGAGGTGACCATCACGAACGTTGAAGGCGTGGCGGTGATAGACAAGGGCGTCAAGGCGGCCAACGGCGGCTTCGCGACTGTCCAGGACAGTTGGATTCACAATAACTACCGCGGTGGTATCCAGGCAACCTATGGCGGCAGCTCGTACGGAACAATCGTGGCCAATCGAAATACGGTCGAGAAGAACGGATACCGCGCCAGCGATGGCGCACAGGTTGATCCGGCTGCAAACGGCCTGGCGTCGAACGGTGCCAGTCAGTTCACTACGGACGGCAACGTCAGCCGGTTGAATTCCCAGCACGGCGCCATTGTCAACGCCTCGTCATCGCTGTATGCGTACAACGACTACCTGTGCGGCAACCGATTCAACGGCTATGCCGCGGCCGCCGCCGGCACCCAGACGGCCTTCGCGCAAGGAGTTTCAGCCGGGTACAATGCGCTGTATGGCATCGCGCTCTCAGGTTTCTCCAGCGCCGACTTCGGCGGCGGGCCGCTTGGAAGCACCGGCAACAGCTTCTTCGGGGAGAACGCTAATTCGAGCTGTGACTTCTACAACGGTACCTCCAATCCTGTGTCTGCTACGAATGACCAGTGGGCAAACGACTCGCCGCGTGTGTGCGGCAACGTGAACACGACCGGGGTGCAGCATGGTGCGGACGTAGCGATGAGCCTCAACAACACCGCGACCGTTCCGACCAACAGCATCCGCGGCGGGCAGACCTTCCGCGTACTCGGCCTTGGCTTCAACGCCGACGGCGGCAACCCGGCTCCGAGCGGCTGCACGACAGGCGCAGATCTCACCAACTCCTGCTGTCTGAAGAAGGACAAGAGCAACACTTGCGACCCGAACACTCCTCACACTCCGCTGGCCGGCAACTGCGTCGAGATGGGCATCGGGGCCATCCCGGTCACGTCCGTGACACCCACGACGATCGTGACGCAGGTCGGCGGCTCCGGTTGGGCCTGCCTCGGCGCGCAGCAGACCGAGTACGAGCGGGTGTTCGTCAGTAAGACCACCAGCCAAGGCCCACGAACAGTAAGCGGCCCATACTGCCTGAATTGAGGCGTCTAGAATTGGAGGATGGCAATGACACGGATCTCAATGACACTTGGGCGAGTGCTCGTCGTAGCTGGACTGATGTTTTCGGTCACGTGCACCGTGGCGACGGCACAACAGCTCTCCGGCAGCGGGGAATGGCAGAGCCTAATGGCGGGCTCGATGAAGGGGACTTGGACGACATCGCTCACCCGCGCCGGCAACAATGTCCAGGGTACGCTCACCCTGACGGGCTCGAACGTGATCTCCGCGGCTTCGGTTACGGGAAGCATTGACGGGTCCAGCGTGATGCTGGGTGTTGCGGCGGACGGGGCACAGCAAGCCACCTTTAGCGGCAAGCTTCAGGGCGGCTCGATCAAGGGCGAGTGGGAGTTGGATTCGGACGTGCTCAAGGATCACGGAGTGTGGTACGGCACGCTCGGTGCCGCGACCGCCGCGCAGTAGTTTGGGAAACTAGGGAGCCCGGGGGTGGGGCCTTCGGGCGGGCCTCACCCCCTTTGCTATTGAGCAATCGGATTGGCAACGCTGGCTTTCACCACGTCCGCCGCGCTGATTGCGCCATCGCTGTTGAGGTCGGCAGCGCGGCATGCGATCGGCACCGCGGAATCGAACAGCGCGTCCAACACCCCGCTGAGACTGCCGTCGTTCACGATCTTGGAACAAACCGCAATCGTAAAGTCCTCCAGCGTCTCTCCTCCGCCTTCGTCAAACGCCGCCACGCGCATGGGATAAGTGCCGATGTCTTGCGGCTTGGTCGGCCATGTCAACGTGGCCGTGCCGTTGCGGTGATCCTCGATCTTGGAGCCGGGCGGTATGTCTGCGCCATCCACGAGCTGGGCGAAGAAGACGATGGGGTCGCCGTCAGAATCGTTGGCGGAGAAGTCCACTGTGAGGGTCTGCGTCGCTTGCACTCGGATGGCGCCTACCGGTTCCAAGATGGGCGGGTGGTTCCCCGGGCGTTTACGCACCGCGCGCACCTGGTGAAACACAAACCCATTTGCCTCGTTGCGCTGGGCAGCCTCAATGTTGCACGGTGGCGCAAAGGTCGTCGCGAAACCAAAGCCAACAACAGCAGCATCTGCGCTCACGAGCGGGTTATACGAGTCGCAGGTTCCCGAGGAGTTAGTGATCCCGCCTGTAGTCTCGCTGATCTGTGTGAAGCGCCCGGATGCTCGGTCGTAGGCAAAGAGATCCATATTGTGGTCCGCATTGCCGACGCGCGGGTCCAAGTCTGCCAGTGTCGAAACCACGACGGTGGCTCCGTTCGGACTGATGCTGGAATCAAAGCTGGCGGAATCGGTGATGCCACCAAGCGGGTCAACGGACCTGCCCGTCCAAAGGTCCAGCAGCGTTGGAAGCGCGATGAGTATGCCCGGCGGCACGATGCGGGTGAAGCTGAAGGAAAACCACCGGCCATCCGCGCTGATGTACCCCCGGCCACTGGTGCTCAGAGAGTTCGTTCCTGGCAAGGCGAGGGCCTGCCGTATCGCTCCGGTAGCCACATCGTACACGAACACGCGACAGCCTACGTTCGGATCTTCCGGCACCAAGCCGAGTGTTGCCGTCGTGGCGAAGGCAACGGAGGTCCCGTCGGCACTGATTTCGGGCTCGTTGCTGCACCGGTAGCCGATCACGTTTGCACCTTGCGTGAGCTGCTGTGTCGTCTCGGTGCTGTCATCATACAGGAAGTACTCAAGGCTGTCCAGGTCGCCGCCGCTCTGAAAGGCGATCCGTTGCCCGGCGAAATCCGTGCTGAAGAGAGCGGGAAACCTCGTTGCGGGTCCGTCGGTGATAGCATCCGTGGCGAGATCGAGAATGCCCAGCCTCCAGCCGGTACTCAACACGCCACCGAAGATCAGCCGCCGCCCGTCTCCGGAGAGCCGATACCCTTCACTACCCTGCAAGTCCAAGCGAAGTGTATGCATCACGCGGGCTCCAAAATCGATGATCCGCACGTCGCCAAAGCGATTTCCCATCACGGCCACAAGCTTGCCGGACTCATCCATCGAAAACCCTGACCAGTACGGAAGCGACGTATTCCCCGGCTCAAGCGGAATGAGCGTGTACTGCGGATCGGGAATGAGGAAGTCGACCTGAGCCGTCTCACGAGTTCCAGCCGCATCCGTCGCCTGCAGCACGAGCGTGTAGGTTTCCCCGGCCACCAGGTCCGTCGCTGCCACCTGCACGACGTCGCGATTGTCGACTGGTTCGGCCCCGGCAGCCAGCTCTGCCGTGTTGGACTGCGGCCCGAGCAGCTCAAGCGTCCATTCTCGCAGCGGACGTGTACCCGGCTGGACGGATACGCGAACGGCCATCGTGCGCCCTTGCCGTAGCTTGAAGCCGGTGACTGGTGCGACGATCTGCGCGAGCGGTCCGGCCGCCGCGGCGCCCCGTGTGCGCCCCCGCACACCCACGCCCACCAAGGCGACGAGACCAAGCAGGACCGCAGCCGGCCACCTCCAGCGAATGTGAATCATGGCACTTCTCCTCCGGTAGCCCTGAGCGCCCTACCATCAGCATACATTCCAGCCCCACCGCACCCGTTCAGAGCGTTGTTCACGGCGGCAAGTAGCTCATCGATGGTAACGACGCCGTCGCCGTTGCGGTCAAAGCTGTTGCATGCACTGGTCGGCAGATTGCCCAGGCTGATCTCGACACCGAGGAGCAACTCGTCGACGCTGACGTTACCGTCAGCGTTGCAATCGCCAGCACACTGGCCGCCACCCGGAGCAGGCGCGATAGCGATACCGGCCGGACCACCGCCGACCGCGATGGTGGCTACGACGGAGCGCGTCCCGGTGTCGAGGACTGAAACCGTCGAACTCCAGTAGTTCGCGACGTATGCGAAGGCCCCATCCGAGGTCACGGCTATGCCCATCGGCCTATCACCGACAGGGACCCAGCCCGTGACGGCATTGGCGGCCGTGTCGATGATGTCCACGACGTTGGAGCCCGGATCAGTCACGTACGCAAAGGCACCGTTTGGCGAAATGGCGACCTCATCTCCGCTGAAGTTGCTGTCGCCTGGGATGGTGGTGGCAACGGTGTTGGTGATGGTGTCGATCACCGCGATACTGATCGTACCGGGGGTGACGACGTAGGCGCTCGCTCCGTCAGGGGTGACGGCAACGCTCGTCGGCCAGCCCTGTAGTAACGAAATGACGGCGGTCACCGCTTTCGACAGCGCGTCGATCACCGAGACGCTGTCGGACCCGCGGTTCGCGACGTAGACTTCCGTGCCGTTCGGGCTCACCGCTACGCTGCTCGGCGCATCGCCGACGGCAACGGTGGCGATGACCGTGTTGTCTTTCGTCTCGACAACCGACACGGTTCCCGACCCTTGGTTGGCGACATAGGCGACGGACCCGTCCGGGCCCAACGCCACGGCGACCGGGCCGCGCCCTACGCGGACCTCTCCGCTGATCCTCCGGGCGAGCAGGTCTACGACCGCCACCGTGTTGAAGCCAGCGGCCGTGACATAGGCAATGGAGCCGTCGGCGTTAACCGCAATACCGCTCGGGTAGCTGAAGAGAATGAACTCATCCGCGAGCACGTCTGTATTGGTGTCGATCACGGAGACCGCATCAGAATTGAAGTTTGCCACATACCCGAAGGTGCCGTCCGGGGTGAGCGCGATCCCCTCGGGAAGGTCGCCGACCGCGATTGTGCCCGTGATCGTGTTGGTTGCGGTATCTATGACCGACACGGTGCCGCTGGTAAAGCCGGTCACGTAGACCGTTCTTCCGTCACGAGCGAGTGCGACGCCGAGCGGGCTGCTCCCAGGAGCCATTGCAATCGTTGCGGTCACGGCGCGGGCACGCGTGTCGATCACCGAGACGGTGTCGGAGAAGTTGTTTGTGACGTACGCGACCCGACCATCCGTGCTCATGGCGACGCCGGCCGGAAAGTTGTCCACCGGAATGGTGGCAACCACGATCGCGCTCGCAGTATCGACGACCGCCACCGTACCGGCCCCAGCATCCGTCACGTAGGCGAACGCACCGTCCGGCGACAGCGCGACGCCGAACGGGGCATCCCCAATGGGAATCGTGTGACTTACCGCGTTGGTCGCGGTGTCGATGAGCGACACCGTCCCGGATCCTTGATTCGCAACGTACACCTCCTTGCCGTCCGCAGAGATCGCCAGCCCGATGGGTGATTGCCCGACCTGGACCACATCAGCCAGCTTGCGCGCAACCGTGTCGACCACCGCAACCGAGCCGCCGTTGAAGTCCGCGACATAAGCGACGCTGCCATCAGGCGTGAGTGTCACAGCAGTAGGGCTGCTGCCATGCAGTAGCGGGATGGCAGCGAGCACCGTGTTCGTGCGCACGTCGACGACTGAGATGTTGTTGGAATTGAAGTTCGTCACGTAGGCGAGGCTGCCGTCGGGGGCGATCGCCACGCCGACCGGCCCTCTGCCGTCCGGAAAAGGGATGATGCCGGTCAGTGACCGGGTGGCGGTGTCAATCACGGAGATGGTTCCGGACGCGCTGTTCGTGACGTAGGCAAGTTCGCGCGCGCGGCTGCTCGCCATTGACGGCACAAGCGCGAGACAGGCAGTCAGCACAGCGCCGCGAGTGAAACAACGGGCCATTGGAACACTTCTCTCAGTACAAGGCGGCTCCTACCGCGCCCAGCCAGGCAATGGTGAGCACCCCCACGACCGCTGAAGCGACAGGATCGAGCGAGCGGGTCCCGATCCGATGCGCGGTCGCAGCCACGAGGGCGGCGGCCAGCAGGTACCCCGGTGCCATCGACATCCGTTCGAAGAGTCGCCCGGAGAGAATCACCGTCACGGCGCCGAGCAAGGCCTCACAGGCGGGCGCGTACCACCACGCTTTGGCAGCCAGTCGGTGCAACCAAAACTCCAGTGCTGCAAACGCGGGTAACGCTGCACCGGAAAACACGAGCAAGATCGCCAGACGCGGCACGCTCAGCGCGATGTCGTAGTGATGCAACAGCAAGATGCGTGCTGCCGCGAACGACAAACTGGAGATGAGCGCCCCGCGCGCGGCGCCTCGAAGCGCTCGCGAAAGGGTGTTGGCATCGCTATGTCGCTCGCCGCCAGACAGAACTCCACCGGAGCGCCAGGGCCCAGCGCGAACTCTGTTCAGTGCAAGAAGCGCGGCGCCTCCCACCCATAGACCGATAGCTGGGCCGAGCAAGAGAGCGGCGAGCACAGGCCCCTCCTGGCCGGGCACAATCTGGATTCGCTGCGACAGCCACGGAGCAAGGCAAAGCCCCGTCGCCCACAGCACAGCCAGTGCGATACACCGGCCTAGGCCCGCGAGGTTGCGATGCCTGAATTCCAGCCCTCGGCGTGTTTCGCCGCGGCAATTAGGGCCGCGCCCACTGGCCGTGCCCACAAGGCCAGAGCCCCTGCCGAACGCGCCGGTCCCTGCTTTGGAAAGCGGCGACAGCAGCGCAAGCAGGATCGCCGCCGTGCCACTCAACAGCCAGACGCTCCGGTGAGGTGACAACTGGACATCGGCGGGTTCGGCTAACGGTCCGGCGGCTGAGCCGCGAGCGTGGAGCCCTGGGTTGTCGGGTTCCAACGACCGACGCAGCCACCCTAGGATATGAAGCCTCGCTTCGTCACTATAGAACACGTCCAAGTGCCCGCGTCCCGGCACCCGGACCAAGCGGCGCGCGCTGCCATCGCCGAATTCACCCCTACTCCCCGGGCCGTCCAAGTATCCCCTTGTGCCACGCGCAATCAGCAGGCGGTCGGTCTGGCCGAGGACGAAGCGATCCTCGGCGCCGTACACCAGCAACAGGTTCTGCGGTGCGACGTGGTTGACGAACTCCAATGGGGCTATCGATGCGCTCACCGCCACCGTGGCCCGCACATCCCAATCGGCACTGGCGGCGATGAGGGCCGCTGTGGCGCCGTCGCTGTGCCCAAGGAGGCCGATGCGGGCGGGATCGATGAGCGGGCTGCGATCGCGCAGATAGCCGATGGCGGCCGCAAGCTCGGGCTCCCAGTCGTCGAGCTTTTCGCTGCGATCTCGGGGCCACAGAGTGCCGCCGCTCATGCCGTGCCCGCGCCGATCGAGGAGCAATGCGGCAAACTCCAGCCGGGTCAGGTCGGCCGCCCAAGGTATTTCCACAAAGGCCAGGTTCGCCAAGTACCCGTGACAGACGATGACTGCGGGGAGGCGCTTGACACGGGCGTCGCTGCTGCTTGCCGAGCCCTCACCCCGATCCCCTCCCGGAGGGCGAGGGAGGCCATCAATGCCATTCTGCGGCGGAAGGTACAGGCGCGCGTGGATCGGTGTGCCGTCGGCCAGCGCGAACGTGATGTCCGAGGACGCGCATCCCGGGCACACGTCGCGGTTTGCTTGCCACGCGCTGAACCCGAAGAGCAGAGAAGCTAACGCTGTGACGGCGGCCCGCCTCTGGGCGTGCGCGACGGGTGACCTCATGAGCGTTCCACGCCACGCGCGGCGCCGACTCTCGCCGCGTCATACCGGCTATGGACGCCGAGCTTGCGGAGGATGTCGCCAACGTGGTTCTTGACGGTCTGCTCCGCCAGGTTGAGTTGTGCGGCGATCTCCTTGTTGCTTTCGCCGTGCTCCAGATGACCCAAGATCTCGACCTCCCGTGCCGAAAGACAGGCTAGCCTGGATTCCCACGTTAGGGGATTGAGTTAACACCACGGAGCGATTTTAGCCAAAGACCAACCGCAGGCGTCGGCCGTCGAGCCACGGGACCTG